>Ga0209476_10002613_pt1 | contig 12037 bp, 7 predicted proteins | sample KloWWTrecipitate_FD_187179 | JGI IMG/M metagenome (GOLD analysis project Ga0209476, IMG submission 187179) | Active sludge microbial communities from Klosterneuburg, Austria, studying microevolution and ecology of nitrifiers - Klosterneuburg... | ecosystem: Engineered > WWTP > Aerobic digester >...
AGACAACACGAGATACGCGGAGCAGAAACGCGCACTCTTGCTGCCGACGGAGATAAGACAGACGGCCGCTCATTCAGAAGTACTGATCGTTACCGATACCGCTCCGCCGATCCGAGCAGCCTATCCACCATTTGCTGTGTCGAAACCTGCTCTTTCACCAGCCATTAAGGGATCTCCAAAGGAAGTGCATTTGGGTGATGTCGAATTTCAAATGTCACCGACCGGGCATGAAATCGATGCACGTTCGATCGAGAGAAGTCAGGACGAAATAAGCAAGACGATCTCTTCGAAGGTCGAAAGCATTTGCACCGAAGAACGGCTAAATAAGTTGTGGACTGCTGACAGGCAAACTAAGAAGAATGACCCTATGGAGTATACAGACGATGAGGAACCGGATGAAACGAACCCGGTGATCGACGCTCTATATAACCTTCCTGAAACCGTCCGAGACGTTTCTGCCGCAAGCAATCGAGCTTCATTTGGATTCGAACACGCAATCTAAGAACAATGCTCAACAGACTCAAGATTTCGCTAATATTGGCCCCGTTGGCTCTGACCTTTATGATCGGAGTTTACATCTACTCGTTATGGGCACAAGAGCGTGACCTTAAAGCCGAAGCTCCGTTTGACGCCTCGGCTGCGTTGAGCCGAGACTTATTCAAATTCCATCAAAAACGCGGATCCTTCCCGGAGAATCTGGAAGAATTAGAGGGCGTGGTGTGGGAAAAAAAACCGCGTAACTTCGCTTCCGCCGGTCGTGCCCTGATTCATCGAAACTACTATTACCTCTATACACTCGAAGATCATCATCGCTATGCACTCTGGGCCATTCCGATGGGCAAGGCTCGCGAAGAAGCTCCGACATTATTCCTAACGGCAGATCCATTCACAAACCGGACATGGAAAGGTCCTGCCGTTCCGTTAACTGAGTTAAAGAACCTTTCCACGACGCCAACGTCACACGAACTGGGCATCTTAGGATTGATCGAGCAGCAGAAGCCCCAAAATCGCATTGTCAAATAATTGGCCAGGGAGCTCATCCCACGTTGCGAAAACGTCTTTATCAGATGCTCTTTCCAAAGACTGGACGCGGCGTGATTAACAACATCCATATGCTTACGGTCCAAACAGAACCGAGACTGAGGTAACGGAAGCTTTGAAAGCGACGGTTCACCTTGTTCCCTAACGCTCCCTAACACCCTCTAAATCCTGATTGAACTCGATCGAAAAACCTACTGTTTTGCCTGAAAAATCTGTAATTTTGGATTTTAAGGGCTGTGGTGCCCAATGGCCGTCAATTTTATGGTCGATTCTGTTATTTACTTTGAGAGTTATTTGAACCACGAAAGAATAGGATCCTGCACAAGCTTTATTCATCGGTTCGATTCCGTTCTCCGCCTCCAATCTTTTCAATAGCTTAGAGCCGCCAAGTTTGGCGGCTTTTCTCCTTTGTCCAAGAAATGTCCACGAGTTTAGGGATCTGATGAGAGCAGTTCACCACAATTTAGGCGTGGAATGAGGTTGGCTCCCTATCAACGCAAGAGATTAACTAAACAACGTCTTCACTTGTTCGGCGGTGGAATCGAGACGAATTAGGAACGCTGCTCCCAGTCCCGCCAACACCAAGACACTTAGCGGATCGGGGCCGCGCCGTTCAACGTTGTGCAACTGGTTCACGAACGCGTTTCCAGCGGAATACATTCCATAGCCCGCAACACCAAGCCACAATAATTTTTCACAATTACTCATACAAACCTCGTCTTAAATAATGTCGAGTCCTTAAACCCGCAATTAGAGTTGAACATGATCATAAATGGGGCGGTAGTATGTATTCATCTAGGACGCGATTTTATTCTCGCCCACACTTTGTCTACGTGTTGTTTTATTGTGCGTCCATAAGGTCCGGCAACGTTCTCCCCATTCTCCTTCGCCCAGGTGATGGTCCCCGACAGGACCTTCGCTTTACTTAATCCGTCGTTGATGAGATCAATAATCTTCCGTCCCCTAGCCGACCGAGGTTCACCCGGAGCACCTCGGCCCCTTCCGCTGGAAGGTTTCTTCTTTTTTGGTGACCTCGGAATAACCCTCGCCGCCTCAGAACCTAAAATTTCTCGAACTTCCTTCAGGTTCCTGTTCTCAGTCCTCAAGATCGCCGCCGCTGAGCCCGCGTGATAAGAAACACTACCGAGATCATCATGCTGTTCAGAAGTCATCGCAGTCGTTCGGCCTCCAGGGCTGTGAATGTGAAGCTGCTCCTTAGGAATGAACACGATATGCAATCCACCTGACCCATGAAGAAAATCCAGTCCTGTAACCTCTAGCCAATAATCTTCGCCCACTTTCCGATAAACACGACCCCGACTATCTTGGTAGACATATCCAAGATCAATTGGGCGAAGGCCATGCGGCTTTCGTTTCCTTCGCGGCCTCAAGCAATTCTCGTTACAGACATGCTCTTGCTCCTCCGTTATTACTCTAACGGTCTTGAGCTGCTCTTTTCTAGATCCAGATGTCGGCTTAAACATAATAGATATTCCTCTCATCCAATCGTCACCAACCCGATTATCTCATTTATATAGCAGGTCACTTGCCCAAATTGCAGCCGCGCGCTATGTTTCGATCATGGCGACTCGCTTGGTCGAATTTATTTCTGAGAGCTTCTTGTTCGACGACCGGGCACTGAAGAACCGTTACGGTAGCATCAGCGAAGTTGAACTCCTTAAGGAGCTTGAGAACTATCGCACGCTTCAACTGTCTGACGCTCTTGCAAATGAAAAAGCTGTTCGAGCTAACGTGTCAAATCTCAAGTTATTCAACGGGTCGACACATCCTATCTTTTCTTTACTCAAGCAGTCCGCTCTCTATCTTGACGAGGTTCTGATCGCAGATCCGGTATTTCCCCATACACATGAATGGTCTCAAACTGCGAAGACGATGAACGATTTTGTCGGAGTTCCGAGCAGAGCCGCTATCAATCGAGAAAAGCTCGCAGAATCTGCTTATTATCTCAAACAGTTGGTGCCAATGATTCAGGCCGCGTTCGTTTGGGTCCTTCCGATTACCGCCCTGTTCGAGCCGCCAGATGTCATTCCTTACAGAGCTTCGCCAAATGGATTCTCGGATGTCTTACCAGAATCCCTGCTGAACTTCTATCGTGATCGATCCATTGTTGATTCGATACGGAAAACCTCTGAGGGGATGATTATAGACGGCACAAAAGATATCGGAAGAGGGATATTCGTCCGCTTCAAAGATCATTTTCACGAGGACGCTCGGGGCTACCTTTTGATGGACGAATTCGTAAATTCCGTCGACAGAGAGAGGCGAACGATGGAGACCGTCATGTCGCTTCCCGATAGTCCACCTGACAAGGAGCGGTACGATGCCTGGGTATCACAATCCATCAACCAGACTGCGGAACACTCGTACAAGCGTTTGCTTTTGGAAAACAAACTCGCAGCGGATTTTAACGCGAGCTATATATGTAACACAGCATTTGAATTTGAACTACTCGAACAGTTTCACCCAGTCAATGGGATTATCTCGGACAACACCGTGAATTCCTTGCTGGCTTTCGACCTCCCGTTCATGGATTCGGTCGACTTGACAACGTTGATGCGAATCAGATCAGAAGACGGTGAAGTGTTTAAGAATTTCCGAGATGAACTCGACAGGCAGTTTCGCGAGCTGAGAACCTTAACCGACCCTGATGAACTGAGAGTCCGCACAGAGAACATATGGCACGAAATCGCACAAATTCAGGTCGGGAACATCAATCGGAAGATAAAGCACCTTGAAAATCAGCTAAAGATCGACATTGGAATTGGCGTCGCGGGACTGATTGGAGCAGTTCAGACCGCCGGCTTCAGTTTGATCGCCCTCGCCATAGCCGTCGCCCAAGGCTATAGGTCATACAACGAATATCGACATCAAACTAAGCAGAACCCAGCTTTCTTCCTTTGGAAAGCGTTAGGAAAGCGTTCAAAATAATTACATTACAGTGGCGTGCCTCGATTCTCTGTAAGGCAGACGGCTGATTTCTAACTATCAAATCCGAACTACCACTCTTTGATGCTGATAAAGTTCGTAAATAAATCAGCTTCCGACAAAAACCGAATCATCAAACCTCGATACACTTAGGGATACAGCATAAGCCAGTGAATAATGAACACATCTCTCGGCAGTATTATCGCGTCATTTTTAGCCCGAAATATCTTAACGCAGAAAATCCGGTTTTATTGAATGTAATTAAACTGAACTTTTTGTCACACAACCTCTTTGCGATATTCAGTATGGCGCTCAATGTCCGAGGAATAATGGGCGACTGAAGTGCGATTGTCCTCGCATGAATTTAGGGACTTGAATAGACATTTAATTCAACATTTCCGACAGTTCCTAGATAATGTTGGATTGTACCTAACAAGGAGAGAATATCTTCTGAGGCGTTTGCCTTGCTCAATGCTGGCTGAACGATGTTGATGTGAAAGTTCATTGGTTTCGTGTATTTTGCCTGATTTAACAGGCTTTCTAAGTCTTCTTCCGTTCCTTTAATAATTCTGCTGCATGAAACACCGCCTATCGTTTTTGTTTTCCTCTTAAGTAGGCGATCAAAGAACTGTCTACCTTCCTTATGTTTCCATCTCAATGATCTTTGTGCCTGGCCACACACTTGGCGAAAGTTCTCAATGTTGTTCCCCGTCTGTCCGCCAATTGCGTACTTCAAATGAAATAAGTGAACGTCAATTGCCCCGTCCGAGTCGTTGATGCCGATGATGTCGGCGATCTCACCTTTACCATCATCGTCATAAATTATTTGAAAGTCGTTTCTTATCCGGTTGATGAAATAGTATTGGATTGAATCCTGAATGTAAGGCTCTATGTCCTGCGATTCCCGACTCATATCTACACCGGTCCACTCATCGCTAATTATATGTTCCAAGGAAAGTGTGCTCGGAGCTAATTTTAGCTGTACATACCGATTCTGGAACAATTGGGAACCGTCAGCGAACGAAATCGTAGGCGTTAATTCTTGAAAGAAATCGGCTATTGCTGCAGCTCGATTCCCCCAGGAAACGATGCACTCGTGTTCGCTTATTTTTACTATCTTGAAAATCTTTTCTTGCGTTTCAGCGTTTGTCCCTAGTTGAAGTTCAAACAGAACTGAATGTTCTTCCGTATCCATCGAAAACCGCAAATGTGCCGCGGCACCAGGGTCCTGAATGTTCAGTTCAATATTAGACAGATCAAATATGTCCCCATTGAAGTCAAACTGGAACCGTTCGTCAGCATACTCGTACATCGAAGGATCCCAATCGGCGAGTATCGGCATGACATCGGGTGGCTCGGAAATCTTTTCAATTGCTAATGTGTGCTGAAGAACAATATTTGGATCGATAGTATCATCCTCGACAACGTCGCCGATCCTTTTACACCATTCGGTGAGTTCATGCAGGTTTCCCCGAAGATACGACCAAATTTTCCCTTTCACTGAGCATCCCAGCGAGACTGATTCCCCACCGCAATATCCAACGCCGAAGATATTGTTCTTGATTAGATTCCCTTGCTCAATTTCACCGATCCCATCCTGCACCGCCTGGCCAAAGTAAGATTGAAATGTTATGTCCTTGCCAATCCCCTTTCTTGTGCCCACATTGTAAAGCTGTAGCCTGTGTACCTCGTGAAAAATTCTGAAGACATTCATCCCAGTAATCTGAGTTGTTTTTCCTTCGCCGAAGATGGCATCCAACAAGGAGCTGTATGCGAATCCTTTTATGGAAGTGTTCACGAACACCCTATTTACAGCTCCTCTCACATCCCAATGGACAATTACAATATTCCATTGAAGATTCTGGACGGTGGTGAAATTGCCCCACTCAACTTTTTCTATCTTTCCTAGGATGATTACGAGTGTATCGGTTTGATTAGTGTCGCTAAAGACATGCTCAAACGCCCCAATGCCTTGAAAACCTGCCTGCCAATTTGATGGAGTCCATTGATCAGCTACGTTTTTAAAAATGACCGTACTTAAGGCCGGATCGATTTCACCAAACGGGATCTGGGAGTTGTCCAAGTTTTGAAACCCATCTAGAAATTCCTTGATATTAATTTCTTTCTGGGTGGCATTTTCGCTCAATCTTGGAAGAAGTAAGTTCCAGTCTGCATTCCTTGCATAAAGTTGATCCAGTTCATCGTTTATGGGCGGGTAGGCGAGATTTGTAATAAAGCTTGCATTACCTAGTTCGTTGAAGGATTCGCGGGTAAATCTTCCGATGAACTGAAGTGTAATAGGTAAACTTTGCCTTTCATCATGTATTGCCGCGATTTTCAGATTAGGCAGATCAAAGCCCTCGCCTAACATATTCACGCACACAACTATCGAATGCTCTAGTTGTTTTATGGCTTCAATCTTTTCCTTCAAACCGGCAATTCCCGTATACACTAATACGGGATTGAACTCGGGGTATTTTTCGTAATATTCAAAGACTTCTATAGCCCTGGTTTTACTACCACATCTTGCCATGACAATATGCGGATATCCTGCAGCACGATCCATCCGTAATTGATCCACGGCTTTGTCGGCAATCTTCTCGTCGGCAAGTTTTTGATTATATTCCCTGATTGGAAGGTAATTGATCTGTTTGTAATACTTTTGCTCTTGAGCTTTGCGAAGTGAGAAGTCAAAAATGCGTTTCCCCTGCAAATTCTTTCCGTCGTTTCTGAAAGGAGTTGCAGTAAATAGGAAAACCTTTTCTTTGCTAAACTTCTCGATCAGGTCCTTCCAGGTTTTCGCTTCGGAGTGATGAGCCTCATCGACAAAAAAATGCGAGAAGGAATCCTTTATGATTGTCTTTTGCTCGACACTACAACTGGTCAATAGACCCATCGTCGATATAACAACATTGCACTTTTCGATGAACAGTTGTAGTTCGTCCGGCGTCTGAAATCCGCTGTTCAGGATTCCAACAATCGGATTTACTAAATCATTGGGGACAATTCCAAACTCTTTGAGCAACCCAAGGGTAATAAACTTGTTCGAGATTTGAGTTCTAAGTGAGTCGGAAGGAACTGAAACGAGTAGCTTGCTACATTCGTTCGCGATTAAGGCTGATAACATCGTCTCAGTCTTGCCGGTTCCCGTAGGCATTACAACGATTGCCTTATCTTCAGGATTCTGAACGTGAGCAAGAATTGAATGCAAAGCACCCATTTGTGGTGGTCTCAGTCCTCTAGTTTCTGCGTCTTGGTTTTCTTTAATGAAATTGAATCTGCCCTTCCAAGTAACGACGACTTGGTCAGGTGTTAAGTCGACAAAAGAGGGATGTTTAATCCACCGATTAACTCTTATTGCACCCACATTAAAATCAACTCGTCGAGGTTTTTTGGATGTCAGCAAAACATATTCATACTGGGGAGTGTTTTCGTCTACCTTGTTTGATGTTAGCAGGTAGGCGATAGTGTCCTTTTCAACAACGAAAGGGTTTGTCGAAATAATTTCGGCGTCATCAATTTCGGATTCTCCGCCAAAGAATTGCCATATTTCATTTCCGCTTGATTCGTGAATGAGTTTTGATATTTGTGGAAGTTTCAATGTCATGATTCACAACAGGCAAACTTTTATGGAACCCAAAGATATATCCGTGGAGTGCTTTTTCGGCATATTTTCGAATTTTATTATGAACGCATCATGCTTTGATTAAAAACGCTTTCAAGTCAATATTCAAACAACTTTATCCACACAATTTTCAATATTGGTACTCAAATTGATTTCAAGGGCGGCAACTGATTGATTATCAATGACGACCAGTTGTTCGATAAAATGTTGGCAAATATCCCTCTGATTTTTCCTTGGAACTATGACAGGACTGTCCTGATTTTCATCCTCGCATTCTTTGTTCATGTCGGAAATCGCGAGGTTCAGCTCTGTGGTTGCGTTCAGATTTTACTTGAATCTTTGTATGGATATCAAGGAAAGATCTAGTTCGTTGAAGATCACCGCCAATGACAATTTCACTCAATTCTTGTGACAATTGCCGCAGCTCACCCTTGTCGACAGAACCGCCCCAAGTACTGTCTAGATGATCGTTCAGAAGTCGGGAGGTCTGCGCCTCGACATCATTTGGAGCAGCCCCCGAGGAGGATAGCGATTCCAACTCCATCTTTAACTCTTCGCGTAGTTTTTCGATCTTAAGATCTGGTTGCGTTCTTATCGGTCTATGCGTTTCTTCCAGATGTTTGTCTCGGCTTACAGTTTGAACGGTCGCTTCAAGTTGGTCTTTCTGCCAAGTCGCCATCTCAAAGATATAATCCTTTTCAGCGGGAGCGAGTCGCTTATAGAGTTCGCTATGGTCAAAACCATTCTTTAATCGAAGTTCATTATTCGAGGTATTGAGACTTTTCAAAAAGTGTTTGGTGGCCGATAGTGACTCGTTGAGATACTTTCTCTCCATTCGGGATTCTAAACTGTCGATCAATCTCTGGGCCTCTGGCGTTCTGGAAATTTCTCCTTTTAACAACGCTTCGGTCTTTGCTCTTTTTTCCTTTCCGCTAACTGCGTAATCGAGCTTCGCCACGATCATTTCTGACGAGTAATGCCGAGGCGACTGTTCGGTAAAAAGCATTTGAATCTCCCTAGCGGTTAAGGGAGGCGGTGTCTTGACGGAGCGGGCATCGACGTCATGTTTTTGTCCGAGACCGTTCGCGGCGTTCTCGACCCGGATCTTTGAAGCCACTTCCATCACCTCTTCGCGAGACCGGCACATATCCAGCCTTTGGGCGTAATCCCTATACCTTTCGTTATAATGCCTTTGCCGGGTTTCTGGTTGACTGAGCTGGTGCTCAATATATGCCTGTGCAAATCTCAGATCGGCGAAGGTCAGCGCTTTGCTGTCTGCCCCGTTTCTGGTCGTCTTGTCGTCTTTTGCTTTATAGAGTTTCATGATTACGGAAGGTTTTATACCGTTCTCGAGAGCGTCATCTAACGCCGGGAATTTCGTTTTGGACCATTCGTGGATCTCATCGGCGGACATCTCAGAAGCAAGAAGAGTCAGTTCGCTGCTGTCCAGTTCAACTCGCTCGAAGCCAGTGGTTGTGTGGGCATTCTCATACTCCGGTCCTTGGACTCGATCCTCATTGCTTCTTTCTATCTCGTTTGTGTCATTGCCTATTGAACGCTCTTCGTCGTATTCAACAAGTTCCGCGAGTTCTACGTGACTGATAGAACGGTCAGATGGCTCAAGTTTGTCCATTTCACCGGCCACTTCCGCGATTTCGGTTAAGGTCCTATCGAATCGCTCGACGACCGATTCCGTCTTCGAACCGTCGCCTTGACTATCCAGGAATTCCTGTTTTCCTTCGAGCGAATCGTAGATCCAACGGAAGGCCTTTGTCACTGTTTCTCGATCCGGATCGCTCCCGGCGATTGCCTTGCCATATTCAAGAAGCTGCGGAACTACCTCACGGGCCTTCTCCGAACCGATCAACGGTTCAAGTCTCTTCAGGCCGTACTCAACGGTCGATATTTTGAGTGGCGAGCTTGTTTGGTGGGTGCCGTTTGGAACTATGAGCACGCCATTTCGAACAGTCCCGCCACGCTCGTAGGTGTCACGAAGAAATTGAGATGTAGCGTTAAGGCGTGACGCGTGATCAATTCGATTTCGGCCGTCCGTATCGTCCAGCCGGGAGAGAGCAAGGTCCGAGCTGCTTACGGCTAGAATTTGATTGATCGCTCGTTCAGTTCGCGGATTGGACGGACGGAATGTTGATGCTTGAGTGCTTGTGCCTCGGGACATTCCATCCATTTCTCGGACACTGATCGCCTTTGAGACCTTTTCGATCGCGATCTTCACTACGTCTGCATGACACATCTGCCCGGCACGGCAAAAGCATGAGATCGAAATTGACTGGCCATTTCGAAAAGCCTCACCAAGCATGACCATGCCGTCCCGCAAACCTCCTTCGTTCTGTTTGTAACTGTTCCGAAGTCGTTCGGAATAGGCTTGCAAGGCTATCTCTCTCGATCTCCCGCGTGGTGCAATTTCGTTCCGATTGGGCGAAAGAAGACCCAACTCTGGTGTGACAATGTTCCCGAGATCCAGACTTCTTTTTGGCCGTGCTGAATCCGTCTCATTTAAGCGGGCAATTACTTTATTACTCAGATCATATTTCATAATTTGCACCTTTCAATGCTCGATTCGAGATCTACTTGAGTTATTCAAAGGGCAATTGATGTGCCGTATATTTAGGAATTGGTTAACTGCTATCGTTCAAATCCGACAATGATTTCTTTTCCGGTTCGTCTGTCTGGACCGGTCGTACGCTCTACATGTTCCGCTTGACTGGGAGTGTGGTTTCGAGTGCCCTGATCTCTATTGCCGGGGTCAATTGCTTGCGTCAAAATCTCATTTAAACGGGTAGAGCCATCGGCAGACGACTTTTCCAGCAGTAGCTCCAAGTTCTTCGCTTCTTTGCTATCCGGTTTTGTCGCGATCCTCTTGTTGATCTCATTGACTTCGCCGGCGGTAAATATCGGTTGATGTTCCGGCTTGGAGACCGTGGTCGATAAGTAATTAGCCGTGATGGAAGTGGACTCTTTCCGGGCTTCCAAACAAAGCTCTTTTGCAGCAGCTAGGCCCGCCTTTAGGCTTTGTTCATGCTGCTTTACATGACCTTCAATCTCGCGTCTCAACTGACGGTGAGGCCTGCTTTCCAGCATTAGGTTTAATGTCTGATCAAGAAAAGATCTATTTCGAGGCAGGTCGACATCGTTCAAGCTCAAGTAAGATGTCGTCCCGCTGTCTTTGTCGTCGATCGCAAACTTGTGAAATCGCTTGGATCTGCGGTATTCCTCATGATCTTCTTTCGCCTTATTGAACTCGATCTCACACAAGACTTCCCTAGCGATCAACCGGCCTGAGATGATGCGGTCAACATCCGAAATATCCTTTGCCTCCGAGATCGATTCAAAAGTCTGTTGGTGCTGCCCATGCCCAACCAACGCATCCCTTTGCAGCCTCCAATTATCCGCATATTCGTTTGGGAGTTTGAGTCTTCGAGATAAACCTTCGATCTGAATAAGTTCTGACGCGGAAAATCTGGGAATTACGTCGTTCTCCTTTTGGTTTCGGGTTAAGACTTCGCCCAGGACTGCAACGACATTTTGGCTTTTTCTGAGATCGCTTTGCAGTCCGGTTGACTGCTCAATTAGGGCGGCATTCACTGCCTGGTACTTTTGGTTTTTATCTGACCCCGAAGATTGGGATTTTTCCCGAACAGTTAGCGACTTAATAGCCCGCCGAATGGTCTGAACGGCCGACTCGCGCGGTAGGTACTTGGGGTTAAATTCCCGATCGAGCATCGCCAGAGAAACCTCGCCATTTCCAGTAGGAAACCTTCGGTAATAGGAGTTGGTTTTGAAATCCGAGAGTTGTTTCTCATGAAGCCGCAGCCACACTTCAGAGAGGATTTTTTGGCCTTTCAGGATTTCAAGATCGTCGCGGTCTCTTGGTTCTATTTCCTTTTTCAACTCACGATCAATTCTGACCTGTTCGAGGTACGAGTATTCCCGGATTTTCGAACTCGCGAGACACTGGGTCTGGAGCTCATCGAGCTCCCGTTTGGTGAGCGCGGGTGCCGGCAATTTGAATCCATTTTTCTTGTAGGCTTTCCTGATCTCGCTGGCTTCTTTTCGAATATCGACAGTCGCTCCTTTTAGCGCGAAATATTCTGATTCTTCCTTTGCAAGGATACTGTGGGTAATTGCCTGTAGCTGACGGAATTGCGAGACGTTTGGTGAGTCATCCGACCCATTTTGGGTGGTTCCCAGTTCCTTCAGGGAGACCTTTTGTTTCAGGCCGGTTCGGGAGTCTTTAATCTGAAACTTGAGCGACTCGCGTCGCTCGATAAGAAATGCAATTCGCTCTTCCTTAAACTTGAGCTGATATTCAACTAAAAGACCCTGACGGAGTATCTCACGGTCGTCACTTTTCGCGGCCGTTCCCATGATCTCATCTTCCGGCCTACTCTTAGATGGAACATTTTC
>Ga0209476_10002616_pt1 | contig 12033 bp, 11 predicted proteins | sample KloWWTrecipitate_FD_187179 | JGI IMG/M metagenome (GOLD analysis project Ga0209476, IMG submission 187179) | Active sludge microbial communities from Klosterneuburg, Austria, studying microevolution and ecology of nitrifiers - Klosterneuburg... | ecosystem: Engineered > WWTP > Aerobic digester...
GCCGGCGGCCACCAGAGCCTTGACGACCGCACCGCCGCACATGCTCCCGGCTGCGGCGTGTGCCGCCTGCGCGGTGTCACAAGCCGCCCCGTGCGGCACCGGCAAGCCCTGCGCGCACAGGTATGCCTTGGTCAGATCCTCGGTGAGGTTCAGCACCGGCCGTCCCTCAGCCCCGGCCCCGCAGGCCTGTGCAACGCCTACTCATTTGCCGGCTCCCAGACCCAGCGATGCCGCAAGGGCTTGCGCCGCTGTCCACTCCGACTCCAGGTAGCGATGGGACTGCACGTAACCGCGAAAGATGGGCTTGTTGCCGGAGGCCTCGACCATGGCGATCCAGTCCTTGTCCCGCGACACCTTGCGCAGCGCGTCCTCCCAGAACTTGACCTGCTCGGCATTCGCATGGGGCGGCAGCATCACGCCGTTGTAGCTGACATAGTCGGCCGGGACCCCCTGCTCACGCCAGGTCTTCACATGGGCCAGCGCGCCGCTGCCATGCTCCTGTGCGGCACTGGCGAGGATGCGCAGCTTGCCCGCCTGCACCTGCGGCATGATGGTCGGTGCGGTCGCCGACACCAGGTCGACATGCCCACCCAGCAGCGCCGTGACCGACTCGCCGGACGAGCGGAATGGCGCGATCGTCAGTCGATCGACAGCGACCCCGGCCACCTGCAACGGCTTGGCAATGGCCATATGTGTGTTCTGGCCGAGGGCGGGTGCCACGGCTATCCGCAGCCGGGTCGGGTCTGCCTTGAGGGCTGCGACCAGGTCGGTGCCTGATTGCAGCGGCGAGTCGGCCCGCACCGCCACCAGCGAGGTTTCCTCGACCATCATGGCCACCGGCACGAACTCGCGCGGATCGACCTTGATCAGGCCCGTCACGGCGCCGGCAATGGCACCGGTATGAAAAGTGCTCAGGTAGTGCCCGTTGCCCGCCATGCCCTTCACGTACTGCATCGCGATCGATCCGCCGGCACCGACCTTGTTTTCCGCCAGCACGGTCTGACCGTTGACGAGATCGAGCTTCTCGAGCGTATTGCGGATGCCGCGCGCGTACTGGTCCACGGTGCCGCCAGGGGCCACACCGATGATGTAGTTGACGCGTTCGGTCGGCTTCCATTGCGCATGGGCAAGTCCTGCCGCCAGAAACAGGCTTGTCGCCAGCACAGCTGACATTCGGAATCTCATGGTGTCTCCTTCGAGGTGGTAAGTGTCTTGTTCGCCTGCGCGGCCATGCGTGCCTTGCGTTCAGCCTGGCGCGCCGGCATGAATACCTGTTCGACCCAGCGTGTGGTCACCCGGCCCGCCTGGAAGTCGGCATGGCCCAGTACGTCACGATGGAAGGCGGCAGTTGTGGGCGGCCCATCGACATGCAGGTCGGACAGCGCCTGACGCATCCTGTCGATGGCTTGCGCACGCGTGGGCGCATGCACGATCAGTTTGGCCAGCAGCGAGTCGTAATGCGGCGTGATGGTGGTCCCGCTGGTACAGTGGGAGTCGCAGCGCACACCGTCGCCTTCGGGGGCCTTCCACTCCCGGACGAGGCCCGGGCGCGGCAGGAAGTTCCGGTCCGGATCCTCCGCATTGATGCGGCATTCGATGGCATGGCCCTGCAGCGCGAGATCCGACTGCTGGAGCACCAGCGGCGCACCGCCGGCAATGCGGATCTGCTCGGCCACCAGATCGATTCCGGTGACCATCTCCGTCACCGGATGCTCCACCTGGATGCGGGTGTTCATTTCCAGAAAGTAGAAATTCCCGTCGGCATCGTCGAGCACGAACTCGACAGTGCCGGCACTGAAGTAGCCGACGCTGCGCGCCAGTGCGACTGCGCACGCGCCCATGCGCGCGCGGGTATCGGCATCGAGTGCCGGTGACGGCGACTCCTCGATCAGTTTCTGGTGGCGCCGCTGGGTCGAGCATTCGCGCTCGCCCAGGTGGATCACATGCCCATGGCGATCTCCGAGCAGCTGCACTTCGATGTGACGCGCTTGTTCGACCAGCTTTTCGACATACAGGGTACCGTCACCGAAGGCGGCCGTGGCTTCGGCCCGGGCACTGGCGAATGCGCTCTGCATTTCTTCGGGCGTGCGAACGATGCGCATACCGCGGCCGCCGCCACCTGCCGCGGCCTTGACCAGTACCGGGAATCCGATCCGGGTCGCATGTGCCAGGGCAAGCTCGGCATCCGGCAAGGCACCCGTGCCCGGTATCCGAGGCACCCCTGCGGCAGCAGCAAGACGGGTGGCGGATATCTTGTCTCCCATGGCCGCAATGGCCTGCGGGCTCGGGCCGATGAACACCAGACCGGCCGCTTCGCAGTCCTGCGCGAATGCGGCACGTTCCGACAGGAAGCCGTAGCCCGGATGCACGGCATCACATCCGCTGGCGAGCGCCGCTGCGATCAGCCGGTCCGACAACAGATAGCTCTGGGCCGCCGGCGCCGGTCCGATCAGCACATGCTGGTCCGCGAGGCGGGCAGCGAGGCTGTCCACGTCGGCTTCCGAGACGGCGGCCACGACCTCGATGCCGAGTTGCCGACAGGCCCGCACGATGCGGACGGCAATCTCGCCGCGATTGGCCACCAGCACGCGCCGGACCGGCCGGTGGTGCACAACACCGGAGCCCAGCCCTGCGGCATCGGCATCGACAGCGATCGGCTGCATCATGAATGTGTGTTCCCGAAATAGTGAAAACCAGCGGCGCAAGCCGTGCAGAGGCCATGGTGGAGGTCACCAATGACCTGCCTCCCCCTTGTTGCGTCGAGTTTATATGGATCACATTAAGATTGTCAACAATAAGAATGTGATCTAATATCCAAAAAAACCCTGCCACCTTTTACTGGAGCACCCCATGTCTGAAATCGCCCTCCCCTCCGACGTCACCGGCACTGTCTGGAAAGTCGAGGTTGCCGTCGGAGATTCCGTCACCGAGGACCAGACGCTGCTCATCCTCGAGAGCATGAAGATGGAAATACCGCTTGCGGCACCCCGTGCCGGCACGGTGGTCCGCTTGCTGGTGCAAGAGGGCGAGGCCGTCACCGAAGGCCAGGACCTCGTGGTGCTGGCGTGAACACCGCACCGAACGTCACGCAAGTCCGCGCGCCCGGCGATGGCCGTCCCGCGCGCCCCCCGGACGATTCGGTCATCGCAGGCGGACTGATCAGCTGGGCGGCGGCGCAACACGGCGAGCGGCCTTCGCTGATCCTCGGCTCGCAGACGCTGAGCCACGTCGACGTCGAGACCCGCAGCAACCGGATGGCGCAGGCGCTGATCACGCTCGGACTGCGACCCGGTGAACGCATCGCCGTCCTGCTGGAGAACTCGCTGGAAAGCGTGGACAGCGTATTCGGCGCCGAGAAGGCGGCCCTGACCTTCGTGGCGCTGAACGCGCGCCATACGCTGGCCGAACACCTCGACATCCTCGAGGACGCGCAGGCCAGCGCGGTGTTGCTGGGCCCGCAGTTCGCGCCGCTGGCCGCTGCGTTGTCACAGGCGCGCGGCGCACGGCTGCCCGAATTGCGCCTGCTACTCAGCCAGGGCTTCGTGTCGGCCGCGTGCGTGGACGTCGACGCCGCCTGCGCTGCCGCAGCCCCGACGCCACCGTGCATCGCAGTCGGCCGCGCGCAGGTGATGCGTATCGCGTACACCTCCGGCACCACCGGAAAACCCAAGGGCGTCGCCTACACGGTGGAGCGCTGGATGGACCGGCTGCACAACCACTTCCTGGCGATGGAGTACGGTCTCGGTGTCGACGATGCGATGCTGCATGTAGGTCCGCTGACACACGCCGCCGGCGTCTACCTGTTTCCCTGCTTTCTGCGCGGCGCACGCAACATCGTGCAGAACCGTTTCGACCCGCCGGCCTTGCTGGCTGCCATCGCCCGGCACCGGATCACCCACCTGATGCTGGTGCCGACCATGATGGGGCGGCTGGTCGACGCCATCGAAAGCGGTGCTCCGTGCGATCTGACTTCACTGCGCCGCATCCACTACGGGACCGCGCCTACACCGGTGTCCTTGATCCGGCGCGCACAAGCCGTCTTTGGTCCGATCCTGCGCCAGCAATACGGAATGACCGAGGCCGTACAGCCCCTGACCGTGCTGTACCCGCATGAACACATCGGCGACAGTCCCGATGGGGCCGACGACCCCATCGGCTCCTGCGGCCGGCCCACCTGCAACGTGCAGATCGTGCTGCGCGACAACAATGGCCATCCGGTTGCACCAGGCGAAGCGGGCGAGATCACGATTGCCCACCAGGGCATCGGCAAGGTCGAACTGTGGCGCAGACCACAGGCGATGGCCGAGGCCGTGCGTGATGGCTGGTTCTACACCGGGGACCTCGCGCGATTCGATGCACAGGGCTACCTGCACATCGTCGGTCGCAACAAGGAGATGATCATCAGCGGCGGGTTCAACGTCTATGCGCGGGAGGTCGAGGACGCGCTGGCCAGCCATCCTGCCGTGCTCGAAGCTGCAGTGCTGGGACTGCCCGATCCCGAATGGGGAGAGATCGTCGCGGCAGCCGTGGTGCTGCGCGGTGGCGACACCGTCACGCAGGATGGGCTGATCGCCCACTGCCAGACACGGATCGCCGGCTACAAGAAGCCCCGCAGACTGGCCATCCTGCAGGAACTGCCACGCAACCATGCCGGCAAGGTGGTGAAAGGCGACCTGCGCGCGCTTTTCGACGGCGCATCGCACGGGCAGGCGAACCGCGGCGACTGACGCGGGCCAGCGCAACCGCAACCCAAACCCGCCGCGCCACACGGACTCAGGCAGCTGGCGGGTCGTCCTGCAGCAGCCGCACCGCCTCCGCACCCGATTCCTGGGTGCGCTGGTGGCTCAAGGCAATCAGCCGCTCGGTGTCGCCTTGCTCAAGCGCCAGCAGCGACTGCTGCCACAAGCCCACGGACCGCTGGCGCCGTTCAACGGATGCCAGTCCCAGCTTGCTGTAGCGCAAGGTCTGCAGCGACAAGGCGCTGATCATGCGTCGCAATCGATCATTGCCGGAGAATCGCGCCGAGATCACGATCAGCCTATACGTCATCTCCGCATAGGCATTGCCACCGTCTGCAAGGTCCGCCAATGCGCCCAATCGGCGCACGCCTTCGCGCATGACCGCCAGCAAATCCTTCGGCCGTTGCGCCGCGATCTTGCGCACCACGATCTCGAACAGGCCGGCACGAATCTCGAACAGGTCGTGCAACTCGCGCGCCGAGAGCTGCGTCACCACCGCGCCCCGCCGCGCCAGCACCCGGACCAGGCCCTCGCGCTCGAGAATGCGAATGGCCTCGCGTACCGGTCCCCGGCTGACCTTGAACTCGTCCGCCAGTTCCTGCTCGCCAATGCGCTCGCCAGGCTGCAATTGGCCTGCGATCACCCGATCTCCCACCTTGGTTGCAATCTGTTCGGGTACGGTCAGCGTCGGATCGGAAGCGTCGCCAAACAGGCGAAACTCGACCGAACGCTCCCAGCGCTCGAACATTTGCACGTCGTTTTCGGGCTCTGTCATGGGCAGGTTCAATGATGCGAAGGTTTGCGTTCTGATTGTCTACAACGCGCCCAAGTGTACGGCGACACTGACCGTAACGATGGCCCCCCATCCGTCTTTCTCCCCGCTGAGAATGCAGGCCTTCCGGTCAAGGGCTGCGTGCGTTGAGCCGGAATTCAGCCTGCTCGGACATGGTCGTCGATAGCTGCGCGAGGATATCCACCACCTTTCCTATCGCTGGCGTGGTCCGGCTCTCCGGCGGCGAAGCAATCACCAGCAGTCGATGCAGATGGATGTCGGTGGCATGGAAGGCGTCAAGCCGGCCGGCCATGCTGTCGACCGTATACAGCGACCGGATGCCGCGCGCCCCGGGTGCGGTCACCATCACGCCCTCGGGCGTCCGCGCATCGAACCGGCTGCTTCCCCACAACCGTGGCCGCGAAAGCCTTGCATTTTGATTTTCATCAAGGGTTAACCCGGATGGATCGGATATACGCGCGATGCGAAACTGACTTACGTGGAAGTAAGTATTTATCATTGTTTCGCCATTGACCGGCCCCCCGGCCACAGGCTGTCGAGGATTTTTTCCCATGCTGCGTGATACCCGTTTCCAGCGCATCAACGTGTTTCCCATCACCGGCGCGCTCGGCGCCGATATCCGTGGCGTCGACCTGTCGAACGCACCGGATACCGCAACGATGGCCGAAGTCCGCAAGGCGCTGGACATCTACCATGTGATTGCCGTGCGCGAGCAGAAGCTCACGCCGGCCTCCTACAAGGCGGTGGCCGCACGCTTCGGCGCGTTCAGCCCCAATCCGGTCCATGCGTCGATGCCGGACCTGGAGCACATCATCCGTTTCGAGCGCGAACCCGACGACACCGGAAAGGTGATCGGAGAGGACTGGCACATGGACCTGGCCTGGCTGCCGCGTCCTCCGGGCATCACGATGTTGTACGCCGAGGTGGTACCGCCGGTCGGTGGCGACACCTGCTTCAGCAGCCTGGCCATGGCCTATCGCGCGTTGTCGCCGCGCCTGCGCGCCCTGCTGCACGGGCAGACGGCGGTTCACAGCGGCAAGGGCGTGTTTGCGATCAACGCGATGCAGTCGCGACTGGCGCTGCGCGCCGACGCGGCCAGCGCCGAGGAGACCGAAGTCGTGCATCCGCTGGTTTGCATGCACCCCGTCACGAAGGAACCCTACCTGTTCGTGTCCAGCGTGATGCGCAGCCTGATGGGCCTGTCCGAGGACGAGAGCCGGCCGCTGATCCAGTATCTGCTCCAGGTGGCCACCCGTCCGGAGTTCCAGTGCCGCGTGCGCTGGGAAGCCGGCACGCTCACGATGTGGGACAACCCCTGCGTGCTGCATACCGCCATCAACGACTACCCGGGTTACCGCCGGGTGACCTATCGCACCACGATCGAGGGCTGGGTGCCGGTTGCCGACAGCGCGCAAGCGGTACCAGCCCGGGCGGAGTTGCAAGGCGCATGAGCGCGAGCATGGCCCACCGGATCGGCCGCTTCGCCAGGTCCCCGACCGGCGCGGCGATCGGGTTGATCACGCCGGCCCATCTGCTGGTGTTGAGCCTGCTGGTGATTCCCGGCGTCTACGTGTTGTGGTTGAGCCTTCAGGCGTCGACCTTCGGCATGTCACCACGATTCGTCGGCTTGGAGAACTACCAGCACGTGCTTGGCGACATGTACTTCTGGCGCGCGCTGCGCAATACGCTTGTCGTCGTGGTGACCGTGGTTCATGTGGAGCTGCTGCTGGGCCTGGCCATCGCCTTGCTGTTTGCCAGCGGCATGCCGGCGCGGCGCTGGCTGCTGGCCGCGGTACTGGCGCCGTACGCCGTCAGCGAGGTGTCGGCCGCCGTCGTCTGGCGTTTCCTGTTCGACACCCAGGCGGGCCCGGCCAACCTGGCACTGGCGGCGCTGGGGCTGCCGATACTGGAATGGTCGATCAATCCGCATCACGGCCTGGCGCTGGTCTCGTTGCTGTCGGTCTGGCTCAACCTGCCATTCACGTTTCTGATCCTGTACGCGGCGCGCCTGTCGGTGCCGGGCGAGTTGTACGAGGCCGCCAAGATGGACGGTGCAACGGCATGGCAGATCTTTCGCCGCATCACGCTGCCGCTGATGATGCCGGCCATCCTGCTGGCGATGCTGTTCCGCTATATCTTCGTGTTCCGGATTTTCTCGGAGGTCTGGCTGTTGACCGGCGGCGGGCCCGCGCGCCAGACCGAGGTCGTCGGGGTCTATCTGTACCAGGAGGCGTTTACCTTCAACGCCTTCGGAGGCGCATCGGCGACCGGCTGGATCATGGTGCTGATCTCCCTGCTGCTCGGTGCAGGTTATCTGGTGGCGCTGCGCAGGCAGTCGATCAGCCATGGCCGCTAGATCCAGGTCACGCGCCCATTGGAAGTCGGCCGTCAAGGCCGTCCTGATGCTGGGCATCCTGTGCTGGTCGCTGGCGCCTATCGTCTTCATGGTGATGGCCTCGTTCAAGCCGGGACAGGACATCTTCGCCGTACCGGCACGCTGGCAATTCACGCCGACCCTGCAGCATTACGCCAGCCTGTGGACGCAGTGGCCCGGCTTCTTCGACGGACTGCTCAACAGCCTGATCGTCACTGCCGGCGCCACGGTGCTGGTGATCGTGGCAAGCACGATGGCCGGATTTGCCTATTCACGCAACCGCACACCGTCGTTGCAACGCAGCGCGACATTCCTGATCGTCGTGCGACTGCTGCCGCCGATCGTGGTCACACTGCCGCTGTTCGGCGTCGTCAACGCCCTGCGCCTGAACGACACGCACCTGATCCTGATCCTGCTGTACGCGACCTTCTTCGTGTCGCTGGGAACGATCCTGATGCGCACGTTCATCGACCAGATCCCATACGAACTGGATGAAGCCGCCATGGTCGACGGCGCCAGCCGCGCGAAGATCCTGTGGATCATCATCCGGCCGCTGGCGCGCCAGGGAATGATGGCGGTATCGGTGTTCGTCATCGTGTACGCCTGGAACGAATTCCTGTTCGCTTTCATATTCACGTCGACCAAGGCCAAGACCGCACCGCTGGTGATTGCCGAAATGATGGGCTCGCTCGACGGCGTGGACTGGGGCGTGTTGTTTGCCGCGTCCACCGTGCAGTTGCTGCCGGTGCTGCTGTTCGTGATGCTGATGCAGAAGCACCTGGTGGCCGGCCTCACAGGCGGCGCCGTGAAAGGCTGACAACCGCAACCATGCAGTGATCAAGTTCCAGGGCAGCTAATGCGTTCTGTCGCGGCCCTGGATCCGAGAGACAGAACGAGAGACAACGAACCGTCAACACCAGGAGACCGACATGCGCACATCATTGACACGCAGACAAACCCTCATCACCGCTCTGGGCGGAACCGCAGCGATGCTCGGTGCCGGCCGCTTGTGGGCCGCAGACAAGACACTCAACATCCTGTCGCATCGCGTACACCAGACCTGTCTGACCCAGGGTCCGGCCGGTGACCTGCTGGGTGGCTGGCGCAAGGCCCAGAATGCAGACGCGGTCTGGACCACGTTCGACAGCAACCCGTTGCAGGACCGGCTGTTTCGCGAGGCCAGCCTGGGTTCCACCGATTTCGGCGTCGGATACCTGGTGAACAGCCGGGCGACACCCAGCGCAGCCAAGCTGCTGCTGCCGCTGGACGACTACATGGCCAAGGCACCGATCGAGGACTTCGGCGACATCGCACCGGGCATGGTGGCGGGCATGCGTTTCGGCGGGAAACTGGCCTCGATTCCGGTGCGCCATGCGACAGCTGCGTTGTTCTACAACGAAGCCCTGCTGGAGGAGCGTGGCATCAAGGCACCTCCCAAGTCACTGGAGGAACTGGTCGACCAGTGCAAGCGCTGCACCTTCACCTCGTCTGCCGGTACCCAGGTCACCGGCATGATCCTGGCAAGCGACCTGTCCGAGTTCCCGGTCACCTTTGCGCGCGCCTACGGCGGCGATTTCGTCGGCCCGGACCTGACGCTGTTGCCAGATCCGGGCGCCATGGAAAAGGCGTTGGCCACCTTGCAGGACCTGTTCAAGGCCGGCGCCTTGCCACGCAGCTACGCCACCACCAAGAACGACGACCAGGTCACCTGGATGCAACAGGGCCGCGCGGCGTTTACCGTGATCACGTTCGCACGTGCGGCGCAGATGAACAAACAGGGCGAGTCGAAGTATCCGGGCCGCATCAAGGCGGTGGAGTTTCCCGGCTCCGAGGCACTCATCAAGGCCAACCGCCCGATGTCGGCGGTGTCGGCGGTGTGGGGCATGTCGATACTGGGCAACGCCAAGGACAAGGATCTTGCCTGGAGCTATATCCGCGAAGTCTCGAGCAAGGCGGTGACGACCGGCGCCGCACGCAACGGCAACGGGCCGGTACGTGCGTCCACCTACGCGGACCCGACGTTTTCCAAGGACCAGCCGTTTGCGGCGATCGAAGCCAAGGCGCTGGTCCATGCCCGGGTCCCGTTGCCGGCTTTCCCCGAGGCGGCACGGGCACAGACCGTCTTCCTGGAGGAAGTGCAACTGTGCGTGATCGGCCAGAAGACCGCCAAGGCGGCCGTCGACGCCATCCGAGAGCGTTGCACGCCGCTGGTCAAGGCCTGACCCGGCAGGCCGGCGCAACGATGTCGGAGCCTGAAGCACCGGTCGACGCCAACCTCCTGCTGGCGGTCGACGTGGGCTCGACCAGTGCCCGTGCGGGCGTGTTCGATACGCAGGGGCATATGCTGGCCAGTGCCAGCACGCCGTTCGACGTGTACCGTCCACTGCCCGATCATGCCGAGCATGCGTCCGGCCAGATCTGGGCCGCGGTCGGGTCGTCGGTCCGCCAGGCGCTTGCCGGCTGTGGCCAAGACGCATCCCGCGTCACCGCACTGGCCTTCGACGCGACCTGTTCACTGGTGTTGCTCGATGCCGACGGCGCGCCAGTCAGCGTATCGAGCACCGGCGACGACCTCATCAACGTCGTGATGTGGGCTGACCATCGCGCCACCGAGGAGGCACGCGGGTTGTCGGCCACCGGCCACCGCGTGCTGGATTATGTCGGCGGCACGATGTCGCCGGAAATGGAGTTGCCCAAGCTGTTATGGCTCAAGCGCCACCTGCCACAGGCGTGGGCGCGTTATGGGATGGCGATGGACCTGGCCGATTTCCTGGTCTGGAAAGCCACTGACGATATCACTGCGTCTGCCTGTACTGTCACCTGCAAGTGGACCTATCTCAACCATGAAAACACCGGCTGGCAGCAGGACTTCCTCGGCGCGATCGGGCTGGCCGAACTGCAACAGAAACTTCGGCTTCCGGCACAGGCCCTGCCGGTTGGTGGCAGGGCTGGCAACTTGTCCGAGGCCACCGCGCGCGACTGGGGCCTGAAACCGGGCATCGCGGTCGCGGTCTCGATGATCGACGCCCATGCAGGCGCATTGGGGGTGCTCGGCGCGACCCCCGAAGGCGAACTCGACCAGCGGCTGGCGCTGATAGCCGGCACGTCCAACTGCCACATGGCGCTGTCGGCCGAGCAGCGCACGGTCAAAGGCATCTGGGGGCCTTACTACGGAGCCTTGTTGCCCGATGCCTGGCTCAATGAAGGCGGGCAATCCGCCAGCGGCGCCCTGCTCGACCATATTCTCGACAGCCACGTGGCGTCGGCAAACCTGGGAGACGACCGACATGGACGGATCGCCGAACATATCCTGCGCCGGCGCGCCGAAGACGGACCGGGCTATGCGAGCGAACTCCTGGTGGTGCCCGACTTCCACGGCAACCGTTCGCCACTGGCACGCCCGGACGTACGCGGCATTGTGTGGGGTCTGGACATGGATCACTCGCTCGACGGACTGGCACGCCTGTACCATGCCGCCGCGGTGGGTATCGCCTACGGCACGCGCCACATCATCGACCAGCTCAATGCGCGTGGCTACCGGATCAACCGGCTGCATCTGACCGGTGGGCATGCCAAAAGCCCGTTGCTGGTGGACCTGTATGCGGACGCCACCGGCTGCGAGGTCATCCTGCCGCGCGAAGACGACGGCGTATTGCTCGGCACCGCGCTGCTGGCGGCCACCGCAGCAGGCCTTTTTCCGGATCTGCGCGCTGCCGGCCAGGCCATGGTGCACAGCCGGCATCGCGTGATGCCGGATCCGCAAACCCGGCAACGGCACCAGCGGGGTTATGCCGCGTTCCGGCGCTTGCTGACGCAACGCCAGGAACTGCTGGCCATCCTGGAACCGGCAGCCGCCACACACTGATGGACAATGCGGGGCCATCGACGCCATGAACGCCACACGCCGCACCAACGCCACAGCGCCGGCCCGGACAAGAGGTCCGGCAGGCGACACCGGGTCGTTGCCGATGCGCCAGCAGATACTGGCCATTGCGGAGAATCTTTACGTGTTGCGTGGTTACGATGGTTTCAGTTTCGGCCATATCGCGGAAACCGCGCAGACCACGCGGGCCAACATCCACCACCACTTCGGCGACAAGCTGCAATTGATGGCGGAACTGATCGCG
>Ga0209476_10002618_pt1 | contig 12030 bp, 12 predicted proteins | sample KloWWTrecipitate_FD_187179 | JGI IMG/M metagenome (GOLD analysis project Ga0209476, IMG submission 187179) | Active sludge microbial communities from Klosterneuburg, Austria, studying microevolution and ecology of nitrifiers - Klosterneuburg... | ecosystem: Engineered > WWTP > Aerobic digester...
CGGGCGTGAAGGGGCGGTTGCTGCTCACGATGGCGTCGGCTGTGATGAGGGCCCTGGCCTCGCCCGCAAACGTCTGGCGCACGCTCTGAATCACCGACCGCAGGGCCACGATGGCGCCGACGCCGACAGCGATGCAGACGAAGAAGAACAACAGCCGGCGCCACGACGACCGGAACTCGCGCCCGATCATCCGGACGACGAAGTTCATCGGGTGACCCCGACGCCGGGCGCGGCGGCCTCTTCAACGGGTCGGCCGTCTCGCAATTCGAGCCGAGCATCGGCCACCGCGGCGACCGACGGGTCGTGCGTCACCAGCACCAGGGTGACGTTCCGCGTGCGTCGCACGTGTAGCAGCAGGTCGAGAATGTGGCGGCCATTGGTGGTATCGAGATTGCCGGTCGGTTCGTCAGCCAGGACGAGCGGCGGATCGTTGGCCAGGGCGCGCGCAATCGCCACGCGCTGCTGCTCGCCGCCCGACAACTGGGACGGGTAGTGATGGCCGCGGTCGTGAAGGCCCACCTCGTCGAGCAGCGCCTGCGCGCGCTGGCGAGCGTCGCGCCGGCCCGCAATCTCCATGGGCACCTGGATGTTCTCAAGGGCGGTGAGGGACGGTACGAGGTGAAAGAACTGGAAGACGAATCCGATTTTCTCGCCGCGCAGGCGCGCGAGGGCATCTTCGTCGAGGCGCGTGATGTCCACGCCGTCGATGAGAATCTGCCCGGCGGTCGGAGCGTCGAGGCCCGCGATGAGACCGAGTAGCGTGGACTTGCCGCTACCCGACGGTCCGACAATGGCCAGGCACGAGCCGTCCGGCACGTCGAGCGTGAGCGGATGGAGAATGGTGAGCGGCGCGCTGCCGCTCTGGACCGTCTTGCTGACACCTCGGAGTGCGATCATCGGGCTCCAGCGGAACGCTCGACCACGGGCTGCAGCGCCTGCCAGACCGTGTCGGCCACGCGGCGCGCTCCCTCCGGGTTGGGGTGGATGCCGTCGGCCTGGTTGAGAGACGACTCACCCGCGACCCCTTCGAGCAGGAACGGGATGAGCGGGATGTCGTAGGCCCTGGCCAGTTCAGGGTAGACCCGCCGGAACCGGGCGGTGTAATCAGGGCCGTTGTTGGGGGGCGCCTCCATGCCGGCCAGCATCACGGTCGCGCCGGCACGCTGGCCCCCTTCGATGATGGCCGCAAGGTTCCGGCGCAGATCCTCGGGCGGCAGGCCGCGCAGGCCGTCGTTCCCGCCCAGGGCGACGATCAGCACGCGCGGATCTCCCTGCAGCGCCCACTCCAGCCGGCGCAGTCCACCGGCGGACGTGTCGCCGGACACACCGGCGTTAACCACCGCGAAGTCCAACCCGGCCTCGTCGAGCCGTTGCTGGATGAGAGCCGGAAAACTCTCCTCGGGCGGGAGCCCCAGCCCGGCGGTCAGGCTGTCGCCGAGAAACACGACTTCGGGACGCTCGGCCCGCGCCACCGGGCGCGTGGAGGGGATCGAGGCGGCCGCACCCTCCGACACTGGCTCGACAGGCACCGCCGGCGTGGCGGGAACGCCGCAGGCCGCCGCCCACACCACGCCCGACATCAGAAGACAGAGAACCGTTCTGCGCACGTGATCCGTTCGTTCGATTATACGGAGGTCTACTGGCGGGCGACGCCGCACTCACTCCGCCACAACGACCAGGGCGGTGGCATTGTCGCTGGTATGGCGTATCAGAGCCTCCAGCACGAGCGCCTCGGCCTGCCTTTCGGGCGGCGCCCCCTGGCACAGGATCGCGGCGATGGCCTGACTGTCGAGCCGGCCGTGCACGCCATCACTGCAGAGCACGAGCCGATCGCCGGGCAGCAGGCGCTCCTCCAGCACGGTCGGACGCACGTCTTCGCGCGTCCCGACTACGCTGGTGAGCACGTGCTTGAGCGGATGACTCGCCCCCTGCCGGTCATCGTCGGCCAGACCCATCACGGTGGAGAGCCAGGTGTCGTCACTCGTCAACTGCGTCAGGACGCTGTCCCGCCAGCGGTAGATACGGCTGTCGCCCACGCTCACCATCACGGCCCGATCGTCGCGGGCGAGCACCGCCACCACGGTCGTCCCCATGCCGTCGAACGCCGCGTGGGCACACCCCTCCTGGTAGATGCGGCGATTGGCCAGTCGCACCGCTGTCAGCAGGCGGTTGCCGTCCACCGACAGTGCCGGATCGTAGGAGAAGGGCCACGCCAGGTCGGTGCCGGCTGCTGATTCGGTGACGAAATCGCGGACCGCCTGGACGGCCAGATGCGAGGCCACTTCGCCGGCGTTGTGCCCACCCATCCCGTCGGCGACGACGAAGAAGCCCAGGCCAATATCCCAGTCGAGCCCGTCCTGATTGAGGGCCCGTGGCCCGATATCTGTGCATCCGCCAGCGGTCAAGGTCATGTGAAAGCGTGAATTATCCGCAACTGGATACTTGGTATACTCACCCGGTGCTGAGCCCGTCCCTGCACCCGGTGATGGCGCGTGCCGCCGCCGCCGCCGAGCGGGGTCAGGCTGGAACCGCCATCGAACAGCTCGCGCCGCTGCTGCGCAGGACGGCCTCCCTCACCCGCAACGACGAGCTCGCCATTCGCTCGGCCCTGGCCGAAGCCTACCTCCTCCAGGGCGATCTCACGCAGGCCGCATCGGCCGTCGGCCGCTCCCCTGACAGCATCCGTGAACCCGTCTCGCCTGTCATTCTCTCAAATCTCTGGCGGGCGCACGGCCGCATTGCGTTTGCGCGCGGCGAGCAGTCGCGCGCGATCGCCCTCCACAGTCGTGCGCTCAAGCAGGCAGAGACGGCCCACGATTCGCGGGCCATCGGTCTGGCGCACTTCTGTCTGGGCCAGTGCTACCGCAAGGTCGGCGACCTGTCGATCGTCCGCGAGCACATCGCCGAGGCCGCCGCGGCCCTGCACGCCGCCGGCGACCGCCGGTACCTCGCGCAGGTCCACTCGTTGTCCGCCACGACGCTGGCGCAGAGCGGGCGCTACGAGGAAGCGGCCGCGGCGCTGCGCCAGGCCGAACGGCTGGCCACGGTGATTCAAGCCGACGACGTGCTGGCCATGGTGTACGGCAACCAGGCCAACGTCGCGCTGATCCGCCACCGCTACGATCAGGCGCTCGCGCTGGCCGAGCGCGCCGTCGCGCTGCATGACGGCATTGGCGAAGGCCCCGGGCTCTCGCGGTCGCTGGCCACGCTGGGCCAGATTTGCGTGCGGCTGGGCAACCTCGAACGTGCCGACACGGTGCTGCACCGGGCACTCGACGCACGCTGCGCCGTGCAGTTCCACGAGACCACCGGCGCGGTCTACGACACGCTGGCCCAGATGTCTCTGATGCGCGGCGACTACGAGAACGCGGCCGAGTACCTGCGCCAGGCCGCCGAGGCCTTTGGCGCCTACGGCCGCAACACGAGTCGCTGGTACGAGTGGTCGCTCCGTGTCATCACCGCGCGCCTGGCCACGCGGCGCGGCAATCCCGACGAGGCGCTGGCCATCGCCGATGAGATTTCACGATCGCCGGCGGCGCCGCCGGCCGAAGCGATCGAGGCCGAGCTCATCGCCGTCGAGGCGCTCGTCTCGGCCAACCGGGTGGATGAAGCCGATCGGCGCCTCACTCAGGTGGAGGGCCGGCTCGACCCGCGCACGACGCCGGGCGCATGGGGCGAGTTCCTGCGGCTGCGCGGCGACCTGCGCGCGCGCCAGTCCCGCTCGACCGATGCCTATCACGACATCGCGCAGAGCTCGAGCGTCTTCGAGCTGGTGGGCGAACGCTACCAGGCCGCGGTGAGCCAGCTGGCTCTCGCCCGTCTGGCCGGGCGGGCCGGCGCCCGTTCGACCGCCGACCGTCACTACCAGCACGCGGCACAGGTGTTCCAGTCGCTGGGCGCGACGCGCGACCTCGAGGAGGTCCGCATGGCCATGAGCGCCGCGCCCACTCTTGGGACGGGGGAATACGTCGGCTCCCCCGCCGACGCCGACGACGCCCTGGTGCGCCGGCTGGTGGATGCGGCCGTCTTGCCCGACCTGCTGGCGCGCGAACTCGCCGCCACGATGCTCGAGGCGCTCGGCGCCGACATGAGCGCGGTGTTCGTGCAACTGCCCGGGGGCGACGTACGGGTGCTCGCCTGTGCCGGCACCGACGCCGATGGCGCGCGCAGCCTGGGCCGGCAGGCGGTGGAGGGGGGCCACTCCGGTTCCGGCGTCCTCATCATGGAAGCGGTCGGCCGCGAACCGGACGGCCCGCGCTTTGTGGCACTCGCCAGCCCGCACCCCGCCGGCCACCCCGCTCTGCGTCGCCTGCGGATGATGGTCGCCGTGGCCCGCCAGGGGTTCGAGCTGTGCGGGGCGCGCGAAGTCGGGCCGGCCGCCGCCGATCCGATCGGTGAGCGTCCGCTCGAGCCGCTCCTGCCCGGCTTTGTCTGCGCCAGCGCCGCCATGCACCGCGTGGTCGATCAGATTCAGCGCCTCCAGGGCAACGATCTCACCGTGCTCATCACCGGCGAGAGCGGAACGGGCAAGGAACTGGTGGCGCGCGCCATCCACGTGGGCTCGCCACGCAGCGCGGCGACGTTCCTGCCGTACAACTGCACGACGACGACCCGCGAACTCGCCGACAGCCAGCTGTTCGGCCATCGCCGCGGCTCGTTCACCGGCGCCGTCTCGGACCAGCCCGGCCTGGTGCGCACGGCCGGCGGCGGCACGCTCTTCCTCGACGAAGTGGGCGATCTGCCGATCGATGTGCAGCCCAAGCTGCTGCGCTTCCTGGAGCAGGGCGAGATCATGCCCGTGGGTGAAACACGTCCGCAAGTTGTGGACGTGCGGGTCATTGCCGCCACCAACGCCGATCTGGAGCAGCGGGTCGGCGAGGGCAAGTTCCGCGAAGATCTCTACTACCGCCTGAGCGTCATCCGGATTCACGTGCCGCCGCTCCGGCAGCGGCGCGAAGAGATCCCGCACCTCAGCACGTACTTCCTGCGAGAAGCCTGGGACCGGCTGGGCAAGCCCGATACGCAACTGGGCTCGGACGTGCTGGACCTGTTCGCGCAGTACTGGTGGCCCGGCAACGTGCGGCAGCTCCGCAACGAGATTCAACGCGCCGTGGCCATGGCCCCGCCGGGCGGCCTCATCGTGCCGGAACACCTCTCCGCGGACTTGACGGCCGCACCCGCGAGCCGGCCCGACAGCCTGTCGAGCCCAAGGATATCCCTGAGCCGCGGCCAGACGCTGGCGGCGCTGGTGGACGACATCGAGCGAGACTTAATCCGCGACTCCCTGGCGCGGCACCGGGGCAACATCTCCGAGACGGCGCGGGTCCTGGGCCTGACCAGGCGGGGCTTGTATCTGAAACTCCGGCGACTTGGGCTCGACGAGCCTTCCGAAATGGTTAGTAAGTAGCCAATTGCGATATCGAGTGGATAGTCCGTATCCACAACGATCGTCTCTCCTGGCGTCTACCAAGTCATATACAGTCCTCTTGCTGAATCGTCTGGTCACTCAGTATCCACTGCAACAGGTTGCACGCAAAAGCGGCGTGGAACTTGGAATAGGGAAGGCATTGCACGACCTGGTTTCCCTGTGCTGCTAACCCTGGAGTGACCGTGACCGAACACACCCTTGCCTGGAACACGCGCAACGGACGAGAGGCCTGCCTGGCGGTTCAAGGACGCCTCACCTGGAAGGATGCCGACGGCGCCGTCCGCTTCACCTCGGTGAAGACCAGGGAAGTTTCCGAAACCGGTGCCATCGTCGAGTGCGACGCCGCCGTGTCGCTGCCGCTCTTCCGCCTCGTGCACCTGCAGGTGGAGAAGGCGGCCCGCAACCTCCAGGCCCTGCCCGTGTTCCTGCGCGAGGGGCGCGTGTTGTCGGCCGTGTGGCAGGTAGCGCCCTGCAAGCCGGCCACCGGGACGCCGGCTGGTTATGCGCTGCGCTTCATGAAGGCACCCCTGGCGCCCGCGGCGGAGATGAGCCCCGAGCGCCGGGCGTCGTAGCGCGTCAGGCCACGGCCTTCCTGCGCCAGTAGCGCGCGAGGCCGGCCCAGATCTGGTCGAATGGCGCGGCCTGCTCGACCGCCACAGCCTCTGGCTCCGACAACACGCGCCGCGCGGCCTCGCGCATCTCGGCCGCAAACCCGGCCGCTCGCGACTCATCCGTGTCCCCCACGGTGAGCGAGCGGGCCACGACCTCCCCCGTCGTGGCGAGCACCCGACGATAGTTCGCGATGTGGGCGCGTGCGGCGCCAACCGGGCCGAAGTGTGTCAGAAACAGGCCGGCCGGCTGCCACGCCTCGATAGCATCGAGGCTCCGCTGCCAGAGTTCCAGATCGATGTCCGGCGGCGGTGTGGCGGCGATCGTGAAGTCGCCCGCCACTCGAATGCCGCAGGTATCCCCCACATACGCTGTTCCGTCCGACTCGTCCAGATAGGCCACGTGGTGAACGGCATGCCCGGGTGTATACGCCACGCGGACGGCGCGTCCGGCCACGTCGAGCCGCTCGCCACCAGCTAACGGCGTCACGCGGGAGGCGGGCACTGCCTCGAACCGTCCCCACAGTGCGTCCATCCGCTCGCCGTAGAGCCGCGTGGCACTCGCCAGCAGTTTCGCTGGCTCGACCATGTGGGTCGCACCGCGCTCATGGACCAGAACTCGCGCCTCCGGCACCCGCGCGACGATGGTGCCGGTGGCCCCGGCGTGATCGAGATGGATGTGCGTCAGCAGAATCAGGCGCACATCGCGCAACGCGCCGCCGAGGTCGGCCAGACCCTGCTCCAGCGCGGGCAGGCACGACGAGGGACCCGGATCGATCAGGACTAGGCCGCCAGCGCCGCGCAGCACGGCGGTGGCAATGACGCGTGGCCGCCCGGCGAACCGCAGGTCGATGAGGGGCACGACCTGCCTGCTACTCGTGAAACGCCAGGGCGCGTGTTTCGGCCAGGTGGCAACCGGCGGGGCCGGGCCTGAAGATCTGGCACTGGGACAGTTCGCCGCCGTAGACGTGCAGGGTCAGCGAAGGGGTCTCGAGCTGGGCGTTGGCCATGACGTGGTAGTCCGTGGGCGGGATCAGCCGGCCGGCCGTGCCCACACCCGCCAGCGTCGTATCGCGAGCGACAACGCGGAACTGCTCGCCTTCGGGCGTGACGTCGTACTGCGTCACCGCCATGCGTCCCTCCATCACGCCTTCCACGCACCACAGCCCGCCGTGATCGTGCACCGGTGTCCCCTGTCCCGGCCCCCACGTCATGACAATGGCCGTGTAGCGCCCGCCGGGATCGCGGTGCAGCAGCCGGCGCGCGTAGGTATCGCCACGCGGCTCGCGGAAGCGATCCGGGAGCGCGACCGCCCCCCGCGACAGCAAATCTTCGAGAGCGGCCTTGACCTGCGCGGTAATCGCCTCAACCGACTCGCCCTCGACGGCCCGATCGAGGTGCCGGATCAGCTCCGGGGATGCAAGCGACATCTGCCTAGCCTACCCTTCACGCGCGTATACCGCCAGAGCCCGCCCCGTGATTGGCCATCGCGAACAGCGGGGTAATATTGGGCATCATGCGCACCGCCTCTCGGTTGATTCTACTGCTCTGCGGCTGCCTCGCGGCGGCCTGCGCACCCCCGAGCCCCGCATCCGACACGCCTCCACCCCGCGTGTCCGGCATCGATCTCTCAGCGATGGATCCCGCCGTGCGTCCGCAGGACGATCTCTTCCGTCACGTCAACGGCGCTTGGCTGGCGCGGACCGAGATCCCGGCCGACAGGGCGTCGTGGGGGGCCTTCGACATCCTGCTCGACAAGGCTCAGGCCGACCTCCGCGCCATTGCCGAGGAGTCGGCCGCCGCCACCAGTAAGGCTGCGGGCAGCGACGCCCAGAAGATCGGTGACTTCTACCAGAGCTTCATGAACCAAGCGCGGGCCGACGAGCTCGGGCTCTCGCCTCTCCGGGCGGAACTGGCCGCCATCGACCGGATCAAGACGAAGACCGACCTCGCCCGACACTTCGCCCGGTTCTTCAAGATGAACCTGATCAATCCCGTGGTGGGCTACGTGGAGGGCGATGCTCGCGAGCCCGGGACCGACATCCTGTACCTGTATCAGGGCGGGCTGGGGCTCCCCGACCGCGACTACTACCTCAAGGACGATGCCAAACTGAAGGAGTACCGTGAGAAGTACGTCTCCTTCGTAGGCAACGTGCTGTCGATGGCCGACGTTCCTGCGCCGGGCGCCGCGGCGCGCGAGATTTACGTACTCGAGACGCGCCTGGCGCGGGCCCATTGGACCAACGTCGAAAACCGCGACGCCGTGAAGACCTACAACAAGGTCGCCACCGCGGATCTGGCGAAGGAGTTCCCCGGATTCGACTGGGCCGCGTGGACGGCCGAACTCGGGGTGGCCGGCGCATCGTCGGTGGTCGTCAGCCAGCCAAGCTACGTCAAGGCCTTCGCCGCCGCGGTCAACGAACTGCCGGTGGAACGCTGGAAGCCGTACCTGAAGGCGTCCCTCATCAACGGGTTCGCGCCCTATCTGAGCCAGGCGTTCGTGGACGCCGAGTTCGACTTCTACCGGCGGACGCTGCGCGGCGTGGCGGAGAACCTGCCGCGCTGGAAGCGTGCCGTCAACACGCTCGACGGCAACATGGGTGAGATGCTGGGCAAACTCTACGTCGAGCGGCACTTCACGCCCGAGGCCAAGGCGCGCATGGAGCAACTGGTTGAGAACCTCCGCCAGGCCTACCGCGAAAGCATCGGCGGCCTGGAGTGGATGAGCCCCGAGACCAAGAAGGAAGCCCAGGCGAAGCTGGCGAAGTTCCGGCCGAAGATTGGATACCCGAACAAGTGGCGCGATTACTCGAAGCTCGAGGTGAAGCCGGACGACCTGGTCGGCAACCTCATGCGCGCCTACCTGTTCGAGGCCGATTACCAGGCCTCCAAGGTCGGCAAACCGATCGACCCCGAACAGTGGGGCATGACACCGCAGACCGTGAACGCGTACTACAACCCCGTCCGAAACGAGATCGTGTTCCCTGCCGCCATCCTCCAGCCGCCCTTCTTCAACATGGCCGCCGACGACGCCGTGAACTACGGCGGCATCGGTGCGGTGATCGGTCACGAAATGGGCCACGGCTTCGACGATCAGGGACGCCACTACGACGCTGCCGGCGTGCTCCGCGACTGGTGGACCAAGCAGGACGCCGAGGAGTACATGAAGCGAGCCAAGGTGGTCGTCGAGCAGTTCAATCAGCTCGAACCCCTGCCGGGCCTGCACGTCAACGGCGAGCTCACACTCGGCGAGAACCTGGCCGACCTGACCGGCCTGGTGATCGCGCATCGCGCGTACTCGCTCGCGCTGGAGGGCCAGCCGGCGCTCACGATGGACGGCCTGACCGGCGATCAGCGATTCTACACGGGCTGGGCGCAGGTCTGGGCCGGCAAGATGCGCGACGACATGCTGCGCCAGATGGTGATGACCAACCCGCACTCACCGGAGCAGTACCGTGCGAACACGCCGGTACGCAACATCCCGGAGTTCTATGCCGCGTTCGACGTCAAGGAAGGCGACAAGCTGTATCTGCCGCCCGCCGAGCGCGCGAAGGTGTGGTGAGGCGGGCCGGAGCGGAGTGGAGTGATCGCCTAGCGATCACTCAATTCTGCGGATTCGCTCGCCGCCCGCCGAAGGTGTCGCAGTCTTCGACGCGGCCCGACGTGAGCCCCTGCCGCAGCCACTGAGCCCGCTCGGCCGACGTGCCGTGCGTGAAACTCTCCGGCACGACGCGGCCCTGCGTCTGGCGCTGCAGCCGGTCGTCGCCGATCGCGGCGGCGGCCCGCAGGCCCTCATCCACGTCGCCCGGTTCGAGCATGTCCTGCCGCGCGGCGTGATGACCCCACACACCGGCGTAGCAGTCCGCCTGCAGCTCCAGCTTCACCGACAGCGCGTTGGCTTCCACCTGGGACGCCCGCTGCTGCAGGCGCGACACCTCGGCGTTCACCCCCAGCACGTTCTGAACATGATGGCCGACTTCGTGCGCCACCACGTAGGCCTGGGCGAAGTCGCCGGGCGCGCCGAAACGCTCATCCAGCTCCCGGAAGAACGACAAGTCCAGATAGACCTTGCTGTCGGCCGGGCAGTAGAAAGGCCCGGTCGCCGCCGACGCCGAACCGCACGCCGACTGCACGGCGTCGCTGAAGAGCACCAGGGCCGGCGCCGGATACCGCTCGCCCGCCTGCGCGAAGATCTGCCCCCACGTCTCTTCGAGGTCGCCCAGCACCTGCTTGATAAAGATCGACTGCGCATCGTCGGCGGGAGGAGGCCCCGAAGCCACTTCCGTTCCCTCCCCCGGCATGCCTCCGGTCATCTGCAGCAGCGACAGCGGGTTGGTGCCCGTCAGCCAGGAGATGACCAGGACCACGAGAATCATGCCGAGGCCGCCGCCGCCAAGGCCTATCGGCCCCCGCACGCGGCGGCCGCGTCGATCCTCGACGTTGGTGCTCTGCCGCTGGTCTCCGAGCCTCATGCGTTCTAGCTTACACTCGCGCCGTCGGATTGCGGACGGTGCGGGGCCCCTGCACTAAGATGCAGGCATGCGGGAGCCCGCCGTTCGTGCCGTCGGCGCAGCGTTCACCGTGGCGTACGGCCTGCTGATCCTGTGGCTCGCCGGGTCGCAGCCACAGTCGATCTCGGAGGTCACCGGCGGCCTCGCCGCGTCGATCGGTGCGTACCGGGTTGACCCGGTCGCCATGGAAGATGGCCTGCGTTTCTTCCATCATGATCAGTTCGTCGAAGCGCGTGCCGCCTTCGCCCGCGCCGATCCGGCCGGACGCGACGCGCGCACGCAGTTCTACATCGCCTACAGCTACTATCGGCAGGGCTGGGGCCGCCTGGAACACGACGATGCGTTGTACGCCGAAGGGCTGCGCGCCATCGATCGGGCCATCGCGGTGGCGCCCAATGGCCGCATCGTCGTGAACGATTCGGATCTGCAGATGCGATCAGCGGACGAGTTGCGCGCCGAGTTGGTGGCCGGCATGACGCGCGAGTGGTCGGATCTGAATCCCCTCCGCATCTTCAGAGCACGCAAGTGACGCCGTTCCGAGAGGCCATCGTCCTGCCCGCGACGTGCCTGAGCGTCGTATTGCTCGGCGGCATCCGTCTGGACGCCGCCGTCTCCATCGAGCCGCCCACGCTCTTTTCCCTCGTGCTGGCGACGCTGGCGCTCGGCGTGTTCGTCCAGACCGGCACGCTCGACCCGTCGCGGCTGCTCCACTCAGAACGCGCGTCGCTCGCCAATCTGAACGGCGCCCTCGCCGTCGCCACGGCGTTTCTCGCAACGGCGCAGGTGCTGTCGCTGCTCACGCCGGCGGCCGGGCTGCCCTCGGTGGCGGTGGGACTCTTTTTCCTGATTGCCATTCTGCAGTTCCTCGCCGCCTCGCTGGATCGCGCTCGCTTCCTGCGCGGGTGGGCCGTCACCCTGCTCTCCGCATTCGTCCTGAAGTTCGTGGTGTTGTCCGCGCTGTCGGGGCCGGCCGATCGGCCGGTCGCCCGGGCCCTGCAGGTGCTGTTCGAAGGGTTGACTCTCGGCGCACTCTCGCAGCCAGCGGCCGCGCCGGCGGCCGGTTACCTCGCCTTCCTGACCCTCGCCCTCTACCTCGTCGCCCTCGTCTTGCTGCCCGCCTCGCAACGCCGCGCGCTCGTTCTGCGTCAGTAGAACAGCTTCAGCCTGCGCCGCACGCCGCAGGCTGATCGTCCAGCGTTCGACTTCATCCTCCAGGCGGTCAGCTGAACGCTCGTCCCCCTGGCGCGCGATTCACGATCGGGCGCCGGCTAGTCTTTGGCAATCCGCGCGTCTACGGGTCGGCCTCGACTCACAGGACTGTACCGAGCCTTCCGGGAATGTAACCGCGCGGCGGCGCGGCCGTCCGGCGCCCATGGACACCGCGGCATGGCCGATCGCGCGGTTTCAGGCGTGTGCACACCCCCCGCACACTGCCGCACACCCATCGTGGGCCGCCGCCCCGGCGCGCTGGCATTGGCGAACA
>Ga0209476_10002620_pt1 | contig 12021 bp, 8 predicted proteins | sample KloWWTrecipitate_FD_187179 | JGI IMG/M metagenome (GOLD analysis project Ga0209476, IMG submission 187179) | Active sludge microbial communities from Klosterneuburg, Austria, studying microevolution and ecology of nitrifiers - Klosterneuburg... | ecosystem: Engineered > WWTP > Aerobic digester >...
CATAGGCGCGGTTTGGCCCTGGCATTTCAGCATGGCTTGGATGTGGCGTTGCGCCTGGGAGCCGATGTTGTTGTGACTATCGACGCGGATGGCCAGTACGCAGGCGAGGACATTCCCAGCCTAATCGAGCCAGTCGTGGCGGGCACCGCTGAGATCGTGATTGGCGATCGTAGACCAGGGTCACTGCATCATTTCTCGCCCCTCAAGCGACGTCTTCAGGCTCTCGGAAGTTCGGTAGTCCGAATGGCGTCGGGAATTGCCGTCAATGATGCAGTGAGCGGCTTCCGTGCCTATTCTCGCGAAGCTGTGTTGAGGCTGTTTGTGGCGCCGCTGTTTTCGTATACAGTTCAGACTTTGGTTCAGGCTGGTAAGCTGGGTCTGATAGTTACTAGCTGTCCCGTTGTCTCCCGAGAGACCCATCGACCGTCTCGCCTCCAGCGAAACATGGCGCATTTTGTGATGCAGCAGGCGGTCGTACTTGCCAGAACATTCGTAGCCTACGAGCCGGTAAAGACATTCTTGGCAATTGCGGCGCCTTTCCTGTCGATTGGCATCATCCTAGTTCTGCGTGTTGTTATCCTGGGGGTCCTTCGTGACGGACAATTCGCGAATGTGCCTTCACTGATAGCAGGTGCAATCTCGCTTCTTATTGGTTTGCTCCTTTCCGCAACCGCCATCATCGGCGACAGAATTCGTGAGAATCGGCGCTTGCTCGAAGAGATTCTGTACAGGGTGCGTCGCTCAGAAATCCCACGTGTGTCCCGAGATCAAGAAACATAGTGAGGAAAATCCGCATGGTTTCCCAGGCTGTTTTCGGGCTTGCCGTGGACACTCGACACAGATGTCTCTTTGTAGCTCTTGGGATTAGTTGACTTTGTCGACTGGGAGTCATATTCTTTGGGCGAAGTACGTCAGTAGCGAACCGCGACCAGTGACGCTGCTAACTGCGAAGTAGGGAGCGGTGATCACTCTTGCAAGACACCATCCAGCTGCCGAGAGCATTGCGCCCGGGATACGGGCTGCTCCTATCTCTTCTCGGAACGTGTGTCTGATGCTTTCTTTGACGAGCGAAAAGCGACCAGTTGAGTTACTTGTTCGACGAAGGTGGAAGCCGGTCTCGCGAAGCGCAGTCTCAATCGCCGCCTGCGGAGCGACCCAGAGATGCCTCGGAAGGTCCCATCCCGCCCAGAATCTACCAAAAATCCTCGCGCCGGTCGATTCGGGATTCGGAACGCGGAAGATGAGCCAGCCGCCTGGACGTAATACTCGCGCGATCTCGCGCATGGTGCGGCCAGGGAACCGGACGTGCTCCAGGACATCCCACAGGGTCACAACGTCAAATGCGCAATTCGGAACGCCAGCTGATTCAAGCGTGCCCGTGGCCACCATTAGCCCAAACTTAGCACGGGCCCGTTCCGCAATCTCCGAGTTGAGCTCGATTCCGGAGCATTCCCAACCGCGGCGACGCATTCGCTCAAGGAACATCCCCGGGCCGCAGCCGATATCCAGGATGGAACCAGCGGAGAGATGGACGGACAAGACATCTCGTTCACGCCTTCGCAAACCATTTCTGGCGGCAATATTTGCGAGCCCGGTTGCTGTCGAATAGGGGCCATATTGGGGCGGATAGTGATGAATAAGCATCTCCTCGCTTGGAACTGGTTGCTGTGAAAAAGTGCTGCAGTCCTCACATTTCCAGACTGCGAAAGTGCCTGGCAATTGCATCAACCAATCGCGTCCCGAAATTATTGGCACAAGTGCGGTTTTCCCGCAAAGTGGACACTGCATTACATCACCTATTGCATTCGAGCGGCGTCTGTTGGTTCGCAGTCGACCACACGTCAGGACTGCTGTCTTGTTCGTTTCGTGTTGGCCAGCATTGACTCAACGGTGCGATTGGTGGTAACTAGCTCGATTCCCTCCAATATCCGCACTTTGACAATTCTGCGGCAAGCGCCTTCCAACGATTGTGGGTCTCTCATCCTGCGCAGTTAACAGTTTCGCAAAGGAAGCGACGATTATGGCGGAAACCAATGCGACAAAGATCTGAAAGTCAGCGAACTTCGCCAACACGATTCTCGTCTCCATCGCAGCGATTATCGCAACTTTCGCGCCAAATGGCCCCAGTTGGAGATGGCTGCGCGACGGGAGACCAGCAATCAGGCGATCCTTCCGATCCTCAACCGTGTTGTCCGCCGATGCCGAAAACGAAGGTCTACCCCGGCCTCAACCACAACAATTGGTACGGTCCAAGGTGGATGTCGGCCCCGAGCGTGACCGGTCCGCCGCCGATAAGATCAACCGTCGGGTAGGTCAGCCCCTGGGCGTGCAGGACCTCCGCCGCGACCATGCGCGGCTGCTCGCTGAAGTTGGCCAGCACGATTAGCGCGCCGGTGTCGTGATAACGGACGAAGCCCAGCACGTGTTCGTTGCCGGTCTCGATCCCCTGCGCGTCGCCGCTCCCGCTGAAACAGGGTAATGCCCTGCGCAGGTCGATCATCGCCTTGAGCCCGCCGAAAATCCGGGCCTCGATACTCCCCGCCGCCGTCCGCCGCGCGGCCGCCTCCCAGTCCATGGCCGCCCGATGCACCCAGCGCGAGTCGCCGGCCTTGTGCGGATCGTCGCGATACGCGTAGTCGTTGCGCGCGCCGATCTCGTCGCCGAGATAGATCAGCGGCACGCCCCCAAAGTTCAGGATCAGCCCGTGCAGGAGCAGGATCCGGCTGATGGCCATGTCGAGCAGCACCGGCGAGCGCTGAACCAGCGCCTGCTCCAGCCCGGCCAGAGACGCCCCCATCCCCGAGATCCGGCAATCGCCGGTCTTGGGGTTCTCCTGGAAGGGCACCCCCAGGGCGAAGCTGCCGTCAAAGCGCCCGGTATAGAAGCTGTTCAGGAAGCGCCGGTGGTCGTAGCCGTTGATCCCCAAACCGGCCGCATCCTCGTCGCTGAACGTCCACCCGATGTCGTCGTGGCAACGGACGTAGTTCACCCAGCCGCAGTCCGGATGAATCGTGAAGCGGGTGTTGACCGCCTGCTGGAGCAGCCTGACCTCGCGGGTGGCCAGCGAGTTCCACAGCAGCGCCATCAGCAGCGGGTTGTAGCTGAGCTGGCACTCGTCCGGGCGGATGTACTTGACCACGTCGTCGGGGTGGACGATGGCTTCGCTCTTGAAGACCAGGGCCGGGGCCGCGATCCGGGCCAGGGCGTTGAAGGCCTGGATCAAGGTGTGGGCCTCGGGCAGGTTCTCGCAGGCCGTCCCGAGCCGCTTCCAGATGAAGGCGACCGCGTCCATCCGCAGCACATCGACCCCGGCGTTGGCGATGAAGAGCATCTCGGCCGCCATCCCGTCGAAGACGGCCGGGTTGGCGTAGTTCAGGTCCCACTGGAACGAATTGAAGGTCGTCCACACCCACTCGTCCTCGCTCGAGCGGTTCACCGCCCCGGGCCAGCGCGACAGCGGGGTGAAGGCGCCGGGGTGCTGATCGGGGAAGATCTCGCGCAGGGTCCGGTCGTACTGGTCGGCCTGGCTGCGGGGCAGGATGAGGTAAAAGTCGCGGTGCGCGTCATCGCCCGCCCGCGCTTGCAGTGCCCAGTCATGCTCGTCGCTGGTGTGGTTGAAGATGAAATCCACGCACAGGCTGATCCCCTCGGCCCGCAGCGCATCGGCCAACGTTCGGAGCTGATCCATCGTCCCCAGGGCCGGGTTGACCTCGCGGTAGGTGCTGACCGCGTAGCCGCCGTCGTTGTTCGTCTCCGGGCACTTGAACAGCGGCATGAGGTGCAGATAGGTCAGCCCGATTTCCTTGAAATACGGGATGCGGGCCCGGATGCCCTCGAGGTTGCCGGCGAAAAGATCGATATAGGCGATCCCGCCCAGCATCGTGTTGGCCCGGAACCAGCGCGGGTCGCGCTCGCGCTCGGCGTCGAGGGCTTTGAGCTCCGGCCGGCGCGCGAGATGGGCCCGGGCGGCCGTAAGCAGGATCTGCTCGTATTGGGCTTCGAAGTCGGGGCGCTGGCCGTACAGCGATTGCAGCAGCGCACGCAGGCGGGGCGCGTGCAGGTCGAGGCGCCGCGAGAAAGCGCGCCAATCGGCGGTAGCAGGGTCGGCGCCGGCCCGCGCGGCGAGTCGGTTGATCAGGTTGTCCATGATGTGCCCAATGCGATCGGCCGGGATTATCCGGTGCGCGATATCCCCGGCGGAGCCGCGGATATCGCGCACCGAATAATCCCGGGGAACGCCGCTAGATGCCCTGGCGCAGGAAGTCTACCAACACCCCGTTGGTCCAGCCAAAGCCGTGGAGCTGGCCATACAGCCCTTCCTCCGAGCTTGCATGTTGATTGACGACGTTGTACTTTTCCCAGAAGGCGCCGGTGCGCTCAAACGCGTTGAGGCAGGTCTCCGCCCAGCGCCGGCGCGCCTCGCGGGCCTCGGCGGCGTAGCCATAGCGCTCGAGGCCGGCCGCGACCAGCCACTGCAAGGGCGCCCAGCCATTCGGCCAGGCCCATTGCCGGCCGGCCTGCTCGGTCAGGGTCGTCACCAGCCCGCCGGGCTGCTGAAAGCGCGGCAGCCAGCGCTCCACGATTCGGGCGGCCTGCTCGGCGCTGGCCAAGCCCGCCCAGAGCGGATAGAAGCCAGCCAGCGAGGCATGCGGGTTGATCCGTTTCGCCTGAAAGTCGTAGTCAAAGAAGAAGCCCGCCGCCTCGTCCCACATCAGCTCGAGGATCGTCGCCTGCCGCTCGGCCGCTCGGGCCCGCCAGCGCGCAGCGCGCTCGGGCTGATCGAGCTGCTCGGCGAAGTCGGCCAGGTCGCGTTCGCGGGCATACAGGATGCTGTTGAGGTCGACCGGCAGGTGCTCGAGCCAGCGCTCGTCGCAGCGGGTGCTGTGGTCCCAGCCGCTCTCGCACGAGGCCAGCACATCCAGATAGTTGATGTCGAAGTAGCGCGACAGGCCGCGGTGGACCAGACGGTGATGAGGCTGGGCGGTCCCCAGCCAGACCGTCTCGTGTTCGCGCTCGGCCAGGTCGAGCATGCGGGCCAGCCAGGCCGGGGAAGTAACCTCGCTTGTTGGAGGCGCGGCCGATCGGGCGAGCTTGATCTGCTCGGTGAAGAAGGGCGGCTGGCTGCGCGACAGAAAGTAGTAGCGCGTGCCGTTTGGAATGACCCCGAAGCGCTCGATGAGCGCGGCGAAGTTCTCGGCGACGTCGGCGATCAGATGGGCATACGGCGTGCCGACCAGCCCGAGCGAGATGAAGAAGCTGTCCCAGTAGTACATCTCCTGGAACATTCCGCCCCTGGGATCCGCCTCGCGCGGGATCGGATACGGGCGGGGCAGGCCGATCAGGGTGCCCACATCGGTCTGTCCGCTGCGCACGAGCCGGGGCCAGAGGTCCTTGATGTAGGCCAGAGCGCGAGTGGTGTTTGACATCATTACTCCGAGTGGCGCCCCCGCCCCGAGGGCGGGGGCGCCACTCGGAAAACTACCCTTTGACGCTGCCGGCCAGCAGGCCGCGCACGAAGAAGCGCTGCAGTCCGAGGAAGATCGCCATCGGCAGGAGCATGCTGATGAACGCGCCGGCCGTCAGCAGGTGCCAATCTGCCCCGCGCGTGCCGACCATGTCGACCAGGCGCTGGGTGATGATTCGCACGCTCGGCGCGCCGCCCAGGAAGATCAGCCCGACCAGGTAGTCGTTCCACACCCAGATGAATTGGAAGATCGCGAATGAGGCCAGGGCCGGCACGCTGAGCGGCAGCACCAGGCGCAGGAAGGTCGTAAAGTGGGATGCCCCATCGATCGAGGCCGCCTCGAGCGTCTCGCGCGGGAGTTGCGAGATATAGTTGTACAGCAGATACGTCGCGAGCGGCAGCCCGAACGTCGTGTGGGCGAGCCAGACCGCCAGGAAGGTGCCATTGATCTGCAGGCCGACAAAGTCGCGCAACATCGGGATCATCGCCGTTTGCAGCGGCACGACCAGCAGGGCGACCACCCCGGCGAACAGCAGCTTGCGCCCGGGGAAGTTCATCCAGGCGAAGGCGTAGGCGGCGAAGGCGGCGATGAGGATCGGGATGATGGTCGCCGGCACCGCCACGGTGATGGTGTTGAGAAAGGCCGGGCCGATGTCCTCGCCCGGGTTCTCGACGACGGAGCCGTCCCGCAGCGTTTCCTTCACCCGCGCGTCAGTCGAGGCCAGCACCCGCTCGTAGTTGGCGAGGGTGAACTTGGTGTCCATCGTCCACTGCAATTCCTCGACCTGGATGGTGCCCAGGCGGCGGTTGCCCTCCCACTTCAGGCGCTTGCCGTCGCCGGTGGTCACGCCCTCGCGGAATTGCTCGAAGGTGGCGGTCGCGCCCTCGATCGTCACCGGCGCGTCGGCGGTCCCGGTCGGGGCGTCAAAGGTGCGGGTGTTCACCCACTCGCGGTGCGGCAGGACATACCACCAGCCGCTGGTGTTGATGGCGTCGCGGTTGCGGACCGAGGAGACGAGCAGGCCCACGGTCGGGACGATCCAGACTGTGCAGATGAGGATCAGCACGATGTTGAGGACGACGTTGGCCGTGCGCTTTTGGGCGGACAGGGATGCGGTTTTTTGTTTCATGGCGTCCTCCGGTTACATCGTCTTCTGGCGCGCCATCTGGCGCAGGTTATAGACCATGATCGGGATCGTCGCGACCAGCAGCACAACGGCGATGGCCGATCCAGCGCCCAGGTTGCGGTTGGCGAAGAGTTGCCGATAAAACTGGGTGCCGATGACGTCGGTGCCAAACTGCCCGCCGGTCATGGCCTGGACGACGTCGAAGATTTTGAGGGTGAAGATCAGAATTGTCGTCGTCACCGTCACGATCGTGCCCTGGATATACGGGATGGTGATCCCGAAGAAAATCCGGCGCTCGCTCGCCCCATCGATGCGCCCGGCTTCGAGCAGCTCCTCAGGCACGCCCTTGAGCGCGGCCGAAAAGGTCACCATGCAGAATCCGGTCTGCATCCAGATCAGGACGATGATCAGGAACAGGTTGTTCCAGGGCTGGATGAGGGCCAGCCAGGCCTGGGGCACTCCGCCCAGCGAGGTGACGATCGAATTGAGCAGGCCGATCTGCGGCGCGCCTTCGGGCGCGTAGTAGAAGATGAATTTCCAGATCACGCCCGCGCCGACGAAAGAGATCGCCATCGGCAGGAAGATGATCGACTTGACCAGATTCTCGAAACGGCTGCGGTCGGCCAGCACGGCCACGAGCAGCCCCATTCCAACACAAAACGTTGTGCCAAAGATCATCCACAACAGGTTGTTGCGCACCGCCAGCAGCATCTCGCGATCGGTAAACGTGGTGACGTAGTTCTGAATGCCGATAAAGATTTCGCCGTCGCGGTCATACAAGCTCAGAATGGCCGTCCGAATCGTGGGGATGATGAAGAACCAGACCAGGATCAGCGCCGCGGGGCCGATGAAGACAAACGGTTGAAGCGCCATGCGGGTCTTCTGGGCCAGGCTCTCCACCATGAGGTTCAGGGTGTAGTAGAGCGCGGCCACGCCGCCCACGCCCCAGACGATGGCGACCGCGGCGTTGGCGAGCTTGGGCAGATTGCCGTCGCGGAGCAGCAGGAAGCCCTGGATGAGCAGAAATCCGACCACGCCCAAGAGGGCCAGACCGGCGAGCATCTTGCCCGCGCTGAAATCATTGCTGGACGGGAGTTGTCGACTCGTTTGCATGTTTTCACCTTTCGCCCGGCGCGTTATCGAACGTTGTGCGCGCGGACGGCGAACCGCCCGCGCGCACAACAAACGCCGTTACTTCTTCGGCCAGCTCTTGTCGATGCCGTCGGCCATGGCGTCAACGTTGATGGCGCCGGTGACAAAGTCGGTGCCGAGCTTCCAGAAGCTGCCCGCGCCCACTTCGCCGGGCATCAGGTCGCTCGCGTCAAAGCGCACGGCCGTTGCCTTCTGGATGATGTCGCCGATCTTGGCCTCAACCTTGCTGCCATACATGTCCAACTTGGCATCCTGGTGCGGGCTGATCGCGCCGCCGGCCTTGAGCCACACCTTGAGGTGCTCGACCGAGGTGAACGCCTGCATCAGCGCGCGCACTTCGGGCCGGTCGTTGAACATCGTCATCAGGTCGCCGGCCACGAGGACCGGGCTGCCGTACTTGGCGTCCACGCCGGGCAGATAGAAGAAGTCGTAGTCCACGCCTTCCTTTGCATCCTTCGGGAAGAAGGAGGTGATGAAGTTGCCCTGCTTGTGCAGCCAGCACTTGGGCGAGGGCTTGGCGAACATCGGGGTCGGCGAGTCGCCGAAGCCGGTCGTCGCGATGGTCTTGCGCCGCCGTAGACGCTCTTGTCGTCAAACCAGATCTTGGTGACTTCGCCGATGGCGGCCTTGACTTCGGGGCTGTTGAACTTGAGGTCGTTGGTCACCCACTTGTCGTAGTTCTCGGGCGAGGTCGTGCGGAGCATCATCTCCTCAACCCAGTCGGTGAACGCCCAGCCGGTGGCCGTGCCCGACTCGATCCCGATGCACCAAGGCGTGTCGCCGTCCTTCTTGATCTGATCGGTCAGGGCGGTCAGCTCGGCCCAGGTGGTGGGCAGCTTGTAGCCAGCCTTGTCAAAGGAGGCCTTGGGATACCACACGAGGGACTTGCCGTTGACCCGCTCCCACACGCCGGCCATCATGGGCTGGCCGTCCTTGCCCTTCATGGTGGCCATGTCGAGCCAGCTCTTGTTGTAGTTTTTCTTGACAAAGTCCATGTTGAGGACCTTGTTCAGATCGACGACCTTGCCCTGCGCGGCGAAGCGGGCGGCCAGGCCGGGCTGGGGGAAGTCGGCGATGTCGGGCGGGTTGCCGCCATCGACCTTGACGCTGATGCCCTTCTCGAATTCCTTGCCGCCGACATACTCGATCACGATGCCGGTCTTGTCACTGAAGTCCTTGAGCGTGTCGGCAAACTTCTTGGCGTCCTCGCCCGAGAACGGGCCGTCAACGGTGACCTTCTTGCCCTTGTAGGCGCCGCTCAAGGCCTGGTCGTATTCTGCGCCCAGGCCGCTGACGACCGGCTTCGGCGCGTCGGTGGGCTTGGGGGCGGCGGTGGCCGGGACGACGGTGGGCGGAGCGGCCGTGGGCTTGGGGGCCTCGGTCGGCTTGGGAGCTTCGGTGGGTTTGGGGGCGGCCGTCGGGGCGACGGTCGGCGTTGCGGCGCCGCACGCGGCCAGTAACATGCTGGCAGCCATGCCAAGGGCGAGCAGTTTATGAATCTTCACGGATGTTTCTCCTTCCTGGAAAACGGTCTTGAGTCGGCCCATCGTCGGGCCCACTGAAACGAGTTTGGGATGGCGCTGCCTCCCGGGGCGAACGTCAGTGGATCGTGTTGTCTCTTCATCACCTCCCGTGCGGCGGCGCGCTGGTGGTGCCGCGGACCACCAGGCGTATCTCGATTTCTTCCGTTAATGGGGCGTCCGGCGCGGGCGCGGTCTGGCCCTCGCCGGCCTTGTCCGCCTCGAGCATCGCCAGCAGCATTTCGGCGCCGCGCTTGCCCGACTCGAACAGGGATTGGTTGATGGTGGTCAGGTTGAGGTACTCGGCGACCTCGATGTCGTCATAGCCGATGACCGACAGGTCGCGGGGCACGCTCAGACCGAGATCCCGGGCCGCCTCGAGCACGCCCATGGCGTGGGTGTCGCTGACGGCGAAGATGGCGGTGGGTGGATCGGGGGCGAGGAGCAGGTCGCGGGCCAGCGAGCGGGCCAGGTGCTTGGCGTGCGGCCCTTCGCGGAAGAGGCTCGGGTCGATGGGGATGCCCGCTTCTGTCAGCGCCTTGCGGTAGCCCTCCAGGCGAGACTGGTTGGCGTGGCTGCCGATGATGCTGAGCGGGGCGTTTAGCTCGTCGCAGATGATGGCGATCCGGCGATGCCCCAGCTCGATCAGATGGCGGGTGGCGATGTAGCCGCCGAGCACGCTGTCTTCGTGGATCGAGGGCAGTTTGGGGTGGGCGGCGTCCACCAGCACCACGGGCACGCCGCTGCGGGCAAAGGCCCGGACGTGGGCGTCCTCCGGCCTGAGCGAGATCACGACCACCCCATCGAAGCGATCCGGCCGGACGAGTTCGTCGAAGAAGCGGTCGCGCGAGTGGACGGATTCGACGTTGTAGACGACCAGGTCAAAGGGACTGGGCGAGAGGACCGATTCGAGGCCGCGCAGGCGCTCGACGTATGACGGGCGGTAGAAAAAGGGGACGATCCCGGCGAGGGTGAAGGTCCGCCCGAGCGACAGGCGGCGGGCGTTGAGGTTGGGTTCGAAGTTGAGGGCCTTGACCGCCCGCTCGACGGCAATTCGGGCCGGTTCACGCACGCCGGTGTTTCCGTTCAGCACGCGCGACACGGTGGCGGCGCTCACCCCTGCCTTGCGGGCGACATCCCGGATCGTAATGGCTTGTGAAACCGCTTTCATGTTGAAACCGGTTTCACAATACGCCGCCAGCGGGAGCTTGTCAAGAGCTTACCGGGCGCTCTCGGTCATGTAAATCGGTTAAGTTTTAGTGCTCGAAGCGGTATCCGACGGCTTTGCCGTCGGATACCGCTTCGAGCACAGCATTTTCCATTCCACGGGCGATAATGCTCTCCAGCCCATTCGCTCACCGGAGGAGTCCTTATGTCATCCACGATTCGCGCCGTTAGCGCTCGCCTGGCCCTGGCGCTTGGCTTGCTGCTGCCAGCCCTGCCGCTCGGCGCGCCCGTCGCCCGGGCCGCCGACAGCCCGCCTCCCAAGACCGTCACCATCCCCGGCACCCTGCAGAGCAAAGTTGGTTGCCCAGGCGACTGGCAACCCAACTGCGCCAAGACCTACCTGACCTATGACCCGGCCGCCGATGTCTGGGTGGGGACCTTTGATCTGCCCAAGGGCGAGTACGAATACAAGGTCGCTCTCAACGATTCGTGGACCGAGAACTATGGCGGCAAGGCCGACGCTGGCGGCGCGAACATCGTCCTGAGCGTCCCGGAGGCGCGCAAAGTGACCTTTTACTACGACCACAAGACCCATTGGGTCATCGATAGTGTGCGTTATGCGATCCCGATCGTGATCGGGACCTGGCAGAGCAAGGCCGGTTGCAAGGCCGACAACGATCCCGGCTGCCGGGTCGGCTTCATGTCCGATCCGATCCTGAGCGGGCAGGCCGCCTTCGTCACCACAAAGATCCCGCCTGGCAAATACGAGGCGCGCGCGTCGCTGAACGGCAGCGCAACCGATGTGTATGGCGGCGACGGGGCCAAGGGCGGGGCCGCGCTCAGCTTTGAAGTCAAGGACGCCGGCCAGGAGATCTACTTCGGTTTTGATGCCGCCACCCGCAAGCTGGTCGTCAACACCGATGGCGCGCCCAAGGGCAGCCTGACCAAGTCGGCCGCCTTCTGGGTGACCGCCGACACCCTGGTCTGGGGGGTGACCGGCTCGCCCCGCTACACCTATCGCCTGCATTGGGACCCTGAGGCCAAACTCGCGCTCACTCCCAAGGGCGTCAATGGGGGTGAGAGCATCGCCCTGGAATACAGCAGCGCGGGTGTCGGTTCGGCCGCGGCGAAGTTCCCCCACCTGTCCGGTCTGTCTGGCTTCAAGCTGCCCGACGACGCCCGGGCCAAACTGCCGGCCATCCTCAAGTCGCAGATCGCCGTCAGCGTCACCGATGACAAGGGCAAGCTCATCGACATCACCTCGCCCCAGTTGCCCGGCGTCCTGGATGAGTTGTATGCGGCGAAGGCCGCCGCGGTCACGCTTGGCCCCAGCATCGACCCCAGCGGCGCGACCGTGCGCGTGTGGGCGCCGACCGCCCGCGCCGTCCAGCTCCGCCTGTTTGAGCAGGCCCTCGGCGGTGGATCGACCGCGATCGACATGAAGCTCGATCCGGCCAGCGGGGTCTGGTCGGCCAGCGGCGACAAGAGCTGGATCGGCAAGTACTACCTGTTCGAGGTCGAGGTGTATTCGGCCCGCGAGGGCAAGATCGTGCGCAACACGGTCACCGACCCCTACTCGGTCGCGTTGTCG
>Ga0209476_10002621_pt1 | contig 12020 bp, 10 predicted proteins | sample KloWWTrecipitate_FD_187179 | JGI IMG/M metagenome (GOLD analysis project Ga0209476, IMG submission 187179) | Active sludge microbial communities from Klosterneuburg, Austria, studying microevolution and ecology of nitrifiers - Klosterneuburg... | ecosystem: Engineered > WWTP > Aerobic digester...
GTCGGGCGGCGCAACTCGATGGGTGGAGCGTTTGCCGGCTACAAGGGTTCGTGCTCGGTGCTTGGCCGTACGGTCAAGGTGCTCGGTCAGGATATTGCCAAGTGGCTCAAATCGCCGACGATGGATGCACAGCTCGGCGATCTCGAATGAAGCCGTGCCGTTGATGCCGTGATCGCGTCAACGGCAGGCACGAACCTGCGCAATCGTCCAACAGCTTGTTCCGCGCTCGCACATCGAGCGCGTCTTGCCAATCCCCGGGTCGCCTGTCCGCGCCCGCATCGATCGATCAGGCAACCGCTGCAAACAGTGGCGTGGATGCATCAGGTGTCGATGGAAGATCCTCGCCAGCGAGCCCCGGACACGCCGCGCGTGCGCGTGCCACGGTGGTCGCCGCGAGGTTGCGCAAGAGGGCGATATTGCCACGCAGGCGCGCGCGGACTTCGGCATCGGACAGGGCATCACGCAGGTGCGCATTCATGCCGACAAACCAGGCAAGCTCCTGCTGATCCAGCATCACGGCGTTGTTGTCCGGGGTTCGCGCCTGCGCCCAGCGCCGGAAAAACGCCTGCATGTCGAGATTGAGGCGGGCCGCCTCGATGAGGTCGTCCTGCATCTCGCCAAGCAAGGCGATGTCGGCCAGGCGATTCTGGAAAACCAGCGGGCAGAGCACGCCCCAGTAATAGGCGTAGTCCCAGATCACCTTGATCGACAGCACCTCGGCATCGCCGAACAAGGCGTAGTTGTCGCGGTACAGGCTCAGCGTGTTGTTGTAGAAGGAAAAATACAGTTGTTCGAAAATCCGCGCATACGGGCCGAGCGGCTTGCCGGCGCGGTCCAGTTCGATCAGCTCGCAGATATAGGTGTTGCTGATGGCGATGAAGTCCGAGCCGGGTGAATAGAACGGATCGAGGAACACGCCGGCCTCGCCGGTCAAGGCCCAGCGATCACCGGAGAAGACCTGCTTGCAGCCGTGCGAATAGCCGCGCAGGTAGCGGAAATCCATCAGCTTCTCGCGCTTTTCCTCGCAGGCCCTGGCGACCAGCGGTTGATGCTGGCGCAGCCATTCCAGTGCGCGTTCGAAATTGTTCATCGTCTCCAGCGGATGCATCTTCGCATCGCAGACGATGCCGACCGAATGCGCGCCGGATCCGAGCGGGATCAGCCACACCCAGTAACCGGGGCCACACAGGTGGTTGGTCGATCGCCAGCGCTCGTGCCGCGGTTCGCAGCGATCGGCCCAGCCCTGGTCGACGCTCCAGTCATCCACGGCGAGCATGGCGTCGATGCGGAACCAGACGGCATTGCAGTCGTGGCCATTGTCCTCGGCCAGGCCGAGCTTGCGCTTGATCACGCCGGCGCGGCCGCTGGCATCGATCACCCAGCGCGCGCTGCAGGTCATGGCCTCGCCATGCACGGTCGCGCGCACCACATGCGCAGCATCGCCCACGCCGAAATCGACGCCGCGGACGGTGCTCTCGTCGCGGAAATCGATTCCGCGCTCGCGGGCCAGCTCGCCGAGGTGGTTCTCGAGAATGCCGCGGTCGATCTGCCAGGTCGGCGTCGGCATCACCGTGCTGACACCGAGTTCGGTCACGCCTTCCAGGTCCTCGCGGCCCTCGCTCCAGAAGAAGCGGAAGCCGAACTTGCGGATATGCGCGGCATCGAGGTGCTGGCGCAGGCCAAGGGTGTCGGCCAGATAGTGGGCGCCAATCTCCACCTTGGACTCGCCGACCTTGTGCGCGGCAATCGGCAATGGATGCGCGTTGCGTTCGAGCACCACGATGGCAAGATCGGCGAAGCGCTGGCGCAGTTGCAGGGCGAGGCAGAGCCCGGCGAGGCCGCCACCGAGGATGACGACATCCGCTTGCAGGTTTTCGCTCATGGTGGATCTCCTGTGAAGGGTTTGCCTTCCGCCGCGAACGCGGCGTCTGCACGCCGGTTGCCGGCGAAGGCAATCAGCAGTGGCGTCGTCATCAGCGTGGTGACGACGGCCATGACCATCAGCATGGTGAAGATCTCGTTGCCGATCACGCCAATGTCGAGGCCGACCTTCATGACGATCAGCTCCATCAGCGCGCGCGCGTTCATCAGCGCGCCAACCGCCATCGCCTCACCCCAGCCGAGGCCGCTCAGGCGTGCGCCGGCAGCACCGCCGAGAACCTTGCCGAACACGGCGGCGGCGAGGATCAGCAGCAGCGCGCCGAGTCCCGCGCCGGCAAACGCATCCGTGGTCGTGTTCAATCCAGCCAGGGCGAAGAACACCGGCATCAGCACGAGCACGGCCACATATTCGATGCGCTCGATCAGGCAGGCGAGCAGGCGGTTGTCGCGCGGCAGCACCGCGCCGATGAGGAAGGCGCCAAACACGGCATGCAGACCGAGCGCACTGGTGATGGCCGAACTGGCGAAGACGAGAATCAGGATCAGCGCGAGCATGCCGTTGCCGGGCCGACCCTCGGCGGCATGACGCGCCAGCATGTGCGCGAGCCACGGACGCAGCAGGACGAACGCAACGGCGGCGAGGACCAGGCTGCCGATCAGGGTGAAGGCGAAACCCGACCAGCCGGAATGGCTGGAGATCAGCGCAACGACGAAGGCCAGCACGATCCAGGTCAGCACATCGGCCAGCGCGGCCGAGGTCAGGGACAATCGCCCGACCGGCGTTTCCGTCATGCGGCGCTCCTTGAGGATGCGCGCCATGATCGGAAAGGCGGTGATCGACATGGATGCGGCCATGAAGAATGCAAAAGGCCAGAAGCTAATCCCCGGCGGCGCGAAGCGCTCATGCAGGCCCGGTGAGATGGCAATGCCCAGTGCAAACGGCAGCAGCACGCTCAGCGTACCGACCAGGGCCGATGCGCGCAGATGCCGCCTGGCGCCACCCGGCAGGCGCAACTCGGCACCGACGATGAACATGAACAGCACCAGGCCAATCTCGCTCAGGCCATCGAGCGCGGAGAGGCTGGCCGGGGCAAACAGGAAGGCCTGCGCCTGCGGCGCGAGCGCGCCGAACACAATCGGCCCCAGGGCGATGCCGGCGAGCATTTCACCGATCACCGGCGGTTGCCCGAGATGGCGCAACACGACCGAGAGGATGCGCGCTGTGCCAAGGATCGCGACAAGCTGGATCAGCAGCAGCGGAATCGAGTTCATGCGGATGGCCCGCCGCCGGCAAGCGCATCGAAAACCAGCGGTGCCGTGGAATGCGAGCGGCGGTAGCTGTCGATCACGTTGCCATAGCGGATCACCTGTCCAATCGTGTACAGGGTGATCAGGGTGACATCGCGTATCGGGCGGAAGTGGCTGAGGCGAAACTCGCCGCTGTAGCGCGTGTCGATAGGCACCGATACCACGCCAAGGCCGAGGTCACGCACGGCGGCAATCAGCAGGGCGGCCTCGAAGACGAATCCTTGCGCCGGGATATCCACCAGCTCCATCGCCTTGCGCGGATAATAGCGTTGTCCACTTTGCGTATCCGCGACCGGGATGCCGCAGCCCCATGAAATGCCCCAGTCGGCGACCGCATTGGCACGGCGCCGCGCATTCGGCTGGTTCTCGCGGGTGCGGATGCGTGCGCCGATGATCAGGCAATCCGGATAGCGGCGCGCAGCGAGGAGCATGCGCGGGATGTCGGCGGCATCGTGCTGGCCATCGCCGTCCATTGCCACCACCGCGTCGAAACCGCGGCGCAATGCCTCGCGGAATCCGTCGCGCAGGCTTTCGCCCTTGCCTTTCGGCGTGGCGTGGCGAATCACCGTAACCGGCAGGTCGCCGATCTCCTGCAACGTGCCATCGGTCGAGCCATCATCGATGACAATCACGTCGGGCAACACGGCCAGCGCCGCTTCGACGACGCGGCGGATCGCCAGTTCCTCGTTCAAGGCTGGAATCAGGATGGCAACGCGTCCGAGCGTCGATGCGTTCATGCGCATACCTCGATGCCGAGCGTGGAGCTGCTGCCGGCGGGCAGCTGCAATGTGTGCGGTCGTGCCACGGCCAGCGCCGCCAGCAAGGGCAGGCTTTGCGCGGCGATCGGATTGCTTCGCGCCAACTCGGCAAACGCGTCCGGCAAGGCCAAGGCAGCACTTGCCTGGATCGGCGAATTGAACTCGAGGCGCAAGGAGGCGGCACCATCGAGCGCGGCGGACACCACCATGGCCACGCCAAAATTCACCGCAGCCGGCGCGATCTCGCTCAGCGGGCCGGGCGACTCGGTGTCGTAGGCTGCCAGCAGCACCGGCGACCCCTCGGCATGCGCCTGCACTGCGGCCTCGAACAAGGCGAGCGCGAAACTCCAATGCCAGCTGCTGGTCGAGGTCGACGCGGCATGGCTGTGCGCGGCGATGGTCCAGTAACCCGCCGGTGCGTTGTGCACGGAATTGTGGAAGCGGATCGGCGAAAGCTCGTGTGGCGCGCTGGCCAGGGTCGAGCACATGTAATCGGTGATGACGAGATCGCCATGCGTGGAGGCAAATACCGAGGCCAGGCTGTCGGCCGCGTACGCGGATTGCGCGCAGGCTTGCGCGGCAATCTCGCAGGCCAGCAGGACCGGCAGCGGCGCGCGCCGGCGCTCGGCCGCGCCAAGCAGGGCAGGGCTGGGTTTGCCCACCAGCGGATCGGCCTGCATCTCGCCGCGCAGACCGGCGCGCGCAGCCTGCCAGTGTGGCCAGCCCGGCGCCCAGAAGCCCATGCCGTCGATGCGGATATCGAGCGCGTTCATGACTGGCCTCCGCGCGCAAATGCCAATGTGCAATTGCTGCCGCCGAAGCCAAACGAGTTGCTCAGCGCAATGCGCACATCGGCGGTCTCGTTGCGCAGGGCAATCTGTGGTCCGCAGACTGGATCAGGATCTTCGCAATTGAGCGTGCCGGGAATCAAGCCGTGCTCCATCGCCAGCAGGCAGACCACCGATTCGAGGATGCCGGCAGCGCCAAGCGTGTGCCCGGTCCAGCCTTTTGTCGAACTGGCCCGAGTGCGTGCGTCGAATGCGGCGGCAACCACGCCGGCTTCCACCTCGTCATTCCTTGGTGTCGCCGTGCCATGCAGATTGATGTAATCGACATCCGCCGCCGCCAGCCCGGCGCGCGCCAATGCCCCTTCAAGCGCGAGCCGCGCGCCCAGTCCCTGCGGATGCGGCGTCGACATGTGGTGGGCATCGCTGGATTCACCCCAGCCGATCAGCGCCGGCGACCGATCCGCAGCATTGCGCTCCAGCAAGGCAAAGCCCGCCGCCTCGCCAATGGAGATGCCGCGACGGCGCACGTCGAACGGACGGCATGGCTCGGGCGCGACCAGTTCCAGCGAGTTGAAGCCGAACAGCACGCTGCCACACAGGCTGTCGACACCCGCAAGGATTGCCGCGTCGACCAGGCCGAGGCGCATCATGCGCTCCGCCAGGGCGAAGATCTTGGCGCTCGATGAACACGCCGTCGCCGTGGTCAGGCACGGCCCGCGCGTGCCCAGCACGTGTTCCAGGAAGAGGCCAAGCGAATGCGGCGTATGCACTTCCGGCCGACGCAAATCGTCGGGAAAGCGGCCATCGCTCTGCCGTGCATAGGCTTCCTCGGTGGCACCGATGCTCGATGTCGATGTCGCCACCAGCAAGGCAACGCGCTCGGCACCATGGCGCGCAATCGCCGCGCGCGCCCGGTCGAGGAAATCGTCCGCGGCGATGCCCAGCCAGGCCAGGCGGTTGTTGCGGCACTCATGGCGTGCGTATTGCGCCGGCAACGGCAGCGATTCCAGGCCAGCGACGCGACCAATCGCGCAGCTCAGTGTTTCGCGCGTGAAATCGTTCTCGCGCAAGCCACTGCGCGATTCGCGCAAGGCCTCAAGGTGATCGGCCAGGCCACGGCCAAGCGCCGACGTGGCCGTATGGGCGGTGATGAAGATCGGATCGACAAGTTCAGGCACACGTTGTCATCAGGCGTGGAAGTGCGGGGAGTATAACGAGGGCGGGGCGCTTCTCAGCCAATCTGTCGAACAGCCGCAGAAGCCTGAACGAAAACGCGATGGCAAACCCGCAACCGCGCCGTCGTCAGCGGCGATCCAGCGGACTGATCACGCCCGCACCGCCGCGATTGAGGACGTGGGTGTAGATCATTGTCGTCGCTACGTCGGAATGGCCGAGGAGTTCTTGAATCGTCCTGATATCCGAACCCGACTCGAGCAGGTGCGTGGCAAAACTGTGGCGCAGCGTGTGGCACGTTGCATGCTTGTCGATGCCAGCGCGACGGACCGCAACCTTGACCGCGCGTTGCAGGCCCCCTTCATCGAGATGGTGGCGGCGTTCGATGCCGTCTCGCGGATCGCGGCTGCGCGACATCGAAGGAAACACATATTGCCAGCACCATTCGCGGTCGGCACTCCGATACTTGCGTGCCAATGCATGTGGCAGCCAGACCGCGCCGAAGCCCGCCGCCACATCACGCTGATGAATCCGCTGCGCGTGCGCGAGTTGCACATGCAGGGCATCAATGCAGAGCGTCGGCAGCATGGTGCGGCGATCCTTGCCACCCTTGCCGTGACGGACCAGGATCTCGCGCCGCGCGAAGTCGATGTCCTGCACGCGCAAGCGCAGACATTCCATCAAGCGCAGACCCGCTCCATAGAGCAGGCTCGCCATCAACCACGGCACACCGTTCAAGGCATCGAGCAGTGCCGCGACTTCATCCCGCGACAAGACAACGGGCAGGCGTTCGGGCCGCTTGGCGCGACGGATATCCTCCATCCACGGCAACTGCTGGCCCAGTACCTCCCGGTACAAGAACAACAGCGCCGACAGCGCCTGGTTCTGCGTCGACGCCGACACCTTTCCCCGATTCGCGAGATCGGTCAAAAAGGCTTCGACTTCAGCCGCACCCATCTCGGCTGGGTGGCGCTTCCCGTTTGCCAGGATAAAACGCCGCGCCCACGCCACGTAGGCGTACTCCGTGCGGAGCGCAAGTCCAAGCCGTCGAATCCGGGCACGCAACTGCTCCAGCAACCTCGGCTGCCGCGTCGCGTCGATCGGCGACACCTCTGCAATCGGCACCTTCGCATCCATTCGCCGCTCCACCCCGGGATTTATCCCAAGATTAGACCGAAGGACTACACCGCAAAATCGGCGAAGAGCGTTGATTCGTGTAAGAAATTTCCTACAGATTTTCCCCATGCAGACATGTTAGGCTGAAGGAATACATCCCATATCGGGACCGAATAGTAGTTGGGCTCCAATGAATGAAACTCAGCCAATGGGGCTTTTTCAGCGAGTCATATACGCGCTCTTCGTTATCATTCCGGTTCTTGCTGTCGTATATTTGTTGCTCGCAATCGCCTCCGCAAATACGGTCGCGTTATTGCCTAGCTCTGCATCCGAGTTTGCATTGAGTGCCTATTTTTATGTACCAATCTACGTGGTCGCTTTCGCTTTAGCGCCTTGGCTGAGATCCCGTATACCAATCACACGTTGGCTCTAAAGGTTCAACGAACAAGATCATTGGGTTCCAGGTAGTTGGAGCCCAACTATTCAATCAAGCCGACCGCTAACGCGGCGGCTTATTTCCGGTGTTAGGTGCGCATATGCGGTCTCCCGCAGCGACAAAGCGATTCTCGCTCTTTGACGAAACGGTAATCTCGTTCGGCTTCCCTGCAGCGATGTTTGCTATGGCGATTGTCCCGGGATTTAACTTTACATACTCCGGGCACGGTGGGCCCAGTTGGCTTTTGGTGCCGCTATGCTTTCCAGTCGTGCTGATTCGCGCGGTCACTAAGTGCTTGGTTGGCCCAGCCAATGAAATCGGTTGGTACCGGCGCTACTTCAGAGTTGCACTTCCAGCATACGCAATGTTGGCGCTGCCGCTCTCGTGGGCGGCGGCGGCCTCCATCCGGGCTTCATTTGGCCTCGCTGTCTCGCCTTGGTTCTTGTTCGGCATAATGGTGTCACCCTTCCCTTGGTTCTATTTCACGTGAAGTTTCGTGATAATGAGTTGCAGCATGGCGAGTTGCATGAGTGCGCACCTAACTATGCCTCAAGAGACTTCCCGTCAACCCCGGGCGAGTGATGCCGTTGCCCTGAGCTTTCAGGCTTTTGCTGGTCATTGAATTGTTCCTTTGTTTCTTGTTGCGTTGCCAGTTCGATTTTGGTGACGGTACGGTTGTCAGACTGCATTTCCTTCCCACAAAAGGGGACTTCCTTCGGTCGCAATCGGTCTTGTTGAGTCGCTGATGCTGACTCGGACCAGGGTATAAACCGCACCCGGAGACCTCGTTCATTCATCGGGTTCGTCGGTGTTCGAGGATCAGTCGAAGCACGGTGTGACGGCCGGAAAGTTAGTCAGGTTTTCTCCAGGTCGGTCTGAGCCGTTGTTTACCTTGTCGCACTGACGGTGAAGGGGAGCGTTTCTCAGGCTGCAGTCTCCGTGCGTCGCAGGGGATGGCGATACTTCGCATGTGCGTCGTAGTCGACCTCGTGGGCGAGCATGACCCAGAGTTGGCGAGCGTGTTTGCTGGCAATGGCGACGATGAGTTTTCCGAAGGGCAAACGGGCGACCAGGGACCGAATCCAGAGTTGCTCGGGCGTTGCCTTTTCCACGCTGACCGCCTTGGCGCGCTGCAGACTGCTGCGCGCGCCCTGGATCAGCAAGGTGCGCAGATAGGCATCACCACGACAGCTGATGCCACCGAGTCGGATATGTCCACCGCTGGAATACTGGGTCGGCACCAGCCCGAGCCACGCCGATAGCTGTCGACCATTCTTGAACTCCTTGGCCGCACCGATCGTCGCAACCACGGCATCCGCCGTCAGCGGCCCGATGCCGATCAGCGAACGCACCCGGACACAGCGTTCATCGAGCCAGGAATGGGCTTCAATGCGCCGATCACAGTCGTCCATGCGCTTGCGAACCGCGTCCCGATGCTCAGAAAGTCCACGAATGAGCTCGATCAATTCGACGGGCAATGACACGCCATCGAGATCCGCCAGCCATCGGCGCAGGGCCGCATCACTGGGCGCGATGACCACGCCGAATTCGGCCAGCAAACCGCGAATGCGATTGCCGATCGCCAGACCTTCGACCTTGTAGCCTTCGCGCACGCGATGCCAGGACAGGCGCACTTGCTGGTCGATCGACTTCAGCGGCACGAAGCGCATGTTGCCCTGCCGCGCCGCCGTGGCAATCGCCTCGGCATCGTTGCGATCGTTCTTGTTGCGCGCACTCTTGCGGAAGGGTTTGACGAACTGCGCGGCCATCAGACGCGGCTGCAAGCCCAGCTCGACACACCGGCGTCCCCAATAATGGGCTCCGCTGCAGGCCTCCATCGCCACCACCGATCCAGCGGGCAACAGCACCTGAACCGCCCCGGGTTTTGAGGAGGCTCCAACTCTTGAGAGAATGGAGCCATGAACAAATCGAATAAGTTTTCCCGGGAAGTGCGTGAACGGGCGGTTCGCCTGGTGCAGGAACACCGGGGTGAGTATCCGTCGCTGTGGGCTGCGGTTGAATCCATTGCGTCGAAGATCGGCTGTGTGCCCCAGACGCTGTTGACCTGGGTGAAACGCCAGGAGGTGGACAGCGGTGTCCGCGATGGCGTGACCACTGCCGAGAAGCAGCGGGTCAAGGAATTGGAACGCGAGAACAAGGAGCTGCGTCGAGCCAATGAGATCCTGAAGCTGGCGAGCGCTTTTTTCGCCCAGGCGGAGCTCGACCGCCGACTCAAGTCCTGAGGGAATTTATCGACGCACAGCGCGACACGTTCGGGGTCGAGCCGATTTGCAGGGTTCTGCAGATCGCCCCGTCGGGCTACCGTCGACATGCGGCCTGCCAACGCAATCCCTCCTTGCGCTGCGCTCGTGCGCATCGTGACGACACACTGATGCCGGAGATCCAACGGGTTTGGCATACCCACTTCCAAGCCTACGGCGCGGACAAAGTATGGAAGCAAATGAATCGGGAGCGTCTGCAGGTCGCTCGCTGCACGGTGGAGCGTTTGATGCAGCGACTGGCTTTACGCGGTGTCGTGCGCGGCAAGGTTGTGCGTACCACGATCAGCGACAACACCGCGCCTTGCCCGCTGGACAAGGTCAATCGGCAGTTTCGTGCCGAGCGGCCAAACCAGCTCTGGGTATCGGACTTCACCTACGTTTCGACCTGGCAGGGCTGGGTGTATGTAGCATTCGTGGTCGATGTGTTTGCCCGACGCATTGTGGGATGGCGTGTCAGCCGCTCGATGCGCACGGACTTCGTGCTGGACGCGCTGGAGCAGGCGCTTCATTCACGTCAATCCGAGCGCAACGGCACCCTGGTTCATCACAGCGACCGCGGCTCGCAATATGTGTCGATTCGCTATAGCGAGCGCTTGGCAGAAGCCGGCATTGAACCCTCGGTCGGCAGCCGAGGCGACAGCTACGACAACGCGCTGGCCGAAACCATCAATGGCCTCTACAAGGCCGAGCTGATTCATCGGCGGGCACCTTGGAAAACAATGGCGGCCGTGGAACTGGCAACACTGGAATGGGTAGCCTGGTTCAACCACCATCGACTACTCGAACCCATCGGCTATATCCCGCCGGCAGAAGCCGAGGCAAACTACTACCGGCATCTCGCCAGTCCCGTCGCAATGGCGGCGTGACTTAAACCAAACAGCCTCCACGAAACCCGGGGCGGTTCATTGATGCCTTCTTGGTGCTGTAGGACATGGGCCAACTCAAAGGATCGATAGGGCCAAGGATCGATAGAGTCAGGCCTTAAATCTTGAATCGACTTGCAGTCTCGATGTCTCTCCTTGCTGCGATGGGTCTCCCCAGTTGAAGAACCGGAGGACCTCGTCGCGTCGGGCGAGCGTGTCGCTGCAGCCGAGATCGATCAGTTCGCGCGTGTACGCCGACTCGAACAAGAGGTAGCTGACGAGTGCCGCGCCGCGCGCCGATTCGCCGCGACCGGAAACGCCCACCGCGCGCAGCAGGGAGCGGACCGCGAATGGCAGGCTGTCGATGTGCTTGCCGGCGAGGTCGTCGAGCCGTTCGCTCGGAGAAATCATCAGCACCTCGATCGGGCGCAGCGTGGTCCGGCCCAGCGCGTCGACTGGCAGCAGCCCCAGCGTGGTGTTGATGCGCTGCAGGCGCTCGGCATCGGCGGTCAGCGAATCGAGGAAGATGTTCGACAACGCATGGCCGGCAACCTGGGCCAGGTTTGGATACTCGCTGCAACCCGCGCGCGGGCCGGCTGGCTCCTTGATGCGTCCGCCGCCGACCACGAGGATGCGCTCCGCACCGAGATGGATGGCCGGGGAGATGGGTGCCGACTGGCGCATCGAGCCGTCGCCGAAATATTCGATGCGCCCCTCGATGCGCAGCGGAACCGCCGGGAACACGAATGGAATCGCCGACGAGGCAAGCAGGTGTTGCGGGGCAATCGCATCGCGCACGGCGAACCGCTGCGAGCGCGTCCACGGCTGGATGTCATCGACCGCCTCGTAAAAAGTCACATGCAGGCCCGAGCCGTAACTCGACGCGGTGACGGCAAGTGCGCGCAGGCATCCCTGCTGCATCAGTTCATGGATCCGCGTCGGATCGACCCACTCGCGCAGCGAGGATTGCAGGGGCGAATTGTCGAGCAGCGATTGCGGGTGCCTGCCCTGCAATGCCGGAATAAGCCAGCCGAACATCAGCATTCCCAGCCAGCGGGCACCGGTCCTGATGATGCCGGGCAGATCCGCCCGATAAATCTGGCCGACGCGGAAATTCGCCCAGACCTCGACAAGATCGGCGATCGCCCGATCAAAATCATCGGCGCGCGTGGCCAGCGCGGCGGCATTGATCGCACCGGCCGACGTGCCTGCAATCACCGGAAACGGATTGCCCGAGACGATTCCCGCGTCACGCCGGATCTGCGCGATGCCCTTGAGCACACCGACCTGATAGCCGGCGCGCGCACCGCCGCCGGTCAATACCAGCCCCGTGATCGGATCCGTCATGGTAGCCCCTGCGCATTCATCAATCGGAAGATAGCAGGCTGCGAGCAGTGGTTGCCGCAGGAAGGCGC
>Ga0209476_10002622_pt1 | contig 12020 bp, 10 predicted proteins | sample KloWWTrecipitate_FD_187179 | JGI IMG/M metagenome (GOLD analysis project Ga0209476, IMG submission 187179) | Active sludge microbial communities from Klosterneuburg, Austria, studying microevolution and ecology of nitrifiers - Klosterneuburg... | ecosystem: Engineered > WWTP > Aerobic digester...
AAAGGCATTGACCTCCCTCGGAATTCCCGCCGACGCAAAGATACCTGCCGAACTGAAGATGTCCTTTGCGCCGCTCGCATTCGCCAATTCCGACATCGCATTTCAGGGGAATTATCTTTTCCTCGGCAATTTCTACGGCGTGAATATCTACAACATCGCCGATCCGAATAAGGCCGAGCTTGTTACTTCGATGCCGTGTCCCGGCGGCCAAGGCGATGTTTCGGTCTTTAAGAATCTGCTGTTTATGTCGGTCGAAATGCCGAATGGCCGCCTCGATTGCGGCGAGCAAGGATTCCCGCCGCAGCCGCAAGGTTCAGGCTTGCCGGCAGCGGACAAAGATCGTTTCCGCGGCGTTCGCATCTTCGACATTAGCGACATTCGTGCTCCAAAACAGGTCGCAGCGATACAAACTTGCCGTGGTTCGCACACTCACACGCTGGTTCCCGATCCGAAAGATCCGAACAACATCTACGTGTATGTTTCCGGAACGTCATTCGTTCGGCAGGATGCAGAAATGGCCGGTTGTTCCGGCGGCACTCCGGACAAGGATCCGAATACGGCGCTCTTCCGGATCGACGTAATTAAAGTTCCTGTCGCCGCCCCGCAAGACGCGAAGATCGTCGCGAGTCCGCGTGTGTTCATCGACCCGAGAACCGGTGCCTACAATGGCCTGAGCGACGGCGGTTCGCATGCGAACAAAGGCAAAGCGGAAGACAGCGATCAGTGCCACGATATCACGGTCTATCCTGAGATCGGCCTCGCCGCAGGCGCGTGTTCGGGCAACGGGCTACTTCTCGACATTCGCGATCCCGCGAACCCGAAACGCGTTGACGCCGTTAACGATCCGAACTACGCCTATTGGCATTCGGCCGCATTCTCAAATGACGGCAAGAAGGTCGTCTTTACCGACGAATGGGGCGGCGGAATGGGCGCTCGTTGCCGTGCGACCGACCCGAACGTTTGGGGCGCGGACGCGATCTTCGACCTTGTCGATGACAAGCTGAAATTCCAGAGCTACTACAAGATGCCCGCGGCTCAGACAGAGCAGGAAAATTGCGTTGCGCACAACGGCTCGCTCGTTCCGGTTCCGGGACGCGACCTCAAGGTGCAGGCGTGGTATCAAGGCGGCATCTCGATCATGGACTTTACCGACACTTCGAAGCCATTCGAGATCGCATACTTCGACCGCGGCCCGGTCGATCCGAAAACGCTCGTTCTTGGCGGTTCGTGGTCGGCGTATTGGTACAACGGCAACATCTATTCGTCCGAGATCGCTCGCGGCCTCGATATCTTTGAGCTCTCGCCGACGAAATTCCTCTCGAAGAACGAGATCGACGCTGCAAAGACCGTCCACCTTCCTGAATGGAATGTCCAAAGCCAACAGCGTATCGTTTGGGCGAACAAACCTGTCGTCGCGAAGGCATATCTCGACCAGCTCGAACGCTCGAACGCGATCTCGGCGAAAGACGCCGCGAAAGTTCGAAAGGCACTCGACATAGCTGAAAGGAAAAAGAACGGTAACGGCTTAGCGAAGTCCGTCGCGATCGTCGAAAAAGCATCCGCCGCTTCGAAGAACGCCGACGCCGCCGCTCGCCTCAACGCAGTCGCCGATATCCTTCGCAAACCCGTGTTCTAACCCGCACGGGCCGTCAGAACTCGTTGATAAAAACCCTGTGCACACCCATATGTGCACGGGGTTTTTTCTCGCTCGCTGAGCCCCCACAAGTCGGCAACGCGGCAGGCGTGCCTCTCGCTTGACAGTTCTACGCGGAACAGTATTTTCTTTCGCGCAAGGTTTTTTTCATTACGCAGGTGTAGCTCATGAGGGAGTCCTCACGTTACTTTTGGCTCCTTTATACACCGAATTTTTACTAGACAAGGATTACTTTGGGATAACTTTCGTGCTGAGGCACGTGGAGGTGTATTCGATGCTAGGTCGTATTGTACCATCGGGGAGCTCGGCTAGACGCGGGCTTATCGGCTGTGGTCTCGTTCTTTTGGTCACCATTCTGGCGGTCGGCGTTATGGGCCGGAACGGGCGGCTGCCGCATACGGACGCCTTATCGGGGAAGAAGACGGGTTGGTTCGGCAAAGAATTGCCTCGTAATGCGGGCAGCTCTTGGAATCCGTTCGCGGCTCCCCTTCCGACGCCTACGCCACAACTCGCGAAGATGTTCTACTAAGGAGAGGCTTAATCGGCCTTCAATGATGAAGATGAATAAACAAGGCCTGAAATATAAACTGGACCAACTAGGCATTTATCCCGGGTTTTATTCCTTAAATGGTGATTTGTTGCCAGATAAAATCGTTCTTTATCAAAACTATCATAAATGGGAAGTTTTTTATTTCGACGAGCGCGGAAATCGTGAGAAATTTCATGCGTTTGAATCAGAAAGCGAAGCCTGTAACTACATCTATAGTTACTTCAAAAATTCTAAGACTGTTCGATAAGGACGGGTGTGATGGTGTTCGAATTAGACGTCTCCAACTTCAGTTACACCGCATCTGGTGGCATCTCGCAGATGAAGCTTGGGAATGGACGATGGGAAACTGCGAAGTTCAACTCGCGGATGCAGGTGACGGAGCTTGGGCTTGGGAACGGTTCGAATGATGCAAGTATTTGGAAGACCAACTACGAATATGGCGAACTACAGTCCGACGGCTCTGTTGACGTTTCGAAGAATACTGGCAACATAGCCAAGCAAACACTCACGGTTCCCGGGACGAGCTTTGTGCAGAGTTACAGCTATGATTCGCTTTATCGTTTGACGGAGGCGACGGAAAAGACAGGTTCTGTGACGAATTGGACGCAGAACTGGGAGTATGACCGTTACGGAAATCGGATCGGGTTCTCGCAGAATATCGCGGGTGTAATGACGGCTCCGAATCCGAGTGTCGATGTAAACACGAATCGTTTTAATACAGGACAAGGCTTCACATACGACAAAAACGGCAATATTGTGGCGGATGTCGATCCTGTAACAAGCGGAGCACGGTCATTCACGTTTAACGGCGACAACAAGCAAACCGAAATAAAAGACGCGAACGGTGTTGGGATCGCGAAGTATTTTTACGACGGTGAGGGAAAGCGTGTAAAGAAGGTCGTCACCGCGACCGGCGAGACGACGATCTTTGTGTATTCTAGCGGGAAACTCGTTGCAGAGTATTCGACCGCGACACCGCCAACTAATCCGAGCGTGAATTATACAACCACTGACTCTAAATTTCGGTTAGTTTGTAGATGCCTTTCTCGAGGCGTTCGGCGAGGGCGGAGTTGACGAGTTGGTGATTGGCGCGGCCGGCTTCGGTGCGGGTGAGGCCGAATTTGCCTGCGAGTTCGCCGACGAGGGTCATTCCGCACATTTTCAGGTACATACGGGCGAGTTCGAAAACGGCCGTCTCGCGTTTCATCTTGTAGGCCATTTCCTTCGGGAAGCGAGCTTCGCTGAGCGTCCAGATATAGGTAAATTTCGGGACGTAAATGACCTCTTGAGGCACGACCTTCATTCGCTTCTGAAGTTCGTCGAGGGTCTTCGTGAGTTCGGGCCGCGTTAACCCGGCAGCGTAACGCAGATCCGAGGTCGCAAGCTCGAATTCCTTTCTAAGTATCTTCAATACGGCTTGCGCGTTCTGCGATAAAATACCGCTCTCGCCCTTTTTTGAGCAGCCCCAAAGCGCGTTGAAGACCGGTATCATTCGCTTTGCGACGAACACCGAGTGTCCCTTGTAAACCTTGCCGTAATAGACGTTGCTGCGAGCGATGACCTCGTCCTTTAAGACCCACGACGTGCTTGCCTCCGGGTCTTTCTGCACATTTCGCGGCATATGCGCGTCGCGTCGCCCGCAGACGGCAATATAGACCGAAGGCAGACGCTTTCGCACGTCGGTCATCCCTAAGCAGAGTCCGAGGTCCTCGACCATTTGCTCGACCTCGGCAGCGGTTTCGATCCGCAGAGAGTCTTCGCGATGCCATTTGCGGTCGCGATAGAGTTCGATCTCTTCGGGCAATTCTCCGATCATCAGAAGCGATTAGAACACAAAAAAATAGCTGTCGGCTAATTGATAAGCTGACAGCTATCTCGAAATAGGAGATAAGAAAAAGTATTACCTCGGAGGCTGGTTATCTCTCTGAATTGGCGATGATGCAACGACCGAGATCGTCGAGCCTTTCATAAGCTCGATGTCGTCTTTGCCCTGAAGCACGACCGAACCCGCGCCGGCTCCGCCGCCGATCACCGCGCCGATCGCCGCACCTTTCAGGCCGCCAGCGATCGCGCCGATCACGGCGCCGATACCAGCCCCGATACCGCCGCGTTTGACGCTCTCTTTTGTCTGGCTGTCGCCTTTTGCGGTCCCTTCGATATCGACCTTTACGTCTTTGCCGTTCTGGTCGCGTATGGACGCCAAACTGCCCGCGAAATCATAAACTTCACCACTTCGCAGCGTGATACGCTCGAAATTGAACGTGATGTTCGATCGCCCGCTCACGCGTCCCGAACGTCCGACACCCGAAATGTATCCCTCGATCGTCGCGCCGCGAAATTCATTCGGCGACTGCACCGTCATCCGAAAGCGGTCGTTATTCTGCGAGACTTTCGTATTGATGTCGTTCTCGAGAGTTCCGCTGATAGTCGTTCCGTTCGGGACAATGAAGCGTCCCGTCCGCGGCGTGCTCGGCGTCGGGGGATAGTTACCGTCGCCGGGATCCCTGTTGTTCGGATCGTTGTCCGAATAGCCGCCGTTGTTGCCGTAATTGCCGGTGTCGATGCCGAGCCGGGCGACCTGATCCGTCTTGTTGTAAACGCTCTCGGCGAACACGGTCTGGTTCAGATAGCTCGTCGTGATGCGTCGAAGAACGCGCATTTCTTGCCCGTTGCGCGTGGTTTCGAACGTGATCGTATAATCCGTATCTCCGCCGATGCTCGAAACCGTAAGTTTGTCGCCCGACAATGTGGCGCGCAGGCGGATCGTGCGTCCCTGTGCGTCCTGTTCGGTCGTTTCGCGTCCGTCTGCAAGGAACGAGACAGGCGTCGCGGTCGAGGTCGCGAGCGTTACGCTATTGCCGCGAATGTCGAGGGCGATCTGGCCCGGTGCCGTGAGTTTGTTCTTTAATTCTTCGCGATCGCTGCCGCTTGCGTTCGAGCGCGCAATAATATCGTCGATACGCTCGCTCCGCTGCATATCGAGGTCGTACGTCCCCGAGAGGCCGACCACCATCGAACTTCCCGTTGTCGGATAATTATCGCGGTCGTTATTATATTGATCGTCGTTCGCGGCGCCCGTCGATGACCAATCATTCGTAACGCCGTAATTCGACGCAAGGCGGTCGATCTGAGCCTTGATGTCGTTCCAATCGTCCATCAGGCGTTGATTTTGCCGGTTCTCGATCAGAAACTGCTCGACGTGCTTCGCCGCATCGACGATCGGGCGAATATCGTCCCGATTTTCTCGCTTCTTATCAAAGTTATTTCGAAAATCCCGTATCGAATCCTTCAGCTCGCTGATGTCCTGCCCGACTTGCGAGACAACCGTCGTATTCACCGAAGCCGAGTTGAGTTGATAGCGAAGGTCGTAGTCAAAATTATCGACCTTTGTCGAAAGGCTTCTGACCGCATCGCGGATCTCTCGTTCACTTCGTTTTTGCGCATCTGCGGTCGTTACGCCCGCAACTGCGATAATTGCAACAAATAGTGCCGTTAGATGGATTCGTAGAGTTTTCATCGTGCGTTACCTACTTTCTTCTATTTTACGCGAATTCGGGCGACCTGCGCCGTGCGGCGCTCGCACCCGACCGTTATGAAGCATTTTCCGTGCCAAGAGTTGTAACCTCTCTCACGGCGAAATAATGCTAAAATTGGCAAAAACCTATGAAACAGAATATTACCGAAGCGGTCGTTCGATATATCGGGGACGACTATTTCCTCGGCACAACACCGAGCGGTTTGCCGCAATTGATGGATTCTAAAGGAGATAGGCACGCCGCTCCGACGCCGATCGAGCTGCTGCTGGTCGCGGTCGCAGGCTGCACGGCGATCGATGTCCAATCAATTCTTGCAAAGAAACGGCAGGACGTAACATCCTATGACGTGCGTATCTCTGGCACCCGAGCCGAAGAACATCCGCGAAAATTCACCGCTTTTCACATAACCCATATCGTGCGCGGACGCGGTATTTCGGGAAAGGCCGTCGAGGACGCGATCAGGCTCTCTGACGAAACGTATTGCTCGGTGGCGGCGACCGTAAAGCCGACCGCGACGATCACAACGGCCTACGAGATCATTGAGGAAGAAAAAGGCTAACGGCAAAATGCGAATAACGACGATCCTTTCTGTGATTTTTTTCCTAACTTCGGCTTTTATCGCTTCGGCAAATGCGCAAGTGCCGCTCGATACCGGCATCAAGATCCTTTATGCCGAGGACGCACGAGCGTTCACCAAAGATCTAGCCGCGTTCCTAACCTCGCCGAAGGCTGCCGTCCGCGCTCGCGCCGCTCTCGCCGCAGGCCGCATCGGCAGGAAGGAAGCAATCGAACCGCTTGGCAAGCTGCTCTACGACAAGGACGAAATCGTTCGCTCGAACGCCGCATTCGCTCTCGGTGAGATCGAATCTCCCGATGCTGCCGAGATGCTGCTTACGGCGATGGGCAAGGAGAAGTCAGCCGTCGTAATGGCCAGCATTCTCGAAGCGATCGGCAAAATAGCGGCCGCGAACGCAAAAGCAGAAAGCTCCGCGAAGATCAAGCTAGCGATAGCTGCCCAACTCAACGCAGAACTTGCAAAGGAAGCGAAACGCGACCGCCTTACGGTCCTGCTCGGCCTAACCGCGTTGATCCGAACAAGGCCGGAAGGCGCCGACGCCATTGCCGCAAAATTCTTGAGCGATAAGGACGCGCGCATCCGGGGCGATGCCGCCAACACGCTCACGCGCCTGCGTGCAAAGAATGCGAACACTGCCCTAATCGCGCTCGTCAAAAGCGAGACCGACCCGATCGCGCGGGCAAATGCCGCGAGAGCTCTCGGCGCCGCCGGAGCAAAGGAAGCAACGGACCTTCTGGTGTCCGTTATGACAAAGGATGCCGACAGCCGCGTACGCATTTCCGCCGTCCGCTCGCTCACATCTTTGAAAGACAGATCTGCGGGGCAAAAAGTCGTCGAGCGCGGGAACGACCTTCTTAAACAGGCCATCAACAAAGGCTTGGTCTCACGCAGGCTCGGCTTGCCGAACGAATTGACCGAACTGCTCGAACTCGCAACTGCCGTCGGCAACATCTTTGCCGGAACGAATGATGAAAAGACGCTCGAATTTCTCCGTCCATTGAGAGAATTTGACCATTATCGATCGTCCGAGACCGAGAGCGCGTTCGCGCGTGTTGCCGCGGAAGTTTACGTTCGGGAAGAAGCGCCTGAAGAAACCTTTACGGATTTCCGCGCGACGTCCGCCTATTTCACGGGTCTTGCAACGGTGGGCGACACAAAGAACGTTGACGCAATGAGAGCAGCCGGAAAGGTGCTGACAGCATTTCTCGCCGCAATGCCGGCGAAGGTTACCGACCCCGCAAAACGGATAGAACTCAAAAAAGCGTTTCCCGATGCGATCGGTGCGGCCTCAGCCTTGAAGATCGAAGACTTGGAAGAAATACTGCTCCAACAGATCGTGAATCCCGACGTCTTTATTCGCGTCGCTGTCGCAAATGCGATGTCTGAATTGCCGAAAAACGATAGGATCATCAACGCTCTTGAGAAAGCGTTCGGTGCCGCGCTCTCTTCCGACAAACACGAAGACGACGCGCAGCTTGCGATCCTCGATGCGCTCGCAAAGTTAGATAAGCAGGCGGCGATCCCGACATTTTCGCTCGCGCTTTCATCGCCCGATTATCTCGTGCGAAAAAAGGCATTCGACATTCTGGACAATGAGGCTTTGAAGAAAGATGCGAAGCTCGAGACCTTCCTAAAGAACGCCCGCGAGAAGCATCTCGATGAAGTACGGCCGTTCTCGGCAGCCTCAGGCACTAAACTTGGCCAGTTGCTTAACAAGAGAGCCGACTACATTCGCGCTCTTTCGCGAAAGAACGGCTCGGCGACCGCAGTCCTTCTGACCGAAAAAGGCGTTTTCGAGATCGAACTCCTCGGTGAAGACGCACCGCTCACCGTCGATAATTTCATTAAGCTTGCAAACAGCGGCTACTTCAACGGGATCGAAGTTCACCGTGTTGTCGCGAATTTCGTAATGCAGGACGGCGATCCGCGAGGCGACGGCAACGGCGGCCCCGGCTGGTCGATCCGGTGCGAGATTAATATGCAGCCGTACGAACGCGGTGCCGTCGGAATGGCTCTCTCAGGCAAAGACACGGGCGGTTCGCAGTGGTTCGTAACACACTCGCCGCAACCGCACCTTGACGGCGGCTACACCGTCTTTGGCCGCGTGAAAGGCACCGGAATGGACGTCGTTGACGGCATCGTCCGAGGCGACAAGATCTTGAATGTGAAGATCGTAGAGAAGTAGAAAGCTCGCATCAGAAAACCTATGGACGACGCTCTTCAACGCAAAGAGATCGAGATCGAGAAGAGTCTCGACGATCTGTCGCGTTATCTCGACGGGCTTTTTCGCATCCCCGGAACGGGTTGGCGTTTCGGGCTCGACGCTCTCATAGGCCTGATCCCGAGCATCGGTGACACGCTTACATTCCTGCCGTCGATGTACATTCTTTTTTCCGGCGTGCGTTACGGCGTGCCGAAGATCACGCTGCTTCGAATGGCGTTAAATATCGCGATCGACTATCTTGTCGGGATGATCCCGTTCCTCGGCGATGCGTTCGATTTTGTGTGGAAGTCGAACAAGAAGAATATGGAGCTGATCCGCACGCGCGCAACCGGCCGTGACAACGGTACACGCAGCGACTATCTATTCATATTTGGCTTGATAGGCGGACTGCTTCTTCTGCTCGTCGCATCGATCGTCACAAGCGGATTTATCTTGTATTGGGTACTCACAAGCCGACCGCTCATCTGATCGCACTACTGGAAAAAACCCCGCCATAAATGACGGGGTTATTTACCACCTTTTAGGCTTCTGCCGCCTGTGCCTCAGGGAACATCTTCTCGAGTGCTCCTGTCAGGACACCGATGCCGAATTCGCCGGCCGCGCGGCTCTTAAGTTTGCCTTCCGCGTCGAACAGATAATAGACCGGAACCCAGCCTTGCTCGTTCAGGAACGCATCCTTGAGCTTGTGCTCGTTATCGACTGCGCAAACATCGTCGATGCAATGCGTCGCGATCGTTTCCTTGACCGCGTCGATGTTCGTATCCGCTTCGTAACGCGGCATATGGATCGCGACCGAACGCAGGCCCGCGTCCTTATACTTTGTCTTAAGCTGCTGCAATTTGGGCATATTATCCTTGCAGATACCGCAGCTCGTCGCCCAAAAATAGACGAGCGTCGGTCGGCCGTTGACATATTCGTCAGCCGTTTCCTGCAATTCATTTAACCAGTCTGTCGCGCCTTCAAAAGAAGGCCGCTGGTCTCCAATTCTCATCGGCATTTTCTCTTATAACCTCACAAAAACACAGCCGCAGATGAACGGTCTATCCACGCAGATAATCCTTGAATATCCCTCTACGTGAGCTTCTTGCCCATCTGCGGCCGATCTTGTCTTAAACTCTTAGACCTTCAAGTTCGCCTGGCCGGGCTTCCAGTCAGCCGAGCAAAGTCCGCCGGTCTGCAATCCCTGAAGTACGCGAAGCGTTTCATCTACCGAGCGTCCGATGTTCAGGCTCTGGACGACCGAATACTGAAGTACGCCTTCCGGATCGACGATGAAAAGGCCGCGAAGAGCGATGTTCGCATCCTCGACGAGGATGTTGTATTGGCGTGCGAGTTTGCCCGCCGTGTCCGAAGCGATCGGGTACTTCACGCCTTCGATGCCGTTCTTGTCGAGCGGAGTCTTGAGCCATGCGCGGTGCGAATGGACCGAGTCGGTCGAAACGCCGACGACCTCTGCTCCGATGCCATGGAACTCTTCAAGACGATCCGAGAAGTGGATCAGCTCGGTCGGGCAAACGAACGTGAAATCGAGCGGGTAGAAAAGCAGAATGAGCCATTTGCCCTTGTAATCGGCGAGCTTGACGTTCTCCGCCAAGGTGTCGATATTCTTCGTCGAGGGCATATTGAAATCGGGTGCCGGTTGGCCGACCTTCGCGATCGGTGCACGCGCGATATTTTCCGTTGCGGTTCCAGTTGCAGTTGACATTTTGTTTAATTCTCTCCTTTTTCTAAATGTTTGCCGCTTGTTGAGCGGCTATTGTTTTGCTCCATTACTGGGAATGCGAAAAGCTTCTAAGATTTCTTTACACAGTCGGGACACAATCCACGCAAAGTGAATTCCAGGGTCTCGGCCTTGAATTTCGAATATTTCGCGGCTCGTTTTACGAGATCGGGTGGAAGTTCCATCTCGATATCGACCAGCTTGCCGCAAGAGGTGCAAATTGCGTGATCGTGGCGATGCGTGAACTTATCGAACCGGCTCGCCCCGTTGCCGAACGGGATCTCGCCGATATGTCCCGCATCTTTCAAATATCGAAGCGAGTTATACACGGTCGCAAAGCTAATGGTCGAAAGCTTCGATTTCGCCGCGACAAAGACGTCGTTCGCGGTCAAGTGCCCGTGCGCCTCGCGCACGACCTTCAGCACCACTTCACGCTGCCGTGTTAAACCCATTTCACTGATCGCCGAGAACTTCATAACTTGAATTAGAATAATTCCAATTCTAAATTTTGTCAAGCGGTGCGGAGGCGTATCTTTCGGTAAATGGTATAATTTAGCCGCTCGAACTTGCCGCGGGAACGCCGATCGAATAAGTGAAATTCGTCTTCTCTAATCGCTTTTACATACTCCTGATCGCCGCCGCGATCTTGCTGCTCGCAACGTTCGCTTTCGCGAGCCTCGGTTGGTTCGTTCTCGCTTTCGACATCCTGCTGATCCTCGCTGCGATCGGCGACTATTTCACAAGCCGCGGCGTCGCAAGAGAGATCGACGTAACCCGCACTTTTCAAAAAAGGCCCGCGATCGGCGATGAAGCCGAAATAAGTTTGAGCGTTACGAATCTGAGCGCGCGGACGTTGATCATAAAGGTAAAGGACGAGGTTCCGGCCGAGATGGCGCTCGGGCTTGCGGGCCGCGAAGCGACGATGCAGCTTGCGCCGAACAGCGTCGGAACTTACCGTTATACGCTGACGCCGCCGCGACGCGGACTCTATGATTTTGGCGAAACGGCCGTGCGATATCTATCTCGGTTCGGGCTTGTCTGGTGTCAGGCTTCGCTCGGCAAGCCTGAGACGATAAAAGTCTATCCGAATATCCGTCGCGTTCGCGAGATCGAACTTCGCGCCCTCGGCGCGCACTCGTTCCTTGCGATCCAGCGAAAAGCCGTCCGCCGCGGCGAAGGCCGTGAATTCGAGTCTCTGCGGGATTATGTCGCGGGCGACGAGATGCGAAATATTTCCTGGACGGCAACGGCGCGTCGGTCGAAGTTGACTTCTGTGCAGCATCAGATCGAACGTGACCAGACGGTCATCATCGCGCTCGACGCCGGCCGTTTGATGACCGGACGCATCGATAACGAAACGAAATTCGAGACGGCACTGCACGCAAGCCTCGCACTTATGTCGGCCTGCTCACGCGCCGGCGACAACTGCGGGATAATGGTTTTCGGCCGCCGCGTAATCCGATACCTTCCGCCCAAACGCGGCGTCGGCCAGATGGACGCCGCGCTTGAAACCCTCGTCGATATCGAGCCGCAGCTAGTCGAGTCTTCATACTCGAGGGCATTTCAATTCATCTCGTCGAACACAAAAAAGCGAGCCTTCGTAGTGATCTTGACCGATGTGATCGACAAGGACAGTTCGAGCCGTCTGCTCGAAGCCTTGCCGCTTCTGCGTCCGAGACACTTGCCGCTCGTAGCAACGATCGGCGACCGCGACCTGAATGCCGCTGTCTCATCGCCGCCGAAGAATGAAAAAGAGCTT
>Ga0209476_10002630_pt1 | contig 12000 bp, 8 predicted proteins | sample KloWWTrecipitate_FD_187179 | JGI IMG/M metagenome (GOLD analysis project Ga0209476, IMG submission 187179) | Active sludge microbial communities from Klosterneuburg, Austria, studying microevolution and ecology of nitrifiers - Klosterneuburg... | ecosystem: Engineered > WWTP > Aerobic digester >...
TTATTCAGTTTGGTTTGCAAATGAAAACACCGGCTGGGCATTGGGATATGATATTTACAAAACCACTGACGGAGGAGAAAACTGGTTTGCACAGTTATTAAATTATCCATACAGAATTGAATCCTCCTGGTTTATTTCAGAATCTACAGGCTATGCGGTATCCAGCAACAGAATATATAAAACCACTGACGGAGGAGATCTTTGGGATTTTCAGACAATATCCGAAACAGGACTTCAGTCAATTTCTTTTGCTTCACCTGAACTCGGCTGGACAGTCGGATCAGAAGGATTGATATATAAAACTACTGACAGCGGCAATAACTGGGTACAGCAGTTTTACGGCTTCACTCATTTGGATGAAGTCTATTTTATAAATGAAAACACCGGCTGGATTTCAGGCTGGTATGGGAGATTTGTAAAAACCACCAACGGCGGTGTCACTTGGACCAATCAATTCACAGGTTCAAACGGCAGTTTTAGTACAATATTCTTTATCTCACCGGATACAGGATGGGCGACAGACGGAGGCGGAAATATTATACATACGACAAACGGCGGCGATGACTGGGTTTATCAGACAAGCGGTACAACGAATTCTTTGACTTCAATTTTTTTTACATCCCAAAATGACGGCTGGGCTTCAAATAATAATTATTTAATCAAAACTTCTGACGGCGGAGCAAACTGGGTCAGACAAACTGACCTACCTGTAAACGGTTACTTTTCAATTTTTTTTATTTCAGATAAAATCGGATGGGGTGTAGGTTTTCCGGGAGTGATTGCAAAATATGATGCAAGATTGGTTTCGGGAAATGAACATATAATTTTTATTCCGGAAAATTTTATACTGTCACAGAATTATCCAAATCCATTTAATCCAAAAACAATTATAAATTATGAATTAGGATTTTCGAATGAAGTCTTATTAAAAGTGTATGATGTTTTGGGAAATGAAATATTAACTTTAGTAAATGAGAAAAAAACAGCGGGTCCTTATTCAGTGGAATTTGACGGAAGTGATCTGCCGAGCGGAATTTATTATTATAGATTAACGATGAATGGAATTTCGGTTTCAAAAAAAATGATGCTGATAAAATAACTTTACCGTAACTATGAAAAAAATAATTTTAATTTTGTTTACAATTTTACTTTTGACACAAGTAACAAAATCTCAGACGAACTGGACTTATCAGAATACCAATACTACGCTTCATTATTTATCTTCCGTTATTTTTATAAATGAAAATACCGGATGGACTGTCGGCTCCAACAATATTCTGAAAACAACAAACGGCGGATTAAACTGGGTCTTGCAATCCTGTCAGACTTTGAATTCACTTTTTTCAATATATTTTATTTCTGATAATACCGGCTGGGCTGCAGGTGATTCGGGAAAAATTTTTAAAACTACAGATTCAGGAATATTATGGCAGTTACAGAATACCGATATAAATGTACGGCTTTGGTCAATTTTTTTTACTGACCCGTTTAACGGCTGGGCAGCGGGCGATTCATCAAAGATAATTAAAACTACTGACGGAGGAGTAAGCTGGACTCAGACTAATTTATCTTTATCTTATAATCTTAATGCAATCTTCTTTACTTCCGGTACTGTCGGTTACACTGCCGGCGACAGGGGAACTATTGCAAAGACAACCAACGCAGGTGAAAACTGGATATTACTGCCAACAAATAATACAAGAAATATTTATTCATTATCTTTTATTTCTGAAGATACCGGTTGGGTATGTTCGGGAAGCGGGTATGTAATGAGTACAAAGAACGGCGGAGCGACATGGGCATCACAGGATCTCGGTGTTAACTATAGTTTATATTCAATAAAATTTAAAAACAGCAATACCGGATGGACAACCGGCAATGAAGGGAAAGTAATAAGGACTACAAACGGAGGATCAAGCTGGACTACTTATATTCTTGGAACCAATTCTAATCAGACATTCCGCGGACTTGATTTTGACAGTGAGCATGATCATGTATGGGTTGTCGGATCAGACGGAATAATTTACAGATCCGACAATGGCGGAACAGACTGGGATCTGCTGACAGAGAATTATACAAAAAAAGATTTCAATGCAGTTTCGTTTATTGATGAAAATACCGGATGGGCGGCAGGTCAGTTAATTTTTAAAACGACCAATGCCGGTAATAATTGGTTTCAGCAAAATGACTTTTCACCAAATGGTACTAACTCAATTTGGTTTACTTCAGCGTCAACGGGTTATACAGCCGGAAGTCTAATATATAAAACTACAAACGGCGGTGAAAACTGGTACAAAAAAGATTCATCTACTTCTTATGCATTTGAATCAATTTCATTCGGTTCACCTGATTTTGGAATTGCAGTCGGATATGGAGGTCTGATCTCAAGGACAACCAACGGCGGTGAAAACTGGACTCATCAGAGCGGATTTACAACTCATTTTGAAACTGTCTTCTTTTCTTCCCCGACAGATGTCTATGTTTCAGGTGGCTTATTGAATTTGAAATCTACAAATGCCGGAGCTGTCTGGTTTCCAATTTATACTTCCTCCAGCGCGAAACAAATATTTTTCCCATCTCAGAATACAGGATACATGATAGGCAGCAGTACTATTATCAATACTACTAATGCAGGACAGAACTGGTTTTTTCAAAACACCGGCAGCGAGAATAATTTTTCATCGGTTAATTTCATTTCTGATATGACCGGCTGGATAAACGGAAGTTATGCGTTTATTAAAACTACAGACGGCGGTAAAGTCTGGATAAGTCAGTCTGATGTGCCTGCAAATTTTAAATCTATCTATTACGTATCAGAAAATATCGGATGGGGTGTCGGTTATGGCGGAATGATTGCAAAATATAACAGAGTCATGGTTCCGGTATTTACTGAAGAAATTATATTACCGAAAGAATTTTTTCTCTATCAGAATTATCCGAACCCTTTCAATCCATCTACAAAGATCAGCTACGGCATTCCGAACGAGTCATTTGTATCAATAAAGATTTATGACATACTCGGTAAGCAGGTAATGAGTCTTGTAAATGAGAATAAACGACCCGGATATTATGACGTTAATTTCAACGGATCTAACTTTGCAAGCGGAATGTACTTCTATAAAATAGAGGCAGGAAGTTTTGTTCAGACAAGGCGTATGATACTCGTGAAATAATTTCAATTTAAAAAATACAAATTACAAATTACGAATACGTAATATTAAATATTATTGAAATTGATTAAAATTTTTTATCTTTCCCGAAATGCCATTTTCGGGAAAGATATTTTTTATGTTTTATTATGGAAAATTTTTTAAAACTGACTTAAAGTTTTTTATATATTTTGAGAAACTATTATTGGAAAACATTTATATGAATACTGAGACTTTAATTCTGAAAAGTATTTCAATAACATTTACAGTTATAAATATATAAATTAACTTTACCACTTATAATATTTAGTAATTTATAATCACATGAAACCATTTACTTGTCTTAATGAAAACTCATTTTAATCAACTGATTATATTAATTTCAAATCTGTATCAATTCCAAAAAATTAATTGAACTCTCTTTAATAAAAGGAGTTACATTAATCTTTATAAAAAAATTTCTATTAAAATTATTTAATGAAAGACCTGATAAGAATTTTCGTACCGCTTATAGCAATAATTATTTTTGTTGATTTTTATTATGAGACACCTGAAGGAGTTTATTCTATCGGCGGTTATCCGGTCTGGATGAAAGATGTATCAGGTAAACAGACCAATCAGACATCAGGACTTTCTTTCGTCGGAGGTGACAGTACAAATAAAACATTTATATCATGTGATGACATTGGTGATATTAATTTGATCCGTGCAAATGAAAAAAATAACCCGCCTACTCTGGAAATCATTGAGATAAAATTTTCTGATGAGATACAGATCCTTTTTAATAAATTTAAAAAGGTCGATATGGAAGATATTTATTATGACAAACATAATAACAAAATTTATTTATCTATTGAAGGACATGAATACAGTTCTTATGACCCTGAGGTCTACAAAAAAAAGGAGGGTATATATGAGATCACATTTAATAATGACATTATGAAATTTGATTCCATCCTGACAATTAAACGATTAAGTCTTCCTGAAGAAGTATACAAATATACACTTGATAACATTGGTTTTGAAGGATTTGCTCTAACTGAGAATTATTTATATTTAGGACTGGAAAATCTGCAGGATACATCGAATAATTTCACAGACAGTACTTATATTTATATAGTGGACAGAAAAACAAATGAACTTAAAAAATCAGTCACGACTAAAGAGCATAGTATAAGTTCAATTTCCGGACTTTATGCTGTAGATGATCATACACTTTTAGGAGTGGATAGAAATACCCGAAGAATGTTTTATCTGAAATTTGATAAAGATTTCAACATTGAAGATTCAAGATTAGAAGTAATTAATCTTTCAATTCCGGGACATGAAGACATTGATAAAATTCTTGGCATAGCAACCGAATCATTGACATTAGATGGTGAAGGAAACATATATGTTGCTACCGACCCCTGGATGGATTTTTATAAGCCTGATCTGGCTGACAGGAAGAAACTTTCAAAAGACGAGCTGGATAATTTTTATAATTTTGTTCCGGTCATGTATAAATTTAAAAATATTTTTTGAAAATGAGACACTACAGAAAAGAGCTTTGGTTTGATACAAATTCACGGAGAGAACTTATAAATATTACTCCCGAAGTAAATGAATGTATTGCTGAAAGCGGGATCATGGAAGGACTTTTGCTTTGTAATGCAATGCACATTACTGCAAGTGTATTTATAAATGATGACGAGTCGGGACTGCATCAGGATTTCGAAACATGGCTGGAAGGACTCGCTCCGGAAAAACCGCATTCGAGATATAAGCATAATTCATATGAAGACAATGCAGATGCGCATTTGAAAAGAACTGTAATGGGCAGAGAAGTTGTCGTTGCAGTTACAAAAGGTAAATTAGATTTCGGTCCGTGGGAACAGATCTTCTATGGAGAGTTTGACGGTAAAAGAAAAAAAAGAGTTTTGTTAAAGATAATTGGAGAGTGATTTTAAAAGCGACAATTAAATATTAATATTCAGACTTTGATAAATTTTATAAAAGTTGTCAAAGTCTGAACATATATTTTCTACTTCTTATATTTTTCTACTTCCTTCATAATAGAATCGAGCTGATCCATTCCGGGTGTATTTTTTTCGCCGGTATTAATACTTCTGAAATTTACATCTTCAGGAATTTCGAATATATCATCTGAGAATGAAGGACTGTTATCAAACTTAGTCGCAACAGCCATAAACTCAGGTGACTTAATTCTCATGACATACATTTTATTATGAATAGACATCTCAGTTCCGTTACCCATATCATAGATATCACAGTTCTTTCCAAGAATATTTTCTGAACCTGTAACTTTTTTATCAGCAAGATAATTCTCAAATTCCTTAGGATCAGTAATAGTCTCAGCAGTCTGTTTCTTTTTGTTGTAATCTTTGATATTTGTTTTCACACCCATTTTTTTTCCGTTTACTTCGGTAACAGTAAAAACAAAATTATCGATTATATAAACCTGACTTATACTTTTCATTCCCATGATATCAGTATTCATTTCCTGTTTCAATTTTTTTCCGCTTCTGTACATAGTCATTTCACCGTTCAAAGCACCTTGAAGCTGATAGGTTAAAACAAAATCATCTGACATTTCCAGGTCACCTGATGATTTTCCATCATCATCCTTTGAATCTTCAGAAGTTTCTTCAGATTTTTTATCTGAGACAGAATCAGATTTATCTCCGTCTTTTCCACAAGAATACAAAGTCAGTGTAGATAAAGCGAGAAATAAAACTATAAAACCTTTCAAATTGCTTCTGAAAATTAAGTGTAAGTTTTTCATTGTTATATAAATTAAATTAATAAAAACGGGATCATACTTTTTAGTAAGATCCCGGATTATATGATTCAAATATTTTGAATTTTAGTTTACAGCTTCTTTTATATGCTCATTTAATTTTTCTGCAATCTTAGCTTTTGGTAAAGCGCCGACAAGCTGATCCACCATTTCTCCATTTTTAAAGATCAGTAAAGTAGGAATGCTGCGAATTCCGTATTTCATGGAAACGTTTTGATTGTTGTCTACATCCAGTTTTCCGATCTTAAACTTTCCAGTGAATTCTGTTGCAAGCTCTTCTACAAGAGGAGCGATAATCTTACATGGTCCGCACCAGACAGCCCAGAAATCAACCATTACAGGGATTTCAGATTTTAAAACTTCATCATCAAAATTGTCGTCTGTGAATTCAATTAGACTCATTTTATTTTCCTTTCTGTTAATTTATTAAAATATTTAATTTAGCTTTAAGTTATTTTCTCCAACTAATAATTTCAAGTTTGAAATTAATTCTTTTGTTGCTTTTATTTTATATTCTTTTGAGACAAATGCTCTAAAGCTTGAATCGTCAGTAACTTTAAAAAACAGTTTCGAATTCCCGTTGTTATTTATCACCATGTCTTTTATGGTTACAATATTATTCAAATCTGTCTTCTTTTCATCAAGACTGATCACAAGATTTTTTGTGAATATTTCTATAAATGTATCTATACTGTAGATCTCCTCTACTATTAATTTTATCTTATCACCGTTTTCCTCTGGAATGCCTTTGACAACGACCTGCATGTCATTCTTAAGCAGATGACCTTTCTTTTCAAACAATTGTGAAAAAGCTACACACTCGCCTGTACCATAAAAATCAACAAGATTAAAGACTCCGAACTTGTTTCCTCTTTTTGACTGCTTTTCCTGAAAGTCATTAATTACTCCGCACATGGTTACATTTTTTACTTTTTTAAAATCTATTTCATTGGGATCATCGCCGAAAGTCAGTTCAATAAAATTCTCTATGTCCTTTTCATATTTTGAAAGCGGATGCCCGGTAATATAAAATCCTATTGCATATTTTTCCTTATTGTATTTTTCCGTTTCAGGAAATTCTTCATAATCCTCAATGATAATATCTTCTATAGCGGGTACAGATGAAGATTCCCCAAACAGTCCTTCCTGTCCGTTAGCAGCCTCACTCGTACTGTATCTTTGCGCATACATTGTAGCTCTTTCCATATTTAAAAATAACTTACTGCGTATAGGTTCTATGGAGTCAAACGCACCTGAGAAGATCAGGTTTTCAAGAGCTTTTTTATTGACCAGCCGCAGATCTACTCTTTTCAGCAGGTCGAGATAACTTAGATATCTTCCGTTTGCATTTCTCTCATCAATAATATTCTGCGCAGCTTTTGCACCGACATTCTTTATTGCACTCAGTCCGTAGAGAATCTCTGCACCTGCAGTACTGTTTTCAGAATATTTTATTGCAAAATCCATTTCACTATAATTCACATCAGGAGCTTTAAGTCTGATCTTCATTTTTTTACATTCGTTCGCAAGCTGCTGAAGTTCAGTATCATCATCTTTTCTGCAAGCCATCGAGACTGAAAAAAATTCTGCGGGATAATGTGTCTTTAGATATGCTGTATAAAAAGCGAGTATAGAATATGCAACACCATGGGATTTATTAAAACCATAGTCTGCGAATTTCAGGATCAAAGCAAAGATCTCATTGGCAATTTTTTTATCGACATCATTCTGTGAAGCACCTTTGATAAATTTATCTTTGATCTTCATCAGAATTTCTTTTTTTTTCTTACCCATTGCCTTCCTCATATTATCTGCTTCAGCAAGAGAGAATCCTGCAATGTCACGTGCGATCTGCATCACCTGCTCCTGATACACTATGACTCCGTAAGTTTCTTTCAAAGTAATTTCCATCAAAGGATGCAAATATGTAATCGGCATTTTACCGTTTCTCTTATCTATGAATTCAGGTATGAGATCCATCGGACCCGGACGGTACAACGCATTCATTGCAGCAAGGTCATTGATATTTTTCGGTTTCAGCTTTGCAAGATATTCGCGCATCTTACTTTTTGAAAACTGGAAAATTCCGATGGTCGAGCCGGCTGAAAAGAGATCATATGTAGCCGGATCGTCAAGAGGAATATCATCAACAGTAATATTCTTATTATATTTTTTATTTACCTGTGTTAAAATTCTCCCGATAACCTTCAGTTCTTTCAGACCAAGAAAGTCAATCTTGATAAGACCTGCATCTTCAAGCTGATTCATGTCATATTGTGTACAGAAGACATTATCTTCACCGGTAACTTTTGACAAAGGCACATAATCTGTTACGCTGCCCGGAGCTATCACTAGACCTGAGGCATGAATGGAAGAATTTTTATTCAGATTTTCCAGTACAAGACAATAGTCAAACAGATTTTTCTTATCCTCTTTCTGAGCTGCATCTCCGGTCTTGAAATAATTTTTAAAATCAATCTCTTTCTCGAGACATTCGGTTAGATTTGTAACCTTTCCAAATATTATAGGGATACTTTTTGTTAATTCATTTATCTCCTGAAAAGGGAAATTCAAAACTCTGCCGACATCTTTGAGAACACCGCGTGGAGCGAGTTTATTGAATGTAACTATCTGCGCTACAGAGTCAGAACCGTATTTGTCTTTCGCATACTGGATCACTTCCTCACGTCTGTCATCCTGAAAATCAATATCAATATCGGGCATGGAAACTCTCTCAGGATTCAGGAATCTTTCAAAGAGAAGATCATAATCAAGCGGATTTACATTTGTGATCCCAATGCAGTAACAGACGAGACTTCCTGCAGCGCTACCTCTTCCCGGACCTACGAGGATACCAATACTTTTAGCATAACTAATAAAGTCCTGTACGATCAGGAAGTAACCTGAGAAATCCATTTTCTTAATTATATCAAGCTCAAATCTCAATCTCTTTTCAGCAATTTCATTTCCGTCAGGATATATTTTTTTCAATCCATCAATTGAGATCTTTTCAAGATAATCATCAAACGTCCTTGCCGATTTTTCCTCTTCAGGTATTTTAAAATTCGGCATGTAATTTTTTGAAGTGTCGAGATCGAGATTACATTTCTCTGTGACTTCAAGTGTAGATCTGATCGCTTCAGGAAAGTCCTTAAAGAGACCGCACATTTCATTTGTAGATTTGAAATAGATCTGATCGGTGCCGTATCTTAGATTTGTCAGAACTTCATTCTGACCATTATTCCTAAAAGATTTTGCTGACTGTTTTGCGCTTAGATTAAGATAAATATTATGAGCAATGGCATGTTCCTTTTCAATATAATGAACGTCGTTAGTAGCGATCAGCTTAATACCGAATTTCTTAGCGAGACCTGGCATGGCTTTGATCACTTTATGCTCGGCAGGAATTCCGTGATCCTGAATTTCGAGATAAAAATCTTCACCAAAAATATCTTTGTATTTACCTGTCATGACCTCAGCGGTTTTCAAGTCTTCTCTTGTGATATAGCATGAGATGACACCGCCTGCGCATGCTGAAGTCGCGACAAGTCCTTCACTGTACTGTGCGAGCACATCAAGATCAATTCTCGGTTTATAATAATAACCTTCTGTATGTCCGATGGAAACAAGCTTGATCAGATTTCTGTAACCGATATCATTTTTTGCAAGGAGAATCAGATGAGCGTAATTTATATTAGCAGAAGTAAGACCGTCAGAACCTTCAAGATCCTGCACTTCGATCTCTGCAATAGATTTAATATTTTTTTTTCCTTTTTCAAATCTCGTACCTGACTGTGCGACATATACTTCGCAACCAATGACAGGTTTGACTCCTTTTGCTTTCGCCTTTTTATAAAAATCCATAACACCGTACATGACTCCGTGATCGGTAAGAGCGACAGCAGACATTTTATTTCTAACTGCTGCATCGACGAGTCCGTCAATGGATGAGATCGCATCGAGCAATGAGTAATGAGAGTGATTATGTAAGTGAATGAATTCCGGCATATAATTTTTAGTAAGGAAGTAAGGTTTAATATATTGAAAATAAAAAATTAATGAAATAAGAAATTAATGTAATTTACTTTGGGAATATTAATTGAAGGGAAAAAAAATATGAATTTGAGAGAAGCGAAGCGATGAAGGAATCTCAGAAATTATATACCTGATTTTAATTGGATTTTATAGTCGTCAATTCGGAGATTGCTTCGCATGAAGAGCACAGCTTCGGAAAGGCATTTATTTGACATTTGAATTTTGCAGCTTGAAATTGATTATCTTATTTCTTTCACTTTTTCAAGAAGCCAGTCTCTGCCGATGACATTGATGTTTTTTTTGAGTTCGTTTATTAGAATGCCTTTTTCGTTTTTGTCTTTAAGTCTGGCTTTGAGTAGAATGGCTATGTATTTCAGATAGTCGTTGTATCTGCTGTAGTGAATAGACAGTACATCTTTTTTCCGCTTGAGGTAATGCCTGGTGGAATCAGCAATATATTCCATTGTCTCAAACTCACCAATTTCATAATAGATCTGAATGAGAGTTTCCTTTGATTTCAAATAATAATAAGAGTGCTGATAATTTACTTTGCTCAGAGATTCAATTGCTTCGTTGTAATTCTTTTTACTGTAGTCAATAAATCCTTTGATCAGATTCCCTGTATCTTCTCTAAAGTCAGGAAGTATTTTTTTGAAATACTTATGAAAGAAATTTTCAACCCATTCTATATTTTTCAGATAAAGACCGATGATCACAATGCTGATAAAATCTATATCCTGAAAGAATTTTTTTCGATTGTAAAAGCCGTTCTCTTCAAACGTAGAATAGACATTGAATATTTTTTTTAAATAGATTTTCTCACCCATCGCAATTTTATTGAAACCGTAATTTATCACAGAGAAGTAAACCTGTTCGAGTTCGTTATGCTTAAATCTGTCAATATTTTTAATCACAAAATTCAAAAGTTTATTAAAAAATTTATCTCCGTTTTCTGAGGTCATCATTTTCAGGACGAGATATTCAGAATAAATAAGCGGATCATTTTTTTCAATGGACGAAAGATTTTCTTCGACGAATGTAACCATCTCATCTATGAATTTCACCTTCGGGGCTATGTTTCCGAGCACATGATATTTTCGGCTTAGTAAAGAGTTTATGAGTTCGAGCTTTGCGGAAATGAAATACCTGTCTATATTATCCGACATTCCGAAGTAGATCCAGTCGAGGTCTTTCTCAATGTTCCTGCCTTTCTGATTCAGCACAGATCTTTCGTAGCTGACAAAGTCAGTATAGAAATCAAAGTTACGGTTGAATTCATTTTTAAAATGGTCTTCGAGTTCTTTTGAAACTGCATTAAAATTTTTGACCATATTTCGCTGCTCGAAGAATTCAGTCAGTGAGATCTTTTTCCGCGTTTCATTTTCATCACCTGAAATAACAGTGAGAAAATTTTCGATCAGTCTTTTAAGTTCAGAAGTAAGTGAGCGCAGTTTTAGATCATTATATTTTTCACCCGGAAAAATGATCTTCCACACGGATCTTTTTTCAAGATCGGTTTCATCGGATGACTTCATGCTTTTGACAATGTAGTCAAACAGCGAGATGACGACGTCATTTTTATTAAAAAAAGGTGAGCGGATAAATTCAGACAGACGTTTAATTTCACCCGTATCGAGACCGCTTAGAATTTCTATCAGTTTTAAATTCTTCATAGAAGTTTTGAATATTCCTTACTGCTATATTATTTCTAAAAATGACTTACCATGCAAACTTATGCTTTTTTACCCAATAAATGAATACAAACAGGAGACAACATTTCCCACAAACGGCAAATCCTTTCCGGGAGTTTTTTCGGAAAAAACGGTTAAAACCGTTTAAAATCAAAACATTCCCCCTCCCCCACCTTCATTTCCATCTCTTTTCCCTTCAAAAAAATCACTCGAAACGCCAAAATATTTCTTTGCTTTGTATAGCTCAGAATCATATTTTCGATATGAATTCATTTTAAAAAATGCAGATACATAATATTAATTTTTACCTCAAAGGCTCGAAGGC
>Ga0209476_10002631_pt1 | contig 11997 bp, 5 predicted proteins | sample KloWWTrecipitate_FD_187179 | JGI IMG/M metagenome (GOLD analysis project Ga0209476, IMG submission 187179) | Active sludge microbial communities from Klosterneuburg, Austria, studying microevolution and ecology of nitrifiers - Klosterneuburg... | ecosystem: Engineered > WWTP > Aerobic digester >...
TGCCGGCCTTGCGGGCGTAGTAGCGGAAAGACCGGAAGCTCATGCGCAGGAGCTCCGCGGCCTGCGTCTGCACGCCGCCGCTGCGATCGAGTGCCTGCCGCATGACGTCGGCGCGGATCACCTCGAGGAGCGCTTCGAGGTCGAGACCTTCGGGCGGCAGCGCGACGCCCTGATCGTCGCGCGGGCTGCCCGCGGCGAGCGAAGTCGGCAGGTCCGAGTTGGTGATGGCGGATCCGGTCGAGAGCGCGATCGCGCGCTCGATCAGGTTCTCGAGCTCGCGCACATTGCCCGGCCAGCTGTGACTTTCGAGGAGGCGCATCGCCTCCGCCGAGATCCTCTTCGGCGGGACGCCGAGCGCGGCGCTGTACTTGTGCAGGAAGTGGTCGACCAGGAGAGGAATGTCCTCGCGCCGCGAGCGCAGCGGCGGAATCGAAATCGGGATGACGTTGATGCGGTAGAAGAGGTCCTCGCGAAACTCGCCGCGGACGATCTTCTCCGCCAGGTTCTGGTTGGTGGCGGCGATGATCCGCACGTCCACCGGATCCTCGGTCGTGCCGCCGACCCGCCGCACCAGCTTCTCCTGCAGGACGCGCAGGAGCTTGACCTGCATCGTCAGGCTCATTTCCCCGATCTCGTCGAGGAACAGCGTGCCGTGATTGGCCTCCTGGAAAAGGCCCTTCTTGTCGCGCAGCGCGCCGGTGAAGGCGCCGCGCTCGTGCCCGAAGAGCTCGCTCTCGAGGAGGTTCTCGGGCATCGCGCCGCAGTTGATCGCCAGCACGCGCTGGGTGGCGCGCGGGCTGGAGAAGTGGATGGCGCGCGCGATGAGCTCCTTGCCGGTGCCGCTCTCGCCGTGGATCAGCACCGTCGAAGCGGTGCGCGCGACGCGCTCGATGAGCCCGAAGATCGCCTGCATCTTCGGGCTGCGTCCGATGATGTTCTTGAACGCGTAGCGCTGTTCGAGCTCGCGCCGGAGGTAGGTGTTCTCTTCGTATAGCCGGTTCTTCTCGAGTGCGCGCTCCAGGACCGCCTTGAGCTCGTCGATGTCGAACGGCTTCGGCACGTAGTCGTAGGCGCCGAGCTTCATGGCGTCGATGGCGTTCTTGGTCGAGGTGTAAGCGGTCATCATGATGACCGAGGTCCGCGAGTCGCCGCCTTTGATCTCGCGCAGGAGCTCGAGACCGTTGCCGTCCGGCATCAGCATGTCGCAGAGCACCAGGTCGGGCGTGCGCTCGGCCAGCCTCTCCCGCGCCTCGCGCACCGAGCGCGCGGTCGTCACCGAGAGACCCTCGCCGGAGCACAGCACCGAGAGGAACTCGAGCAGGCTGGTCTCGTCATCGACGATCAGGATGTTTCCAGAAAGCACTCAGGCCTCCGACGCGACGGGCAGCGCCGCTTCATGGTGCAAGGGCAGGGAGACGACGATCCGGGTGCCCTCGGCGGGCCGGCTCTCGACGCTGATCGAGCCGCCGTGCTCCTGGACGATGCGGTAGACGATCGCCATGCCGATGCCGGTGCCGGAATCGAAGAACGATTGGAATGGGTGGAACAGCTTGGCGCGCTGCTCCTCGGACATGCCGTGGCCGGTGTCGCGGAACTCGATGCTGTAGGACTCGCCGCGGAGCCTGCCGAGAATGAGCAGCTTACCGCCTTTGGGCATGGCGCGCAGGGCGTTGCGCGCGAGATTCCAGAAGATCTGGCTGATCTGGTCCGGATCGCCGGCGAGCTGAACCGACTCGGGCTCGAGCTCGAGGGAGAACTCGTGCCCGCCTGTGGCCTCCTCCGAGTTGCGCAGCAGCGCGGTGTTCTCGGCGAGCAGGGCGGCGATGTCGAACCGCGCCGCGGCGCGCTCGCGCGGCCGGGCGAAACGCAGGAATCCCTTGATCGTGCGGTCGAGCCGCAGGCTCTCCTTGACGATGATGTCGAGCAGTCGCCGCTCCTGCTGCCCGGCGGCGATCGAAACGGAGAGTAGCTGCACCGAGCCGGAGATGGCGGCGAGGGGGTTGCCGACCTCGTGGGCCAGGCCGGCCGCGAGCTCGCCGACGGCCGCCATGCGGTCCTTGAGCCGCAGCTCCTCCTGCAGACGGCGCCATTGGGAGAGGTCCTGGAACACGACGATCCATCCCGTCGGCACGTTGTTCGCGTCGGTCAGGCGGGTGACCGTGAAGCCGATCGGCAGCCGTTCGGCGCCGCGCTCGACGACGAGCTCGGAGCGCGTCAGACGATCGGCGCTCCTGTCGGAGGCCGCCGCAGCCCACTCGGCCTCGGAGAACAGGCCGCTCGCGGCGATCGGCCTTCCGAGCAGCGCGGTTTCGGTCGTGGCCAGGATCTCGAGCGCGGCGCGATTCACCGAAGTCACCCGGGCGTCGAGGTCGGTCGAGATGAGGCCGCTCGAGATCGACTGGATCACGTCGCGGTGGAAGATCTCGAGGTTGGCGAGGCTGCCGGACTTCTCCGCCAGCTCCTCTTCGGCGCGCGACGCGCTCTCGCCGAGATAGGAGGTCAGGAGGGCGACGGCGTAGAAGCCGAAGAGGTGCACGGCGAGGTTGTAGGAGATGCGGTACGAGAGCTCGAGGTCGGTCGGCAGCGGCGACAGCGCCGGAATCCAATTGCGCGCCAGCGCCGTCAAGAGGATCGCGTAGAGGATGTAGGCGAGGCCGGCGATGGTGAGCGCGGCGCGCCGCTGGAGGATCACGGCGGCGACCATGATCACCACCAGGTAGAGCATCGAGAACGGGCTGGTGATGCCACCGAAGAAGTAGACCAGGCCGCTCACCAGAGCGAGGTCGCCGGCGAACTGGATATAGGCGTGCCAGAGCGGACGCGTCGCGAGCAGCCGAAGCAGCGCGATGTGCAGGATGCTCGCGACGTAGGTCGCGGCGACGAGCACGAAGAGCAGGTTGAACTCCGGCAGCTCGCCGCGGGAAGAGAGCTCGAAGACGAGGTAGGAGAGCAGAACGCTCGAGATCATCACCAGCCGGAAGGCGATGAGCCAACGGAGGTGACGCTCGAGATTCGGCAGGTGACGCAAGGCAGGGCTCATGGCTGAAGGAGCGCGAAAAGGGAGGGGGCTCGCCCCCTCCCTGGCGCGGTATTCCGATCGGTCCGGAAGAGCTGCGTCTGCCGCCGCCTATTCGATCTTCTGCAGAATGGCGTACATCGGCATGTACATGGCGGTGACGATCGTGCCGATGATGCCGCCGAGCACGACGATCATGACCGGCTCGAGGAGCTTCATCAGGCCGGCGACCGCGGTGTCGACTTCCTCTTCGTAGAAGTCGGCGATCTTCGCCAGCATCTGATCGAGGGCGCCGGTCTGCTCGCCGACGTTGACCATCTGGACGACCATCGGCGGGAAGACCTTGGTCTCGGCGAGCGGCCCGGAGATCGTCTTGCCCTCTTCGACGCTCTTGCGGACCGCCATGATGGCGTCTTCGACGATCGCATTGCCGGACGTCTTGGCGGTGATCTCGAGTCCGTCGAGGATCGGCACACCGGATGACGTGAGGGTGGCGAGCGTGCGGCAGAAGCGGGCGACCGCGATCTTGCGCACCAGCATGCCGACGACCGGGAGTTTGAGCGTGAGACCGTCGATGACGCGCCTGCCGCGTTCGGTCTTGTGGTACCTCTTGACCGCGGTGATGATCAGGAAGATCGCGACGATGATCAGCGGGAAGAACCGCCCGAGGAAGTTGCTCGCGCCGACCACCGCGCGGGTGAGGAAGGGGAGCTCGCCGCCGAGACCGGCGAACAGCTGGGCGAATACCGGAATCACCTTCCAGAGGATGATCGTCACGACGCCGGCCGCGATCACGATGATCGACACCGGGTAGATCAGGGCCGAGCGCACCTGCGAGTTCAGGCGCACGACCTTTTCGATGTAGGTCGCGAGGCGCTGCAGGATGACGTCCAGGATACCGCCGGCCTCGCCGGCCGCGATCATCGAGACGTAGAGATTGTCGAACGCCTTGGGGTGCTTGCGCATGGAGTCCGCGAGGTTGGAGCCGGACTCGACGTCACCCCGCACCTGCTGGATGATCTCGCGGAAGGTGCGGTTCTCCTCCTGCTCGCCGAGAATCTCGAGACACTGCACCAGCGGCAGGCCGGCGTCGAGCATGACCGAGAACTGGCGGGTGAAGATCGCCACCCGCTTGGCGCCGACGCCGCGCGGGAACTTCGGGATGAGGCGAAGCTCGCGGCCCTTCTCCTTGATCGAAGTCAGCTGGACGTTCTGGCGCCGCAGGATGGCGGTCGCAGCGTCGCGGGTGTCGGCAATGAGGATGCCTTCCTGAAACGCGCCGAACCGGTTCTTACCCTTCCAGACGAAACTGGGCATCGCTTAGCTCCTTTGCGCCACCGGCGCGCCGGGGCCCTCGATCATGTTCGGGTTGAGGGCTGTCGGTCCACGCGAGATGATCTCCTGCAGTTCCTCCGGATAGGAGGAGCGGTTGAGCGCCGTCTGCAGGCTGATCATGCGCTTGAAGTAGAGCGCCGCGAGCGCCTGGTTGAACGTCTGCATGCCGTACTTCGCCTGCCCGGTCTGCATCATGCCGTAGATCTGATGAACCTTGTCCTCGCGGATCAGGTTGCGGATGGCGGCGTTGGGCACCAGCACCTCCATCGCCAGCGCCCGGCCTTTGCCGGTGGCGCGGGGCAGGAGCGACTGGCAGAGGATCCCCTCGAGCACGAACGACAGCTGCACGCGGATCTGCCCCTGCTGGTGGGCCGGGAAGATGTCGACGATGCGATTGATCGTCTGCGCGGCCGAGTTGGTGTGCAACGTGGCGAAGGTCAGGTGGCCGGTCTCGGCGATGCGCAACGCCGACTCGACGGTCTCGAAGTCGCGGACCTCGCCGATCAGGACGACGTCGGGATCCTGCCGCAGGCTCGAGCGCAGCGCGTTGGCGAAGCTGTGGGTATCGGCGTGCAGCTCGCGCTGGTTGACGATGCACTTCTTGTGGCTGTGCAGGTACTCGACCGGATCCTCGATCGTGACGATGTGCTCGGCGCGTTCGCGGTTGACCTTGTCGAGCATCGCGGCCAGCGTGGTCGATTTTCCGGAGCCGGTCGGACCGGTGACGAGAACGAGGCCGCGCGGCTTCTCGCAGATCTTCTCCACCACCGACGGCAGCCCGAGCTCGCGGAAGCTGCGGATCTCGTAGGGGATCTGCCGGAAGGCGGCGGCGATCGCGCCGCGCTGATGGAAGACGTTGGCGCGGAACCTCGCCAGCCCCTTGATGCCGAACGAGAAGTCGAGCTCGAGATCCTCCTCCAGACGATGCTTCTGGTTGTCCGTGAGGATCGAGTATGCGATCTGCTTGGTCTCGGTCGGCGTGAGCGGCGGGACATTGAGCGGCTTCAAGACGCCGTCGACGCGAACCTGCGGCGGGGAGTTGGTCGTGATGTGGAGATCCGACCCGCCCTGCTCGACCATGGTCTTCAGCATCTGGTTCAAAGTCGGCGGCATGGCCTCCTCCGAAAAATCTCTGCGACAAGAAGTGTCACGGCCGAGTGTACACGAAGGGCAATCCCTCCGCCACAGCGTTTGCCACACCGCAAATGGTGGCAAGCACGAGAGTTCCGGCGGAGCAGATAGGTGCGGGGAAGAACGCGGGCGAGAAAGGAAAAGGCCCGCGGTGCGAACACCGCGGGCCTCGAAGCGCCGGGCCCGGAGGCCCGGAGAGTCGGCCTCAGTAGCTGACCTTGACCGTGTACGTCGCGCGGGTCGCGGAGTACTTGTAGACCCGGGCATAGACCGTCGTCGAAGCGCCCGTGGTGTTGGTCCACGTGGCTGTCTCGGCGGCGGTGCCACCGGCGGTCGACTGGGCGACTGCCGTGGTCGAGCCCGCGCGGTAGAGGTAGAGGTCGTAGTCCACCGACAGGTTGTTCAGCAAGCCGGTGACGGTGGCCCCAGCGGGCACCGTCATCGAGAAGTAGTCGTTCGTATCGGTGCCACCGACGAAGGTTCCGTTGACCGTGCTGCACGGTGCGACCAGCGGATCGGCAGTGGTGGTGCCATTGTTCGCTTCACTTTCGGCCACGACGCTGCAACCGCCGCCGCCACCGGTGGTGTAGCTGCCGGTGAGCGTCAGGCCGGAGTAGGCCGAGTAGCCGTTCAACATGACGTAGTAGGTGCCGACCTGCGCCGTGGCGATGTTGCAGGTTTCGGCATTGCCGGTGGCGTACGGCCGGCAATCGTAGGTGGTGAGGGTGGGCGCGGCGCCGAAGCGGACGTACATGTCGGCGTCACCGGTGCCACCGGCGGTCTGGAACTTCAGCGCCGAGGCGCCCGCGGGCACCGCCATCGTCCAGGACTGCTGGCTCGCGGCCGCTCCGGAGATGCCGGTGACCGGCACGCCGTTGGTGAGCGTCGTACCGCCCGGGGTGCAGGCCGCGGTGGTGACGGAAGCCTGCGCCGAATTGCCCGACGAGCAGCTGCCGTTCGAGGCCGAGACCACGTAGTAGTAGGTCGTGTTGCAGGTGAGGCCGGTGTTCGAGAACGGGCTCGTCGCCGAGGAGCCGACCGCCGTGTAGGGTCCGCCGCTGGTCGTCGAACGCGAGATCGAGTACGAGGTCGCACCCGAGGAGGCGGTCCAGGCGACGCTCGCCGCCGTCTGGCTCGACGAGGTCGCCGAGACACCGGTCGGAGCCGCCGGCGGCGTGCACGGACCGGAGACCGGGGTCACCGTCTGGCAGGTCGACGGCGCCGAGGCCGCGGCCTCGTTGCCCGCGGGCTGCGCGACCACCTGGTAGTAGTAGGTGACACCGTTGGCGACCGCGGTGTCGTTGTAGCTCGCGCCGCTGATGTCGTTCGCCGCCTTGGTGAAGCCGGCGTTGCAGCCGGCCTCGTTGCGGTAGATGTCGTAGACGCCGGTCGAACCGCTCCACGAGAGCGCCGCCGAGTTGCTGCCGGCGGTGACCGTCAGGGCCGGTACCGCGGGCGGCGTGACGCCGGCGAAGGTGACGTTCCAGCCGGTGTCGGTGGTGCAGGCGATGCCGTGACGGTTGAACGCCGTTCCGAGCGCGCCGCCGTGCGGCGTGCCGTCGGTCAGGTTGCCGTTGTCGTCATCGACCGCGCGCATGGCGCGGAAGTAGGAACCGGTGACGCAGCCGTTCGAGGTCCAAGTGCCCGAGGCGGTGCAGGCGAAGCCCTTGGTTGCCGTCGACCGCGACAGGTACCAGAGGCGGTCGGCCGTGGCCCAGGCGGAGCCGCTTCCCGGGCTGGGCAGATCGCGATTGGCGAAGTCCCAGAGCGCTTCCGAAGTCACCAGCGACTCGCAGTGACCTTCCTTGCCGCAGGGGCCCTTGTAGTTCGGATTGTTCGGGGACGGGTTGGGGCAAGTGGTCTGGGTGAAGTTCGCGACCGTCGAAGGGGTGTTGCGTGCGTGCTTGGCGTAGTCGATGTCGCGGACGCCCGAGCAGCTGTTGCAGGCGTTGCCGTAGCCGCCGCAGTTCGAGGTGCCGAGGAAGCCGTTGCCGATGCAGGAGTTGTGGGTGAAGAGCGCGGCCGAGAAGTCGCCGTAGGTCTCACCCGTGCCGTTGTCGGCGGAGGAGCCGTTGCCGTCGTTCGAGTCGAGGCCGTGGCCCCACTCGTGGAGCGAGACGCCCGGCAGCTCGCCGGTGTTGGCGCAGCCGCCGCCCGAGCGGAAGAAGTTGACCGTCGAACCGTTCCAGTAGGCGTTGCAGGTCTGGTTCAGGTTGACGTTGACGGTGATCGAACCGTTGAGCCAGGTGTTCGTCGGCAGCCAGCCGCGGCCGATCTCCTTGGCGCGGTTGATCATGTAGAACTGGGTGCGGGTGGCGTGGGTGTTGCCCGCGCCGCCGCCGGTCGAGGGGATGGTGCAATCGGTGCCGGTGCCGCTGCCGAGCGCGAGCACGCCGCTGCCGTCGGCAGCCTTCGAGATCGAGCCGCAGCTGTCGGTCATCTTGACGTACTGACCCTGCAGGGTGGTCGTGCCGGTGGTGCCGCTGAAGACGCCGGCCGAGTTCGTGTAGACGCCGGAGGCGACGTTGGCCCACGGCAGCGGCAGGACGACCTCGGTCGCCGGACGATCAGAGCGATAGGCGCCACCGGTCGCGGAGCCGTATTCGTTCATGTCGTAGAACTCGAGAAGCTTGCCGCTCGTCGCGTCGACCCGGCCGCGCCAGGTACCCAGGATGCCTTCGCGACGGAACGAAAACTCCCAGACGCCGACCAGGCCGCGGCCGTTGCCGGGCGCGTAGCCTTCGGCGAAGCTCTTGCTGGCGACCGCGGTCGGGAGGAGCTTGTAGGAGCCGTTATCGACGATCGAGTCGCCGGCCTGGAAGCCGTCGACATGGGCGAAGAACGTGGCGCGAGCCGCTTCGACCGGAACGCGCACGGCGGGGACGCGGGTTCCGGGCGCGGGGAGATTCTCGCTGCCGAAGGCGATCAGGTTGCCGTTGTTGACGTAGAAGACGACGCGCGCGCCCTCGACCTTGCGGCCGCCGGCGAGAACGTCGAAGTCGACGAACCAGACATGTACGGCCGGCTGGCCGGAGCGGCCGGCGTTGAGCACCAGGTCGGCCGGGTTGACGCCGAGCATGCCGGCGACATTCGCGAGCTGCTGGCGGGCGAGCGTCTCGAGGCTCGCGAGAGTGACCTTGCCGCTGCTCGCGAGCCGGTTGCCGGCGCCGGGGATCCAGGCGACGTTACCGCCCTCGGCGTAGTCGATCTTGCCGGTGCGCTTGTCGACGTAGGCGATCCAGGGCGCACTCTGGCCGGCGGCGAAAGCCTGCCAGGCCATGTCCGTGTCGGAAGCCACGAAGCTCGCTGCCTCGGAGAGCAGGGCGGTGTCGGCATCGACCCGCAGCTCGGCGCGGTCGAAAGCGCGCGCGGAAAGTGCGTCGTTCGCTTCGCGCAGCGCCTGCGCGCCGGCGAGCTGGGCGCTCATCGCGATCAGCAGGCCGGCGAGCGCTAGAGGCAGGGTTCGGATCGTCGTTCGCGTCGTCTTGTCCATGGTTTCCAGTCTCCTCAAGAGAAATCGTCTGCGGATCTTCCGCAGCCGTCGGCAAACCGATCAGGAATTTTTCGGACATGGCGATGCACGCACCCCGCGACTCATCGCCCGTCCCGGGAGCTCTCGCGAAGCGAGGACCGGTTCTTGGAGTGCGGCGGTGCTGCTGACCTGCAACCTGTGAGGGTTGGGCGAACACTAAGGGGGTGAGAGTCCCTTGTCAAGTGCTATTTTCTGTGCCTTCCACAGAACAGGAAAACGATGCCCCGACCGCTTCGCTCGCGTCTTCTGCCTGCCCTTTCCGCCTTGCTCCTGGCCGCTGGCGTTGCCGTCCCGGCGGGCGCCGGCAGCGATGACGCCACTTCCGCAGCCTTGCCGCCGGGTCGTCCGAACATCGTCCTGCTGACCCTCGACACGACCCGCGCCGACCATCTCGGGAGTGCTGGTTGGGAGTTCGCGTCGACCCCCAACCTCGACGCGCTGGCGCGCCGCGGAGTTCGTTTCGAGCACTGTGACAGCGCGGCGCCGATCACACTGCCGGCGCACGCGACAATCCTCTCCGGGCTGGTCCCGCCCCGGCACGGCGTTCGGGACAACGGCACTTTCGTCCTCGCGGCGTCGGTGCCGACACTCGCCGAGCGTCTCGCCGCGGAGGGCTACGACACGGCCGCCGTGGTTTCGGCCGTGGTGCTGGCGCGGCGTCACGGCCTCGATCAGGGATTCCGGATCTACGACGATGACCTCGCTTCCGGGGTTTCGGCGGGAACTGCCGTCGAAGAGCGTCAGGCCGAGGCGACCACCTCCGCCGCGCTCGCGGCCCTCGCCGGGCTCCGCCCGCCCTACTTTCTCTGGGTGCACTACTACGATCCGCACGAGGAGTACCGGCCTCCGACCCGCTTCGCTGACGCCGCGCGCGGGCCGCACGGGCTCTACGACGGCGAGATCGCCTACATGGACAGCGAGATCGGCCGCCTGCTCGCGGCCCTCCCGCCGGCGACGGTGGTGGCCGCGGTCGGCGACCACGGCGAGATGCTCGGTGAGCACGGCGAGCTGACCCACGGCGTGCTGCCGTTCGCCGGCGCGCGCCGGGTGCCGCTGCTCGTCGCCGGCCCCGGCGTACCGGCAGCGCAGGTCTCGCACTGCCTGGCGCGCACCGTCGATCTGGTGCCCACCCTGCTCGCACTCGCCGGCCTGCCGATCCCGGCGGGCCTCGACGGAGAGATGCTCTTGCCCGGCCCCGGTGCCGGCCACGCGAGCGGCGCGGTGGATGCGGCCTGCGATCGTGTCTCCTATTCCGAGAGCTTCCTGCCTTACTACGCCTACAAGTGGTACCCGCTGCGCACGCTCTCCGACGGCCGTGCGCTCTATCTGCAGGCGCCATCGCCGTCACTCTTCCAACTCGACACCGACCCGGGCGAGAAGCGCGACCTGGCGGCGGAGCAGCCGGAGCTCGCGCGCCTCTGGGGCTCGCGCCTGGAGCGCCTGCTCGCGGCTGCCGGCGAGAGGCTGGGCGAAGCTCGCTCACCGCAGTCGACGCTCGACGAAGAGCAGCGCCGGCAACTCGCGAGCCTCGGCTATCTCTCGGGTGCCGGGGCGGGAGGCGGCGAGGTCGCCCTCGATCTGCCGGACCCGCGCGACCGGGTCGAGATCGCCCAGGCCTTGCACGCGGCGGCAGCGCGGATTCAACAGGGCGGCTGTCAGGAGGTGCTGCGCGAGCTCGAGCGCATCGTGCGCGAGGATCCGCACAACTTCCCCGCTTTGGCCCTCGCAGGTCAGTGCCTGCGGGACGCCGGCCGACACAGCGATGCGCTGGCGCTCTACCGGCGGGCGGCGCAAGAGAATCCGGCTTCGGCGGTGCCGGTGGCGAACGTCGCGGGCAGTCTCCTGAAGCTCGGCAAGCGCGACGAAGCCGAGCGCGAGTTCCGCCATGCCCTGGCGCTCGACCCGACCGAGGGCGACTCGGCGGCGAACCTGGCGCGGATTCTGTCTGAGAGCGGGCGGACCGCAGAGGCGCTGGCGCTCCTCGACCGGACCGTCGCCGCCGGCGGAACCTCGGAGCAACTCTTCGTCGAGCGCGGCACGATGCGCGCGACGGCGGGCCGGCTGGAGGAGGCGCTCGCCGATTTCCGCGAGGCGGCACGCCGCGCTCCCACCGACCCGCGGCCGATCGAGAACGCCGCCCGCGCCGCCTATCAGCTCGGCCGGCTGCGCGAAGCGGCGGCGAGCTACGAAACCCTGGCGCGCCTGGTGCCCGGCCGCTCGGATGTCTGGAAGACGCTGGTGGCGCTCCACCTCGAGCTCGGCGCCGGCGCCGACGCCGAGCGCTGCGCGCGCGCGGCCCTGCGGGTGGAGAGCGATCCGGCCGAGCGCGCGCGGCTCGAGGAGCTGCTCGCCAGCCTCGCCGCCGCTCCCTGACTCGGGCTAGGCGCGCAGTTCGTTTTCGAGCAGCTGCCCGGCGATGATCAGGAAGTCGTGCTCGGTAACGATGCCGACCAGCCGGCCGTCCTTGAGCACCGGCAGGCAGCCGATGGCGTGCTTGCGCATCAGGGCGATGGCGTCGAGCGTCGAGGTCTCCGGCGTCACCGAGACGATCTCGGTGGACATCACCTCGCGCACCGCGATCGGGCCCTTGCCCAGCTCGGCGGTCCGTTCGGCGACCAGTCGCACGATGCTGCTGTGGGAGATGATGCCGATCAGCCGGTGCTCGTTGTCCTCCACCGGCACGTGACGGATCTTCTTCCACTTCATGAGGTTGGCCACCAGCTCGACGGCCTCGTCGGCATGCGTGGTGATGATGTCCGTGGTCATGAACTGCTCGATCTGGCCGAAGTGGTTCTCCCATCCGCCGGCGTGGGAGAGACGGGCGAGCGGCCACTGGTGTACCGGCAGGCCGGTCATCTGGTTCTCGATGATCGCGCCGGTGATGGCGCCCAGCCGCTCGCCGCGGTTGCCGGTCTGCCGCAGGGCGTTGAAGCTGTCGAGCTGCCACTGCGCGCCGGTCTTCTTGGTGCGCACGCGCTCCTCG
>Ga0209476_10002633_pt1 | contig 11982 bp, 20 predicted proteins | sample KloWWTrecipitate_FD_187179 | JGI IMG/M metagenome (GOLD analysis project Ga0209476, IMG submission 187179) | Active sludge microbial communities from Klosterneuburg, Austria, studying microevolution and ecology of nitrifiers - Klosterneuburg... | ecosystem: Engineered > WWTP > Aerobic digester...
TTCTCTCGGCGGCTTTGATGACGTTCTTGGCACAGCCAGCAGCATCCTAGGCCGCGCTTCCGGTGGCCCTGTGAACGCTGGCCAGCCGTATATCGTGGGCGAAAAGCGTGCCGAATTGTTCGTTCCGCGCACTCCCGGCTCCATCGTGCCAAGCCTAAAGGGCATGGGCGGGCAGGCCATCAACCTTACGGTGAACGCCCCAGGCGCAACGGCTGAAACGGTTGCCCTTATTCGCCGTGAATTGGCCAATGCCGCGCCAACAATCGCGGCGGCGGCAAGCAACATGACAATGCGCAACATCTCAAGGCCACGGCTCTAGTTATGGCGACAATCACACCACCTTCCGCCCTGCCGCTTCGTTCGGTCAAGTGGCAACTGAACACGCCCACGCAGGTCAACCGGTCGGAATGGACCGGCGCGCGCCAAGCCGTCATCATTGCGGGCGCGGCGCGGTGGTCGGCATCGGGCGAATTGAAGCCGATCATCAAGCAGTCCAATGCGGAAAGCTGGCAAGCGTTCTTCATTGCGTTGCGGGGACAGGCCAATGTCTTCCAGCTTCGCGCGGTTGAGGCGCAACAGACAACCGCAACAAACCCGACTGTCAGCGGCGGCAGCCAGACCGGAAATTCCCTGAACCTCACAGGCCTTTCCGGTTCGGTTGCGTCAACATTCCTTCCCGCTGGTTCGAAAATAACCATCCCGTTTTCAGACGGCACTTGCCAGCTTGCGGTGCTGACTTCGGCATTGGTTGTCGGGGCATCGACAACGGGCACGGCAACAATAGAGCCGCGTCTGCGCAAATCGCCCGCCAATGCCGCGACGATTGAAGTGCAATATCCTTATGCGCTCATGGCCCTTACAAGCGACATGTCAGGCTGGACGGTAGACCGGGGCCAGCTTTATGGCTTTTCATTCGAAGCGGAAGAGGCCTTCTGATGTCTCGTCCCGACGCAACAGCTATCGCGGCCCTTTCCGGTTCGCTTCTGCATCCTTGCTTTGTCGGCTATCTTGATTTTTCGGGCGATCCGTTCCGCGTCACGACCGCGCCTTATTCAGTCACATTTTCCAGCACGGGCGACACTGATCTTGACGGCAACACGTTCGATGCGATGGACCCGCAAATCATTTCGGTTTCGGAAATCCAGCACAAGGACGATGGATCTGAAACAGTCACGGCGGCGCTTTCCGGCCTCGCCACGGTTGACACGGCGCTTCTAAACATAATTGGCGACACAAGCCTCTGGAGGGGCCGCACAGCCTCGCTCTGGCTGATGCTCTATAACACGTCCTATGCGCGCGTGGGCAACGTCTGGCGCTTCTACACGGGCCGCATGATGTCGGCTGCGATCAAGGGTGATGTTGCGGGGCAGACGATTGAAATCCAGATCGAAAGCTATCTTGCGAGTTTGAGCCAAGCATCAAATCGGACATATCTTGACCAGTCCTATTTCGACAGCGGCGATCTATCAGCGGCGGCGTCCATCGCCATTGCTAACGGGACGCACAACACAGGCGCGGGTGGCACTGGATTGGGGGGCGGAATGGGCAGCCCTTACAATCGCTATGGCGCGCGGAATCAGATTTTTTGACGCCACTCACACGGCTCCCCGATTGGGAGGAGAGACTTTCGGCATGGTTGTCAGAATGCGCGGGTGCGTCGTTCGAATGGGGCACTCTGGATTGCTTGATGTTTGCCGCCGGGTCCATCAAGGCGGTGACGGGCCACGATCCGGCCAAGGGGCATCGGGGCAAATACAAGACACTTGCGTCATCTGTCCGCTATTTGAAAAAACTCGGCGCGGATAGTCCTTGGGAATATCTCGACAATACATTCCCCTCAACACCGAAAGCCTTTGCGCGGCGCGGCGATCTGGTTTTGGCGGAAGGCAATGTCGGTGTCTGCTTCGGGGGTTATGCCCTGTTCGTCGGCATTGAGAATGACGAGCCGGGGTTGATCCGCATTCCGTTTGCCGAATGGCAAGCCGCTTGGGCCATCGGCTAATGGGCAAGATAGTCAGAACCGTCCTCAAGATCGCCGCAATCGCGGTAAATTTCATTCCGGGCATTGGCCAACTTGCTTCTTTTGCGATCATGGCGGGGCTTTCGGTTGCGGGAAAATTGCTCGCCCCCAAGGCTCCTAAAGTTCCAAGCTCGCAACGCGAACGGCTTTACTCAACAATCGACCCCGGCGCACCGCGCAAGATTGTTCTTGGTGGTGCGACGGCACTCGCAAACGACATTCGCTATGAGGAATGGTCCGGGACTAATCAGGAATATCTTGACCGCATCATTTGCGTCGCCAGCCATGAGGTGCAGTCGGTTGATGAAATCTGGATTGAGGACCGGCAGGCATGGACGCTTGGCGGTGGCGTCACGTCAACATTCTCAGGCTATCTCACGGTAACAATCAGAACGGTCGGCACCTCGGCCAATACGATTGCAATCAATGGCGGCGGCACATGGGGCAGCGCGCAACGATTGACCGGCTGCGCCTATGTGCATCTCAGGTTCAAAACGACCGGCAACACCAAAAAGACCGAAAGCCCGTTCGCATCAAGCATCCCGCAGCGCACCACATTCATCGGCAACGGGGCAAAGCTATACGATCCGCGCCTTGACACCACGGCGGGCGGCTCCGGTTCGCAGAGGTCAAACGATCAAACGACTTGGACATGGACAAGCACGACCGGCAACAATCCGGCCCTGCAATTGCTGTTCTATCTGCTTGGATGGAAGATAGGCGGCAAACTGGCAATCGGTCGGGGCATTCCTCCGGCGCGTATCGACATGGCGTCATTCATTGCGGCGGCGAATATCTGCGAGGAATCCGTCTCACTCGCGGCCGGCGGAACCGAACAGCGTTACAGGACCTATGGAGTCGTTTCAGAGGCCGATACACCATCTGCCGTAATTGACGTGCTTCTGTCGGCTTGCGCGGGGACGTTACGCGATGTTGGCGGGCAGCTTTCGCTTTCGATCCTTTACAATGACCTTGCCTCGCCCGTTGCGGCTTTCACTGACACCGACGTTTTGGATTCATTCGATTGGCAGGCACAGCGCGGGCTTGACGAAAGTTTCAACCAGGTTCGTGGCAAACGCACAGATTCGTCAACCAATGCCCTTTATCAACTCGTAGACTATTCCGCCGTCACATTGACGTCGCCGGATGGGCTTGAGCGTATTCACACGTTTGATTTGGCAATGGTTCAGAGCGCCAGCCAAGCGCAAAGGCTCGCCAAGCAGGAATTGCAGCGCGCTCAATATCAAGGTGTATTCTCGGCAGACTTCAAGGCGTCCGCATGGCAGTGCCAAGTGGGCGACGTTGTAACACTGACATTCTCGGCGCTTGGGTTCAGCGCGAAGCTATTCCGCGTCACCGCACAGACAATCCGCATGAACGGCGTCGTCACGATGGCGATGCAGGAGGAAAATTCTGCAATCTATGCGTGGTCGGCGGAAGAAGCGGCAGCGGTTACTCCCGCCGCGCCGTCTGTTTATGATCCGATCAACAGCCCTCTTATTCAAGGCATCAGCGCGGCGGCTTTGACAATCCATTATCCGACAACAATCCCGACCGATCCGCCTATCGGCTCGCTCTATTTCGATCAAAACGCGAAGGCGTTTCGATATGAGGATACACCACTCACATTCAACAGCGCGGCGGTCACGTCAATTTCGATAGCTGTCACCGATAGCGGATGGGTGGACGTGCAGGATGCTGCAATCGCATCGGCGGCCAATACCGCAAACTGGGGCGGCATCTCGGGCGATGGCAAGCCCGTCGATAATGCGGACGTGACGGCACAGTCAGTGCCATCTCTGACGGTTCCCTCGACGCTGACGATCCAGGCTGATTCACTTGGAGTAATCACCGACTCTCTTCCGATTGAAATTTCATGCGCTCGGTATCTTGGGCCGACCAATGTCGATGACACGACAAGCTGGTCAGCCACGTTTCCTGCCACTGTAAACGGAACGATTGATTCAACCTCGGCGGGATCGCTACGTGGCAATATCAGCATAACAGCCGCCACGGGCAGTGGACCGCTTGGTGATATTGTTGTGACGGCAGTCAGGGATGGGGTCACTCTTACCGGAAGGATTGCGGTCACAAAGAACAACGCGGCGCCATCTGGTGGTGGCGCGGGTGCGACCAGCGCATCCTTTTCAACATGGGTTGCGGTTTCAAGCGACAGCTACGGAACGGTCCACGGCGGGCCGGTAACGGTCAGGGCGGGGACTTCAGGAAACATCACCATATCCGGCGCGGTGAGTTTCAAATGCACACCTAAATCTACAGGCGAAGGCTACTATGGCATGTCGCTTAAGGCTCAATGGCGACTAGTCGGTGGCTCTTTTGCAGACATAACGACAGAAGTGTCGTGTTCTTCTGAAGCACAAATTCTTGACGAAGGCGACGGTGTTTTGATTTCCTACGCAGGCGCTGTCACGTTCAACTTCCAGAAAACGGGCCTCACAAACGGCTCTGACTATGAATTCCAAATCTTGGCGCGCCGCACGGGGTCTGGCACCGGCCTTGGCAGTCGCACAATCACGGGGACGGCCAATGTCAACCAATCCTGATAGGCCGCAATTCCTGCATTTGCCGACGGGGCAGATCGTCTTTCCAGACGGTTATTCAGCGGACGAACTCGAAGCCCTGCCCGAAACCTTCTGGCCAGAGCGCGACATGGAAGACGCAATCGCGGCGGTGAAGGCCGAAGCCGCGCGGCAAATACTCGAAGTCGCACCGCTCTGGCGGCAACTGAACGACATCCGCGAACCAACACCGGAGGGCAATGCGCGGCTCGCAGCCATCGACGCCATCCGCGAACAATCCAACACAGACGAAGTCTTGATTAGGGAAAAAACCAATGGTTGAAATCACGACCGCAACAGTCGCCAATTCCTCGGAGCGGGCAGCGGCAACGTCCTATCTCTGGGGCCAGACCTCAACGGGGCCGATTGTTGAGCGACTTTTTGCGGCCACGGACTTTATGACCAAGAACGCCAACAGCCATTATCAAATCGGCACAACGTCGCTGTCATGGTTTTCCAATGCAAAGGCCTTGCAGGTCGGCAACGGCGCGATCTGGGGTGTTGAGGCATCGAACGCCAATGAGATCGAAATCGGTTCAAACTATTATCAGTCCGTTGCGGGAACGTATAAATACAGCGCGACCGGCAAGGCGCGTTTGATCCGCCTGCGCGATACTGAAATGGGGTTCTATCGGGCCGCGGCTGGGGTTGCGGCGGGCACGATCACATGGCTGCAAGATGTGACGATTGATGACAGCGGAAACGTGCTGGTCAAGGGCGTGGGATGTCTGGGCTACGGCACAGGCGCGGGCGGCACGGTCACACAGGCAACGTCGCGCACGACCGGCGTCACGCTCAGCAAGTCGTGCGGGGCTATCACGCTGGTTTCTGCGGCGGGTTCGACGAGCTGGCAGTCATTCACGGTCACAAACACGCTGGTTGCTGCGACGGACGTTGTTTATGTCTGCCAGAAGTCCGGGACAGACCTCTACGAAATCCATGTCACCAACGTCACGGCGGGCAGCTTCAAGGTTTCGTTCAAGACAACAAGCGGCACGACAACCGAGCAGCCCGTCTTCAATTTCACCGTGATCAAAGCCGTTACTTCATAAGGAGACTGACATGAAAACGATTGCAATTCTCGCCCTGGCGCTACTCGCTACGGCCTGCGATACAACGGGATACCAAGAGCCTGTCACCGTTGTCGGCAACGGCACAGAACCTTGCCCAAAAGGCGATTGCCCCGAGCGCGATCCCAACGTCCGGCGCGATCCGCGATAATGCACGTCGCGTTCGACATCCTCCGCAACTTCACGGCAATCATCATGCTCGTGCTCGGCTTTCGCTTCATGGCGTGGGCCGGGTTATGCGGGCGCGCGTGGATCAACGGGGGCAACCCGGCGCTTGAGGCTATCACGCACAGGCGCGTCGATGTTGTCGAGCATGAGATATTTGCCGGGGCGTTTTTGCTCTGCACAATGGCATTCGGCGCGCTTCTGCAACCCGGCGGCTATCACTTCAGGCTACCGATTGAGCCGAGCATGACCGGCTGGGTTGTGCTGGTTGGTTCGATTGCGCTCATGCTGTGCTGGCGGCTGATGCACCCGTCGATGAAGATCGGCCACCCTTGGCGCGTGATCGGCTCGGCGGCGGCGATGGCTATTGTTTTGGGGGTGTCGAAATGGGGCCTGTGAGCACGGCAACGGTAGCGAAAAGCGCGACGGCGGCGGCAAGCGGCAGCTCGCTGACAATCCTTGGCAATATGGCGGGGCTGACGGGCGCTGATTGGGCGCTGGTTATCTTCTGCGTGTTCGGTTCCGTGTTCGGCGGCTCCTATGCATTGCAGGGTGAAGTGGACGCAAAACACGGCCATGACAGCCCTGAAGCCATAAAGGCGCGCAAGCTGGCGGTGTCGATGTTCGCGGCGCAATTCGCCTTGGGTATGGCGGCGGCGGCATATCTGGACGGCAACCCGTGGCGCATCATTCCGGCCTGCCTGATTATCGGCATGTCAGGCCCGATTGGCTTGTCGGCGCTCAAACGGTTGGTTTCGATAGGGGGTGGGAAGTGAAAGAGAATTTTTCCGAATGCCTCGCGCTTGTGCTCCAACATGAAGGCGGCTTTGTAAACCACCCGAAAGACCCAGGCGGCGCTACCATGAAGGGCGTCACACAGGCGGTCTATGATGACTTCCGCGTCAGGCGCAACTTGGCCAAGCAATCGGTCCTGCATATCAGCCAGGACGAGATCGGGCAGATTTACAAGCGCCAGTATTGGGATGCTGTAGCGGGCGACAAACTGCCTTCAGGCGTCGATTATGCGACATTCGACTTGGCGGTCAATTCTGGCGTCGGGCGCGCGGCGCGCTTCCTGCAATCAGTTCTCGACGTGCCACAGGACGGCATGATCGGCGCCAAGACAATCGCGGCCATTACGAACCCGGAAACCACGGCTGGCGATCTGTGCGCCAAGCGCATGGCGTTCCTGCAGACGCTCGGCACGTTTTCGACATTCGGCAAGGGGTGGACGGCCCGCGTCAAGGCGGTGTCGGCAAAAGCGCAGGAGATGGCGGCATGATTTTCGAAAAACCAGACGCACGGCGCGCATTGCGCAGCATGGTGCAAGCGGCTTTGGTTGCCGGAGTTTTCGTGCTGGCATGGTCGCTTTCAGACCGGCTCGTTTCGGAGGACGGATTACGCGAAGCCTTGCGCTGGGCCTTCTCGATCCTTGGGCTGGGCACGATTGGCTACATCATCGAAAACGGCATTCGCTCATTCAAAGGCTCGGCATTCGGTGCGTCAATCGACGTGCAGGGCGGGGAAGATGACACGCTGCATAGCGGTGATGACGTCACGCTGGATAAGCCGTAATGCCCGCCTTCCTGCTCCCCATGATCCTAAAGGGCTTTGGCTTCGTCAAGGAGGCGTTTCAAGCCTTGCTGGGCTTCGTCACGCGCCATCCTTGGCAAAGTGCCGCTATCGCCCTTCTCGTGGCCTGTGCATGGCTGTGGCGGGCAAATAACGGGCTGCACGACACGATAAAGGCCGAACGCGCGCGATATGCCGAGACGGTGGCGAATTTCAAGAAGGCCCAGGCCGATGCGGAGGCCCTGCAAGCGCATAATCTGGCCCGCGTGGCAAAAGCAACGAAGGATATATCTGATGAAACTGTCAAAGACTATCGCGCCGATGCTGCTGATTGGAAGTCTCGGTTTGACCGGCTGCGGAAAGCCAATCGAGGCGCGTCCTGCAACACTGGTTTGCCCGCCGTTTCCGGCACCGCCAGCGGAGTTGATGGAACCAATCCAGATACCGCAATCGTTGCCGTTAAAATAGACGATCTGGAAACGCTTGTTCAAAACAGCGTGCGCGGAAAGGCCCTGCAAGATTGGGTTGAGCGCCAAGCAAAAGTGGAGACTTCGGAATGAGTGATGCGGCGGATTGCAATTGCAGACTTGCGACCTGCGGCACCCAACTCCGCGACCTCCGCCCCAAATGGCAGCGCTCTTTATGGTCTGAGCTAAGGCCGATTATCCGCCCGCCGCATCACAGAGGAAACATACCATGCGCAGCCTGACATTTGCAACACTTTTAGCTACAATCAGCACGGCGGCACTAGCCAGCGCAAACTACACGCAAGACGCGCGCGATCTGTCAGCGGCTGCATTGTGCGGCGCCAGTAACGTCACCTGCCAGCAATCCTACATATCGGGCGCAAAGGACACGTCAGCGGCGTTTAAACGCGTTCTCAGCACGTATAAGGCTATCAGGGCGGCGGAAGTGCCACCTGCGCCTCCACCGGCCCCTGTGCCCGCTCCTACGCCTGCACCTGTGCCAGCGCCTGTTCCGCCTCCGGTTCCAACGGACACAACGCTGCACCCAATCGCATTCGTGCCAAGCCCTGACGTGGACATAAACACGGAACTTGTCCCGGCATGGGGAACGGGCGCAATCCCGCCGAAGGGCTTTACCGGCGCGACACCCAATCTGGACGATCCCGGCGCATTCCGCTTTGTCTGCGCACCCGCAGGCCTGAATTATGATGACCCGATTGTATATCCGAACCAGCCGGGCAAGTCGCACCTCCATCAGTATTATGGAAACACCGCGATAACAGCCGCGTCCACCTATGCGTCGATCCGCACAACCGGCGCGTCAACATGCAATTCACCGCTAAACCGTTCGGGTTATTGGGAGCCGGCCATGCTCACAGGAACGGGCATGGTTGTGAGGCCTGACGTAAATGCTCTGTATTACAAGCGGTATCCGAAAACGCATCCCTTCTGCACGCTTGGGAATTCACTCTATCAGGGCGAATGCGTCCCTATCCCGACCGGCCTGCGCATGGTGTTTGGCTTCAACATGCTCACAATGACGGCGGGGGGCGGTTATTACAACTGCCAGGGGCCAACCGCCACGCAAGCGCACTATCCTGCCTCACAAAACGGCCTGCGCACCGCTGCGGCTGTCTGCGGCCCCGGCAACCAGCTTGGCATGATAATCAGCGCGCCCGATTGCTGGAACGGTAAAGACTTGGACAGCCCCGATCATCGCGCGCACTTGTCCAACATGAAGCGCGACCCGAACACGGGCCAGATGAAATGCCCCGCCACACATCCGAAAGTCATTCCACAGCTAACCCTTGGCGTTTGGTATTCCGTTGGCCCCGAAGGCGCGAACACTTGGGAACTCTCAAGCGACACAATGGCGGATGGCAGCAAGATGGTTGCAGGCTCAACCTTCCACGCTGACTATTTTGAGGGGTGGGACGAGCGCGTCAAATTGATGTGGGAGGATAATTGCATCAATCTCCGGCTGAATTGCAGCGGGGGCGATCTGGGTAATGGAAAGCAACTCAAAATGTTTTCGGGCTTTTCGATCAAGGCCAATCCGAGGCTTGTTCCTGTTCCGGTGCGGCCTTAGGGGGTGCGGGAAGTGGCATCCAGTGGCTAAAGTCTAATTCCTCCGAGGTATCAGTTTCGCAAAAATACCAGCGCCCGGAATAGTCAGAAACCCAAGCTGAAAACTCATAGTCACCCCAGCACATAACACTGCCGGGAACATAGGCTAGAAACCACGTTCCATCTTTAGGTGCAGTCTCACGTGGTTGCCACTCCATTCTACCTCTCCCCCAAAGCCGCGCGGGCTGCTTGAATATCTTTCGCACAATCGGCAAGCCATCCCGGCAATCCATGCTCATGAATATCATCACCGTAATGATTGGTCGCGCACCCCACGGCGTTCGCATAGAGTAGATTTGCTGTTTTCGTGACAGCTCCCAAAGCCCTACGCAGCCGTTCCAGTTCCTCAGCCTGCGAGCGGATTAGAGCGGCGGCTTCGTTGAGCGTGTTGCGGTAACTTGGCTTTGTGAAATTCGACACAAGATCAAGCAACCGCTCAGCCAATCTCTCTGCCTCGGTCATCCTATTTCTCCAATCGGTGAAGCTGCGAGCATGTCGCGCCAGTTTGCCAGCACGCCTTTGCGCATCAATTCTAGAAGTGACGGCTCAAGATTGGCAGCCTTACCTTTCGCAAGTGCAGCCTCTACCATCTCGCTTGTCGGCTCCAAGTGAGCGCGGATTATGGGGAGGAGGGAGAGGGCTATGTCCTCGCACATGCTTTTCAAGTCAGCAGGCTCATCGTTCGCATAGCCGCCAATATAGGTATGCCGCCACGTAAGGTGCGCGTCAGCCGGATAGCCAAGCGGAACAAGACATGCCCGCGCCATCGCTTCGATCAGTTCATCGCTCCTGGGCTCCTCTTGCCAATCTTCCTCACTCATATATGCAAGTGCATGGGTGCATGTGCCGCCGAAAATCTCGGCGTTGCTGCACACCCAAATTGAAAACGGGTTTTCAATAAATTCACTCGGCCCGAATGTTTCAACCCTGCATTCTCTGCCACACCAAGTGCATGTCTTCAGTTCATCGCTCACGTTCGCCTCCATGTTGCGAGTGCTGGCTTCTGATTGCCTCATGGATACGCCAGCAAATATACCAGCCCCATGTGCGCTTCTTGCATTTGATGAGTTCGTTCTTCGCTATTTCAAGGCACCGCTCCCGTTCCGCCTCCACCAGCCCTTGAGCGCGGGCTTCTGTTGCAGCAAGTTCCTCCTTGGCGATAATGTAGACCAAACGCCGCATATCGCCTTCACAAAAGGAGCAAATTCGACGCGCGGCCTCACCTATTGAGCCATAGTCATCTACTTCATACTGACCATCGGTCAGCGCATCGGTTGGGTTGGTGGGGGTCATGACTGCAACACCCAAGACCAGTAAAGCGGCCAAAACGGCGCAGAGGCAAACGCGCCTAGAACACGCTCTTCGTCTGCCATTAGGTCACAAGGCTGGTTCGTGATCTTCCCGCTGACAAAGGCGCACTCAACATCTTTGTTGTGGCTGGCTGAATGACCGAAAGTAAACACAGCCATCGCCGCATAGCCAATCAGCACGGCTTTCCAGTATCGCATCACTCATCTCCCTTCGCGCCGTCGAGGATGCCTGCGGCTTCTGCATCATCCCAACCAAGCTGCCACGCGGCATTGTCTTCAGCGTAAAGCGGCTGACCATCTTCGACGTAATCACGCTCGACGCCTTTACAGAATGCTTTCCAACCCTCTTCGTAAAGCGGGTTTTCCTGCATTCCGACGCGGTGGTTTCCGATCTTGCTCATGTGTCATCTCCCAACATGTAGCGCACCATTGCCTCTGCTTGTGTCGAGGTGAACAGGTTTGTTCCAGTCGGAGTGCGGCGTTGCGGCGGCTTTCCTTGCTTGGCATTCCATTCGACATTGAAGAACGGCTCAAAGCTGATGCCGTCATCGGGGTGAAAATCCTCAGGCAGTTTCCAGCCAAGAAAGCGGGTCACCATCTGCTTGATCTGTTCTTCGCGCGGCACAACAACAACCGCAGGCCGCTCTGCTTCTAGTTCCTTGACACGTGCCTCTGCCTTTTCTGCTCGCTGGTATGTATAGCGAGCCTGATCCTTGTATCTGTCGAGTGCATCCTTCGACACTGTAACGAGTTCGTTACCATCGCAATCGACTTTGCCGATGAGACAGACTGGTTCATCTGACCGCTCGGCTTCCCATTCCGCGCGGAGTTCGTCGAAGTGGCGGCGGACGACTTCCAGCCAAACACTTTGACTTGGGCCAGAGTCCATTATCCAAAGCTCATGCACTAACACCTCCGCACGATCCGGCTTTGGTTGCTCGTCGCCGCGTAGGAGGGCGGCTGCTTGGCGAAGGTCAACTGACGTAATCGCATAATATGCGTTGCCCGCTTTTTTCTCCAAAATATCAGCAAGGCGCTCTTTTTCCGCTATCAGCGCATCATCGCGCTCTTTGTCTTTAGTCATTGTTTTGCTCCTGATATTCGCCGCACCATTCCCCCTTGTTCATCCAAGGGCGATGCTGCGAGAAATGGTTGGCGCCTGATCCGTCGAAG
>Ga0209476_10002634_pt1 | contig 11982 bp, 12 predicted proteins | sample KloWWTrecipitate_FD_187179 | JGI IMG/M metagenome (GOLD analysis project Ga0209476, IMG submission 187179) | Active sludge microbial communities from Klosterneuburg, Austria, studying microevolution and ecology of nitrifiers - Klosterneuburg... | ecosystem: Engineered > WWTP > Aerobic digester...
TCACCCTGCCGGCATGCGCCGGAATGGTGGCCCGGCATGCACCGGAACACCGGCCCGGCATGGACCGGAATCGCGGCCCGGCATGGACCGGAATACGCAAGGATTGGCCGAACCGCGCGAGGCCATCGCAAATCACGTCGTCTTCACGCGAGCGGGATCGGGCAGGGCGACGACATCATCGTCACCTTGAATCGCCAGAGTGTTGCGGAGCCATTCTTCTTCGCTTCCGAGCGCTACTCTCTGAATCCTTCGATGAAATCGGTCCTGTCATTCAGTGCGATGTGAACCGGATTCTCGCAGTTCGAAGCGCGCCCAAAGAAGACTGCATGGCGCTCCGGAAGGGCGGGCAGCAGTGCCGCATAGTCCTTGCCAATGTAATTAGACAAGAACTCTTTACTGGTGTCGTCAAATGACCGCATTGCAAACACCGTGTTGCATTGATTCAAGATGGTCTTTGTCACACTGGCGGTTCGCTGTGTAATTAGGAGGCAGCCAAGCCCATACTTTCGGCCTTGAAGTATCGCGCGCGCGGTACCGTTGCACGCAGAACGGTCACCTTCGCCAACGGCTGCGTTCCACTCCGGGACCAGTGAGTGCGCCTCTTCATAGACTAGCCAAAGTCTAGCCTTGTCGGTTCGTCCTCGCTTCTGTGCGATGCATAGCGCAGCCTCTGAAATGATCTGCGTGATTTCGCAGCTTGTCAGGCTCGACATTGACGCGGTGTTGTTGTATGGCCTGCTGTCCTGCCTCCAGACTTCAAATGCGCTTGGATTGAGAATGAGTAGGTCTTCATCGGAATCCATGAACGCTTCTAGCTGATTCTTCACCTCTTGCGCGAATGTTGCGCGCGCACCTCCCTCCTCAACGTTGAGTGAGACTGGCCCCTTTCCTCCGCTGGCTGTTATCGCTGCCACGACTCTATTGTTGTGTTCGCTGTCGAACAGACCCTCTAATTCATCTTCGTACTGGTCTGTGAGATCGAGTGCGATTACCTTGCATCCCTCTTTGAGGGCGCGTTCAATCAGTTCCAGCGCAAGCATTGATTTGCCAACGCCGAGTATTCCAAGGATTGCTGTGTTATGGGTGATCAGATGATGTACATTCTTGAACCCGACCCCGAAATTTGTTCCCGGAAAGGTTCCGACTTGCTCCGTGTCAATTCGTTCGCGCTGCGCCGTCTCTACTGTCAATACTGGCGCATTGGGTGCGGGCACCCATAAAATTGGGTGGAAGGCTGACTTGTCGTCATCCCAGTGACCTACGCTTGTCGCAAGTGCAGAAACGAATCCAAACGTGTTTTTCTGCTGGATAATATCTTCCTTGGTCAAGCCGTTAGTTAGTTGGTAGTACGCATCCTTGCTTCCGCAGCGAGCGCGCACAAGACCTCCTGCGCTCAGTTCAAGGTCTGTCGTTACATCGATCAGTAGACGGCCGATTTGGGAGTCTGGCGCTATGACGCCAACACACCTCTTTTGGAAGTTTTCAGCTTGACCTTTCTGTTCGTTGCTAATCAGCGCCGCTGGCGCATTCGTCGCGCGCATGACATCAATAGTTCCAGATTCCGCTGACTGCTGCGACTTGGCTGCTCCAAGGTCAATTGCCCGCGTTAATGCGCCGCTGTCTCTGCCCGCATCCCCTAGCACGCTTGCCAAACGCACTTCAGATGTTGGTGTTCGATAGGCGACTATTGCACCCCGCGGGAAGGTGTGTTCGCTGTTCGCTCTGAAGACAACTAGACCGGGAACTTGGAACGATGCGACTTCGGCTTCCACGTGCTGTGGGCCAATGAGTATCGCTGCACGCAGTCGGCGTCCGAGCCGATAGAGATAATCGAGTATCGAGAATGGGACTGTGAGTGCCCAGGCAACCGCAATGGCTAGCAAGCCTTGCGTAGCGCCTGGAGGGAACGCTACAAGCAGCAGGACTAAGATGACGGAGAAGAACGTCTTTGGGTTGCCCAATGCACCGCTTAGATGGGTACCAATCAGGCTAATTCTGCTTGCTGTCTCGCGTGAACTTGCTTGAAACCAAATCGCGAGTGACGAAACAACAATCGTTAGCGCGATCCACTCCAGCAGCAGCCATTTCACTCCAATACCGTCGGCAGGGCTGGGCAGCCATGTGGCGTCTTGAACTTGCAGGACGGCGATCAGTGCCGGAACTGCGTAGAGAACTGCGTCTTTCGGCGTCGTAAAGAAGGGAGTGTCAAGGCGCTGACCTAGCAGCAGTCCGAACAGGGCAGCGTAGAACCACAAACCTTGTGCGTCTGCCGTGGGCAGCCAACTGCCGAAGGCGATCCGATTGGCCCAAAGGAGCGCAACAAGTTCTAGGAGCAAAAACGTATACCGCCAATGCAACGGAGTATTTGTGCGACTCATCGGGCACCCCCTGTGCGAAACGACTTCTTAGCGTTAAAGGAAAGGATGTCAACCGGGATTTGCTATCACCATGCTGTCACAAAAACTGGCGCTAGGCCGGTTTTGAAGTAAATCACTGAGTTAACGCTGAAAAAGTAGTAGGCCGTGCAGGACTCGAACTTGGGATCGTTGCCGAGTGAAGGCAAAAATGGGCTGCGCCAAGATTGTAAATGTCTGCTTCTGGCCGGAGGGCGACCGTCGCAACTCGACCCGAAGCTGACGTCCGATGGTGCCGCGATCGACTCTCGGTACCATGAACTTGCAAAAATATGAGTTGGTCCTCACGGCTGGCGAATGCTCGAATCACAATCCGGTCCGGGATCCAGGGTCGGCTACGTACCATCGCATTCTTGATGCTGCCCGGGCGGCCAAGACCGAGCCTTGGTTTCCCGCCAGTGTCGAGGGCCTATTCTTCCAGCGTCCGCTGAAGCGGGCCAGTTCTCAACTACACTTGGCGCTATGCAGTTCATGACCCATCGCAAGCTTCTCAGAGCTCTGGCCTTGATGATTGCCGCCATCAGCTTGCTGACAATTCTGACTTTCGGCGTGGTGAAGGGATGGCGCTACTACGAATACAACGAAGTAGGAGATAGCGGCATCGTTCAAACAGAGGCCGTGAAAATCCGAGGTACCACTCAATACTTGTTCATTCGAGGCTACCAGCAGGACAAGCCACTTCTTTTGTTCCTTCCCGGCGGCCCTGGAGAGAGTTTTGTACCGCTCGCCTCCGAATTCAGCGACGAATTGGAACGGGATTTCATTGTCGTACACATTGAGACGGGTGGCGTTGGAAAATCTGACAAATACAAAGTAGGGCCGACGCTAGAGGAAATGGTGCAAGACACAGACGCGATAGTCGATCATCTCCTCGTAGAGTTTGATCGACATGCGCTCTATCTCGTTGGCCACTCATTTGGGTCCATTCTTGCACTTAAAATTGCATCAGCGACACCTGAAAAAGCACTAGGCGTCGCAACCGTCGGACAAGCCGTTGACTGGAGAGCGGGCAATTTGCTTACGCACGAGCACCTCACCTCGCTCGCGCGACGCGAGGGAGATGGTAAAGCTGTTATCGCCCTCTCCAGCTTCGCACCTAGTCTCGCCACAACCGCTGGCGGCCAGCCGATGATCGACTTTTCCGCCGTCAAAATTCAGCGACAGTGGCTGGAGCACTTCAATATAGGCAACGTCCTTCAGAAGCACACGGCCAAGGTGCGTTGGTTTACCTACCTGACTTCGCCCAACCACTCGGTGGCCGAGTCCTGCGAACTTGCATACATAGGCCCATGCAAATGGATCGCGAATCCGCAATGGTGGAGCCAATGGAAAAACATCATTCCAGGCATCCTCCAATTTAACGCGATAAATGACATTCCTGAGCTGAAAGTTCCATACGTGGCGATTGTCGGATCAGATGATTGGATTACTCCCAAGGCACTGACACGACAGTACTACGAGACACTTACTGACCCAAAAAAACGCTACATTGAGATTCCGGATGCGCAGCACTACACCTTTCTCGACAAGCCACACGAGTTTCAAAAGGCGGTGCGAACGCTGGTCTTGCTCAACGCCGAGCATCCAGAGTGAGGGAGAAGCGACCAAGCGAGTCAGTCAAGCCGAAGCCGCTTCAATTCGCGAATTCAATCAGGCGCCAGGCTTCATAGAGCATAGGTTTTGTCGCACATGAAAATTGGAATGCAGACATGGGGTAGTCATGGAGATATTCGTCCGTTCATCGCACTGGCTGAAGGATTGCGAGAGGCAGGCCATGACGTAACGCTCGCAATTACATGCGTTGATAGCGATCGCTATGACAGCTTGGTTTCCGGGGCTGGCCTGAGGATTTTGTTGACTTCGTCACCCGTAATCCAGGACAAGGCACAGTTGAAGAAAATAGGAGAATCGATTTTCTTTGAGAAAAATCCAATTACGCAGACACAGATGGCTATTGAGAAGCTATTTTTGCCCGCAGAGTCGGAAATGTACGAAGTGTCAGAGCAACTATGCAGTGAAAATGATCTGGTTATCGGGCACTACTTCCACTATCCATTGAATGCAGCGGCCGAACGATTCGGGAGAGCCTATGTCAGCATCGCACTGGTTCACGGTGCTGTTCCTTCGGCTTTTCGACCTCCTTCGGGTGTTCCCAATCTTGGCACCTTCGGAAACCGCCTTGCTTGGCGGCTCGCCAGATCAGTTCTGAACCGAAAATTAAAACAATATTCTGATCGGCTACGCCAAAAAAACGGAATTGGGGTTGCGCGGGATCTGATTGACAACGTGTGGGCATCGCCTCAACTCACGTTGCTTGCGATCAGTCCGACAATATGTACGAGAAATCAAGACTGGCCTGACTATTATCAAGTTTGTGGTGCCTTGGATACAAAGGATACCTTATTAGAAGGCGAGATATCAAAAGAGCTTCAGGCGTTCCTGGATGATGGCACCCCTCCGATATACATGACGTTTGGAAGTGTCCTGTCAGGCAGCGATGAAAAGGAAACAATCTCGCTATTGAGTGAAGCGGCGAAGTTGGCATCCGTGCGCGCCGTGATCCAGTCGCCGGGATGGGAAAGGTGCGGATTCAAACCAACCACTGGCGTCTATTTTGTAGATTCAGTTCCTCACGCCGCCATTTTTCCGCATTGCCGCGCGATTGTTCATCATGGTGGCGCGGGTACGTCGCAGTCTGCTCTACGTGCAGGAAAGCCTTCTGTGGTCGTCGCGCATACGGCAGAGCAAGAGCTCTGGGGTCGGGAATTGAAACGTATAGGAGTGGCATCTAAGCTGCTTTTGCGAAGGAAGCTAACATCCAGTCAACTCGCTGCGGCTATTGAGCTTGTCGTTGGTTCGTCAGGCATCAACGAACGTGCGAACAGACTTGGCAGGGAAGTGTCCATGGAAAACGGCGTAGCAATTGCCGTAAGATTGATTAGCAACAAGTTCCCGGCTCAGCGAAGCTCTCCAGCGGACGTGAAAGTTCATCCGCTATGAGGGGCACGCGGAGCCAGCCATTGACTTCTGAACGTCCGGCTCTGGCCGGACAGGGACGATCGCAACTCGTAGTCAGGTTCCACGACGCCATTTGCAATCGAATACTCACTGAGTTCGCAAATTAGCTCCGAGAGCAAGGTGTCTTAACCACAAATTCATCATCAAACGATTTGCTCGAAACCAAGGACTTTGTTTAAAGGCATTCGGTTCTGTGAGGAGGCAAACCAGGGCGGCACAAAGGTCGCCGGCGAGTTGTGCCGTTAGCAACCGAACTCGTTCAACTCGCCCATCATGGGTTGCCGCCTAGATCCAATCATCTCGCGCGGCGGGCTAACTTCGGAATTAGGCCGGGAGAATGTGATGAGCGTATCTGAAGAAACTTTGCGCGAGTCTTTCCGCACGATGGACAGTGATGGGTTCTACCCCGATTCTGCGGACACTTTCACTAAGACCCATACTGGGTCAAAGGAGTGTCCATGTCCAAGCGCAAACGTTATAGCCAAGAGTACAAGCACGAACTCGTCGAACTGGTCCGCCAGTCGAAGTCGAGTTGCCGTCAGGTCGCGCTGGAAGTGGGGATCAACCCCGCTTTGCTGACCCGTTGGGTCCGAGAGGCCGATGCTGGAGGCACAAAAGCATTTCCCGGCGGTGGAACCCCGCGGGATGAGGAGCTCGCGCGGATCAAACGCGAGCTGACACGGGTGACGAAGGAACGGGATTTTTTAAGAGACGCGGCAGCGTACTTCGCGAAGCAATCACCGTCCGGTACGCGGTGATTGAGCGCTGCCGCAACGACTACCCCATCGGTTTGATGTGCCGTTGCCTGGAAGTTTCAACGAGTGGTTTCTACGGGTGGGTTGGGCGCAAGCCTAGCGCTCGTGCGCAGGACAATGCGCGTTTGTTGGTGCGCATCCAGGAGATCCATGAAGACAGCCAGGGCGTCATCGGTGCACCGCGCATGCAGGAAGACCTGGTGGACGAGGGTGAGCGCATCAGCCTCAACCGCGTGGCGCGCCTGATGGCGGCGGCCGGGCTGCAAGGCTGGCCTCGGCGCAAGCGACGCGGCGCTCCCCGACGCCCGGGGAGTCGTCCCGTTGGCGTCAAGAACCTGCTGGAACGTGATTTCACCGCGCTTGAGCCCGAGACCAAATGGGTCACCGACATCACCGAGATTCCGACGCAGGAAGGCAAGCTGTACCTGTGTGTCGTGATCGACCTCTACAGCAAGCTGGTGATGGGCTGGTCGATGCACCATCGCCAGGACCGGCACATGGTCGTGCGCGCGGTGCAGATGGCGGTGTGGCAGCGGGAAGGTGATTCCGAAGTCATCCTGCACTCGGATCGCGGCGGGCAGTTCATCAGCGGCGACTACCAGAAATTCCTCGGCGGAAATGCCATGGTCTGCAGCATGAGTGCGGTCGGCCATTGCGCCGACAATGCAGCCTGCGAAGGGTTCTTCGGCGTCCTCAAACGGGAGCAGGTGTTCCACAAAAGCTACGAAACTCGAAACGAGGCCCGAGCTGATCTGTTCGACTATATGGAGAGGTTTCACAACCCGCGAATGCGTCGTAGAGTTGCACGACGCGATCGGGAGTTTTCAGACTTAATCAAACCGTCCGTGGAAACGGGGTAGAACCCGCATCAAAATTAATGCAGCTAATCTACAGCTTCGATACGCCGTACACAGATTGTACTGAGCCAACCTGGAAAATATTGCACGCAATGCCAGCCTTGCGGCAGCATTGCTGATGCATCCAACCTAAAGACCATCATGCCGTACACCGTCCAAACGTCATTCGCCAAGTTCTACGAGAATATCAATCTCGGCGGCGACCACCGAGATGCCGCCAATCGTCGGCGAGATGACATCGTGTCGAAGTTGAACAAGACGTTCTCTATCGTTGAGGCCTTCAGCAGTGGCTCTATCCCGAAGTACACAGCCCTTCGCTCCCATGCTGATCTAGACGTGATAGTGGTGCTGAACTGGACCAAGCATATCAAGGACAAGACGCCTACGACTGTACTTCAGGACGTCCGCAATGCGTTGGCGGAATGGCGGAACGGAGTTCGTAGCAACGGGCAAGCGGTTACGCTCCACTACGTCACATGGCCGAATGTTGACGTTGTACCAGTCAGTAGAACTGATAATCCAGATGGCACAGTCAAGCATTACAACGTGCCAAATTCCCATACCGACACATGGATTAAGTCGAGGCCGAAGCCGTTGGCGGCGGCCATAGAATCCAAGTCGACGGAGTGCGGTTACAACTTTCGACGAATCATCAAGATGATCAAGCATTGGAACCGCATTCACAGTGACTATCTGCAGAGTTACCACATCGAGGTGCTTGCGCTAAATGTTTTCTCGGGCAACATTGACGACACGTGTTGGAATATATACAAGTTTTTTGAGAAGGCTCGGGACTTACTGATAGCCCCTCTCTGGTATGACATTGGTTTTGCAGACGACTACATGTCCGCGACGGATCGCGAGCAGGTGCTAAAGCGTTTTGATACAGCCATAGAGAAGAGCCGCCTTGCGTGGCACTTCACCTACAGCGACAAGAACGATCACAAATCAGCGATCGAACTCTGGAAGCAAATGTTCGGAGACCAGTTTCCCAGCTATGGATAACAAATCATCTCGTTCCGACCCCATACGCAAACGGTACTTCAATGCCGTTGAATTTTCTGATCGACTATCTGATTGTTTTTTTTACACCGGGGCATCGCTATCACTGGTGTCGCTGTCCATCGACAAGGCGCTGAACCCATTAGTCTATGACGCAGTTGTAGTGTTGTTCGTCCTAGCGGTCGTCGCATTGTTCGTTGTTGGCTTGTTCCTACGCCTCTACCTGACTCCACGGGCAGATGATCGGCGCCGACAGGATTTCTTTACAAGCGCTTGCAACGTGAATCTCACGCCGGAAACGACTGTGGGGTACTACAACAACGAACTGACGAAACCAATTGATCGAATCGCCGCACAATTGTTCGAGAACAGTTTCTTTAGCAAGAACATCGCGCTGAGCATGGTGAAATTTGAGCGCGCTAAAGTTGCCGTGTACGCGATCTTGTGGCTTGTCGCTGTCCTCAACCGCAGCACGGACCTGGGATGGATCGCCGCTGCTGCTCAGGCCGTCTTCAGTGAACAGATCCTCTCGAAGTGGTTTCGCCTTGAGTGGTTGAGGATGAGGTTCGAGCGCACCTTTGACGATATGTATCGCCTGTTTCAGAATAGAGGATCGGCGCAGAAGTTCCTTGCCATGACTCTTGACTCACTCGGCATGTACGAAACCTCAAAAGCAAATGCCGCCGTCACCCTGTCGTCCAAGATTTTTCAGGAGCGGAACGCTGGACTTTCTATCGAGTGGGAGGCTATCAAGCAAAGACTGAAGTTTTAGCGCCATTAGCAGAAGGCGTTGCCTAAGCGCGAATGATGCCTTACGCTGATCACGACTAGCTGGTTCAAGTGATCAACTTCGTCGGTCTGAATCGCACCCGAAGCAATTCTAGTTGCGCTCACATTCAAGAATTTACGCATCGAAGTACACGCCATCGACCGCACCGAACAAGGCGTTGAACCTGATTTCGCCATGCACTTGGGCTTGGCGCCTGGTCTTGCCGGCCGCGATGGCGAACGAGATTGCAGATGCGACAGGCTGCGACAATATTGTCCCGACCCTTCCCGCCTCGCTGACGTTCGACCAAGTGCTCCGCTGTGCACTGGAAGGAACGGGTATTTCGAAGGGAAAGACCGTAGCGATTGGCAAAAATCTCTTGATCACCCAACCACATCGGTTGCGAGCAATAGAAACAAAGGCCGGCTTGGCGGTGAAAAGCGCGTGAACGCGCTGAAGCGAATTGGTTCGGCATGATGGCTCCTAGCTGGAAAGGTTCCCCCGCTTGCCGTTGTGGCATTGCGAAGGTACCCATCAGCTAGAGCCGAGTGGGCCAAACATCGGGGGTTATGACCTGCCGACAGCGCCTTTATAGCGTTCGTCGCTATATGAAGCAAGGCCTTGAGAGCTGTTGCTCCGCGCCGTCGACAGCAACGCCGCAGCTTGCTGCAGAACTTGCGTATTCCGGTCCATCGTGACCGCCCATTTCGGTAAGCCGTGACCGGTCGTTTCGGCAAAGCGTGACCGACGATTTCGGATCACGTGCTCCGGTTGTGGGTAATCCGGGATGTCAGCGGGCAACTGGCTCGCACTCATGTATGAAGTTTCCCAAAAGATCGGATTCGAGGGGCAAGGTCAATCATCCTATTCGAGAGTGTCGGGTAGTTCGGCGTCTCCCTCAAGATCCACTGGTCGCGCCTTATCCAACGCAGCCTCTGAAACCGGCACCGTCCAATAGCTGTCTCCCAAGCGACTCGCAAGGAGGAACGTTCCGAGAAGGGTGCTGAACGGAACCGCCGCATGTCGGCTAAATTGCATTACTACTTGGCCGTTCTGGCGAGCCCTGTCCGAGTAGTTATGTATGGAGCGAATTAACTCTCGATCTGCCGAACCCGTCGCACCCCCACCGTGGCGAAGGAACCACGATGCGACATGTTTAGCCGCAGTCCACATCATGGCGTTGAGTTGGCCGATGGAATACTGGCCCAATAGTGGTCCCAGCGAAGCTGCTGCGGATCGTGCGATGTTGGGATTGATATTGTGAACTGCCAAAGCATGCTCACCAAAGGCTATGCACTCCCCCACGCCTAGCGCTTGCCATGTGTCCAGCAACACCGCTCGCGTTCCTGGGGTGCTGTCAAATCCATCCAGGTAGGTGGTCAATCGTTGAGCCAGTCCGCCTTGGGTGACCCGATCCCAGACGACCAACCAATTTGAGTCTTCCAGGCTCGAGTCCGCCCACGATGCTTCGCTAAGCGCATCATCCAGCCGACGTCGGGATCCGACCGTTGCCAGCACGCCTGCATCGAGGAGCGCTAGCAAAACCCTGTTTCGCAATGCCAGGTGAGGTGCGAGACGAATCCCAAATTCAGGGTGAGTTCGAATGGATCGATAACCAGCATCCGCCCCTGCTTCGATGGTTGCAAGAAGTGCAATCGCCCCAAAGAGGCCGAGTTCTTCGGCGCTTGAGTGCACGGATATCTCCCCGCAATTCGAGCGTTGTATCTGGGCTGATTTCACCATGCCGAAGGTTTCCGAAAAAGCCGATTTTGGACTATCCGAAAATCGACTCTAGCTTGTGCATTCGTCTTGAGCAAGCTACATGGCAGCGTCCACCCACAACATCAATTATCAGTGCTTTCTGACACTCATGCGTCTAGCTCGAGAGCGCGCTGGCATCACTCAGGAGATGCTTGGACGGCGCTTGGGCAATAGTCAGACCTTTGTTTCCAAGATTGAGCGTGGAGAGCGCCGAGTTGATTTCGTGGAATTCGTCGAAATCTGCGAAGCACTTGGTGAGAACCCAGTCGATATTCTCGGCGAGTATCTGGCGAGCCGACAAAAACACTCGACGCTGAAAACTCAATCCAAGCGTGATCCCTTTACGCGTTAGTGCGAATCGCCGGCCAATTGCAGTGTTCGCAATATGAGCTGACCAGCATCGCCAGTGAAATTGACTACGGTTCATTAGCGCCCGGCAATTTTGTATGCGGTTGCCGCGTTCCCGGCGCCGCCGCTGGTCACCTTTGCTCCAGTGGATTTCTCTAGGTCGGCACGCGGGCTTACTGACGGCTACGGCAGGGCTATTTCGGCTGGCTTGAGACGTCAGATGTAGGCCATACATATGGACTATATCCACTAGAAGCATCTGACTTTGTTTGGGACATCATCGCTGACTATATCGGTATGCAAAGGGCGTACTACAGCGCCATTGAGAACGAAGAAGGCTCGTGTTCATCTGAATTCTCGGGGTGGACGCACAGCGCGATCGAGAATAAAGGCATCTAGAATGATGTTAATGTGATGTTAACGGTAGGCAGTACTATTTCGAATGATCATAGCGTTTTGGTTAGAATATCCCATGACCGGAAAACCGTTCAACATCGCCAGCTACGCCTTGCTGACCCACATGGTTGCCCAGGTTTGCCATCTCGATGTCGGGGATTTCGTGTACACGCTGGGTGATGCACACCTGTATCTGAACCATTTCGAACAGGCCCGCGAACAATTGACGCGCACGCCGCATGCCTTGCCTAGGCTGCAGCTCAATCCGGCGATCCGATCGATCTTCGATTTCCGTTTTGACGACGTGCACATCGACGGCTACAGCGCCGACAAGCCGATCAAGGCACCGGTGGCGGTGTGATTGCACTGATCGCGGCACTCGATCGCAACTTCGCCATTGGTCGCGACGGCAGCATGCCTTGGCATCTCCCCGATGATCTCAGGCGCTTCAAGCAACTCACCCTTGGCAAGGCCGTGCTGATGGGTCGCAAGACCGCCGTTGCAATCGGGCGCGCATTGCCCGGGCGCACCAACCTGGTGATGTCGCGCCATCCTGATGCGCCGTATGCGGGGCAGGTGCGCGTGGATTCGATTGCGGCGGCGCTGGATCATGCCGCCGGCAACGACCTCATGGTGATCGGTGGCGGTGAAATCTATGCGTT
>Ga0209476_10002637_pt1 | contig 11976 bp, 8 predicted proteins | sample KloWWTrecipitate_FD_187179 | JGI IMG/M metagenome (GOLD analysis project Ga0209476, IMG submission 187179) | Active sludge microbial communities from Klosterneuburg, Austria, studying microevolution and ecology of nitrifiers - Klosterneuburg... | ecosystem: Engineered > WWTP > Aerobic digester >...
ACCCTCGGCTACGGCCGCTCGGATGCCGCCGACGGCCGCGTCTTCCCCTTCGTCTTTCCGCTGATCACCAGCTACTGGAACCAGGCCGCCGGCATGATGAAGTACCTGGGCGACAAGGAAGGCGGGCTCGAGAAGCTGAAGGGCAAGAAGATCGTGCATCTCTATCACGACTCGGCCTACGGCAAGGAGCCGTTCGCGGTGTTCGAGGCCTACGCCAAGCAGTATGGCTTCGAACTCATCAAGCTGGCCGTGCCGCATCCCGGCAACGAGCAGCAGTCGCAGTGGCTGCAGATCCGTCAGGCCAAGCCCGACTACGTGATCCTCTGGGGCTGGGGCGTCATGAACGCGGTGGCGCTGAAGACCGCGCAGCGCAACGGCTACCCGAGCGGGAAGATCCTCGGCGTGTGGTGGGCCGGCTCCGAGGAGGACGTGATCCCCGCTGGTTCCGCCGCCAACGGCTATACCACCATGACCTTCAACACGCCGGGCAACTATCCGCTGCTCGACGAGATCAAGAAGAAGGTCTACGCCGCCGGCAAGGGCAACCTGGAGGATAAGTCGCGAATTGGTTCCACTTATCACATGCGCGGCGTGACGGCGGCGATCCTGTGGACCGAGGCGGTCCGCAAGGCCCAGGAGAAGTACGGCAAGGGCAAGGTGATGACGTCAGAGCAGGTGCGCTGGGGCTTCGAGAACCTGAACGTGGATGAGGCCCGCCTGAAGGCCCTCGGTGCGTTCGGCATGATGCCGCCGGTGAAGACCACCTGTCTGGATCACGAGGGTTCGGGCGCCGTCAAGGTGCAGCGCTGGGACGGCAAGTCCTGGAAGGCCGTCACCCCGAACTGGGTGGTGGGCGACAAGGCCATGATCCGCAAGATGCAGGAGGAGTCGGCCGCCAAGTACGCGACGGAGAAGAAGATCACGCCGCGCGACTGCTCCAAGGAAGGCTAAGCAGCAAAGACCCACCCTCTCCTTCGGGAGAGGGTTGGCGTGAGGGAGCGGCGCCGCCGTTCCTCACGCCAACCCTGTACGAACCAGTCTCGACATGACCGCGCAAACCGCAATGCAGACGGCCCTGGCCGGCGCCACGCCGTACCTGTCCGTCAATAACGTGGAAGTGATCTACGATCACGTCATCCTCGTGCTCAAGGGCGTCTCGCTCGACGTGCCGGAAGGCAAGATCGTGGCCCTGCTGGGCGCCAACGGCGCCGGCAAGAGCACGACCCTCAAGTCGATTTCCACCCTCCTCAAAGGCGAGCGCGGCGAGGTCACCAAAGGCTCGATCTCGTTCCGGGGCGAGCGGGTTGACCAGCTCACGCCGAACGAACTGGTGAAAAAGGGCATGGTGCAGGTGATGGAGGGACGCCATTGTTTCGGCCACCTCACCGTCGAGGAGAACCTGCTCACCGGCGCCTACACCCGCAACATCTCGCGCGGCGACCTGAAGGAAAGCCTGGAGCGCGTCTATCACTATTTCCCGCGCCTGAAGACGCGCCGCACCAGCCAGTCCGGCTACACCTCCGGCGGCGAGCAGCAGATGACGGCCATCGGCCGCGCGCTGATGGCCAAGCCGACCATGATCCTGCTGGATGAGCCGTCGATGGGCCTGGCGCCGCAGATCGTCGAGGAGATCTTCGAGATCGTGCGCGACCTCAATCAGCGCGAGAAGGTGAGCTTTCTCCTGGCCGAGCAGAACACCATGGTCGCCCTGCGCTATGCCGACTTCGGCTACATCCTCGAGAACGGCCGCGTCGTCATGGAAGGTGATGCCAAGGAACTCGCCGCCAACGAGGACGTCAAGGAGTTCTACCTCGGCCTGTCCTCCGGTGGGCGCAAGAGCTTCCGCGACGTCAAACACTACCGCCGCCGCAAGCGCTGGCTTGCCTGAACGCCGAATTCCCTGATGAAATTCTTCGACGCCCTTGAAAACCGCGACCCCGGGCAGCGCGAGCGGGATCTGCTCGCCGCGTTGCCGAAACAGCTGGCGTACGCCAAGGCGAATGCACCGGCCTTCGCTGAGCTGTACGGCGCTATTGATGTCGCTGCCGTGAACAGTCGCGCCGCGTTGGCCAGGTTGCCGGTCATCCGCAAGCACGAGCTGATCGAGCGGCAGAAGACTCTGCCGCCCTTCGGCGGGCTGAACGCCACGCCGGTGGGTAAGCTCGGCCGCGTTTTCAGCTCGCCCGGACCGATCTACGATCCGGAAGGCACCGGCGAGGACTGGTGGCGCTTCGCCCGCTCGCTGCACGCCGCAGGATTCCGCGCCGGCGACCTGGTGCACAACACCTTCTCCTATCACTTCACGCCGGCCGGCTTCATGACGGAGGGCGCTGCGCGCAAGATCGGCTGCGCGGTGTTCCCCGCCGGCGTCGGCCAGACCGAGATGCAGGTGCAGGCCATTGCCGACCTGAAGCCGGCCGGCTACATCGGCACGCCGTCCTTCCTGAAAATCATCCTCGAGAAGGCCGACGAGCTGAAGGCCGACGTCTCCAGCCTGAAGAAAGCGGTGGTGTCGGGCGAGGCCTTCTTTCCGAACCAGAAGGCGCTGTGCGCCGAGCGCGGCATCGATGCGCTGCAGGCCTACGGCACGGCCGACCTCGGCCTCGTCGCCTACGAGACGGAGGCGCGCGAAGGCTTGATCCTGGAGGAGTCGCTGATCCTCGAGATCGTCCGCCCCGGCACCGGCGATCCGGTGGCGCCCGGCGAAGTCGGCGAGGTGGTGATCACCAGCTTCAACCCGGACTATCCGCTGATCCGCTTCGGCACCGGCGACCTTTCCGCCGTGCTGCCCGGCATCAGCCCCTGCGGGCGGACCAACGTGCGCATCAGGGGCTGGATGGGCCGCGCCGACCAGACCGCCAAGGTGAAGGGCATGTTCGTGCATCCCAGCCAGGTGGCGGAGGTTATCAAGCGCCACCCGCAGGTGAACAAGGCCCGCCTGGTGGTGGACAACGAGACCGGCCAGGACCGCATGACCCTGCGCTGCGAAGTGGCCGCCACGCCGGATGGGCTCGCCGATGCGCTCGCCGCCAGCATCCGCGACATCACCAAGCTGCGCGGCGAAGTTTCGCTCTGCCGCCCGGGCGAACTGCCCAACGACGGCAAGGTCATCGACGACGCCAGGAAATATGACTGAACGCGCCAAGCCGCTCGCCGGCCTGCGCGTCCTCGACCTCACCCGGCTGTTGCCAGGCCCCGTTGCCACCCAGCATCTCGCCGACCTCGGCGCCGATGTCGTCAAGATCGAGGACACCGGCGAGGGCGACTACGCCCGCAGCATGGGCGCCAGGCCGGGCGAGACCAGTGCCTTCTTCAAGCTCGTCAACCGCAACAAGCGTGCGCTGCGCCTCGACCTGAAGCAGCCCGAGGGCGTCGCCGTCTTCCAGAGACTGACTTTGTCCGCCGACGTTGTCATCGAGGGCTTCCGCCCCGGCGTCATGGACAAGCTGGGCATCGGCTACGATGCGCTCGCCGAACTCAACCCGCGCCTGGTGTTCTGCTCCATCAGCGGCTACGGCCAGGACGGGCCTTACGCCCAGCGCGCCGGCCACGACATCAACTACATCGGCTACGCGGGCGTGCTCGACCAGATCGGCGCGGCGGGCGGGCCGCCGGTGGTGCCGAACTTCCAGATCGGCGACCTCCTCGGCGGGGCGCTGGCGCCGCTGGTCGGGCTGCTCGCCGCGGTGATCGATGCGCGCGCCACCGGGCATGGCCGCCAGGTCGATGTCGCCATGACCGATGCGGTGTTCGCGCACGCCGTGTTCCCGCTCGCCGGCCTGCTGGCTCGCCTGGCGCCGCCGCCGCGCGGCGCTGATCTGCTCTCCGGCGGCGTGCCCTGCTACGGCGTGTATGCGACAGCCGACGGCCGCCACATGGCGGTCGGCGCGCTGGAGAAGAAATTCTGGGAGCTGCTATGCGACACGCTCGGGCGAGCCGACCTCAAGCCATTTCATCTCGCCTTCGGCGCGAAGGGAGAGCAGGCGAAGCAGGACCTCGCCGCCGTCTTTGCCGGCCAGCCGCAAAGCCACTGGATCGGGGTCTTCGACCAGGTCGATTGCTGCGTGACGCCGGTGCTCCACATCGGCGAGGCGCTCGACAACGAGCAACTGCAGGCGCGCGGCATGGTGGTCGAGGCCGATGGTCTGCCGCAGCTGGCGCCTCCCTACAAGCTGTCCGAGTACGACTTCGTCATCGAGCGCAGCGCGCCGGCGCCGGGCCAGCATAGCGAGGAGATCCTGCGCGAGGCCGGCTTCGATGAGAATGCCATCGATCATCTGCGCCAACGAGGCATAATCTGAACTCCTGACCACCTTGCGGCGCCGGCGGCATTTTGTCATCAGCCCTTGTCCTGCTACCCGATTTCGCCCTCATCCTGCTCGGTTTCGGCCTGCGCAGGGTGATGCACCTGGGCGACCACTTCTGGAGCGGCTTGGAGAAGCTGGTCTATTTCGTGCTGTTTCCGGCCCTGCTGTTTTACGCCATCGCCCGCACGCGCATCGACTTTGCCGCCGCCGCGCCCTTTGTTCTCAGCGGTGTGGCGGCGATGGGCGGCGGCATGCTGCTGGGCCTGCTGGCGCGGCCGCTGTTCGGCCCGCGCCCGATGGTGTTTGCCTCGCAGTTCCAGTGCGCCTATCGCTTCAACTCCTACATCGGCCTGGCGGTAGCAGCCAAATTGCACGGCGAGGCCGGCATCGCGGCAATGGGCATCCTCATCGGCGCCATGGTGCCGATTGCCAACCTGGCCTCTGTGTGGATGCTCGCGCGCCACGGCCAGCTTGGCGTGATGCGCGAGATTGCGCGCAATCCGCTGATACTTGGCACGCTCGCCGGCCTGCTGTTCAATCTCAGCGGCGCGGCGCTGCCGGAGGTGGCAGGCCAGTTTCTGGCGCGCCTGTCGGAGGCTTCGATTGCGCTCGGCCTGCTGGCGGTGGGGGCGGCGCTCAAGTTGCGCGGCGAGTCCGGCAATCACCTGCCCTCGGCCTTCCTGCTTGGCGTGAAGCTATTGGCCGTGCCAGCCATCGCTTGGGGCGCAGCGCGCACGCTCGGATTGAAGGGGGTCTATTTCGACGTGGTGGTGATGTTCGGCGCGCTGCCGACGGCCAGTTCGGCTTACATCCTGGCGATGCGCATGGGCGGGGACGGAGCAGGTGTCGCCTGGCTGATCTCGGCCACGACCCTGGGCGCCATGCTGACGATGCCGATCTGGCTCGTTGCGCTGGGCGCCGCCTGAACCTATTTTTTTTCCGGCTTGGCTTCCGGCGCTTCGGCAGCCGCCGGTGCGGCGCCCGCTTGCATCATGTTCCAGGGCCACAAGGCCGGATTGGCGAAGGGATTGGCGTTGGCCTCGGGAGAGCTGGCCGACTGGCTGATGGCCTGCATGGCGGCGAGCGTGGCGCGTTGCATCTCCAGCCCCTGGATGCTCATCTGCAGCATGTTGAGGTTCATGCGCAGCCAGCCCTCGACGGTCTTCAGGTCGGTGATGCGCTTGTCGATTTCGTTCACGTCCAGCGTCGGCGTCACCATCCCGGGCACGGCGAAGCCCATGCTGCCCCACATACCCTTGAGAAACTCGAGTGGATCGGCATTAGGGTTTTCAGTGGACATGATGCCCTCCTGTAGCGCAATGGTCGCATCTTACTCCCGGATTTGCGGCTGCGGGACAGGGCCAGAGCAGCGAGTGTTGTACATAACTCATGACGTTCTCGGCTCCGGTGCGCCCGATGTGCGCCACGCTTGTAGCAAAGACTGTCGCTTCTGCTGCGCCGCCTCCGCGGCACGCAGCTTGACATGGCCGAAGCCGCGAATGTGCTCGGGCAGGCCGGCAAGGTCGATGGTTGAAGCGAGATTCGACGCATCCAGGCAGCGAAGCAATTCGGCGATGTCCTGCTCGTACTCGACGATGAGGCGCTGCTCCAGGCGCCGCTCCGCCGATTTTCCGAAAACGTCGAATGCACTGCCACGCAGGAATTTCAGCTTCGCCAGCCAGCGCAACGCCGTCAGCATCCATGGCCCGTAGGCGCGCTTCAGTGGCCGGCCGGTGACGGGGTCGGTTTTGGCCAGCAGCGGCGGCGCCAGATGAAAGTTCAGGCGGTAGCCGCCTTCGAAGGCGTCGGCGATCTGGGCGTGGAAGGCCGGGGCGGCATGGAGGCGCGCCACTTCATACTCGTCTTTCACCGCCAGCAGCTTGAAATAGTTGTTCGCCACCGTAACGGCGAGTCGCGTCGATCTGAGCGGCGCTTCCACGGTGCGCACCTGCTCCACCAGCGCCCGGTAGCGGGCGGCATAGGCGGCGTCCTGGTAGGCGGTAAGGTAGTCGGCGCGAGACGCAACGAGTTCGTCCAAGGATTGTGTACGGGGGGGCTCGACGACTTTGGACGGCCGGGCGAAGCGCTCCACGGCGGTGCGGTCGTGAGCGGCGCGCCGGCCCCAGAGAAAAGCTTGCAGGTTGGTCTCCACCGCCACGCCGTTCAGTTCGATGGCGCGCGTGAGGGATTCCAGCGAGACCGGCACCAGCCCCTTCTGCCAGGCATGGCCGAGCAGCAGCAGGTTGCCGCAGATGGCGTCACCCATCAGCGCCGTCGCCAGTCCGTTGGCGTCGATAAAGTCGGCGCGGCCCTCGCCGGTGGCCTCGAGGATGGTCTGCTGCATCCTGTCCAGCGGAAATTGCCAGTCAGGGTTTCGAATGAACTCGGCGGTCGGGGTTTCAGTGCAGTTGACAACGGCACGTGTCGCGCCGGCTTGCATCTTGGCCAGCGCCTCGGTGTTGGCCGTGACCACGATATCGCCGCCGATCACGGCGTTGGCCTCGCCCGCCGCGACGCGCACGGCATGGATGTCCTCAGGCCGCTCGGCGATGCGCACATGCGAGAAGACGGCGCCGAACTTCTGCGCCAGGCCGGTCATGTCGAGCGCGGTGACGCCCTTGCCATCGAGGTGTGCCGCCATGCCGATCAGCGCGCCGAGGGTGATGGTGCCGGTGCCGCCGACGCCGGTGATGAGGATGCCCCATGGCTTTTGGGTCGCAGGAATCTGCGGCTCGGGCAGGGTGGCGAAACTGTGCGCGTCGGCTTCAATCGCCTTGCCCTTGCGCAGTCTGCCGCCCTCAATGGTGACAAAGCTGGGGCAAAAGCCCTTCAGGCAGCTGTAATCCTTGTTGCAGGCGGACTGGTCGATGGCGCGCTTGCGGCCGTACCAGGTTTCCACCGGCACCACCGACAGGCAGTTGGACTGCTCGGAACAGTCGCCGCAGCCCTCGCATACCGCCTCGTTGATGAAGACGCGCCGCGCCGGGTCGGGGAGCTTGCCGCGCTTGCGCCGCCGCCGCTTCTCCGCCGCGCAGGTCTGGTCGTAGATGAGCGCCGAGACGCCGGGGCATTCGCGCAGCTCGCGCTGGACGAGGTCCAGTTCGTCGCGGTGGCGCAGCGGCACGCCCTGCGGCAGGTCAGCCGCGGTGTAGGCGCGCTCGGTGCCGTCGGTGACGACGACGATCTTGCCGACACCTTCGGCTTCGAGCTGTCGGGCGATCTGCGGCACGCTGAGGTTGCCGTCAACCGGCTGGCCGCCGGTCATGGCGACGGCGTCGTTGTAGAGGATCTTGTAGGTGATCGGGTGCCCGGCGGCGACGGCTTGGCGAATTGCCAATAGCCCCGAGTGAAAATAAGTGCCGTCGCCGAGGTTGGCGAAGACGTGGCGCGTCTCGGTGAAGGGTGCCTGGCCGACCCAGGCGGCGCCTTCGCCGCCCATGTGCGAGAAAGTGGCGGTAGAGCGGTTCATCCAGGTCGCCATGAAGTGGCAGCCGATGCCGGCCAGCGCGCGGCTGCCCTCGGGTACGCGCGTCGACGTGTTGTGCGGGCAGCCCGAGCAGAAGTACGGGGTGCGCTGGATCGGGATCACCGATTTCTCCAGCGCGTGCTCCTTGGCTTCGAGGAAAGCGAGGCGCGCCTGTATGCGGTCGGAGGTGACGTAGCGGCCTATGCGCGCGGCGATGACGCGGGCGATCACGGCTGGCGTCAGCTCGCCGCAGGCCGGCAGCAGCCAATCGGCGTGGGGCTGGGCCCACTCGCCCTTCTCGTCGAACTTGCCGATGACGCGTGGACGCACGTCCTCGCGCCAGTTGTAGAGTTCTTCCTTCAGTTGATACTCGATGAGCTGGCGCTTTTCCTCGACGACGAGGATCTCCTCCAGTCCTTCTGCGAAATGGCGCACGCCTTCGGACTCAAGCGGCCACACCATGCCGATCTTGTAGAGGCGGATGCCGATCTCGGCAGCCAATGTGTCGTCGATGCCGAGGTCGTCGAAGGCCTGGCGCACGTCGAGATAGGACTTGCCGCAGGTGATGATGCCGAGGCGCGGGTTCGGGCTGTCGATGACGAGCTGGTTCAGCCTGTTGGCGCGGGCATAGGCCAGGGCAGCGTAGAGCTTGTGGTGCAGCAGTCGCTCTTCCTGCACCAGGCGGTCATCCGGCCAGCGGATGTTGAGCCCGCCCGGCGGCAGGGCATAGTCGGGTTGCGTGATGTTGACGCGGTGGGGATCGATGTAGACCGAGGCCGACGACTCGATGGTGTCGGCCACCGCCTTGAAGGCCACCCAGCAGCCGGAGTAACGCGACATCGCCCAGCCATGCATGCCGAGGTCGAGGTAGTCCTGCACGCCGGAGGGCGCCAGCACCGGCATCATGACGGCCTTGAAGAGGTGCTCGGTCTGGTGCGCCACGGTGGAGGAGCGCGCGGCGTGGTCGTCGCCGGCCACCGCCAGCACACCGCCGAACTTCGAGGTGCCGGCGGCATTGGCATGGCGGAAAACGTCGCCGCAGCGGTCGACGCCCGGCCCCTTGCCATACCACATGCCGAACACGCCATCGTACTTCGCGCCGGGAAAGAGGTTGACCTGCTGGGTGCCCCACAGGGCGGTGGCGGCGAGGTCTTCGTTGACGCCCGGCTGGAACCGGATGTGGTGGGCGTCGAGGTGCCGGCGGGCTTTCCAGAGGGTCAGATCGAGCGCTCCCAGCGGCGAGCCGCGGTAGCCGGAGATGAAGCCGGCGGTATTGAGGCCAGCAGTAAGGTCGCGCTCGCGCTGCATCATCGGCAGGCGGGCTAGGGCCTGGGTGCCGGTGAGATAGACTCGGCCGGATTCGAGGGTGTACTTGGTATCGAGGTCCGTTGCCGATGTGGGACGAATCGGAGCGGCGGTTTCCGCCATGGAATTCTCCTTACGCAAAAATCGTGTTTTTGACGTGGGGCCGCTTGTATGGTCCCGACCGGTCGGCCGCCTTGTGGGCCGCCGCCGCGGGAAATTCTACACGTTGCGCTATGCGCTCAGGGCAGGATCTTGCCGGGATTGAGCAGGTTGTCCGGATCGAGCGCGCGCTTCAGTGCGCGCATGACGTCGACCGCCGCTTCGCCGTGCTCGGCGACGAGGAATTGCTGCTTGCCGATGCCTACGCCATGCTCGCCGGTGCAGGTGCCCTCCATGGCCAGCGCGCGGGTGACGACCGCATGGTTGATCTGCTCGGCCTCCGCCACCTCCTGCGAACTGTCAGGATCGATCAGTACCACCAGGTGGAAGTTGCCGTCTCCAACATGGCCGAAGAGCGGAATGGGGATCGCGCTGCGGGCGATGTCCTCGTTAGTGGCACGGATGCACTCGGCCAGGCGCGAGATCGGCACGCAGACATCCGTGGGGAAGGCGCGCGAGCCGGGCTTCAGCTGCAGGCAGGCGAAGTAGGCGTCGTGGCGGGCCTGCCAGAGCCGGGAGCGGTCTTCGGGCCGGGTGGCCCACTCGAAGTCCATGCCGCCGTGGCCGGCGGCGATTTCCTGCACCAGCGTGGCCTGTTCCTCGACCGCAGAGGGAGAGCCGTGAAACTCGAAAAACAGTGTGGGTGCTTCCGTCAGCGACGTCTTGCTGTAGCGGTTTACGGCGGAAATGGTGAGAGCGTCGAGCAGTTCGATGCGCGCCACCGGAATGCCGAGCTGGATGGTCTGGATGACCGTGTCGACGGCAGCATCCACGCCGGGAAAGGTGCAGACGGCGCTGGAGATGGCTTCCGGCAACGGATAGAGCCTGACGGTCAGCTCGGTGATGATGCCCAAAGTGCCTTCGGAGCCGATGAACAGGCGGGTCAGGTCGTAGCCGGCGGAGGACTTCTTCGCCCGTCCTCCCGTTCGAATGATGCGGCCGTCGGCCAGCACCACGGTCATGCCCAGTACGTTCTCGCGCATGGTGCCGTAGCGCACAGCATTGGTGCCAGAGGCGCGCGTGGCGGCCATGCCACCGATTGAGGCATCGGCACCCGGATCGATTGGAAAGAACAGGCCGGTGCCATGCAGTTCGGCGTTCAGTTGCTTGCGGGTGACGCCGGGCTGGACGGTGGCGTCGAGGTCCTCGGCATGGATGGCCACGATGCGGTTCATGCGCGAAAGATCGATGCAGACGCCACCGCAGATGGCCAGGAAATGACCCTCGACCGAACTGCCAGCACCGTAAGGGATCACCGGCATCCGGTGCTGACTGCAGAGGCGGACTACTTCGGCAACTTCTTTCGTTGTCTCGACGAACACCACGGCGTCCGGGGCCGCTGCCGGATGCACCGATTCGTCCCGGCCATGCTGGTCGCGTACGGCCTGGCTGATGGAAAAACGATCGACAAAGCGTTGCGCAAGTTCCTCGATCAGCGCGGCCGGCAGCGGCGGATGGGGCGCGTAGGGATTGTTCATGTGTCAGTCGCCACCTTCACGCAATGCTGCAGGCTTCTTCGAACTCAAGCCTTGGGCTGCGCGGAAACACCCCCTTGGGATCGCCATAGCCAAGACTGCAGATGAAGTTCGACTTGATCCTGCCGCCGGGAAAGAATTCTTGATCGACCAGGGCATTGTCGAAGCCTGACATGGGGCCGCAATCTAGGCCGAGGGCGCGGGCGGCGAGCATGTAATAGGCGGCCTGCAGTGTGCCGTTGCGGAAGGCGGTGGCGGCGGCAACCCCCTCCTTTCCCGGCCCAGCGAACCAGGCGCGGGCATCGGTATGCGGGAACAGTGTGGGCAATAGTTCGAAAAACTGGGAGTCATTGCCGAAAATGGCCGTGACCGGCGCGGTCAGGGTCTTGGCGCGATTGCCCTCCATCAACGCGGGCAGGAGACGTGCCTTGGCTTCGGGCGACTTGACGAACACCACCCGCATCGGGCTGCAGTTGGCGGAGGTGGGCCCCATGCGGGCGAGATCCCAGATCCGATGCAGCAGGGCGTCATCGACCGGCTTGTCGAACCAGGCATTGTGGGTTCTGGCCTGAAGGAACAGGGCATCAAGGGCTTGGGATTCGATTGGAATGTTCATTTCGGCCTCGACAGGACTGGGCAGCTGATTCTACGCCCGGGGTGAAAATCGGTGTCATTAGCATCAGCAAGACGCAGGCTTATGACGGCACAAGCGATTTTCTTGCCTGATTCGACAGATGTTTGACTTTTTTGACTAAAACAAGCAAAATCTGCTGTTTCGCTGGAGGGGTTCCCGAGCGGTCAAAGGGAACAGACTGTAAATCTGTCGGCTCTGCCTTCGAAGGTTCGAATCCTTCCCCCTCCACCAGCAGAAAGATGGGGCCGGCATGGCACTGGCGGTTTCCGGGGGTGACGGCGGGCGGCGGTAGTTCAATGGTAGAACCTCAGCCTTCCAAGCTGATGACACGGGTTCGATTCCCGTTCGCCGCTCCAGCAGCAGTTAAAGCAGTTAACTGCCCATGTAGCTCAGTGGCAGAGCACTCCCTTGGTAAGGGAGAGGTCGCGTGTTCAATCCACGCCATGGGCACCACCAGCGCAGCTGTTTTTGTTTGGTTTGATGACTTTTAGGGACAGGTAACGACATGGCCAAAGGCAAATTTGAACGTACGAAGCCGCATGTGAACGTGGGGACGATTGGACACGTGGACCATGGCAAGACGACCTTGACGGCGGCGATCACGACGGTGTTGTCGAGCAAGTTTGGTGG
>Ga0209476_10002638_pt1 | contig 11976 bp, 9 predicted proteins | sample KloWWTrecipitate_FD_187179 | JGI IMG/M metagenome (GOLD analysis project Ga0209476, IMG submission 187179) | Active sludge microbial communities from Klosterneuburg, Austria, studying microevolution and ecology of nitrifiers - Klosterneuburg... | ecosystem: Engineered > WWTP > Aerobic digester >...
TGTACGGCAAAGCCTTGTTCGTCACTCGCGACAAGAACTCGTTGCGTGCTGGCAACGATGATGGCAGCCTGGGGCGGGTCATCGACCGGGACAACCTGGACTGCGTCAGAGACTGGATGTGCAAGACCAAAGCGCCATGAGCCGGGCTCGTTATCGTCGCGGGGGTGAAGGATGAGGAGATATTTCGCCCGGCTCTCATTCCGCCTGCGACGATTGTTTGCTCGTCGGAAAACGCATGTCGATGTTGACGGGAATCCAGTGAAATATCATGGGATCCACTCTCATGACGAGAGCGGCGAGTTCTTGCATATCCTTGTCAAACGACCGATTCGAGTGAAGCCCGCGAGCCCATCGGAGCGGCATACGCGGGACGGCAGCTGACGTCGTGGCGGTCAACCGGATTGCTGTGCGGTAGCCAGGCCAACGCGATCAGTCGCACCCGCAAGTTCGTGGATTCGCGCAACCGTGCGCTCGAGTTCGGCAGCCATCGAGATTTTCCGGTTTGCGAATATTTCGGCGAGCGACTGGTAGTAGCGCAGCGTTCCTTCGCGTTTGCCGGTGAACCGGGAAAAGACCGTGTTCCCCACATCCGGGTTTTCCAAGTCGACAAGAATCGCACGAGCGTTGTGCAGCTTGTCGCAGCCAGAAACCAGCAGGGTCGTGGCGTCGGCCTGATCCAGATGCGCAACGTAGGTCAGTTTGCGTCGAGTCCAGCCCGCTTGCTTCGACTCCGCATCGAGGTTGGCGGCTTTCTGTTCGGCCGTGCCATCGGTACAGTCCTCGACAATGCGGGCGACGTCGTCGCCGAATTGCGCGCGGATCAAGGCGCGATGCGGTTCACCACAATCTTCGATCACGTCATGCAACAAGCCTGCAATCGCCTGATTCTCGTTGCCGCCAAATTCAATGACAAGACTGGCCACGCCAAGCAGGTGATACAGATAGGGAATGTTCGAGCCCTTGCGGAATTGGGCAGCGTGAGCGATGCGGGCGTAATCGAAGGCATCGGTGAAGCGTCTTGTCATGGTAGCCATTGGCATTTCTCCTTTCGTTTTTCGCGTTGGCAAAATGGGTATCTCCGATTGCTATTCAGGGTCGAGATTCTCGTACCAATCCGGATCCTGCATCAGGCGTTCCGGATCGATGTGGTTGAAGTCCGAATTCTTCCAGCCGTAGAGATAGCGAAAGATGGCCGGCGGCAGGTTTTGCGGCATGTAGTTCCGTGGCTCCCAGGGATGACCAGCTTGCTTGCGTGCAATCTGCCCGAGCGTCGGCATATCGGGGTAGGGCAAGTTCAACTGCAATACGGGACGGTCCTCAGGGCGCAAGTAGCGGTGTCGTGAGCAAGGCTCGTAGTCTTCGCTATAGCGGCTGGCGATGACGAGACACGCGGTATCGGGAGGAAGATATCGACCGGCCCTCTGGGCGGGGGCGAGTGCTCGCCCTAAAAGGTTCCAGGCCCATGGACCTTGAACAACCTTGTCGCCATCCGGTTTCGAATTCACGCGACATTATCTCGCGAGGCGGGTCTCAGAAATTGAGATGCGGGCAATCCTGAATCCGTGGGCGATGGCGCGAAAATCCTTTTCGACCGTCGATTCCGAATGGCCGGACTTCGGCGGCATTCCGATAGGCTTTTGCCCTCGCCGCGGCAGCCCTCACCCGCGGAGTGCTCGCCTCACGTTCATCACTCAAGGCAGCGGTCGCGCCAAGCACAATAGGATATGCACATGGAGAAGAAACCCTTGCATCTCGGCTTGCACAGTTTGCCAATCCGTCAAACACCAATGACGGACGCGGAAGCTCTCGACCAATGGAATCGCGGCCCGAAAGTGTTGGGGAAGTCGATTGCACAGCTGATCATCGACAAGGGGCGGTCGAGCAAGGCGACGCCAGCCGAGCAGATATCCGGGAGCAGTGAAAACGACTGAGCGAGCGGACAGCGCCGCCACGAGCTCGCCTGGGTCGACTCCGAGAAGAACATCCGTGCAATCGGACTTATCGATTCGGTCAACGAAGCGTAAACCGTTGTTTTATGGTGGCCGAGGACGGAATCGAACCGCCGACACGGGGATTTTCAATCCCCTGCTCTACCAACTGAGCTACTCGGCCCTTGTGCTTGCATGCCGGGGCGCTGAAGGCGGCGGCGAAGGGGCGCGTATTAGAGCCATTGAGGTTGGATTCGTCAAGCCTTGACGTGGCTGCAAGGGTGGTTTTGCCTGTTGTTGCGAGCTTTCCGGGTGCGCTGCGCAGCGCCGACTGGCGTGCGGGTCGCGAAACCGGCCGCAACGGGTTGACGCCGAACTGCAACGATTTGCTGGTTGAATTCGTCATTTCCGGGTCTCATCCTCACACCTCGCTGGAGAATGACCATGTCGAAACCCCTGATTGCACTGTTTGCGCTGCTGCTGGCAACGACGGCTTCCGCGCAGACTGCCGAGACGCAGGACAAGGCCTTGAGCGCCTACCTTCCCTACGCTGGCGAGCCGATTGATCGATTCCGGTTCTGGGATCTGCAGCGTTGGGAGCTGGTTGGAGACTACAAGGTTGTGGTCTGGCCGCGTTTGAACGAAGCCTACCTGCTCACCGTCGACGCACCTTGCCAGGATTTGCGTTGGGCGCAAACGATCGGCCTGACCTCGACGGCGAATTCAGTGAGCCGGCGCTTCGATTCGGTGGTGGTCGGCAAGGACAAGTGCCGCATCAATGAAATCCGCCCGATCGACTACAGGAAGTATCTGGCAGATCGGAAGGCTGCCAAGGTTGCCGAGCCGTCGTGATGGTGGAAAAGCCTGTCCGATTCTGAGTGTCAGCGCGCAGCGCCGACCTGGCGCAGCGGTGGCTGTCTGACCTGGCCACACCGCCCCACGGCAGCAGAGAGCTGTTCGCCGTTGGCGGGTTCGACCCGTGATCGAACGCGTTTGGCGTGGGTCAGCCCGTGCTGCGCATCGGGCTGACCGGAATCAGGCTGGCGAAGCGATTGCGGATGGCGGCTTCGATGCCGGCGGCATCGAGGCCGGATTCGGCGAGCAATTCCTCGCGACTGGCGTGTTCGAGATAGCTGTCGGCCAGGCCCAGATGCAGGATCGGCATGCTGATGCCGTGCGCGGCGAGCAGCTCGGCGACGCCACTGCCGGCACCGCCGGCAATCGCGTTGTCCTCGAGGGTCACCAGCGCCTCATGGCTGCGGGCGAGTTCGAGGATCATCGCCGCGTCGAGCGGTTTGACGAATCGCATGTTGACCAGGCTTGCGCCGATTGCCTCGGCGACCCTGGCTGCCGGTGCCACCAGCGCGCCAAAGGCAAGCAGGGCAATGTGCTGGCCGTTGCGACGCAGTTCCGCCTTGCCGATTGGCAGGGTAGCGAGATCCTGGTCGATGGCGACGCCGCTGCCGTTGCCGCGCGGATAGCGTACGGCGGCCGGGCCGGGGTAGGCGAAGCCGGTGCTGAGCATCTGCCGGCATTCCCTTTCGTCGGCCGGTGCCATCACCACCATGTTCGGGATGCAGCGCAGATAGGACAGATCGAAACTGCCCGCGTGCGTCGCGCCGTCGGGGCCGACCAGGCCACCGCGATCGATGGCAAACAGCACGTCGAGATTCTGCAGTGCGACATCGTGGATCAACTGGTCGTAGGCACGCTGCAGAAAAGTGGAATAAATCGCAACGACCGGCTTGGCGCCTTCGCAGGCCATGCCGGCACCGAGGGTCACCGCATGCTGCTCGGCGATGCCCACATCGAAGTAGCGATCGGGATATTCCTTGGAGAATCGCACCAGGCCCGAGCCTTCGCGCATGGCCGGGGTGATCGCGTACAGCTGCGCATTGCTGGCTGCCTGGTCGCACAACCAGTCGCCGAAGATCTCGGTGTAGCTCGGCTTGCCGGCGCTCTTTCGCACCAGGCCCTTGTCCGGATCGAACGGGCCGACGGCGTGGTAGTCGATCTGCGCGCGTTCGGCCGGGGCATAGCCCTTGCCCTTGGTCGTGATCACATGCAGGAACTGCGGCCCCTTGAGCTCCTTCAGCGTGTTCAGCGCGTGCACGAGTTGCGGGATATCGTGGCCGTCGATCGGCCCGGTGTAATGGAAACCGAATTCCTCGAACAAGGTGCTCGGCATGAACATGCCCTTGGCGTGTTCTTCCCAGCGTTTGGTGAAGCGCCAGAGGATGCCCTCGCGTCGCATCATCTTCTTGCCGCTCTCGCGGATGCGGTTGAGCGTGCGGCTGGCCATCAAACGCGCCAGCATCTGCGTCAGCGCGCCGACGTTCTCGCTGATCGACATCTGGTTGTCGTTGAGAATCACCAGCATGTCAGGCTTGACATCGCCGCCATGGTTGAGCGCCTCGAAGGCCATGCCGGCGGTCATCGCGCCATCGCCGATCACGGCGACGATCTTGCGCGCGTCGCCCTTGCGTTGCGCGGCGATGGCCATGCCCAGTGCGGCGCTGATCGAGGTGGAGGAATGACCCACGCCGAAGCTGTCGTATTCGCTTTCATCACGGCGCGGGAACGGGGCGAGGCCATTCTTCTTCTTGACCGTGGTGATGCGATCGCGACGACCGGTAAGGATCTTGTGCGGATAACACTGGTGGCCGACATCCCAGACCAGGCGATCGGTCGGCGTGTCAAACAGGTAGTGCAGGACAACGGTCAGCTCGACCACGCCGAGTCCGGCGCCGAAATGCCCGCCCGAAGTGGCGACCGATTCGATCAGATAGGCGCGCAGTTCTTGCGCGATGTCACCCAGTTCCGATTCCGGAAACCGGCGCAGGTCGGCCGGCGATTCAATGCGGGCAAGGCGGGGATAGCGGTTGCTGTCGATCATTCGGCTATTTTCAGGCCCTTGGCCGCATTGGGCAAGGCAAACCGGCTGACGAAACATGACGCGGGTCGGGCGCATTCAGCCTCGGGTGCGGGAAATGCCCTGATCCTGGCACGGCACCGGCTTCGCTTTCAGCGTGATCTTCGATCCAGCAGGGTGAGTCCGATCAGGCGTGAGACGACCAGGGTCAGGTACATGACGCCGACGAACATTTCCAGGCTTGCCACCGCGCGCGTGTGCACGGTGATCGGGATCACATCGCCGATGCCGGTGCTTGAGAGCAGGGCGAAGCTGAGGAACATCAACTCGGTCCACGCCCGTGGCGCCTGCGGATCAACGGTCGCGGCAAAGCAACCCGGTTGCAGCACCTGGCACAACACGAAGACATAGGTGAACGCCCACGCCAGCAAGGTAAAGGTGGCGCCGGCCGCGTACAACTCGTCGGTGGTCGCCCGGCGATCGGCGAGCATGTAGACGATAAGGCTGCCGGCCGCATAGAAATAAAACACTGCTTCCAGCGCCGCGGCCCAGGCCTGCAGGGCGGTGGAGTCATGCGCGGCATGCAGCACGTTGATGGTGATTGCCGGCACCGCCAGGGCGACGCTGAACCAGGCGTGCCCGGAGGTTCGATGAACCATGGCGATGGTCAGGCACAACACCAGCACGCTGAACACGCCGAAGAGAATGCTGCCGGCGGGCTGTCCTTCGATGAACGGGTACAGCAGCAGGCCGGACAATTGCACCAGCAACAGGATTGCCGACGGGTGGCGGGTCAGGGTGACGCGCCAGCGCAGGCGCGCGATGCGCTCGGCGCTGACCGGCGGGATGTCGGGAGCGGGGTCCTTGCTTGTCATCGAACGTGGCTCGCGGGGCGGGCGCCGGTGAATCGCCTCCCTGGCCTCAATGCGGTCGCCGGTCGCGTGGCAGATGGTTGACGAGGAACTCCATCTGGTCGGCGAGGATGTTGCGATTGGAAAGAATCAGGTGTTCGACCCAGCTGGGGCGGTAAGGCACCGCGAGCAGCGGCATGTGCGCCTGCTGCGGCGTGCGTGAGCCCTTCCTGACATTGCAGTGCAGGCAGGCGGTGACGACGTTCTGCCAGTTGTCCCGACCGCCTTTGGAAATCGGGATGACATGATCGCGGGTCAGCTCGCCGCGCGAGTAATGATTGCCGCAATACATGCAGATCATGCGGTCACGGGCGAACAAGGCGACATTGGTAAGGGCGGGCGCGGGGTCGATCGAGCCGATCCGGGCATGGCCGGTGGTGGCGATGATCGGGTGCAGGTCGAGCGTGCTTTGCGCGCCGGAGTGGCGATTGGTGCCGCCGTGGATGGTCAGGCAGGGATCGCCAAGCGTCCAGGCAATCGCCCCGCGCACATACAGGCAGGTCGCGTCCTGCCAGGAAATCCAGTCCATGATGCGACCACTCGCATCAAGCGACAGCACGCGGGTGCCGTGGATGGTTCCTATCGTTCGCACTTCCGCCAGCATTCCTCGCTCCCGTGGAGAGTTGGGTCACCGACGAAGCCGCCGCCGGCATTCTGCGTTGCGCGAGCGGCAGCATAAAGCAAGTTCGGGGCCATTGCGCAAGCGGCGACGCTTTCGGCTGTCGGGTTGCATGCACCAACCGGAGCGGGCCGGGCGGATTGGATGGCATCCTCGCCGGGGTTTCGCTGTGCCGGCGTCACCTCGATCCGTTTGCACCGGGCATCCAAGGCCGGTTGCATTCAAGTCAGCGCAACAAAGAGATGCACGCAGACAGGCGTCGTGACGATTGCGCCACTTGCTCGGCGTTGCCTTGACGCAGCGGTCGAACCGCGGAGCCAATGCGTGCGCGTTGCGACCCTTCGACTGCGGCCTGCGCCCAGGACGAACGGAAGGTTGCGGGGTCAGCCACTCAGAACCAGTGGCGGGTTTCGCCGGGGCCTTCGATGTTCTCCACGCAGCGGCCACACAGCTCGGGGTCGTCGGTGTGACTGCCGACGTCGTCGCGGTAATGCCAGCAGCGCACGCATTTCGCCGCCGTGCTCGGCCTGGCCATGACCCAGGCATCGAGGCCTTCCACGCGCACCGCATCGGCGGGCTTGTCGGCGATGTCGGCGATTTTCAGCTCGGAGGTGATGAAGAAGAAGCGCAGCTCCTCGGCAACCCGGGCGTGACGCTCGCGCAGCGCCGCATCGAGAAAAAGGGTGACTTCCGCCTGCAGCGACGCACCGATCGAACCGGCCGCGCGCATGCCCTCAAGCACCTTCGATGCAGCGGTGCGGATTTCCAGCAACTCGTTCCAGGATTGGCGCTGTGCCGGTGCAGCCTGCAAGGCGGCCAGCCCCTCGTACCAGGTCTCGAACAGCACCGATTCACCGCGCCTGCCCGGCAGCAGCGGCCAGATTTCCTCGGCCGTGAAGCTGGTGATCGGCGCCAGCCAGCGCACGAGCGCTTCGAGGATGTGCAACATTGCGCTTTGCGCACTGCGCCTGCCAACGCTGTCGGTCGGCATCGTGTACAGGCGATCCTTGGTGATATCGAGATACAGCGAGCCCATCTCGTTGGTGCAGAAATTCTGCACGCGCTGGATGATCTCGGGGAAATCGTAGCGCTCGTAGGCGGCGATCACGGCGCTTTGGACATCATGCGCCTGCTGCACCGCCCATTGATCGAGCAACAGGCATTTCTCCAGCGGCAGCAGGTGGCGGGCCGGATCGAAGCCATCGAGGTTGCCGAGCAGGAAGCGCGCGGTATTGCGGATGCGCCGGTAGGCATCGGAGACGCGCTTGAGGATCTCGTCGGAGACGGTCATCTCGTTGCGGTAATCGGTCGAGGCGACCCACAGGCGCAGCACGTCGGCACCGAGCGAATCGACCACTTTCTGCGGCGCCACGACATTGCCCAGCGATTTCGACATCTTGCGGCCGTTCTGGTCGACCGCGAAACCGTGCGTGAGGACCTCGTCGTACGGTGCACGGCCGTGCATCGCCGATGAAGTCAGCAGCGAGGAATGGAACCAGCCGCGGTGCTGGTCGGAACCTTCCAGGTACATGACCTTGTCACCGGGCTTGCGGGCGAGCTCGTCGCGCTGGTCGAGCACGGCAAAGTGGGTTACGCCGGAATCAAACCAGACATCGAGCACGTCGGATACTTTTTCATAATTGTCGGCATCGTCGCCGAGCAGGTCGGCGGCATCGAGCGAAAACCAGGCATCGATGCCGTCCTTCTCGACGCGCCTGGCGACTTGCTCGAACAACTCCCCGCTGCGTGGATGCGGCAATTGCGTGGCCTTGTCGACAAACAACGCGATCGGCACGCCCCAGGTGCGCTGGCGCGAGATGCACCAGTCCGGGCGGCCGGCGATCATGCCGGTGATGCGCTCCTCGCCCCACGCGGGAATCCAGCGCACATCCTTGATCGATTTCAATGCGGTCGCGCGCAGGCCCTCTTTCTCCATGCTCATGAACCACTGCGGCGTGGCGCGGAAGGCGACCGGCGTCTTGTGCCGCCAGCAATGCGGATAGCTGTGCTCGAACTTCGCGTGCGCGAGCAGGTGGCCATTGTCGCGCAGCAGTTCGCTGATGGAATCGTTGGCTTTCCAGATGAACTGGCCCTCGACGATCGGCGTGCCGGGCAGGTAGACGCCATTGGCGCCTACCGGATTGAGTTCCGCCGCGCTGTATTTCTCGATCAAGCCGTACAGTCTGGAAACAGTAAAATCCTCCACGCCGTGGCCCGGCGCGGTGTGCACGGCACCGGTGCCGTCTTCGGCAGTCACGTGATCGCCAACGAGGAGCGGGATATCACGCTCGTAGAACGGATGCCGCAACATCGTCGAGCCTCTCTCGCCATTGGAGAGGGGGTGGGGTGAGGGTTCGGAAGTGCCGGAAGTGTTCCCTTCGCCCGAACCATCGACGGTTGTTCCAGACGCCGTTCTACCTCCCCCATCCATGGGGTCGTCATCCGGCCGGCGGCCACCGTCTCCCGAGGGCAGAACGGAGGCTAAAACGGAACCTTTTGCACGCCCGAGCACGTTGACGGAATCAACTCCATAGCGGGCCAGCGCCTTTGCCGCGAGTGCCTCGGCAATCACCAGCAACATGCGCCGGCCCTCGCGTGGCGGGCCTTCGACCAGCACGTATTCCAGATCCGGGCCTAGCGAGACGGCGAGGCTGGCGGGCAAGGTCCACGGCGTCGTCGTCCAGATCGGCACGGCGACAAGCGTGCCCGCATCCACGCTGACGCCGAACTTTGCCGCCAGCGCTTGCGGGTCGATGGCGTCATAGGCGACATCGACGGCGGGCGATACCTTGTCGGCGTATTCAATCTCGGCCTCGGCCAGCGCCGATGCGCAGTCGAAACACCAGTGCACCGGTTTGAAGCCGCGCGTGATGTGGCCATTGGCGTAGATCTTCGCCAGTGCGCGCAGCATGTCGGCTTCGAACTGTGCATCCATCGTCCGGTACGGGTGATCCCAGTCGCCGAGCACGCCAAGGCGCTTGAAGTCAACGCGCTGCAGGTCGATCTGCCTGGCCGCGTATTCCCGGCATTTCTGGCGGAACTGGACGGCATCGAGCTTCTGCCCGACCTTGCCGAATTCCTTTTCCACGGCGATCTCGATCGGCAGCCCGTGGCAATCCCAACCAGGTACGTACGGCGCGCGAAAACCGGCCATGAGCTTGGATTTGACGACGATGTCCTTGAGCACCTTGTTGACCGCGTGGCCGATATGGATCACGCCGTTTGCATACGGCGGGCCGTCATGCAGGATGAAGGCGTGCTGGCGTCCGGCGCTGTGCTTCTGGATTTCCTCGTAGCGGTTCTTCGCGTACCAGTCGGCGAGAATGCCCGGCTCGCGCGCGGCGAGATTCGCCTTCATCGCGAAATCGGTTTTCGGCAGGTTGATCGTGTTCTTGTAATCCTTGCTCACGCGAGAACTCCGCTGGAACGGATGCGAACGGGGTGCGTGCCCGCATCGGGTGGGGAATCGGGTTGGGATGCTGCCAGCACCTTGCGCGCCTCGGCGGCATCGCGATCGATTTGTTCGACCATCGCCTCCAGCGTGCTGAATTTCTCCTCGTCGCGCAATTTGGCGACGAATTCGACATTGATGCGGCGGCCGTACAGATCGCCATCGAAGTTGAACAGATGCGCTTCGAGCAAGGGCTCGACGCCGTCCACGGTCGGTCGCACGCCAAGGCTGGCGACAGCCGGCAAGGCCTGCGCGGCCACGCCATGCACGCGCACGGCAAAGATGCCGTTGATCGGCGAGGTGCGTCGACCCAGGCGGATATTGGCGGTCGGGTAGCCGAGCTTGCGTCCAAGCTGCCGGCCATGGACGACATGGCCGCCAATGCGGAACGGATGTCCCAGCAGGCGTGCGGCGATGGCGAATTCGCCGGCTGCGAGGAGTTCGCGGATCTCGCTGCTGCGCACGCGCGAACCGGCCAGGGCAAATTCGGCGAATACCTCGGCGCGGAAGCCGTGGGCTTCGCCCATTTCGCGCAACAAGTCGATGTCGCCGCGCCGCTCATGGCCGAAACGGAAATCGGAACCGACCCAGACTTCGCGCGCTTCGAGCCGGTTGATGAGGATCTGTTCGACGAATTCCTCGGCTGGCATGGCCGCGAGCGCGGCGTTGAAGCGCATCAGCAGCAGGTCATCGATGCCGCATTCCCGGATCTGCTCGATCTTGCCGCGGGCGCTGTCCAGGCGCGGCAGCGGTGTCGAGCGGGCGAAGAACTCGCGCGGGATCGGCTCGAAACTGACCGCGATCGCCTGCACGTCCAGCGCATCGGCGCGTTCGCGCACGCGTCCGAGCAGCGCGCGATGGCCGCAATGCACGCCATCGAAAGCACCAATGCAGACAACACTGCCTTGCGGCGCCAGGCAGGCACCCAGACTATCGCGAAAGAGCCGGAACATTGGCGAAGTATAACGGTTGGCTGCGCCTTGCGCGGAGCGAAGTCGGTCTGGCGGGTCGCCGTGTCGGCGGATTCGTCCGCTGTCAACGGCACGGCTTGCCGGGCCAATGGTTTCAGCCGATCCGCCTCACGGCGCGCGCAGATCGCGCAGGCGGAATCCGGCGACGAACAGCGCGATGACAAAACCGCCACCGCCCGCGGCGACCAGGGCGGCCAGGCGGATCGCCCGCGTCGAGGCCGGGGCGCTGGCCCAGTCCGGCCAGTGTTCGAGGCCCAGCCAGAGGATGCCCGACATCACCAGGCAGGCAAGGACGAGGCGTGCCAGGTGCCGCGACCAACCCGCTTGCGCCTGATAGACGCCGTCGCGTTGCAAGGCATGCCACAACAGGGCGAGATTGAGATAGCTGGCGCAGGCGCTGGCCAGGGCCAGGGCCATGTGCAGGCCCGGGATCGTCGACAGGCGCGCGAACCATCCGCTGCCTTCCATTTCCGCCTTGTCCCAGAACAGCAAAAGGGCGGCAAGGAACAACACATTGAGCAGCATGCTCGCGATCATCGCGATGATGCCGGCGCGCACCGGTGTGCGGGTGTTCTGGCGGGCATAGAACGCCGGTGCCACGACCTTGACCAGGGCGAATGCGGGCAGGCCGAGGGCCAGCGCCGACAACGACATCGAGGCCATCTCGACATCGTGCGCAGTGAAGGCGCCATGCTGGAACAAGGTGAACAGCAGCGGCTTGGCCAGCAGGACGAGGGCGAGCATGGCCGGCACGGCAATCAGCAAGGTCGTGCGCAGGCCCCAGTCGAGGGCTTTGCAGAAGCCCTGTCGATCGGTTGCGACATGATGTCGAGACAAGGTCGGCAGGATCACCGTGCCCAGCGCCACGCCGAAGATGCCAAGTGGAAACTCCAGCAGGCGATCGCTCTGCGCGAGCCAGGTCTGCGAACCGGTGATCAGGAACGAGGCGATCAGGGTATCGAGGAGCAGGTTGACCTGGGCAACCGAGGAGCCGAACAGGGTCGGCACCATCAGGCGCAGGATCTTGCGCACGCCTTGATGGCGCCAACCCCAGCGCGGCAAGGTCAGCAAATCTAGCTTGCGCAAGGCCGGAAACTGGATCAGCAACTGCAGGATGCCGGCCGCCAGGATGGCCCAGCCCATGGCCATGATCGGCACATCCAGATGCGGCGAAAGCCACAGCGCACCGGCGATCATGCACAGGTTGAGGATCACCGGGGTCAC
>Ga0209476_10002641_pt1 | contig 11959 bp, 11 predicted proteins | sample KloWWTrecipitate_FD_187179 | JGI IMG/M metagenome (GOLD analysis project Ga0209476, IMG submission 187179) | Active sludge microbial communities from Klosterneuburg, Austria, studying microevolution and ecology of nitrifiers - Klosterneuburg... | ecosystem: Engineered > WWTP > Aerobic digester...
CATCGCCTACCTGGCCCATGTGCGCGAAGGTCTGGGCGCGCTGCAGCGCTTTCCGGGCATGACCGGCACCCCCGGCAAGCGGCGCCTGAAGCTGGCCGTAACGCCCACCTTTGCGCGCGTCATCCTGATCCCGCGGCTGCGCCAGTTCATCGAGGTCTATCCCGAGATCGACCTGGCGCTGCAAATCTCCATCCCCCTGCTGGACGTGGTGGCCGAGGACGCCGACCTGACCGTGCGCTTTGGCACCGGCCATTACGCCGACCTGGAACACACCGAAATCGCACGCGATGTGGTCACGCCCCTGGCATCACCGGCCTGGCTGCGCGAGCACGGCCCGTTCGAGCGGCCCGATGAACTGGACGTGGGCACCCTGCTGCGCAGCCCCCTGGAGCCCTGGCGCACCTGGTTTTCGGCCGTGGGCCTGGACTGGCCCGAACCGCGCGAGGGCTCGCAGTTCAACGATGTGGGCCTGATGTGCGACGCCGCCGCCGCCGGCATGGGCGTGGCCCTGGTGCGGCTCAAGCTGGGCGCGCCCTGGATCGAGAACGGCACCCTGGTGCGCCTGTTCGACACCGACGTACCCAGCCCCCACGCGCACTACCTGTGCTGGCGCACCGGCACCATGGACCGCTGGGAATGCGCTGCCTTTGCCGAGTGGCTGCACAAAACGGTTATTTGAAAGAAATCGGGCTCTAGCGCATAACCAGTAAGCGCAAGCAGCTATCAAATTAATAGCGTTTTCCGTGGCCCATTGCAGCCGTTTTCACACCGCCCTGCAATAAACATCACCCCGACGGGCGGCGACATGGCCTACAGTGGCATCCATGAACTCCGCCAGCCCCGCCATCACTGCAACACCCTCCGAGCGCGCCACGCGCCAGACGGAGGTGGTGCAAGCCCTGCTGCAGCACCTGCCCGCACATGCCCTGCTGTGGCACTCCGAAGACACCACGCCCTACGAGTGCGACGGCCTGACCGCCTACCGCCAGCGCCCGCTGGTGGTGGCGCTGCCCGAAACCACGGCGCAGGTGCAGGCGGTGCTGCAGGCCTGCCACCGCCTGGGTGTCCCCGTGGTGGCGCGCGGCGCCGGCACCGGCCTGTCGGGGGGCGCCTTGCCCCACGCCATGGGCGTGACGCTGTCCCTTGCCAAGTTCAACCAGATCTTGTCGATGGACCCCGTCAGCCGCACCGCCCGTGTGCAGTGCGGTGTGCGCAACCTGGCCATCAGCGAAGCGGCCGCGCCCTATGGCCTGTACTACGCCCCCGACCCCAGCAGCCAGATCGCCTGCACCATCGGCGGCAACGTGGCCGAGAACTCGGGCGGCGTGCACTGCCTGAAATACGGCCTGACGGTGCACAACGTGCTGCAGGTGCGCGGTTTCACCGCCGAGGGCAACGAGGTGACCTTCGGCAGCGAGGCCCTGGACGCCCCCGGCTACGACCTGCTGGCCGCCGTGGTCGGCAGCGAGGGCATGCTGGCCGTGGCCACCGAAGTGACGGTCAAGCTGGTTCCCAAGCCCCTGCTTGCACGCTGCATCATGGCCAGCTTCGACGACATTCGCAAAGCCGGTGACGCCGTGGCAGCCGTGATCGCTGCGGGCATCATCCCGGCCGGCCTGGAGATGATGGACAAGCCCATGACCGCCGCCGTGGAAGACTTTGTGCACGCGGGCTACGACCTCACGGCCGAGGCTATTTTGCTGTGCGAGAGCGACGGCACGCCCGAAGAAGTGGAGGAAGAAATCGGGCGCATGAGCGCCGTGCTGCAGGCTGCAGGCGCCACCGCGCTGACCGTGAGCACCAGCGAGGCCGAACGCCTGCGCTTTTGGAGCGGGCGCAAGAACGCTTTCCCCGCCAGTGGCCGCATCAGCCCCGACTACATGTGCATGGACTCGACCATTCCGCGCCGACGCCTGGCCGACATCCTGCTGGCCATCCAGGACATGGAGAAGAAGTACAGCCTGCGCTGCGCCAACGTGTTCCATGCGGGCGACGGCAACCTGCACCCACTGATTCTGTTCGACGCCAACGACGCCGACCAACTGCACCGCTGCGAGCAGTTTGGCGCCGAGATCATGGAGACCAGCGTGGCCATGGGCGGCACCATCACGGGTGAACACGGCGTGGGCGTCGAAAAGCTGGGCTCCATGTGCGTGCAGTTCACCGCAGAGGAACTGGCCCAGATGTCCAGCGTCAAGCACGCCTTTGATCCGCAGGGCCTGCTCAACCCGGGCAAGGTCATTCCCACGCTGAACCGCTGCGCCGAATACGGCAAGATGCTGGTGCGCGGCGGGCAGATCAGCCGCCCCGACCTGCCCCGCTTTTAAGCCCCGCGCATGCAGGTGCTCCAGGGCCTGGCCATCCTTCTCACACTGCAGTCGGTGGGCGAGGCTCTGTCGCGGCTGCTGCACCTGCCCTACCCCGGCCCGGTGATCGGCATGGTGCTGCTGCTGGGCGCATTGCGCTGGCCTGCGGTGCAGCAGCGTGTGCAAACTGTGGCCCGTTTTTTACTGGCCCACCTGTCACTGCTGTTTGTTCCCGTGGGCGTGGGCGTCATTTCCCAGCTCGGGCTGCTGGCAGAGCACGGGTTGCGGCTGCTGGTGGTGATCGTGGTGTCCACCTGGGTCGGCATGGCGGTCACGGCGCTGGTGCTGCGACGGCTGATGCGCCAGGCCCCACCCTCGGGAGACAGGGAATGACGGACTTCGTGCAGCTGTGGGTCTACCTCTCATCCACGCCGCTGTTCGGGCTCAATGCCACGCTGGTGGTCTATGTGCTGGCCCTGGCTTTCTACACCCGCATGGGGCAGGCGCCCTGGGCCAACCCGGTGCTGTGGTCCATGGTGGCGCTGGGCCTGGGCCTGCTGGCCACGGGCACGGCCTACCCCACCTACTTTGCGGGAGCGCAGTTCATCCACTTCCTGCTCGGGCCCGCCGTGGTGGCGCTGGCCTGGCCGCTGTGGGAGCGGCGCGCCGAACTGCGCGCACGCTGGGGGCGCTTCACGCTGGCCTCGGTGGTCGGCGGCGCGGCGGCGGCAGGCAGCGCCGTGGGCCTGGCCTGGGCCCTGGGGCTGCCCCTGGAAGTGGTGCTATCGCTGGCACCCAAGTCGGTCACCGCCCCCGTGGCGATGGGCATTGCCGACAAGATTGGCGGCAATGCCTCGCTGGCCGCAGTTTTTGCTGTGGTGACGGGGCTGGTCGGCGCACTCAGCGGCAAAACCCTGTTTGCCTTGCTGGGCATCGGGAATGACACCACCGGCTGGATGGCCCGTGGCTTTGCCATGGGCACCGCGGCCCATGGCATTGGCGCAGCACGGGCGCTGCAGGTACACCCGGATGCCGGCGCCTGGGCGGCACTGGCACTGGGGCTGCAGGTGGTGACGGCGTCGCTGCTGATTCCGCTGGTTGCGCGCTGGTTTTGACCGGGGCGCAGTGTCAGCGCCCCTTGCCAGCCAAGTCATTCCATTTCCAAATCATTTGTGACGCGAAGACGAGCCGCAGACATTGCTTTAGCAAGGCAAGGCGAAGTCGACAATGTCACGGATGTTTTACAAATGGCATCACCCCTGGGTGGCGATGATCTCGACATCGTTGTCATACACATCAATCCGCTTGTCGTACAGCGGGATGGTGGTGCCGTTGACCCGGTTGTTGACCAGCTTGGCCAGGTCAACGTCGGCAATGACGACCTGCTCCATATTCGCCACGCCTTCGGCAGCAATGCCGTCGCGTGCAAACGGAAAGTCCGAAGGGGTAATGATCGCCGCCTGCCCGTAATGCAGGCCCAGACCCTCCACAGTCAGGTTACCGACTGTGCCGGTCACGGCCACATAGACCTGGTTTTCGATAGCGCGCGCATGGCAGCAGTAGCGCACCCGCCAGAAGCCCTGGCGGTCGTCGGTGCAGGACGGCACAAAGATAATGTCCACGCCCTGTTCACAGACCATGCGCGAGAGCTCCGGGAACTCGATGTCATAGCAGATCAGGATGGCAATGCGGCCAAAGGGCGTGTCGAAAACGCGCAGGTGGTGTCCCGCGTCGCCGCGCCATTTTTCCTTCTCCCAGCGGGTGAGATGGATCTTCTCCTGGGTGAAATGCTTGCCTTCGGGCGTGAACAGATAGGCGGTGTTGAGCAGCTTGCCGTCGGTGATGGTGGGATGGCTGCCGCCGATGATGTGCACTCCCCATTGCTGCGCCAGATCGCTGAACAGCGACAGGTAGCGCTCGGTATAGTCGTTCATGTTGCGCACGGCGCGGCGCAGGTCACTGGTGTCCATGAAGGACAAAAGCTGCGTGGTGAAAATCTCCGGGAACATGACAAACTGGGGCTTATAGTCGCCAGCCGCCTTCATCACAAACCGAACCTGGTTTTCAAATTCTTCCCAGCTGTCAATCGAGCGCAGGAGGTACTGCACGGCAGCAATACGCACCGTGCCCTGGCTCGGCTTGAGGGTGATCTTGTGGGCGTCGGGGTCGGGGATGGTCATTCGTGTTCCTGTTACAGCGTGCTGGCGCACTCGCCTTGCAAGGCAGTACGGCGCGCGGGGTCATAGTCGGGGTTGACCCATGCGATCAGGCTGGCCTGACCACAGGACTCAATATCTTCGGGCAGGTAGTCGCTCATGATGCCGCAGTAGCGAAAACCTTCGCGCAACTGGAAGCTCAGTACAGGGTCCTGCAGGTCCCCCCAAAGCACCTTTTTCGCGTACAACTCCACCGATATTTCATTCGCCAGCGCGTGGTAACCCGGAAGCCGCCCACAAGCAATGATGCGCCGCAGGTTGAGCTGCTTACACAGTTGCCGACGCCCCTCGTACAGCAGATGGCCGACGCGCTGGCCACGCGTCTTCGGGTCGACAAACACCTCTGCGCCATAGAGCGTGAAACCCTTCGGGTTGTGCGTCTGAAACGTGCCTGACGCGGTGATCTGTTTCCAGGTGTGCTCATCGGCCCACTCGTCCCACACAATGACCAGGGAACTGGCACAGCCGAGCAGCTCACCGTCGCGCACGGCCACCAACTGGCCTTGCGGAAACATCTTCAACTGGCGCGACAATTGATCGCGCCGCCACGGCGCTATGGTCGGGTAGACCCGCTCTTGCAGTTGAAGCAGCGCCGACACATCGGTTGCTTCAGTAGGGCGAACAATGATCGGGTGGGTCATGTATTGGTAACCTGAGAGAGCGCTGCGACGCAAGCAAGAAGAGGGAGGGTGGTAAAGGCAGCAACGCCAAACAGCGTCATCAATTCATTATCCGGCAGGCCGGGGCGGGCAGGCACCGCCAGAAGAACCACCCCTGGGCGGCACCAGCGCGTGCTCCGATCAGGCCCGTGCCAGCCAGTCCCTGAAAACCTGCAGCGCCTCGGGCCCGGGGCGGTGCTGCGGCTGCACGAACCAGTAGCCCTGTTCGCCCGCCAGCGCCTGGGGGTGCGCCTGCACCAAGCGCCCGCTGTCCAGCGCCTCCTGCGCCAGCAACTGCGGCACCAACCCCACGCCCAAGCCTGCAGCAGCACCCGCAATCACCATGGAGAACAACTCATAGCGCGGCCCGCGCGAAGCGTGCAAGGTGTAGTGCCAGCCGCGCTCGGCATACCAGCCGCGCCAGGCGTGGGCACGCGATGCCAGCGTGAGGTGCGGACATTGCAGCCAGGCCTGCTCGTCGTGCAGGGCATGTACGGCCGCATAGGCCGGGCTGCACACAGGCACGCACGCCCCCTCGGGCAGCACCATGCGGCCCTGCGTGTCGGGCCAGAGCCGGTCGCCGTAGTAAATGGCGGCATCGAAACCACTCTCGTCAAAAGCAAACACCTCGGAGCGCACCGAGAGGTTGAGCGTGATGCGCGGGTGCAGCGCCGCAAACTGCGGCAGGCGCGGAATGAGCCACTGCGTGCAGAAGGTGGACACCACCGCCAGGTGCAGCACATAGCCTTCATCGCGCCCCACCCGGATCTCCTGCGTGTCGCGCTCAATCTGCTCCAGATGCAGGCGGATGCGCGCCGCGTAGCTGCGGCCTGTGTCCGTCAGGGCCAGGCGCTGGCGCGCCCGCACGAACAGGGTCACGCCCAGCCGATCTTCGAGCGCGGCAACATGGCGGCTCACGGCACTGGGCGTCAGGGCCAGCTCCTCGGCCGCACGCGAGAAGCTCTGCAGCCGTGCCGAGGCCTCAAAGGCCTGGAGCACGCCCAGGCTGGGGATGTCTTTGCGCATGGCAAGCCCGCTCCCTAGTTGTTCATAAAACTCAACAACCATGGAGGATATAGCAGCTGTTGGGTGCATTGAACGCACTTACCATGGCAAGCACACGCACCCACGGCTCCCGCACAGGGCGGGAATCTGCCGGGGTGTCCACCGATCTGCTCCACAGCGTTTTCATGACTTCCTCCTCCACTCCTCTCTTCGACACCGTTTTGCAGCAACTGGACCTGGATCTCGCCCCCTGGCGCGGCCAGGGCCTTGCCGTGCGCGCGCCCCGCGACGGCACGGTGTATGCGCAACTGTCCAGCCACACGCCAGTGCAGGCACAGGCCCTGATCGACGGCGCGCACGCCGCCTTCCTGCAATGGCGCAATACCCCCGCCCCGGTGCGCGGCGAACTGGTGCGCCGCCTGGGCCAGAAGCTGCGCCAGCACAAGGACGCACTGGGCCTGCTAGTGTCGCTGGAGGCGGGCAAGGTGCGCTCCGAGGGCTTGGGCGAGGTGCAGGAGATGATCGACATCTGCGACTTCGCCGTGGGCCTGTCGCGCCAGCTGCACGGCCTGACGATTGCCAGCGAGCGCCCGGGCCACCGCATGATGGAAACCTGGCACCCCATGGGGGTGGTGGGCGTGATTTCGGCCTTCAACTTCCCGGTGGCGGTGTGGTCCTGGAACACGGCCTTGGCGCTGGTGTGCGGCAACGCGGTGGTCTGGAAACCGTCCGAAAAAACGCCCCTCACCGCCATTGCCTGCCAGCACCTCATGCAGCAAGCCATGGCGCAATTCAATGCCGATCACGCAGACTGTGCCCCCGCAGGCCTGAGCGCGCTGCTGCTGGGCGGGCGCGAGATGGGCGAGCTGCTGGCGCGCTCGCCGCGCGTGCCGGTGGTCAGTGCCACGGGCAGCACGCGCATGGGCCGTGCGGTGGCGGTGGACGTGGCGCAGCGCTTTGGCCGCAGCATTCTGGAGCTGGGCGGCAACAACGCCATGGTGGTGATGCCCAGCGCCGACCTGGAGCTGGCCGCACGCGCGATCACCTTCTCGGCCGTGGGCACGGCCGGTCAGCGCTGCACCACGCTGCGCCGCCTCATCGTGCACCGCGACGTGGCCGCGCCGCTGCTGGCACGGCTCGAAAAAATCTACGCCAGCGTGCGCGTGGGCGACCCACTGGAAGACGGTGTGCTTGTCGGCCCGCTGGTGGATGGCGCGGCCTTTGCACAGATGCAGACCGCGCTGGCGCAGGCGCGCGAACAAGGCGGCACGGTGCTGGGCGGAACGCGCGAATGCGAGGCCCTGGGCCCGGACGCCTGGTACGCCCGCCCGGCCCTGGTGCGCATGCCCGCGCAAAGCGCCGTGGTGCAGCACGAGACCTTTGCACCCATCCTCTACGTGCTCACCTGTGCCAGCCTTCAGGAAGCCATCGCGCTGCAAAACGGCGTGCCGCAGGGCCTGTCGTCGGCCATCTTCACCACCGACCTGCGCGAGGCCGAGCGCTTCGTCTCCAGCACGGGCAGCGACTGCGGCATCGCCAACGTGAACATCGGCACCTCAGGTGCCGAAATCGGTGGCGCCTTTGGCGGCGAGAAGGAAACCGGCGGCGGCCGCGAATCGGGATCAGACGCCTGGAAAGGCTACATGCGCCGTGCCACCAACACCATCAACTACAGCGATGCGCTACCGCTCGCACAGGGCGTGCGCTTCGACGTCTAGGATGAAGCACATCCCCCTGAGTGGCTGCGCCACTTCCCTCTTCTCTCGCAGCGCTTCGCTCTGCGGGAAGGGGGAGCGCTTGCTCAGCGCGGCGGGGCGGCCCTTGCGCGGCGACCACTTGCCTGGGCCGTGCGGTCTTCAAGGCCCCGCCCAGTAACCGCACAAGGAGAACTCGAAGATGCCAATTGCCATCGTCGGTGGGGGCGCTATCGGCAGCGCCATCGCCTGCTTTCTGACACAGATGGCGCCGCAGCAGCCCGTGGTGGTGGTCGAGCGCGACCCCAGTTATGCACGCGCTTCGTCCGCGCTGTCGGCCAGCTCGATCCGACAGCAGTTCTCCAGCCCGATCAACATCGCCATCTCGCAGTTCGGCATCGCATTCCTGCGCGACATCGGCGCGCGTCTGCAGGTGGGTGACGAGCGCCCGGACATCGGCCTCGTGGAGGCGGGCTACCTTTACCTGGCCAGCCCGGCGGGCGAGGCCGTGCTGCGCGCCAACCATGCAGTGCAGCGCGGCATGGACGCCGACGTGGCCCTACTCTCGCCCGAGCAGCTGCGCGAGCGCTTTCCGTGGCTATCTACCCAAGGCGTCGCGCTCGGCTCGCTGGGCCTGTCAAACGAGGGCTGGTTTGACGGCTACAGCCTGCTGCAGGCCCTGCGCCGCAAGGCGCTGGCCCAGGGCGCGCGCTATCTGCAGGCCGAGGCGGCGGGCGTGGACACGCAGGCCAGCGGCGGCGTGCAACACATCAGCGCGCTGCGCCTGGCCGATGGCACGCGGCTGGAGTGCAGCGCGGTGGTCAACGCCGCAGGCCCTTGGGCGCGCGCGGTGGCGCAGTGGCTGGGCATCGACCTGCCGGTGCATGCACGGCGGCGCACGGTGTTCCACTTCACCTGCCCGCAGCAGCTCCCCGGCTGCCCGCTGCTCATCGACACCTCGGGCATCTGGCTGCGGCCCGAAGGCACGGGCTTCATTGCAGGGTTTTGCCCGCCCGAAGGAGAAGACCCGGACGACCTGCCGCTCGAACCCGACCATGCCGCCTTCGAAAACCATGTGTGGCCCACGCTGGCGGAGCGCATCCCGGCCTTCGAGGCGCTGCGCCTGCGCAGCACCTGGGCGGGCTACTACGAGATGAATGCGTTCGACCACAACGCCGTCCTGGGCCTGCACCCGGTCTGCGACAACCTGTACTTTGCCAACGGCTTCTCGGGCCATGGCCTGCAGCAATGCCCTGCCATCGGGCGCGGCCTGGCTGAGCTGGTGCTCACCGGCCGCTGGCAAACGCTGGACCTCTCGCCGCTGGCATTTCAGCGCCTTCTCGACCACCGCCCCCTGATTGAACGCAATGTCATCTGAAACCACCCCTTCCACGCTGCGCACCGGTGGCCAAATTCTGGTCGACCAGCTCGTGTTGCACGGCGTGCAGCACATCTTCTGCGTGCCCGGCGAGAGCTACCTAGCTGTGCTGGACGCGCTGCACGATGCGCCGATCGAACTGACCGTCTGCCGCCAGGAGGGCGGCGCGGCGATGATGGCCGAGGCGCATGGAAAACTCACCGGGCAGCCCGGTGTGTGCTTCGTCACGCGCGGCCCCGGCGCCACCAACGCAGCAGCAGGGGTGCACATCGCCATGCAGGATTCCACGCCCATGGTGCTGTTCGTCGGCCAGATCGAACGCGGCGCGCGCGGGCGCGAGGCCTTCCAGGAAGTGGACTACCGCGCCGCCTTCGGCCCGCTGGCCAAATGGGCCACCGAAGTGGACGACGCGCGCCGCCTGCCCGAGATCGTGGCGCGCGCCTTCAGTGTGGCCTGCAGCGGGCGCCCCGGCCCGGTGGTGGTGGCCCTGCCCGAGGACATGCTGGTCGAACGCGCCGAGGCGCCCAACGCGCGCCCGTGCCAGGTCATTGAAGCTGCACCGAGCCCGGCGCAAATGGCGCAGTTGCTCGAACGCCTGGGCCAGGCGCGCAACCCGGTGGCCATCGTCGGCGGCAGCCGCTGGAATGCCGAGGCCGTGGCCCGCTTCCAGGATTTCGCCGCCGCCCATGCCCTGCCCGTAGCCTGCTCGTTCCGGCGCCAGATGCTGTTTGACCACCAGCACCCCTGCTACGCAGGCGACCTGGGCCTGGGCGTGAATCCGGCACTGCTCGCACGCCTGCGCGGCGCCGACCTGCTGCTGCTCATCGGCGGGCGGCTTTCAGAAGTACCCGCACAGGGCTACACCCTGCTGGACATTCCCACGCCGCAAATCCCGCTGGTGCATGTGTACCCCGACCCGGACGAGCTGGGCCGCGTGTACCAGGCAGAACTGCCCATCAACGCCACGCCTACGGCCTTCTGCGCCGCGCTGCCCCTGCAGCCCGCGCAAGCGCCCAGTGCTGAACGCCAGCAGGCCGTGCAGGCAGCGCATACCGCCTACCAAGCCTGGAGCGACCCAGCGCCCATCCGCATCCCCGGCGATCTGCAAATGGGCGCAGTGATGCAGCACCTGCGCGAGGTGCTGCCCTTGGACACCATCTTCTGCAACGGCGCGGGCAACTTCGCCACCTGGGTGCACCGTTTCTGGCCGTTCCGCCAGTTCGGCACGCAGCTCGCGCCCACCAGCGGCAGCATGGGCTACGGCCTGCCGGCCGGGGTGGGCGCGCAGCGCCTGTGGCCCGATCGCACCGTGGTGGTGTTCGCGGGCGACGGCGACTTCCTCATGCACGGCCAGGAGTTCGCCACGGCCGTGCAGTACCGGCTGCCCCTCCTCGTGGTGCTGCTGGACAACGGCATGTACGGCACGATCCGCATGCACCAGGAGCGCGAATACCCGCGCCGCGTAAGCGGAACGCAGCTACAAAATCCCGACTTCGCGGCCTATGCCAAAGCGTTTGGCGGTCATGGCGAGCGTGTGGAGCGCACAGAAGACTTCGCCTCTGCTTTTGCACGCCTGCGCGAACAGGCGCAGACGACGCGGCTGCCCGTTCTGCTGCACTGCCTGATCGACCCCGAGGCGATCACGCCCACAAGGTCGTTGAGCCAGATACGCGGGGGATGACCCCGCCATGATCAGAAGCGCGCACTCAATATTTACCGATTGCCGGTAAACGGTATAAAATCTCTCTGCATGGCCATTCTGTCCTTCAACTGCGCAGAAACACAGCGTCTGTTCTGCACTGGGACAACCCGCCGCTTTGCCAACATCCAAGCCGTGGCAGAACGGAAACTGGCCCAACTGGATGCGGCGCAGACACTGGATTTTTTGCGCAGCCCGCCAGGCAACCGTCTGGAAATGCTGACTGGAAACCGGAAAGGCCAACACAGCATGCGCATCAACGACCAGTGGCGACTGTGTTTCGTCTGGACGGACAAAGGTGCTACCAACGTGGAGATTGTGGATTACCACTGACCACCATCGGAAGGAGAAACACATGTTCAAGAACGGTATGCGTCCCGTACACCCTGGCGAGGTATTGCGCGAGGATTACCTCAAACCCATGGAAATGAGCGCCAACGCGTTGGCCAAACAGCTGCACGTGCCGGCATCGCGCATCAATGACATCGTGCTGGAACGGCGCGGCATCACCGCCGATACGGCATTGCGCCTGAGCCGCTTTTTTGGCGGCGATGCGCAATCCTGGCTGAACCTGCAAACGGCCTATGACCTGCGCACAGCCGAGCTGGACGAAACGCTGCAGATTGCCGTGATGGCCGTACACCCTCTGGAATTGCACCCAGCCTGAATTGCGGACCCTGCGTATCCCGCAAGCTTCTACGCTTCAGGAAACAAGCCGCGCCCCTGCGGCGACTCCAGCGCCAGCAGCGCCCGCTTGCGCGGCAGGCCGCCGCCAAAGCCGGTGAGGCTGCCGTCGCTGCCAATTACACGGTGGCAGGGAACGATGATGGAGACCTTGTTCTGCCCGTTGGCCGCCGCCACCGCGCGCGTGGCACTGGGGCGGGCGATGGCGCGGGCTTGGCTTGCATAGCTGCGCGTGTGCCCGTAGGGGATGGCCAGCAGGGCCTGCCAGGCGCTGAGTTGGAAGGGAGTGCCCACCAGGTCCAGCGGCACGCCAAAGCG
>Ga0209476_10002644_pt1 | contig 11949 bp, 12 predicted proteins | sample KloWWTrecipitate_FD_187179 | JGI IMG/M metagenome (GOLD analysis project Ga0209476, IMG submission 187179) | Active sludge microbial communities from Klosterneuburg, Austria, studying microevolution and ecology of nitrifiers - Klosterneuburg... | ecosystem: Engineered > WWTP > Aerobic digester...
CCGGTCGAGAGGCGTGGGCGCTCCGGCGCTCTTCGTCTCGACCACGACGCACTGACCGAGTGGCTCGGCCTCCATGTCGACGCGGGCACCGACGAGTTGCTGGTCGATCGTGGCGCGCCACCCACCCGCCTGGCCCGCCAGCGTGGTGCGCAAGTAGCCGGTGCTCACCACAGCCCCGAGCGCCTCGATCGGCGGATGTCGCCAGATGCCTGAGTCGCGCAACGTGTCGGCGACGAACACCGCCTCGTCGAGCGACAGATGTCTCGGTGCTGCGATGGATGTGGTGACAGCCGCCGTGGTGCGGGCCTTCACCGTCCGTCCGCGTTGATCCTTGGTCTTCACCTCCAGCATCTGCACAGCGTCGTCGACGTACTCACGACGACGAACCTTGAAGCGCCGACGACGACCCGTCGCGGCCATTCGATACAGCAGCAGATCGTCCGTGTCGAAGTACACCGACCGGTACTGATGCACGAGCCGACCGCCCACCTCCAGCACTCCGACACGCTCCGCGGACGACAGCGCGTTGATGACATCGAAGAGCGCCTCGGGCGTCACCAGGTACTTGCGATCGCGTCGAGTTTGCAGTGCCGTGGTTTCGTTGATGTCGATGAGTGACAGCGTCGGCAGCCCACCGATGCAGTCGCCCACCCGAAGCTCGACCTCGTCGATCATGCTGGCGACCCTTCGAGAACGGCCAACGAGTCGACCGTCGTCATCGATGCCCGTTGAGCGTCGAGTCGATAGCGCACCTCCACAACGGTGGAGTCGTTCACCATGTCGAGCCGGCGGAGCACCAGGCGTTCCACATGGGCTCCCAGCAGGTGCTCCAAGTGCGCCGTCAGCTGTCGCTCGTCGGCGATGGCTCGGTCGAGGGTGACCACCTGCAGCCGGTGGTCGCGGAAGAGGCGACGGTTGTCGCCAACGAACATGACCGCGATGATGGCCGCCGGAAGGGCCACCGCGACCCAAGGCGGGTCGACCTCGATGCCGCCGAGCAGCCCGAGGGCGAGCGCGGCGAAGTAGTACGCCACCTCCTCGTGGCCGAGCTCCGACGACCGCAGCCGGATGATGGAGAGCGCCCCGAACAGACCGAGGCCGAAGCCGGTGCCGATGCTGGTGTTGGCAGACAGCGCAAGCGCCACCGTGAGCACTCCGACGTTGAGGCCGAGGTACGCCACGACCATGTCGCGCCGCCGATGTCGCGGGAAGTAGAGCCCGAACACCAGAATGCCGGTGGCGACGAGATCGATGGCGATGATGGTGATGCGAGGCATGTGAGCTCCTGGGTGAACGAACGGTGTCGGCGAGGTGAACGGACAGCGAACACAGAACCACTACAACTTGTGAGTTCCATGTGGATCAGCTGGGACTTTCGCAGCGGTTTCGAGCTGATGGGTTCACAGAGAACTCACAGCTGACACTCATCCGCCGCAGAGATTCGGCCGCTTGCATGGCGAGCAGATCGACGTCGCGACGCGACGGCCACGAGCAACGAGGTACCCCAGTGCAACACTCTTCACGCCGAACCATCAGCCATTGGCGCCGGGCGACGTTGGCCGTCGTGATGGCCACCAGCGTGATCGCCTGCTCAGCAGGCGCTGACACCACCGACGGAGCGGCGACGAACGACACCACCCGAACCACCGACGGCGCCGAGTCGAGTTCCGCGACCAGCACGACAACGAGCACGACAACCAGCACGACGATCGACAACGCTGCCTCGGGGCTGTTCGACGACTCCGTGGTGCACGACATCGACATCACGGTGGACCCCGACGACTACGCCGACCTCGTCGCGGCCTACCAAGACTCGAGCGAGAAGCTCTGGATCGAGGCAACCGTGGTGATCGATGGCGCCGAGTACCGCCAGGTGGGGTTGCGGCTGAAGGGCAACTCATCGCTGTTCAGTCTCTCCGGCGGCGGCGGCGGTATGCCCGACATGCCCGACATGCCCGACATCGCCACTCTCGACGACGCGTGCCTCGTCGTCACCGACAACACCGGCACGACCGGCAACACCGACAACACCGACAACACCGGCGTCAGCGCCACGACCGACGTCAGCGACACGACCGGCACGACCGGCGAGCCGAGCGACGACAGCCTGGCCGACAACCCCGAGGCGCTGCCGTGGCTGATCCGGCTCGACAAGTTCATCGACGATCAGCAGCATGAAGGCATCACCGAGCTGGTGGTGCGCAGCAACAACTCGCAGACCGCGCTGAACGAGGCGGTTGCGCTCGAGTTGCTCTCCGAGGCCGGCCTCGCTTCACAGGAGGCCACCGCGGTTCGATTCACCTTCAACGACAGCAGTGCGAAGTTGCGATTGGTGATCGAGAACCCCAACGACGAGTGGGTGGCGACCCAGTTCGACGAAGAGAGCAGCGACGCGGTCGGGCAGCTGTACAAGGCGGAGAGCACGGGCGACTGGTCGTACCGCGGCGACGACCCGGCAGAGTATGAGGAGGTGTGGGACCAGGAGGCCGGCGAGGACGATCTCGCACCGCTGACCGACTTCCTGCAGTTCGTCAACGACAGCACCGACGAGGAGTTCGCCGCTGAACTCGCGACCCGACTCGACGTCGAGGCGTTCGCCCGATACCTCGCGGTCGAAGACCTCATGGGCAACTTCGACGACATCGAAGGGCCCGGCAACAACTCTTACCTGTACTTCGACCCCGACACTGGTCAAGCCACCGTCGTGGCCTGGGACCACAACCTCGCGTTCTCAGGCGGGGTGGGCGCACCCGGCGGTGGTGTCCCCGGCGGTGTCCCAGGTGGTGTCCCAGGTGGTGTCCCCGGCGGTTTCCCGACGGAGCTGCCCGAGGGCTGTGAGCTCCCCAGTGACTTCGCGCCCGGAAACCTGCCGGACTTCGGCGGCGCAGGCGGTCCGATGGGTGGCTCGAACGTGTTGGTCGAGCGGTTCAACGAAGTGCCCGAGTTCGCAGCCATGTATGACGCTGCGCTCGCGGAGCTGACCGAGAGCCTGTTCGTGGACGGCACCGCCGAAGCGATCCTGCAGCGGTGGGCCGCCGTGCTCTCGTCCGAGGCCTCCGACGTGGTGAGCGCGGCCACCGTGGAGAGCGACGCGCAGGCGGTACGAGCTGCCTTTCCGGCCGAGTGATCGTCCACACCCGACCCTGACAGATTGACCACAGATGCGCACAGAGCGAGGCAAGAGATGAGCGAGCGAGTGCTCGTGGTCGACGACGAGGAGAACATCGTGTTCCTCGTCGAATCGGCCCTTCAGCTGCAGGGCTACACCACGGTCGCGGCTTGCGACGGCCGATCGGCGCTCGCGTTGATCGACGAGTTCCGACCCGACCTCGTGGTGCTCGATGTGATGCTGCCCGACATCGACGGCTTCACCGTGTTGCGCCGAATGCGCGACAGCGGCTCACAGATCCCCGTCATCTTTCTCAGCGCCCGCGACGGCACCGACGACCGCGTGCACGGCCTGACGGTGGGCGGCGACGACTACATGGTGAAGCCGTTCGCCGTCGCCGAACTGGTCGCGCGCGTGCGACTGTCGCTCCGGCGCCGCGGCGGGGTCGACGACCGCACGCTCAGCTGCGCCGATCTGCTGATGGACGACGAGGCACACCGGGTCACGCGGGCCGGTGCCGTCGTGTCGCTCTCACCCACCGAGTACACGCTGCTGCGCTATCTACTGGTGAACGCGGGCCGAGTGTTGACGCGTGCGCAGATCCTCGATCACGTGTGGAGCTACGACTTCGACGGCGACTCGTCAGTGGTCGACACGTTCATCAGCTACGTGCGTCGAAAGGTCGACCACGTCGAGCCGAAGCTCGTGCACACCATCCGCGGCGTCGGCTACTCGCTGCGGGAACACTGACCGTGCCGTTGCGCAGCGCCTGCGCGTGGTGCTGATCGTGGTGATCGTCGCACTCGTCACCTCGGTGACGCTGGTAGTCGGCTACCGACGCGACTTCCTCGTCGGCCAGATCGACACCGAACTGAGGAGCGCCGGGCGCTTGGTGATGATCGGCGATCAGACACTCCTTCCAGAAGGAGTACCCATCCGGCCACCGACGGACGAGTCGTTCCCCGTCGGCCCGATCTCCGACCTGTTCGTCGGTGTGATCGACGAGAACGGAGCGCTCGAGACGCTCTCGCGAGCAGACGTACCCGACTGACCTGATGCGCTCGACAGTGGGGCTCGCGGTCATCGGGTAAGTGAGTCGCGAATCCAGCCGGAGTGTGGCGAGAGGGAGCGGCAAAGACGTTCGTGTACTCGGCGTTCGAACGCGTCGATCACGATCAGACGTTGCGAGTCACGCCGCTGAGCAATCGCAAGGTGAACCGGGTACGCGACGCGGATTGACGACTCGACTACCGCCTCGTAGCCGAGTGGCACACCCAGAGCAAGAACACGGGCACCGTGGCGCTCGCGTGCCGCATCCGACGTGACAGAGCGATGCTTCGCGACCGCCTCGTCGATAGCGCGGCCCGGTTGGTTCACCTTCAGTTTCGCCGTCACCTGCTGCGCATCGAGGTCGACAGGTTCTGCGGCGATCTCGGCATCCCAAGCGCGGATGATCTCACCGGTCACCAACTCGTACGTGTTCCAGGAGCGAGTGGTCTGCATCGTCTTCTTGAGCACACCCTCCATTCGAGACAGCGCGATCCGCAGGTACGCGACCGGCAGCCAGGCATCCGACGACCAGACGATCTCTTCCTTTGCCATCCCAAGCCGTCCACGCACGGCACCCGAGAGAAGCGACTCGACCTCTGCGCTCGTCGCTCGCCTCGGAAAGCCCGATGCTTCTCGCGTGGTCGGTCCAGTCCTGAGACCCGCCACCGCCAGCTGGCCGAGGTGCTGCTCCAGCTCGTCGGGCCCCCACAGATGGATGCCGTTGTCCCGAGCTGCGATGTCGGCCCCGCTACGGAAACCGCCGAGCGCCACGATGATGCCCTCGCGCATCCCGATGTCCTTGAGGACACCTGCGAACTTGAAGACGACATCCTTCTCGATCGGCCGCTCCCATGCCTTGCACTCGACGGCCACATTCAGAGTGGTGAGACCGTCGGACTTCGCACCGATCACATCGATCTCATGGGAGGCGCCGGACCGACCTTGGAGGATCACGTTGGTTCGCGTGACATACCCGTTGGCCGCCATCACCTGTGCGATGCGCTGTTCGAGCTCCGCGCCCTTCTCAAGATGAGTCCGCGACGATGCGACGTCCGAGGGCGACCCGTCCTGTAGAGACCCAGCTGCCAGCGGTGATGGGTCGACCACCGAACCAGTAGTCGGATTCGGCGACCCCTGGGGCAGTGGTTCCGCCGCCGGTCTGCACCCAACGCATGTCACCTTCTTGGTCGTGTCGTCGTACCAAGCTCCGGTCTTCGGTTCCAGTCTGAGCCCGCACTCCACACACGTTCCGGCGTAGCGCAGCGGAATAAGTCTCATGCGGTGACCCTAGGGGCGCGAGCGAGTCCCCAGGAGCTTCAACGCAGTCGGCAGCCGCCAGAAGACCACAGTGTTAGGGCGGTGCGCCGGCACGCGCTGAGCTACTAATCGCGAAAATGGCACGGCGCATGTGCGAACCGCCAGTTGTCACCCAGAGCGCGTCCAGCCGGCCTGGCCGGAGCTCTTCACAAGGCGCAACTAGGCGCAGATTCGGGGCCAAACCCTTATGAAATAGGGGCCGTATGGCGGAGGTGGACGGGAATCCGCTCGATGACGCGTATGCCCAGGTAGACGGCTTTCAATCGGGCCGCTGAGCCCAATTGAGACTTTCACTGAGACTTATAGGCACGTACGAAGCACCCTGCTGGTCACCCACCCGAAGACAGCCCAGAGCTCGAGCACACGACAGTCCACCACGAGCAACCTTGAACGTGCGGACGGCGAAGACCAGACGTCGTTCCGTCATCGTTGTCACGAGCGATGCCCACACGGGGTGGGGGCATCAGACAAACAAGAGCGACGAATCGGAACAAGGAGGGTCTTTGTGACCATGAACGACGAAGACGCCGCCCTCGCCAGCGACGGGTGTCGCCTACTGACGATTGACGCTGCAGCTGACTTCCTCGCAATCAGTCGAGGTGCGCTGTACCACCTTCTCGATCGTGGTGAGGTGACGTCCATTCACATCGGACGCTCACGCAGAATCGCACTGGCTGAGTTGCGACGCTTCGTCTCCAAGTCTGGGCACATGCCCATGACCGTAGCGAGCTGACCACGACCGGCCGCTGCGCTCGATCCAACGCAACGCCGGCTGTGTGCCGATTGCCATTCACAACCGAACCTACGCCGACCCGGCAACGCGCCGCATGAGCAGTCGGTCGGCTCGATGTTCGACGACGCGGAACCCGTGCCTGAGGTACAGCCGTCTGGCAACCTCGTTGGTGTCGGCTACTTCCAACACGACCGTGACGGATGCTTGGTCGACACATCGCTCCACTTCTCGCATGAGCGCGTCGCCGATGCCACGGTGGGATTCGGTTGCGACGTTGGAGAGCACCCACATCCGCGGCGAGGTGCCGTAAGTGCGGCGTGCTCGGATCTGGCGTTCGCGGACACGGTCCCATCACACTGACGCTCGGGTGGTCCCATCAAGCTGGCGGGCGACACGGAGAGCCAAAGACCGGGCCGAGAGTCGTACCGATCCCTCCGGTGCTCGTCGAAATGCTCGCCAAGTAGATTGCCGAACAAGGAATCGTCGAGGAAGCGCAACTCTTGTTCCGGCCGAGTACCGGGTCACGTCCGAGCCAGTCGAACTGGGTTCGCTCGTGGCATCGCGCACTGGCAACGGTCGGCCTACCGCCGCTACGCGTCTACGACTGCCGACACGCAGCAGCGACCACCTGGCTCCGCAGCGGCGTACCGCTTGGCGAAACCGCTCGTCGACTCGGCCATAGCGTCGAGACTCTCGTGTCGACCTACGTCGGCGCGCTGCAGGACGATGAGACGATCGGCAATGCGAAGATCGAGAGCTTCCTCAACGAACAGACAGTGGAACGTTGACCGCGTCCATCGAAGCGAGCCCAGCGGCCGCGTGCCCGCGTGCAGCTTTGGCCTTTCAATCGCCCGAAGTCAAGGTGGCACGCCGGCACATCGGCAGGCGCTTCGTGTTCCGGGATGGCAACCGTGAACCCTTGGATCGGGCCCCGTGAGCGTCGCGTCACTGGTCGGGCTCTTGGCCACCGGCGACCTGCTCCACGTTCTCGCCAGGGTGATCAACACCGGGGACTAACGGGTTCTCGTAGTCCAGGTGGATCGCACCGCTACCGGCGATTGGCGTGGGAGGCGAGTCGTTGTCGGCGATAAGCAACTGGAACCGCCCGGGATAGGCGCCGTTCAGCGCGATGATCTGCCGATAGATGCGCTCCGCGAAGGTCTGGTCGTACCCCGCGCCGAGGTTCTTTCTCGGGGTGTCGATGATGAGCAGGGCGGGCAGGTTCGTGTCACGGTGGGCCAACGCTACGGTCAGCAGAGCAAGGTGGTATGCGACATTGACCATCGTCTTTTCGCCGCCCGACAGTGACTCGAACGTCGAGCCGTTCAGTTCCGGTAGGTACGTCGCCGTGTCGATTCGGGCGCCTTGGTACCAGGGCGGTTCCAGACGCTGAATCTGATCGTCGAAAGCTTCGGAGAGCTCAGTCACGATTGCACGACGTGCCTCAAGCGCAAGGCGCGCGGAGTCTGCGCGCGACTTGGCCTCAGACAGTTGCGCTTCGAGGCCTGTCACCTGTGTTGTCAGTTCGCGGTACCGCTCCCAGTAGGTCAATGCCCTGTCGACAGCCGCGAGCCCGCCTTCTGCGCTAGCAAGCCGCGAGCTGAGTTCGATAATCGCCTCGAACCGGGGCGACACGTATTGCTCGGTGCGCTGGTCGAGGTTCGCCAATACCTCGCGCATTGCGACCTCCAGTGAGCGTTGTCGCTGGAGTACGTCCTCAAGCTCAGATTGGTCATCGCGAGCGAACGCAGCAACCTCATCTCGGAGCACCTCGATTCGGCGCCGCTCGTCATTGATCGCGAGTGCACCGAAACCCAGCTGACCGTCTGAGGTGCCGACGGCGAGAGCTGCGGTGTCCGTGGTTTCTGGCTCGGGTTGGAGGCACAGGAGACAGGTGCCGGGGCCAGCGTTTCGTCCGCCAAGGCTTTGCATACAACGCGGACATCGTGAGAACTCGATGTGGTCAAGCAGTTGGCGTGCTGCAGTTCGACGCGTGAGCTGTTCGAGCTGGAGTTCGTACTGGGCCGCTCGGGCCGCATGGTCACGGAGCTGTGCTTGGAGGACGATGGTTTGATCGTTGATCTGTCGGACTTGTTGGGCGATCACCGCGACTTGCCGTTGGCGGCTCGCCTCGTCGGCGGTTACCGACCGCATGTCAGCCCGCAGCTGTGCGAGCTGCTCGCTCGCTTGGAGGACCGTCGCCTCGAGGCGATTGCGCTCCTCGTACAGCTCAACCTCGGTCTGCTCGCCAGCCTGCTCGAGGAACAGTCGGACCGAAGACTCTGCCTGCCGCGCCCCGCGCAGATCGTCGGCCAACTCGGTCACAGTGCGCTCCGCGGCCGCGGTCTCCACATTGCTCAGCCCAAAGATCATTTCGAACGCGGCCTTCCGGCGCCGTTCGAGGATGGTGTTGTCATGCCGGACCACGGAGCGGTCGATCTCCGTCTGCGACAGGTAGCAGTATCGATACACGTCAAAGAACGACAAGTTGTCAACACGCGACCCCGGCCGGCCTGATCGGCTGGAGATCGTCATCGTCGGCAGCTCTGCGGCCTCGAGCAGGTAGGTCGATGCGAGACGATGATGGCGGCTGTTCGTCGTTGCCACCGTTTCGATGAGTGTCCCATCGGCGTCGTGGACGTCTACGGTTCGCGCCCCGATCTGCCGAGAGAAGAGCAGCGTCTGCGAAGCGAATTTCACTCGGACGACGACCGACTGGACCTCTCGCTTTACCGTGTTGCTGAGCGCCGCGCCGCCGCCCATCGCGTACTTGAGCAGCTCGAGCAAGGATGTCTTGCCGCTGCCCACCGGCCCGATGATCGATGTGATGCCCCCTGCGAATCGGTACGTCGCTCGCTCTACGTGGGTTTGCACGACTAGCTCTTCGAAGCGAATCAGTTTCGTCATATTGTCTGCCTCTGTGGGCGATCGACCACGTCGGGCAGCTCATTGTAGATCCGGTCCTTCAGCGCATTGCCCGACAGGTTGAAGTGTTGATGGAGGAGCTGAGCGCGATGCCAGACGCGCGCCCAGGCCGGGTCGTGCGAGAGTTGGCGAGCGAGAGCGCGCCCAGCGTCGGTGAGACGGATCGTCATGGTCCCATCCGTTCGCTGAACGTCAGCGAGGCCGGTGCCTCGGAGGTACCCCAGGATCGGGTAGTAGCGGTCGTCCCATGGGCCATACTTGTAACGGATCATGGGCGCTTCGACCGCCAACATCTCGGCCGCTGTCGGTGCAGTGCCATCTGGCCAGGGGATCTGCCCCTTACGGAGCAGGCGTTCGAGAAACTGCGGATAGCGGAGAAGGAAGTCGAGTTTCACAAGCTTGGTGAGGCCGTTCATCGTGGCGCCGCGCGGTCCCATTGCCTCGATCAGCAGCAGGATCCTCGCGGCGTGATACTGGATGTCTTCATTCATGGCACGCTGTCCGGGTCAAACTCATCGGACCAGAAAATCTCGCACGCGTCCGTGCGTTCGAACGCGAGGCCGAGCAGGAGGTCCGGCGTGAGAGGGCCGGGCCAGGCGCCACCGATGGTGTCGGTCTGCAGTCGAGGCCGGAGATCCTCGAGCATCTCGTTTGCGTACTGCCCACCTGGGCGGCGAGTCCGTGCCTCAGCGAGGCTTGCCTCGCGGACGATTCGCGCACGCATGTCCTCGATGACGTGATCGTCACCGGGAAGGCCCGTTGACCAAGCGCTCTTTTGCTGCTCCCAGTTGATGCGGAGTCGTCTCGCCGATCTGATGCCCGTAGCTCCGACGCCACCGGCCTCAAGCTTCTTGACGAGTCTTGTTCGGCTCGGTGTCAGGTCCGCAGCAGCACTGAGCAGCACCGTCGGGATCTCGCTGCGACGCCCGATCGCGTCGAACGCGCGATGCCGATCGATGGTCTTGGCAGCCACGAGGCGGGCCTGCTGTGCATCCAGGCTCAATTGAGTGGGATCGGCCACTGCGGCGATCACGATCTCGTGACCAGGTGCCGAACAAGCGTCCAGCGCGAGTGCCACGAGCGACTCGTAGGACCTTTCGGCGGTGATTACATCGAGGCCGAGCTCTCTCGACAGCTCAGGCATGAGTTGCTGAACGTGCACAGGCTTGACCACACCGCGGTCTGGCAGCCCGTCCTCGATAGTCAGAACTCGAAGGAACCGCTCGACCACGTCTGGTCCTGTAGCGCCTAGGTGCGGCGCGAGCGTTGTCGCCCACGTCGAGATACCCGAGGCGTCCTTGCTTGCGCAGCAGTCGCGCAACTCAGCAGGCTGCTGCGCGCCGGTTCGCAGCTGTTCATTTGTCTGAAGACGACAGGTGACCCGCTCCTGCAAGAGCAGGAATCGATCGAACAGATGGCGGAGACCGCCATCGGCACAAAGCTGCCTCACGGTCCAGTTGATCTGCGATCCGTCATGGTGCTTTACCGAGACGATCTCGCTCGCACCGTTGGCGAACTGGACGATGTAGTCCTCGTGCCACTCACATATCACCGCGGCGACACGCTGGTCCAGGATCATCGCCACACAGGCCCGCGCCACTAGGTGCGCTTGGTATCGAAAACGGTCGAGCGTTTCGGCCCCGACATCATCAGTCGGCGTCGTCGTGAACGCCGGATCCGTCATCGCCCTTCATCTCCAGCGCCCATCGTGCGATGGTACGCCAGTACCCGCCGGGCGCGAACCGATCTGTCACAACTCATCTCACTCGCGAGCCGGGTAAGGGGTGAAGACGACCGCGAGGCAAAGACTGGAGGAGCACATGCACCGCGACGACAAGGCCCCCGTGCTCAGTGTCACTCAGCTTGCCGACGAGCTCGGCTTCTCGGTTCGCTACGTTCGTCGAATCATCGCAGAGCGGCGGATCCCGTATGTGAAGGTTGGTCATCTCGTCCGGTTCCAGCGCCACGAAGTTGAGCGTTGGGTCGAGGCAAACCGAGTCGACGCCCTCACGGGCCGGGGATAGCGCTCCAGCATCGGCGGCCGACGCGAAATCCGTCACGACTCGAATTGGGTGGTCAACACCTTGGCTGTCCGGCTGGTCAGTGATCGGCTCCGGCTTGCGGCGGATCCGATCCGCTCAGCCTGGCTCTTACCTGTCGACGCATCGCGATCGTCTGGCCTCGCCCATCGATCGCGAGGAAGTGGTGACGGGCGTAGAGCGTCCGAGCGATCTGGTTGTCTTCCCCGACGGTTAGCACGATGTCAGCGTTCGCCTCCTCGGCTCGGCGCACGACTTCGGCCAGCAGTCGACTACCGATTCCGAGGTGGGGTTCGGTGGCGACGTCGGAGAGGACCCACGGGTGTCGGGCCGTGTCGAAGGTTCGACGTGCTCGGATTTGGCGTTCGCATCGCGAGCCAAGCACGAGTGCTGACACGAGCGCCGCCGGAATGGTCACTGCAACGAGGGGGACGCTGCCGATCGCGAAGCCGTAGAGCATTGCGAGGAATGCCGGGACGTACATCGCGGCGAACAGCACTGTTGCGCGTATGGCATGGCCGGCTTCGGTGAGGAGCGCTATGCCACCGTTGGGGTGGGTGATTCGTTGGTCGGCACTGAGCAGTCGCAGCGCAGACGCGAGTGGGTGCTTGTTGAACCGTCGGGCATGAAGCCGCGCAGCGTCCGTGAACCGGAACGGTTCACTCGCTGGCGCGGTGGGCGGAGCGGATGACGAGGTCATTGGGCTGATGGTGCGGGCACGGGAATGCGTCAAGGTTGATGCTGCGGCCAGGCGCGACGGCGATGGGGATGAGGCA
>Ga0209476_10002649_pt1 | contig 11936 bp, 11 predicted proteins | sample KloWWTrecipitate_FD_187179 | JGI IMG/M metagenome (GOLD analysis project Ga0209476, IMG submission 187179) | Active sludge microbial communities from Klosterneuburg, Austria, studying microevolution and ecology of nitrifiers - Klosterneuburg... | ecosystem: Engineered > WWTP > Aerobic digester...
CACCCATGCCGCGAAGGCAAGCGCCCGGAGGGCGGCGCCTGGGCGGGCGGACCGCAGCGTGGAGAAGGCAAGGAAACCGAACACGGCGTATTCGACCGTGTGTGCCGCGTAGGAGTGCCACTCGGGGCCGCGCGGGCCAGGCGGGTTGGAGAAGCTCGAGAGCAGGAAGATGATGCCGGCCCATCCGATGAGGGCGAATAGCCAAAGGCGCATCGGCTGATTGTCATCCGGCGGCGGTGTGGGGTCGATGGGGGAACGGGGCGTGCGCGAGTGATGTGCACAGGGGATGCCGCGTTGGTAGGCTTTCTGATGGTGATATCCATACCAGCATTCACGATGGCACAGCTGGCCGCCGGAGCGCCGGGGCCGGAGACGGCGGTAACGATCGGCGTCCTGGACGGAGTACACCTGGGGCACCAGGCGCTACTCGGGAGGCTGCGGCAGGAGGCGAAGAAGCGGACGCTCTCGCCTGGCGTGGTAACGCTCCATCCCCACCCGATCACGGTCCTGCGGCCGGAAGTGGCGCCGAGCTACCTGACCTCGCTGGAAGACCGGATGGAACTCATCCGTGGTGCGGGTGCGGACTGGGTGGTTCCGCTGACGTTCACCAGCGAGGTATCGGAGGTGACGGCGGAGGACCTGGCGCGGGCCTTTCACGGGCTGCTTCGAATGCGGCTGATGGTGCTCGGCCCCGATGCTGCATTCGGGCGGGGCGCGCCAAAAGATACGCTGGAGCGGATGCGGGAGCTCGGCCGGGAGCTGGACTTTGAAGTGATCCAGGTCGAGCCGCTGATGCACGACCACGAGCGGTATAGCTCAACCGCCGTACGGAAGGCCCTGGCCGAGGGCGATATGGACCGGGTGACCAGCCTGCTGGGGCGGGCGTACCGGGTCTCGGGACCGGTGGTGCGCGGTTTCGAGCGGGGGCGGACAATCGGCGTGCCGACGGCGAATATCTCGGTGGCGGCCGACCGCGCACTACCCGCACTCGGTGTCTACGCGACGCGGGTACACGTGGCCGGGCAGACGTTCCGCGGCGGGACGAACGTGGGCAGGCGACCAACGTTCGATGCCGGGCATGTGTCGATCGAAACCCACATCCTGGACTTCGAAGGCGACATCTACGGCGAGCGGATGGACCTGGAGTTCATCGCCCGGCTGCGCGGGGAGTTGAAGTTCGATGACATCGAGCAGCTGAAGGAACACATCGCGGCCGACATTGCGCGGGTGCGGGAGATCCTCTCCTGAACGGCGGCGCCACCACCCTACGAACCGGAACATGCGAACGATGACCCGAAAGATGGCCCCAGTCGATGAGCAGATCACCGTCCTGATGAGCGGCGTGGATTACGGCGATGCACTGCTGAAGAAGCAGATGGAACGGGAGCTGCGAGGGCTGCTCGAACAGGACCGGCCGCTGCGCGTTTACCTGGGGATCGACCCGACGGCGACGTCGCTGACCCTGGGGCACACGGTGCCGCTACGCAAACTGCGCCAGTTCCAGGAGTTCGGGCACGACTGCGTGTTCCTGATCGGCGATTACACGGCACTGATCGGCGACCCGAGTGACAAGAACAAGCTGCGGCCGATGCTTACGCAGGAAGACATCGCGGCGAACGAGGCGACGTACTACGAGCAGGCATCGCGGGTGCTCGATCCGCAGAGGACCGAGCTGCGGCACAACTCGGAGTGGCTGGGGAAGCTGACCTTCCCGGACATCATCAGCCTGATGTCGAAATTCACCGTGGCGGAGATGCTGCGGCGCGATAACTTCCGGAAGCGCTGGGACGACGGTGACGCGGTGTACCTCCACGAGTTCCTGTACGCGCTGATGCAGGGGTACGACGCCTACGCCCTGCATTGCGATGCCCAGGTCGGGGGGACGGAACAGCTCTTCAACCTGATGGCCGGGCGGAAGATCCAGGAGGACGCGGGACAGAAGCCGCACGTGCCGGTGACGATGCCGATCCTGGTGGGGCTGGATGGCAAGGAGCGGATGTCGAAATCGAAGGGCAACCACATCGGCGTGAACGATCCGCCGCAGGAACAGTACGGGAAGGCGATGTCGATCCCGGATGAAGCGCTGGAGAACTTCTTCACGCTGGCGACGAACCTGCACCCGGATGAGGTGAAGGCGATGATGGCGGAGCTGCGCGACGGAGAGCGGAGCCCGATGGACACGAAGAAGCGGCTCGCGCGGACGATCGTGGGCGAATTCTGGGGCGAGGATGCCGCGGCGGCGGCCCAGGAGCATTTCGAGCGGACCGTGCAGCGCAAGGAGATGCCCGATGACATCCCGGACCACCGGGTGGTTGAGGGCGACCTGTTGCTGGACGTGATCGTGGCCGCAGGTGCAACTCCATCGAAGCGCGAGGCGCGCAGGCTGTTCGAGCAACGGGGGGTGACCGTGGACGGACTGGTGATGGAACCGACGACGCCGGCACGGGCGGGCATGGTTGTGCAGGTGGGGAAGCGGCGCTGGATCCGGCTGGTGTAGGAGTGGGCGGCCGGGGCGTATGGCTTCAGGCTGGAAGGGGGCGCCGAAGGATAGCCCCGGATGCTCGCCGGGCCTGATCCACGATGATGAACGCCAGCGCGGCCATGGGAACAAAGAGCAACCAGGCAGGTGGAAGCGCGGCCATGGAGAAGGTGCGGTTTAGGCCGGGGACATAGACGAGCACGAGCGCCAGAACCAGTTCGAAGCCGAGGCCGAGGAGGGCGGTACGGTTGTCCCGGAGATCGAGGCGGCGGGCGAGGCTGCCATCGCGCTGGGCTACGAGGCAGCCGGCCTGGGCGCCGACGATGCCGAGGAACGTCACGGTCGCGGCCTGCCGGGCCAGATCGCCGAAGGGATCGAAGGAATCGCCCGGGCGCCATCCATCCACGGCGAAGAAGGCGAAGAAGCCGCAGAGCGCCACCGCGGCCTCGATGACACCGAAGAAGAGGAAGGTCCGGAGGCCAAGCTGGCGGGTAAGGAGGGGGCGGGAGGGCGGCTCCGGGGGCACTCGCATGATGCCGGGGGCGGGGCTTTCCGCGCCGAGAGCGAGGGCGGGGAGGAGGTCTGTCCCTACATCGACGGCGAGGGCCTGGATGACTGCGAGGGGCAGCGGAACGGGAAGGAAGATGTAGAGAAGAAAGGGCACCATTTCGGCGACGTTGCTGGCGAAGACATAGCTCATAAACCGGCGGATGTTCGCGCGGATGGATCTGCCTTCTTCGATGGCGGCGACGATAGTGGTGAAGTTGTCATCGGAGAGGACGATGTCGGCGGCCTGCTTCGCAACTTCGGTGCCACGGAGTCCCATGGCTACACCCACATCGGCGGCTCTGAGGGCGGGTGCGTCATTGACGCCATCGCCGGTGACGACCACTACCTCGCCGGCGGCCTGGAGGACGCGCACGATCCGGAGCTTCTGCTGGGGATCGACGCGCGCAACGACTGCGTTGGCACTGAGGAAGTTGCTGAGCGCCCGATCGCTCATCTGGTCGACGGCATCGCCGGTGACAACGGGGGCATCGCCATCGACGAGTTGAATGGTGCGTGCGACGGCGCGGGCGGTCTCCGGGTGGTCACCGGTTAGCATGATGACGCGGACGCCGGCGCGCTCACAGGCCTGGATGGCCGCGCCGACGCCGGCGCGAGGCGGGTCACTGAAGCGCGCCAGGCCCACGGGTGCGGGCGGGCTATCGGGGGGTCCGGCAGCGAACAACAGGACGCGATCGCCGGCGCGTGTCGCCTCTTCGATTGCAGCGGCAAGGGGCGCTGGCAGGCTGGCATCCGAAAGCCGGAGAACGGCTTCGGGAGCCCCTTTGACGAACTGGAGCGGATTGCCCGCTACCTCGCAGGTGACGGACATGTACCGCTTTCGGGCATCAAAAGGGGTGCCATCGATCCGCCGGTGGACCGCTCTGAGCCTTTCGGGGTCGGCGCCTTCGCGCAGTGCCCAGCGGAGCAGGGCGGCATCGAGGGGATCGCCCGCCGGAAACCCGGCGTTGAAGGAGGCATCGTTGCAAAGGACGGCTGCGAGGAGCATCCCGGGGGAGGGAGCGGAAGCACCGTTGGCGGAGAGCGCGCCTTTCACTTCGAGTGCATTCTCGGTCAACGTGCCGGTCTTATCGGTGCAGATGACGGTAACCGACCCGACCACCTCGACGGCGGAGAGGCGCCTCACGGCGGCGCCACGATCGGCCATGCGCCGCGCGCCAATGGCGAGAGAGACGCTGAGGGTGGGCAGAAGGCCTTCGGGAACGAGTGCGACGATGACGCCCGTGCCGAAGGTGAGGGCGGTGAGGAACGAGGTATCGGTGAAGGCGGCGGCAAGGACGAGAGTAGCCGCGCCGGCGAGCACTGCGACGGTGGCTGTGACCCGGGAGAGGGCGGCGATCTGCAACTCGAGCAGCGATGGGCGATCGCCCGCGCTCTCGACGAGGCTGGCGACGAGAGCGACGCTGCTCCGCAGTCCGGTGGCGTAGACGGCCGCGGTCGCGGTCCCCGTGGCGATCCCGGCACCGGCGGGAAGCAGTGGGAGCAGGCCATCCATCTGAAGTGGCGAACCGGAAATGACCGCCGGGTCCGCCGAGCGCTCAACCGGGAGGGTTTCGCCGGTGAGCATCGAGAGGTCTGCCGAAAGGCCTTCGGCTGAAAGCAGAACGCAATCGGCGGGAACAATATCGCCCGCCGAGAGCTGCACGACATCGCCGGGCACGAGCGCGGCCGCGGGGATGGTAGTGGCCAGGCCGTTGCGCCGAGCGGTCGCCTGGACGGCGACGCGACGCATGAGGCTTTCGACGACCTGGCCGGCCCGAAATTCCTGGACAAACGCAAAGGCTCCATTGAGCACGACGACGGCGACGATGGCGGCTCCCAGCTCGTGAAGACCGGCGGCGAAGGCAAGGCCGGCGGCGAACCAGAGAAGGAGGGCGAGCGTATGGGTAAACTGGGCGGCCAACGCGCCCAGGTGGTGGGCGGAGGTGGTGCGTATGGGCTGATTGGGGCCGAACTGGCGGAGGCGGGCCGCGGCTTCAGGAGTATCGAGGCCGTGGAGCGACGTGCCCAGCATCGCGAGGCGGGATTGCGGGGTTGCCGCGGCAAGCTCACGAGGGTCGGTCGCCAGATCCGGGATCACGGGCATGCTTCTCCGGGGTGCAGTGTAGGGCCGGGGCAACAGGCGGCCACAATTCGTGTGCGGGCTGTTGCGGGGGTCCAACCGGGAACCGTATTCTGCTGGCCCGGGGCGCTTCCCGGAGTGAGGGCACCATTGGCAGACCTGAAGGAAACGCAGGAGCGGCATGCGCGGGACGTTATCGCCGGGAACATGGCGGCATTGATGGGTGATTTCACGCCAAACGGGTTGACGAAGGTGATGGGGCTGGCAGCCAACCCGATCTCCGCTACCTCGTTCGAAGTGAAGGACGTGGGCAATAGCGAGGCAGAGATCAGCTACATCGGGGCCACGACGCGGAAGGTCTGGAGCCGCTGGGTGGAATCCGGCGGCAAGTGGCAGGTCGACGACCTGAAGGACCTGGGCTGAGATGAGCGAACCCGCAACCGCCCGCGAGGCAGTCGATCGGAACGCGCTGGCGGTGATGACGGGCAACCTGGCGCAGATCATGGCCGACGTCACCCCGGAGGCGCTCGCGCAGATGATGCAGATGGGCACGCAGGCCGGCGGTCTGTCTCCGGCGCAGATGCCCAACATCGAGGGGTACGACATCGAGGAGAAGGGGCCCGCCGGGGAGGGGGAGCTCTTCCACGTCACATTCAATTCGCCGGTGGGAACCGCAACGCTGGCGACAACCTGGAAACTCGTGATGGGCCAGTGGAAGCTCGCGGCGGTAGAGCTGGTCAAAGCGGAGATGACCGGGCAGGAATCGTGAATCATGGACATCTGCCTGGTGCGCCATGCAATCGCTGTCGAGCGGGGAACGCCCGGCTACGAGGATGACCGGAAGCGGGACCTGACGCGGGAGGGGCGGGCCCGCATGGAAGAGGTGGCAGCGGGGCTGGCACGGGTGTTTACGCCGCAGGCGATCCTCACTTCGCCACTGGTGCGGGCGGTGCAAACCGCGGACGTCCTGCGGGAGGTTTACGGCCTGGGGAAGCCGCTGGCGTGCGATGCCCTCGCGACAGGGGACCACGAGGGGGTGCTCCGGGTGCTGGATGACCTGGACGCGGAGTCGATCGCGCTGGTCGGGCATGAGCCCTGGATGAGTGAACTTCTTTCGTATCTTCTTACCGGTGAGCCAGGCACGGTGGCTGTGACGATGAAGAAAGGCGGCGCCGCACTTGTGGGATCGCGCGGGGCACCCCGCCCCGGGGCCTGCTGGCTGGAATGGCTGGCGCCGCCTGGGATGCTGCGAAGGGTTGGGCGAGGAAGGGACTAGCCGGGAGGCTGCAGCTGGACCGGGACCTTGAGAACGGCTTCGAGGCGGCGCTGCTGGCGTTCCAGCTCGTAGATCTCGGCATCGAGCGGGGCGCTTCCGCTGAGGCGGATGACCAGGGCTCCCTTCTTCCGGGCGGCAGTGAGATCGTGCACCGGCGAGGGATGGCGGCGGCGGACCGCGCGGGCGGCTCCAAGCAGGGCGGCGAGGATGGCCGTGGCGCGCGGGTCATCGGGCTGGATGAGCGAGCCATAGGGGCTCAGGTCGGGCGAGCCGGAACTGGCCCAGCGGACGAGTGCGGCAAGGATGACAATCTCGCGGTGGGTAAACCCGTGAAGGTCGCCGGAGTGGACGAGGTATTCGGCGTGGCGGTCGCGGTTGTAGTAGTCGATGTGCATGCCAATGCCGGCCAACCTTGCTGCGTGGAGGAGGAGGGCCTTTTCTGGTTGACCAAGGCCGTGGAGATCGGCGGTGGCATCGAAGAGGATGGCGGCGGCAAGGACGACAGGCTCAGCCACGCGCTCATCGAGCCCGTTGGCGCGGGCGAGGCCGGCGATGGAGGCCGCGCGAACGTCGGGGAGGATGGGTGACTCGCCCCGGAGCTGCTGCCAGACGAGGCCTTCGCGCAGCCCCTGGCCGGCCACATGGAGGGTCGTGGCCCCAACAACATCCATGACCTCATCAATGACGACAGCGGCTGCGGGGAGGGTTTCTACACGGTTCGCGCCGATGCCGGGGAGCCGGCGCCGCTCATCGTTGGGGAGCCGGGCGAGGGTAGCGGTGAGCCGCGCGAGTTCGCGCCGGCTGACTTCGAGGCCGTGGAGCCGGCGAAGCGGGTACTTGCGCTTGAGCCGGATGAGACGGGCGAGGTTGCGCACGGCGCCGCCGCTGGCCACGAGGGTTGGGTGCGGGGCGACGGTGGAGATCTGCTGGCGGACCGCCTTGCGAAGGGCCCGGATTTCGCGGGGGGCGGGGGGATCGCCGCGCAGGTACTTCTCGCGAGCATAGATGGCGCCGAGCGGCACGGACTGGACATTCGCGAGGCGGCGGTCTTCAACGCGCATGACCTCGAGCGAGCCGCCGCCGATATCGAGGAGGTGTCCATCGCGAAAGGTGGTGCTATTGGCAACGCCGAGGAAGCCGCAGAAGGCTTCTTCGCTGCCCGAGAGCACGCTGATTGAGAGACCGGTGCGGGCCCGGACAGCATCAATGAACCGCGGGGCGTTGGGCGCGCGGCGCAGTGCCTCGGTGCCGACGGCGATGGTGACCGAGGGGCTGAAGGAAGCAGCGACCTGGGCCATGACGGCGACCGCGCGAAGGCCGCGCTCGATGCCCTCGGGGGTCAGGTCTCCTCCCTGCTGGCCTTCGCCAAGGCGGGCATCGAAGCGTTCTTCATCGATGACTTCGAAGGCGGACGGGGAGAGAGAGCGGGCGACGAGCAGACGAACGGAGTTCGAGCCGACATCGATGACGGCGATAATGGTGGGGCTCACAAAGACCTCTTCACAGAGATCATTATGATCCTCCCGTTAACATCAGTTAATGGGGGCGGTGTGAGCGCGACCGGGGAGGGGTTGACATGGGCCGTGTAGAATGAATGACAGTCCGCACAATGGAGGGTGGCGCATGAAGCGAAAGATGGTGGCGGCGGGACTGCTCCCGATGCCGTTTATCGCCCTGCCTGTGGCGGCAGTGCTTTTCGGAGGCATGGCATCGCCGGGGAGGGACGGTGTGGTCGTGCAGACTCCGCAGCCGCTGGAGCGGCCCGTTGAGCGCATACTTGGCACCGGGGCGCCAGGGGAAACAGACAGCGAGGCTGCCCTGGCGTATGGGACAACGAGCCGCGGGCAGCGTGACTGCAACAGCGGACCGGAATCCGAGGGATAGCGGCGAGCCGGGATGGCCGATTGTGGACCGTGGACCGGGGCCATCGAGGCCGGATGGTGAGGCGCTGAAGTGACTCCCGTGGAACGCCGGAAGCAGCGGTCGGACCGGGCCATTGATGAATATCTGCTGAGCGAGCAGCAACTCGAAGACATGTACTACCACATGCTGCTTGCGCGGCGGCTGAACGAGCGGATGCTTGTGCTGAACCGCCAGGGGCGGGCGGCGTTTGTGATAGCGGGTGCGGGGCAGGAAGCGGCCCAGGTGGGTGCGGCAATGGCGCTGAGGGCAGGGACGGACTACCTGGCCCCTTACTACCGCGACCTGGGGATGAACCTTGTCCTTGGGATGACAGCGCGAGAGGCGATGCTGAACCTGCTGGCGAAGCGCGACGACCCGAATAGCCATGGCCGCCAGATGCCCTCGCACTGGGGGAACACGGAACGGCGGATCGTGACGCAATCGAGCGTGGTCGCGACGCAGCTGGTGCACGCCGCGGGCATCGCACTGGGCGCGAAGCTGCGGAATGACCCGCTCGTGGTGATGGCCTGCTGCGGCGAGGGGAGCACGAGCCGCGGGGACTTCCACGAGGCACTGAACTTCGCCTCGATCCACCGGCTGCCGGTGATTTTCTACATCCAGAATAACGGCTACGCGATCACCGAGCGGAACGAAAAGGAGATGGCCGTGCCGAACGTGGCGGACCGTGCACGTGCGTACAACATGAGCCACGCGATGGTGGATGGGATGGATGGCGTCGCTGTTTACCAGACGGTGCGGCCGGCGGTGGACCAGGCGCGGAGGGGCGGTGGGCCGTTCCTGATCGAGGCGAAGTGCTACCGGCTGTGGCCACATTCGAGCGACGACGATGATTCACGCTACCGGCCGAAAAAGGAACTCGAGGAGTGGACCAGGAAAGACCCGATCAGTTCGTTCCGGGCGCGGGTGGAGACCGACGGGATCTTCCCGCGGGAGGACCTGGATGAAATCGAGCAGCGGGTGGATGAGGAAGTGAAGGAGGCGACCCAGTGGGCACTCATGCAGCCCGACCCGGAACCCGAGGATGCGCTCGGGTTCGTGTACAAGGAGCTGTGAGATGGCCGCGATGACCATCATCGAGGCGGTGCGGGCGACCCTGGACGAGGCCATGGGGGAGGACGAGCGCGTGTTCATCATGGGGGAGGATGTGGAGGCGGGAGGGGTGTTCCGGGCGACGGACGGTTTGCGGGCAAAGTATCCGGGGCGGGTCATCGATACGCCGCTTGCGGAATCTTCGATTGTTGGGCTGGCGATCGGGGCGGCACATTATGGGATGCGGCCGGTGGCGGAGATCCAGTTTGCCGATTTCATCCATGCCGGGTTCGACCAGCTGTGCAGCGAGGCATCGCGCTGGTGTTACCGGACGCGGGGAGAGGCCTACCTGCCGATGGTGGTGCGAACGCCGTGGGGCGGCGGGGTGCATGGGGGGCAGCACCACTCGCAGAGCATCGAGGCCTATTACGCGCACATGCCGGGGCTGAAGGTGGTGGCGCCATCGTTCCCGGCGGATTACCGGAGCCTGCTACGGGCAGCAATCGCAGACCCGAACCCGGTCCTTTTCCTGGAGCACAAACGCACGTACCGGCTGGTTCGGCAGGAGATGGAAGGCGCGCCCGCGGAAACGGTGATTGGGCGGGCGCGGGTGAGCAGGAGGGGCGCGGACCTGACGATCATCGCGTATGGGCTGATGCTGCACGAGTCACTTGCGGCGGCGGAGACGCTGGCCGGTGAAGGAATTGAGGCGACCGTGGTCGATCTGCTGACGCTCAATCCGCTGGACCGGGAGACGATCCTGGAATCGGCGAAGGCGACGGGCAAGGTGCTGATCGTGCATGAAGACACGTTGACCGGGGGCCTTGGCGGCGAGGTCGCGGCGATCATCGCCGAGCACGCCTTCGAGTACCTGGATGCGCCGATCCGGCGGGTAGCCGGGCCAGACATCCCGCCGATGCCCTTCCACCACGCGATGGAGGACTTCTTCATGCCGAACCGCCACAAGATCGCGGCGGCAGCGCGGGAACTGGCGGCGTATTGAGGTGATTCACAATTCACAATTCACGATTCACGATGTTGGTGCGACATGACCATCGTGAAGATGCCGCAACTCGGCGAGAGCGTTGCCGAGGGGACGATCGTGGCGTGGATGAAGGCTCCGGGAGACCGAATCGAACTCGACGAGCCGCTCTGCGAGATAGAAACGGAAAAGGTCACCGCCGAGCTTCCTTCGCCGTTCGAGGGGACGATGGGAGAAATCCTGGTGCCGCAGGGCGAGACGGTGGAGGTGGGGACACCACTCTGCGATGTAGTGGAGGCGTCCGCGGCCTCGCCCGCGGGCGCTCCGCCGGCGGCTGCGAACGGCAACGGAGACGGGAAGTGGGTCGGCGGCCCCATGGCGATCCCGCCGGATGAACCGCGGGTAGACGACCCGGCGCCGGCGGGTGCAGTGGTCCGGGCACCCGAGGCAGTCTCGCAGGCGGCTTCGCGGACGAGGCCTGACGAGCGCGAACGTTTCTATTCGCCGGCGGTGATGCGGCTGGCGCGGGAACACTCAATTGACCTGGCGCAGGTGACCGGGAGCGGCATTGGCGGGCGGGTCACGCGGCGCGATGTGGACCGGCACATGGCAACCGTGCCTGCACCGATGGCGGCTGGCGCTGCAGGTCCTGGGGTGGCGCCTACGGCCCCCGGGGCGCCGTACGAGACGGTCGTGCTATCTCCGACACGGCGGACGATTGCCGAGCACCTGGTGCGTTCGAACGTCGAGGCGCCACAGGCGTGGACGATGGTCGAGTGCGACGTCACGCGGCTGGTGGCGCTGCGGGAGCAGGACAGGGAACGATTCCGGGAACAGGAGGGCGTGGATCTGACGCTGCTGCCGTACTTCACGGCCACGGTGTGCGAAGCGCTGCGCGAATTCCCGATGATGAACGCGCGCTGGGAGGGCGGGGAACTCCGGCGCTACCGGGCGGCCAACGTTGCGATTGCCATCGCGACCGAGCACGGGCTGGTCACTCCAGTGGTGCACGACGCAGGGGATTTGAGCGTGGCGGGGCTGGCCAGGCGGATCGCCGACCTGGTGCAGAGGGCGCACCAGCGGAAGCTGCGTCTCGAAGATATCGAGGGGGGCACCTTCACGGTCAACAACACGGGGTCGTTCGGTTCCGTGGCATCGAAGCCGATCGTGAACACGCCGCAGGTTGGGATTGTGACTATGGAACGCGTCGTGAAGCGCCCGGTAATCGTTGAGGGCGACGCGATAGCGATCCGTTCGATGGTGAACGTTTGCCTGAGCTTCGATCACCGGGCGCTGGATGGATACGAGGCCGGCGGGTTCCTCGCGGACCTGAAGCGGCGGCTTGAAGCGATCGGCTGAACGGCGGCGTGGGGTAGTCCCGAGTGCACGCTGCGTAGTACGCAGTTGCCCTGGCACTACGAGGCACGACACGTATTACGCGCAAGGGCCAGATCACGATCGCGGCGGCCATCCGGGAGGCCCTGGGTATCGTTGAAGGTGACCGGGTGGCGGTGAGCTACGACGAGCTCACCCAGCTTGTGACGCTCGTGCCAACGGGCTCGGTTGTCCGCCGGACAGCCGGGATGCTGAAGCGCCCGGGCAGGCCGGCCATCGAGGC
>Ga0209476_10002650_pt1 | contig 11935 bp, 9 predicted proteins | sample KloWWTrecipitate_FD_187179 | JGI IMG/M metagenome (GOLD analysis project Ga0209476, IMG submission 187179) | Active sludge microbial communities from Klosterneuburg, Austria, studying microevolution and ecology of nitrifiers - Klosterneuburg... | ecosystem: Engineered > WWTP > Aerobic digester >...
TGCCCCAGAATGCCGACTGATCGAGAAGGCTATCGCGTCGGCGGATGGCAAGAGCAGAGGGTCACAGATGAGCCGAGCGGGTGCTCGGCGCATGGACAGCGTCAATGAGCCGGAAGAGCCGCAGGGCACGCCGGGTTGAAGCCAGCATTTTAGTGTCAACCGTAGGTCACGGTGTCTGCCGGGCTCGCGTCGATCCTTGATGCACGGTTCGACGATGTTGCGGCGCCGCTCGCGGAGGGTGTGAGGCCGTCGGCGCGGTCGTTGTGCAAGGCCGCGCAGATGCGTGCTTCCTTCAGAGCATCAATAGTGCTGATCAACGCTGAAGCTCTCGCATCGATCGCGCAGACGTTCTTTGAAGCGGGCGAGGACGACCACGCGTTCAGGTTGTGGAGGCAAGCCGCAGACCAGGGAAGTGCAGTTGTTCGACGGGAGCTTGCGGCACCACGCAACGACACCTCCAAGTGACAAGAACCGTGTTGTCGACCAGGCAGGGAATTGGCCGCGTTCAGGCCTCCTTCAGCGGCGAGGCGCCGACGTAGTTTGACCACGATGCGCCGCAGTCAGCTGCCGCGAGGGCTTCCCGTGGCCGACGATGCGCATGGACGCCGCCTTCCGCGACGCGCACGACTTGAGCGACAATCGCACCGGCTCGACGAAGAAGCAAGTGAGTGAAGGCCTCAGGCAAGGGAACACGGTCGCACTTAGAAAGCGACCGCGCGCTCGGCAGGCTAGTCGAATTTTCGGCGGCAGGGTTCGCAATTCTCGGCGGTTCAAAGCGGTGGCGCATTCGTAGTCGATCGCCCACCCCACCGATGCGGGTCCCGTGGAGCGCCCGATCTGAGAACGCGAGACGTACCGCGGTTGGACGACGGCCATGGGTGGCAGCAACTTCCGTTTGGTATTCATCGCACCACCTCAATGATTTTCTTCGCCGCCTGAAGTGCAGCGATCAGCGCGGGGACGTCCTCTGGAGCGACGCTGAAAGTCTCCGTCGAGCTGGGTGCTTCGAAGTGCGTTTCGTCCCAGTGGATCGTGACGTCAGCACCCCAGTCGGCGTGATGGAATGAGTGCGCAATGGTGACGTGATAGATGCCGTCGTGGTCGAACTCGTGAGGATGGATGATTCACGGGAAGTTCCGGTCAGGTGCGTCAATCTCGGTGTTCGTTGCCCACGCGTCCGGCAAGACGACCGACGGGTGTGCCCGAGTAGCCCTGCGGCGGTGACGAGCTCGTTCACAGTGACGTCGGCACCGGTACTCGAAATAGCGGACATCTCATCTCCAAGGTGTTATTGTTTCGTCCTCGTCGCTCTGGTCAGCGTCGAGGGCATTTTCATTTAGTTCGCAATTGAATTGCGGGACCTAAGACGGCTGCCGCCAAGTCTCTCTGTAAGGTCAGAAATTTGCCTCGCAAGCTCGTGTGCGTGGCCTGCGTTGCGCTCGTACCGCATCGCTGCAGCGACAGGCGGATGCTCAAGCTGAACCCGCCACTCTTGCAACTTCGCGCGCCAAGGTCGCTCGCGTGGCAGCGCAAGGCCGGAGGGCAGCCTGCGATGGAGACGCCTACACCCACGCACATCACCCGCGCGTCGGCGTGCCCCGCGAGGGCGGAGGATGCAGCCGCGACTTGCCGACAGGCCGCCAGCGTCGGTGGGCATCGTGCCACGAAGGCGGACGGGCTTCGGGCGATCCGTTCTTCATCCTGACTTCCCACCCATCGTGGGAGCCGAGTGCTCGGTGATGCCACCAACACAGGAGGACGCCGTTGTCGGTGTGCGTGGGGCCGCCCCCGGCGTACTCGACAACGTGGTGCAGTTCGCACCACCCAGCGGGCACCCCGCAACCCGGGATGACGCAGGCCCCGTCACGCAACACGATCGCCTTTCGCTGCCAGTGATCGAAGACACGGTTCGTGATACCGAGACTGTGGATGCGGCCGTCTTTGATCCGAATCCGCTGGATCGTCGACTCACAACCGATCTGCCGGGCGGCGTGAATCGAGAGTGGTTCGTCTACCCCGTCGACCACGGCGAACCCACGGCCAGAGTCGAGGTCTTCTGATTTCACGGACACCACAAGCGTTGGTGCGTCGCCTCCGAGGGTGGGAAGCTCGCCGCTCCGGGCTGCGATGCTGAAGATCGTGGCCAGCACATCGTGCTGTTTCTGCGCGCGGGTGCGGAGATCAGTGGGATCGCCCTCACCCGAAGCGCCATCATCCGCCGCCTGGCCGCCGTCGTCGGCCCCAGCTGGGCGAAAGCGGGGCCCCGCGAGCTTGGGATTGAGCATCGCATCGCTGATGCGCTGAAACTGCGCCGCCACCTCGACGAGCGTGTGGCCCGAGACCGGCACGAGCCCGTCTCGTGGAATGCCGAACGTGATGCCGCGCTTGCGCAGCGCCCGAGCATCGCGTGGTTCTGCACCATCCGGGTCGAGGTGGAACGCGAGCGCCTGCGCGAGGGAGTGCAGGTCGCGCACGCCGAGCGGCGATGGTGGCTCGCCCGAACAGCTCTCTGAGGAACACGCAAACCCGCCACCGACAAGCTCTACTGCCTCTGCGCAGCAAGCGCCGCGTGCGGCGGCGGCCAACTGGCCTTCGGCCTGGCGCACGATGGTGGCGCCGACCGCGACGTGGAGATCTTGCAGTGGCCCGAGCAAGCCCGAGACCGCATCGACGCTGACAGCACCTTCGAGGAGTGCCTGGCGAAGTGCCGGCAGCTCGGGAGGGAGAAACGCGCCCGACGCGATCCCAACGCCGCGCCGCACTTTGCGTGCGACCCGCAACGACGCCGCAACCGCGTGGGGCGACGCGAGTGTCACCGCCTGGACGAGGTCGTTCACATTGCGGCACCCAATACTCGCCGCCAAGCCCCCGGCATTCGGCCGACTCGCCGAGCGTGCATCGGCCTCGCCCACCAGCTCCGCCATGAGCCCGTCGAGGCGGCGCTGCACGCCGGCCGCAACCGCCATTGCTTCGAGCAACACGCTGTCGCTTGATGCGTCGACAAGCTCCGACTCGAACACGTTGCACAGGAGCTTTTCGATCGAACGATCGACCCCGCGAACCAGCTCGACGAGGGCACCAACCGGCGGGATGCCGGGGCTCTCAGCCGGAGTGTCTACGAGGTGTTTCATGCCTCTATTCAAGCGTGAGCCACCGACATTCAGGGCTCGAAAACTCCCAGATCCATGGTGTTTTGAAAAGCCGTGGAAAAAGAATTCTCGAGGGGCCTGGGGAGGAGGACTGAGCGGCAACCCGACGATGAACTGAGCGGTAGCCCGACGATGAACGGCTCGGTTTGGAGCATCCGGGCCCCTGAGATTCAGGCGCGCGAGAGACAACTTCCGAAACTCGCGTCATAGCTGGCTGAATTACGCATCTCTCTGAGTGAGACCGATATTCCGAGGGGGAGCGATGAGTGAACAACAGGGGAGCATGGCGCGATGGCTCCGGAGTCAGATGAACTCGGCGCGTGCGCTCGCGCAGGGGCTGCGCGAAGCGGAATCCGCGCGTTCGACCCGCCGCCTGGTCGGCGGCCCAGGCAGAAGCCGGGCTACCTACCGCAGCGTCGCCCTCTGAAACCGCAGCGCCCTCTGACAACGCGTCGCCCTCTGAAACCGCGTCATCCTCTGAAGCCGCGTCATCTTCGAAGAGCAACCAGCACCGAACACCGAGCACCGAACAACGCTGAGCGAAGCGCGACAGCTACGCGTTCACGTCGACAACCGTGCGCCCGCGCACTCGCCCAGCAAGGATCTCGGCCGCGAACGGCAGAGCTTCGGCGAGCCCGATCGTCGTGGTCATCGCGTCGAGTTGGGTGAGGTTCAGCTCCGCGCCCAGCGCCTCCCAAGCCCGCTCACGCAGCGCGAGCGGTGCGTCGACAGAGTTCGCACCACCGAGCGTCACATCGCGGAGGATGAACGGCAACACGGTCACGGGAAGGTCGGCGCCCTGTGCGAGCCCGCACGCGATAACGGTGCCGCCGTACTGCGTTTGCGCGAGCACGTTCGCAAGCGTCGTGCTCCCGACCACATCGACCGCCCCGGCCCAGCGAGTCGACTGCAGCGGCTTGCCGCCCGTCGCCGACAGCTCGGCGCGATCAATCACCCGCGACGCTCCGAGCGCACGCAGGTAGTCGCCCTCCTCGAGCATTCGGCCGCTTGAGGCGACCACGCGATATCCGCGACCCGCGAGAAGTGACACGGCAACCGAACCGACGCCACCGGCGGCACCGGTCACGAGGATCTCTCCGTCACCCGGCTGGACACCGGCATCCGCAAGCTTCAACACCGCGATCATCGCGGTGAACCCGGCCGTGCCAATCGCGGCCGCCTGCAATGGTGAAAGCGACGCCGGCACCCGCACGAGCGCGTCGGGGCGCACCCGCGCACGCGTCGCGAACCCACCATGGCGACCCTCGCCGAGCCCATCGCCGTTTAGCACGACGAGGTCGCCCTCGCTCCATGCGGGATCGGCAGAGGCGGTCACACGGCCCACCACATCGATGCCGAGCACGAGGGGCCACGCCCGCACAATGCCGCCGGCGCCCGCCACCGCGAGGCCGTCCTTGTAGTTGTAGCTCGAATACAGCACGTCGAGCTGCACCGCCCCGTCGAGCAGCGCCTCCTCCGACGCCTCGACGACCTGCGCCGCGGCGCCCTGGCTCTCGATAAGGATTGCGCGCATCGTGGGTGCTCCAATTTCTCGTGTGTGTGGTGCTGGTGGCCGCGCCCGGAAATTGCAGAATCAGGATGCCGCGGCCCAAACTTCGAATCAGGTCAAGGCGCGTTCTCGGCGGCGAAGTCGGCTTCTGCGGGGACCACGGACGTCTGCCCCTTGGCACCGCCAGCAACACCGTCGCCGCCGCCGACACGACCCGGGCCGTCACCGTTGGGCGCATCCCGCCCCCAAATGCTTGTCACCCGCCCGAAGACCGACTCAACTGTGAGTGCGACCGCGCACAGCACGGCGATGCTGCCGGGAACGAGTACCAGCAGGTCGTCGATCCGCTCCCAGGCCTTCGGGCTCCAGAGTGCGACCCAGGTCAGCACGAGGGCGATCGAAGTGGTGAGCTCGCCCACCAGGCTGACCACGGCGAACACAACCGCCCGGCGGTGATGCTTGCGGGCGGCCTTGCGCGAGACCCGAAAGTCGATCCCGAATGTGATCAGGAGAAGTGCGAAGAGCGACAGCAGGATGCCGAGATCGCCGGATGTGAGTTCGCGCATGGCCTCATGATGCCGGGTATTTCTCCCAAGCGGGAGCTTTGCGCGCCGATGCGTCGATTCCGCGGTCTCGCGGGGGAGTGCACCGCAGTACGCTAGGACGATATCCCGACCGCTCAAAAGGAGTACCCGTGTCTGACGGCTTCGCCCTGTTTTCCGACCGCTCCGTTGTCGCCATGCGCGTCAACGGTGAGCTGAAAGACCTGGCGGCGACGCTCACGGGCACCGAGACTGTCGAGCCGGTGCACATCGACAGCCCGGACGGCCTCAGCATCCTTCGCCACTCGGCGGCGCACGTGCTCGCGCAGGCGGTCCAGCGGATCAACCCGCAGGCAAACCTCGGCATCGGTCCGCCAATCACCGACGGCTTCTATTACGACTTCGGTGTCGAAGAGAACTTCACGCCCGAAGATCTGAAGGCCATCGACAAAGAGATGCAGCGCATCATCCGCGAGGGCCAGCGCTTCGTGCGCCGCGTTGTCAGCGATGAAGTCGCGCTCGTCGAGCTCGCCGACGAGCCGTTCAAGCTTGAGCTTGTCGGGCTGAAGGGTGCGGCATCGGTCGGCGATAGCGGTGAGAGCGTCGAGGTGGGCGCCGGCGAACTCACGATCTACGACAACGTGAACCGCGAGGGCGAGACCGTCTGGAAGGACCTCTGCCGCGGACCGCACCTGCCGAGCACTCGCATGATCGGCAACGGCTGGTCGCTGACCCGCATCGCCGCCGCCTACTGGCGCGGGAGCGAGAAGAACCCGCAGCTGCAGCGCATCTACGGCACCGCATGGCCCACGAAAGACGAGCTGCGCGCCTACCAGCTGCGCCTCGAGGAGGCCGCGAAGCGCGACCACCGCAAGCTCGGCCGCGAACTCGACCTCTTCTCCTTCCCTGAAGAGATCGGCTCTGGCCTGTCGGTGTGGCACCCCAAGGGTGGCATTGTGCGCGGCGAGATGGAGCAGCACGCCCGTGCGCGCCACATCGCGGGCGGCTACACCTACGTCTACACCCCGCACATCTCGAAGAAGGATCTCTTCCTCACCTCGAACCACCTCGTGACCTACAGCGACGGCATGTACCCGCCGATCCACATGGACGAGGAGCGCAACGAGCAGGGCGAGATCACCAAGCATGGCGTCGACTACTACTTGAAGCCGATGAACTGCCCGATGCACATCCTGATCTACAAGGAACGTGGCCGGAGCTACCGTGACCTGCCCATGCGCCTGGCGGAGAACGGCACCGTCTACCGCAACGAGCTCTCGGGTACGCTCCACGGACTCACCCGCGTGCGCGGGTTTACGCAAGACGACTCCCACCTGTTCGTCACCCCTGAGCAGCTCGAGGTCGAAGTTGCCAAGGTGCTCGAGTTCATCCTCTCGATGCTGCGCGACTTCGGGCTGACCGAGTTTGAGCTCGAGCTCTCGATGCGCGACGACGTCGCAACCAAGTGGATTGGCAGCGAGGAGTTCTGGGAGTCGTCGACCGACGCGCTGCGGCGGGTGGCTGTGGCATCCGGCCTCAAACTCACCGAGGTGCCCGGCGAAGCCGCGTTCTATGGCCCGAAGATCGACCTCAAGACGCGCGACGCGATCGGCCGTGTCTGGCAGCTCTCGACCGTGCAGGTTGACCCCAACCTGCCCGAGCGCTTCGGCCTCGAATTCACCGACAAGGACGGGCTCAAGAAGCGCCCGATCATGATTCACCGAGCGCTGTTCGGCTCGATTGAGCGGTTCTTCGCGATCCTGCTCGAGCACTACGCGGGTGCGTTCCCGCTGTGGCTCTCGCCGGTGCAGGTGGTGGGCATCCCCGTCGCCGAGCAATATGGCGACTACCTCAACGACATCGTGGAGCGCCTGCGCGTGGCCGGCGTTCGCGCCGAGGTCGACCACTCTGACGACCGCATGCAGAAGAAGATCCGCACGCACACCGCCTCAAAGGTGCCGGTGCAGCTGATCGTCGGAGAGAACGACCGGGCCGGTGGCACGGTCTCGTTCCGCTTCCGTGACGGCACGCAGACAAACGGTGTGGCGGTGGATGCCGCGATCTCGCTGATTCTGAACGCCATCGCCGCGAGGGTCCAGGTTTCAACGGCCGAAGATCTCACCGGCGTCATCGCGCCCGACGGGCCGGTCGAGGTCAAGGCTTGATCGACGAGCCAGGGCAGGGGCCTGGCCAAGGGCAGGGCCAAGGGCAGGATTCGGGCTTGCCCGAGCACCGTCTCGAGCCTCAGCCCAGGCTCGAGACGGCCAGCGACTTTGCGGGTGTGCCCGACCAGTTTCAGCGGCTGTGGACCCCACACCGGATGGCATACATCGCGGCCGGCCCGGAGCCGCTGCGCGAGACGTGCCCATTCTGCGCCGCACCGGGCAAGAGCGACGAAGACGCGCTCATCGTCGCGCGCGGTCGCACCGCGTACGTGCTGCTGAACCTCTTTCCGTATAACTCGGGCCACATGCTCGTGTGCCCGTATCGGCACGTCGCCAGCTACGACGACGCCACGGCAGAAGAGGTCGCCGAGATCGCCGAACTCACGCAGATCGGGATGCGCACCCTCCGTGCCGTCTCGCGCTGCGACGGCTTCAACCTGGGCATGAACCAGGGCGCCGTCGCAGGGGCGGGCGTTGCCGGCCACCTGCACCAGCACATCGTCCCGCGATGGGGGAGCGACGCAAACTTCTTCCCGATCATCGCCAAAACGAAGGCGCTCCCGCAGCTCCTCGGCGAAGTGCGCGAGTCAATCGCGCAGGCCTGGCCCCACTAGGCGCAAGCGGTAAGGTGCCGGCGGTGAGGTGCCGGCGCCGCGCTAGGCGTAGGCAGCTCAGTACCGACGTGTCGGCGCCAGCCAGCCTCAACGGACCTGCTGCACCTCGAACTGCATGCGCGGGTTGGCATATGCCTCCTGCGACTCGACCAGCTGCAGTTCGCGCTCGCCCGACTCGTGGGTGCGGGTGAGCAGGTCGAACACGCTTGACGTTGTGCGCGCGAGGGCGTCGGCGAGGTCACCGGTGCGGCGATAGTGCGCCGTAAACAGTGCCGCGGTTACGTCTCCTGAGCCGTTGGCCTTGAGGGGGATGCGGGGGGTCTTCACGATCCACGCGCCGCTGTCGTCGACCGCGAGCATTTCGATCGTGTCGGTGTCGGTGTCGGTGTTGCGCTCGGGGCGCTGCACGCTCGTCACGAGCACGGTGCGCGGGCCGGTCGCGCGGACGATGTCCACCGCAGCAAGCGTCGAGTCGAGCGTGTCGGGCTCGGTGTGGGTGAGGAACCCGAGCTCGAACTGGTTCGGTGTGATGATGTCGGCGGCGGGCACGACCCGATCGCGCAGCAACACGGGAATTGCGGGGGCCACGAAGCATCCCGAAGTCGCATTGCCCATGACGGGATCGCACGAGTACACAGCTGCCGGGTTGGCGGCCTTCACGCGGGCGACCGTGTCGAGAATGACATCGGCGATACCCTCATCGCCCTGATAGCCCGAGAGCACGACGTCGATGTCGGCAAACGCGCCGCGCTCTTCGATGCCAAGCAGCACGTCGCGCACATCGGCCGGGTTGATGACGGGACCGCGCCACGCGCCGTAGCCCGTGTGATTGGAGAAGTTGACGGTGTAGACCGGGAGGACCTCGACGCCGATACGTTGCAGGGGAAACACCGCGGCGGAGTTGCCAACGTGTCCATAGGCGACGGCGGACTGAATCGAGAGAATCTTCACGATTCGATCATTGCACCTTGCGCTGCGCAGCCTGAACGGCTTGGACCGAATCGGCGATATCGGCCGCGAGGCGAGCGGCATCGGTGTCATCGAGTTCGTGGATCGTCATGCGGAGATGACCCAACGCGCCTGTCGCGCCTGTCGCGCCGGCATCGCCACGGGTGAGCACAAAGTCCTCGCCGCTGCGTGCGAGCCAACCGCGCCGCATCAGTTGTTCCGTGACCGCGCGGGTCGCGACGGGCAGCGGTACCCAGACGTTGAGCCCATCGCCGGCGGTGGTCGGGACGCCGTTTTCAGTCAGCAGTGCCGCGAATGCGGTGTTGCGCGCGCGGTAGTGGGCACCGGCATCCGCAATGCCTGTGAGCACGTCGAGATCGGTCATCTGCGCGTGCGTGAGGCGTTGCAGGAGGTGACTGACCCAGGTCGTGCCGGGCGTCAGCCGCAGGGCGAGCCGCTCGGCGGTGTCGGGGTCGGACGCCGCAACCGCGAGACACATGTCGGGCCCCAAGAACTTCGAGACCGAGCGAATGAATGCCCACCGCTTGTGGTCGGGCCCGATCAGCGAGTGCAGCGGCACCTGCGAGAGCATCGAGAAGTGGTCGTCTTCGATCACCAGCACGTACGGAAAATCGCTCAGTACGGCGCGCAGTTCGGCAGCGCGAGTCGCGGTCAGGCTCGCGCCCGTTGGGTTTTGCGCCCGTGGCGTGCACAACACCGCACGCACGCCCTGCTCGAGCGCTGTGCGGAGCCCGGCGACCGTCATCCCCTCTTCATCGACCGGCACCGCTACCGGTCGGTAGCCGCCGAGGCGCACGGTGTGAATGCTCGCGAGAAAGCACGGGTCTTCGAGGGCGACGCCGTCACCGCGGGTGAGGACGTCGGCAAGGAGTCGCTCAACCGCATCTGCTGCACCGCTGGTGATCGTGAGGCGCATGGATGCCGCAGGCGCAAGATCGCGGCTCATCCAGGTGTGCGCCCAGGCCTCGAAGCCGGGGTCGATCACAGGTGTCCCATAGAGCACCGGCCGCTCGACCAGGCGGCCCAGCGCGTGCAGGGCATTCGGGATGCGCGCGGGATCGGGATTGCCCGTGCCAACGTCACGTAGCACGCTGTCGCCGGCGTAGCCCTCCTGTGCAACGGCCGCGTGGTCGGCAACGTGCGTGCCGCCGCGGCCGCGCGTGACGACCAGGCCGCTCCGGGTCAGTTCGCCGTAAGCGGCGACGACCGTGTTGCGATTCACGCTGAGGGTCTCGGCGAGGGCACGAACCGAGGGGAGTGGGTCGCCCGGGCTGAGCACGCCGCGTTCGAGCATTCTGCGCAGGCTTTCGGCAATCTCTGACGCAGACTGGCCGCTGATTTCGAGCTGCATGTCGTCACCCTTCACCGCACTGTTGCGGACTGTCTGGTACATGCTATCTTTTGGCCTAGGTCAATGGTAGCTGCGCCAATCCGTGCACAGCTACGACATCACATCCGTGCGCGATGACGACAGTAATTGTCGCGTGAAGCGCGCACCCACCGAAGGGATCACTCGTGAGCACAGCGAACACGGGAACCGGTCGCGTCAAGCGCGGCCTCGCCGAAATGCTCAAGGGCGGCGTCATCATGGACGTCGTCAACGCAGAGCAGGCACGCATCGCAGAAGATGCAGGCGCCGTGGCGGTCATGGCGCTCGAGCGCGTTCCCGCCGACATTCGTGCCCAGGGTGGCGTCTCGCGCATGAGCGACCCCGACATGATCGACAGCATCATCGCGTCGGTATCGATCCCGGTGATGGCCAAGTCGCGCATCGGCCACTTCGTCGAGGCACAGGTCTTGCAGACACTCGGTGTCGACTTCATCGACGAGTCGGAGGTGCTGAGCCCCGCAGACTACGTCAACCACATCGACAAGTGGAACTACACGGTTCCGTTCGTCTGTGGCGCCACCAACCTCGGTGAGGCGCTCCGCCGCATCAACGAGGGTGCCGCAATGATCCGTTCCAAGGGCGAGGCCGGCACCGGCGACGTCTCCGAGGCGACCAAGCACATCCGCAAGATCCTCGGCGAGATCAACGCGCTGCGCTCGATGACCAAGGACGAGCTCTACGTCGCCGCGAAAGAACTGCAGGCGCCCTACGACCTCGTCGCCGAGGTTGCCGAGACCGGCAAGCTTCCCGTCGTGCTCTTCGTTGCAGGTGGCGTCGCCACCCCGGCAGACGCCGCGATGATGATGCAGCTCGGCGCCGATGGCGTGTTCGTTGGTTCGGGCATCTTCAAGTCGGGCAACCCGGCTGCTCGCGCGGCCGCGGTCGTCAAGGCAACCGCCGCCTACAACGATCCCGCGGTCATCGCCTCGGTCTCGCGCGGACTCGGCGAAGCGATGGTCGGCATCAACGTCGCCGACCTGGCTGCCCCGCACCGTCTCTCCGAGCGTGGCTGGTAGCCCGCAGGTCGGAGTCCTCGCCTACCAGGGCGACGTGCGTGAGCATGCCCACATGCTCTCCCTGCTCGGCGCGGATGTCGTGTTGGTGCGACATCCCGCCGAGCTTGCCCGGGTCGACGGGCTGGTGATTCCGGGCGGCGAGTCGAGCGTGATCGACAAGCTCACAAGAATGTTCGGGATGCTGCATCCCCTCCGTGAGCGGATCGCCACCGGCATGCCGGTCTATGGCACGTGCGCCGGGCTCATCATGCTCGCGGATCGCATCGAGGGCGCGGCCCCTGGTCAGCAGACCATCGGCGGCCTCGACGTTACGGTGCAGCGGAACGCGTTTGGCGCGCAGGCCGAGTCGTTCGAAACGACGATTGACGCCTCGGTGCTGGGCGGGGCGCCGCTTCATGCGGCCTTCATCCGCGCGCCGATCGTGTCTGAGGTTGGGCCGGCAGCGACAGCATTTCTGACGCTCGACGACGGCCGGATCGTGGGTGTCGAACAGGGCAACCTCATGGGCACGTCGTTCCACCCCGAAGTCTCGGGTGAGACCCGCCTGCACGAACGATTCCTTGCACGTGTGCGGGCGGTC
>Ga0209476_10002652_pt1 | contig 11930 bp, 7 predicted proteins | sample KloWWTrecipitate_FD_187179 | JGI IMG/M metagenome (GOLD analysis project Ga0209476, IMG submission 187179) | Active sludge microbial communities from Klosterneuburg, Austria, studying microevolution and ecology of nitrifiers - Klosterneuburg... | ecosystem: Engineered > WWTP > Aerobic digester >...
GGTGCAGCGCGTGATCCTGGTCGATGCCACGCGCGATGTGGCTTCGCTCGACGACGTGGATTGGGAAGCACTCGATGCAGCAGTCATCGCCCGCCTCACGCCCCTGTAGGAGCGGCGTGAGCCGCGATTCGGATTGCCGGAAAGCGGTCGCGGCTCACGCCGCTCCTACAATACGCGCATGACCGCCAGCTTCCTGTTCTACGACCTCGAAACCTTCGGCGCCGACCCGCGCCGGACCCGCATCGCCCAGTTCGCCGCGATCCGCACCGATGCCGACCTCAACGAAGTCGACGCACCTGTCAGCTTCTTCGTGCAGCCGGCCAACGACCTGCTGCCCTCGCCCGTCGCCACCCTGATCACCGGCATCACCCCGCAGGCGGCCCTACGTGACGGCGTCAACGAAGCCGAGGCCTTCGCCCGCATCGTCGATGAAATGGCGCGCCCGGAGACCTGCAGTCTTGGCTACAACTCGCTGCGCTTCGATGACGAATTCGTCCGTCACGGGCTGTACCGGAATTTCTTCGATCCCTACGAACGCGAATGGCGCGGCGGCAATTCGCGCTGGGACCTGCTGGATGCACTGCGGCTGATGCGCGCATTGCGCCCGGACGGCATCACGTGGCGCCAGCGCGAGGATGGCGGCGGCACCAGCTTCAAGCTGGAACACCTGGCCGAGGACAACGGCCTGCGCATCGGCGAGGCCCACGAAGCCTTGAGCGACGTGCGCGCGACGATCGGCCTGGCCCGCCTGTTCAAGCAGACACAGCCACGCCTGTGGGACTACGCACTGCGCCTGCGCGACAAGCGCTTCGCCGCGTCGATGCTCGATGTCGTCGCGATGACGCCGGTGCTGCACGTGTCACAGCGCTTCCCGGCCTCGCGGCTGTGCGCCGCGCCGGTGATTCCGTTGGCACGGCATCCGCAGATCGACTCACAGGTGATCGTGTTCGATCTGGCCGAAGATCCGGACGGCTTGCTCGACCTCGACGCCGAGTCCATCGCCGAGCGCCTCTACATCCGCCAGGCAGACCTGCCCGAGGGCGAGCGGCGTGTCCCGCTGAAGGCCGTGCACACCAACAAGAGCCCGGCGCTTGTCGCCTGGGACCACTTGCGTGATGGCGACTTCGACCGATTGGCCATCGACCCGGATGTCGTGCTGGCTCGGGTTGCGCGCATCCGCGCCGAGGGGCCTGCCATCGCCGAAAAAGTCCGCCGTGTCTTCGCCCGCGAACGCCCGGCCGACAATGTGGACGTCGATGCCGCGCTCTACGGAGGTTTCATCGGCGACGGCGACAAGCGCCTGGTCGCGCAGGTACGTGGCACGCCGCCGCATTTGCTGGCGAAGGCGCAGTACGCCTTCCGCGATGCGCGCCTGCCCGAGTTGCTGTTTCGCTATCGTGCGCGCAACTGGCCCGGCAGCTTGTTGCCATCGGAACATGCGCGCTGGTACGACTATCGCCGGCATCGCTTGCAGGCCGACAACGGCTTGGCCGAAGCCAGCTTCGAGCAGTTCAACAGCGAACTCGCGCAACTTCGACTGGACCATGCCGCCGACGGCAACAAGCTCGCATTGCTGGACCAGTTGCAGGTCTGGGGCGACGACATCGCGCGTTCGCTGGACTGATTGCCCCCGAAAAACGTGATGCCTGTCGCAGTGCGTCATGACATTCCCATACCACTGCGTATGCTCAACCCCGATGCCGGCGTGGGGACGCTGCATCACACCTGCCGCGGGTGACGCGGTTACAGACTGGGGAGAGTCCATGCGCAACCACGCCTTCGGCGCGCTGTTATCCTGCGCCGCGCTATTCGCTGCTTCAAACGCCAACGCCAACACCGGCGTCGCCTTCGTCCACGGTACCGGCAGCCAGACCAACGCCTACAACGACTACTGGCAGCCGACGATGGTCAACAACGTGCGCAACGGCCTGGCCAATCCGGCCAACTACGTCGTCATCAACTGCGACTTCAACCAGTACATGTGGGACAGCCGCGCCGCCGGCTGCCTGGCCGGGCAACTGACCACCTTCATCAACGCCAAGGGCATCACCAAGCTGATCGTGATCACCCATTCCAACGGCGGGAATGTCATCCGCTGGATCATGTCCAACCCCACCTACGACAGCCGCTATCCGAACATCATCAGCAAGATCGTGCGGGTCAATGCGCTCGCGCCCTCCTCCGCCGGCACGCCATTGGCCGATGCGACGATCAACGGCAACGTCTTCGAGACCTCGCTGGGCTGGCTGCTGGGCTACAAGTCCGACGCAGTGCGCATGCAGCAAGTCAGCTGGATGGCGACCTACAACGCCAACAACCTGTACGGCACCAGCGGGCGTCCTGCCTTGCCGAAATTGTTCCGCAGCGTGGTCGGCACCGATGTCGATTCCGCGATCTGGGATGGCGACAGCTACTGCGCTGGCTATACCGAGAACCTGGGCCTGGAGACCACCCAGAACTGGCTCAACAGTTGCTCGGACGGCTTCCTCAACTGCACCAGCCAGTCCGCAGCCGGCAGCGTGTGGTTCCAGGACAAGACGCGCATGGCCGGCCGCGAACCGCTGAGCCACAACCAGAGCCGGCGCGCCTGCTTTGGCCTGGACACCATCCTCCGCAACGACATGAAGTGAGGCCATGACCATGCGCACATCGATCCTTCGTGTCGCGGCCCTGGCCGCATTCGCTACCACCTTCGTCGCCGGCATCGCCCACGCTGCGCAACCGCTGCTGCCAGCGGGCGCCTCCGACCAGGTCCCGCAGCGGCTCGCGGTCCTGCCTGCACCCGGCGGCAGCATCGAACGCAAGCCCGTCGCGTTCTCCTGGGCGCTCGACCCCGATGCCGCCCTGTCCGGCACCGCACCGTTCCTGGCCGAAAGTCGCGAGTACTGGCTGACGGTGGAAGCCGCCGAACTCCAGCGTGGCGTGCCGCTGCAGATGACCGCTCCCGGCGCGCTGATCCGCGTCAGTCCCGCAAAAGGCAGCGCCGGCCTGCGCGCCGGCGATTTCTCGGTCAGCGTCGGCGCCCGCAAGGTCGGCATAGCCCAGGCTGCGGACACCGACGCCCTGCGCAAGGCCGGCATGGATGCGAGCGCCGGTACGCAGGTAATCCGCCTGGGCGACGGCAGCGGCGCGGGCCGCCAGATGTTGCGCGCGGCCAATGCGCGCGGGCGTTACGTGGTGCATGTGTTCGAGCCCACCAGCGACCGCGTGCTGTTCGCACTTGCCGACCGCAACCATGTGCTGGCCGGCAGCAAGATGCGCGTTTCCATCGGTGCCACCAACGCAGGCCGACAGGCCGGCGTCACCTCGCAGGCCTTGCTGGTCGCGCCGGATGGCAGCAGCCAGCCGGTGGCGGTCCGCGATGCCGTGGGCGGCGGCCAGGAAGCGGTATTCACCGTGCCTGCCAGCGCCAGCCAGGTGAAGGGCCTGTGGGAACTGCAGGTGTTCGGCGATGTCGGCGATGTGCCGCGCGACGCACGCACCGCTTTCGCAGTGGCACAACCGACCGCGCGCTTCGCCGGCCTGTTCGGCGTGGACGCGGCCAACCTGCGGGTGTCGTTGCCGGTGGAAGCCGCATCGCCGGGGCGCTACGAGGCACGCGGCACGCTCTACGCCACCGCAAAGGACGGCAGCCTGCGGCCGGTGTCGCAGGCGCATGCCGCAGCCTGGATGGACGCCGGCGACAGCATGCTGATCCTGCAATTCGCGCGTTCTCACCTGCCGGCCGGCTACGGTGCGCCGTTCGAAGTGCGGCAACTGGAACTCAACGACCAGGGCCGGATGGCACCGATCGAGGCGCGCGAACGGGGCGCACGCTTCTGATCGTTGCACCGCACGCGACGGCCGGGCTTGCTCGGCCGTCGTCGTTTGCGCAGGATGCACGCAGGCTTGCAACGGATTCATCGATGAACAAGAAGACCAAGTGGTTGCTCGCCATCGCGGCGTTGATCCTGCTCGCGCTGCTGGCGTTCGTCGCCGCCGGCCCGTGGCTGGCGATCAACGGCATCCGCAACGTGGTGGCCAGCGGCAATTACGGCGAGTTGTGGCGTTTCGTCGACTTCGACCGCCTGCGCGAGAACGTGCGCCCGCAGATCCAGGCACGCATCGCTGGCGGCATCATCGAACGCGCCGGTGCGGGCAGCACCAGCGATGCCATAGCAGGTGTCACCGACCTCATCTCCAAACCGGCGATCGACGCAATGGTGTCGCCGGTCGGCGTCGCCACCCTGCTGCGCGGTACGGCATTGGTCAGGCAGGTGACCGGCGACAAGGATGCCGATGGCGAGACGCGCGCGGTCGATCCGCTGAAGAACGCAAAGACCGGCTACGTGTCGCCCTCGCTGTTCACCGCCACCGTGCAGAACGCCGAGGGCCAGCCGGTGGTGTTCGAATTCAGCCGCACCGGCCTGTCCTGGAAGCTGACCGGGATCAACCTGCCGGACGAGTGAGCGACCCTACGGCGCCGGCTCGTTGGCGACGCCGTGCGGCACGTGGCCGGCCGCCACGTGCTGGCGCGCCGAGTCAATGTTGTGCGGCGAGTCGTCGAAGAAGATGTCGGCGCCAAAGGCCTGCAGGAACGGCCCTTTCTCGCGTCCACCGAGGAACAGCGCCTCGTCCAGGCGCACCTCCCAGTCGCGCAGGGTGCGGATCACCCGCTCGTGCGCCGGTGCGGAGCGCGCGGTCACCAGCGCAGTACGGATCGGCGATGCAGTACCGCGTGGAAACGCCGCCTGCAGGTCATGCAACGCGGAGAGGAATCCGCGGAACGGCCCACCCGACAACGGTTCGCGCGCACGTTCGCGCTCGTGGCGGCCGAACGCCTCGACGCCGTGTTCGCGCGACACCCGCTCGCTCTCGTCGCCGAACAGCACGGCATCGCCATCGAAGGCGATGCGCAACTGGTCGTGCGGCGATTCCGGCGCACGCGCCGGCAGGATCGTGGCCGCTGCGACGCCGGCTTCCAGCGCACTGCGTACCGACTCAGGATTCGCGGACAGGAACAGCTGCGCACCGAATGGCCGGATGTAGGGCCACACCGGCGCACCCGACGTGAACGTCGCACGACGGATGTCCAGGCCATGGTGCTGGATCGAATTGAACACGCGCAGGCCAGTGTCGGAGGAATTGCGCGACAGCAGGATGACCTCGACCCGCGGCGCATCGACTGGCGTCCCGCTGTTCAACGCCAGCAGCTTGCGCACCAACGGATAGGCGATGCCCGGCTCCAGCACGTCGTCTTCGCGCTCGCGCTGGAAGTCCGCATAGGCCTTGACGCCCTCGGCCTCGAACAGCCCATGGCTGTCCTCCATGTGGAACAGCGCACGCGCGGTGATGGCGACGGTCAGGATGGCGACGGGTTCAGGCATGCCGCAGTATCGCCGATGGCCGTCTCGCAGGCTGCGATGCGGCTCGTCGTTCGATCAAACGGTGAACTGCTCGATCATGATCCGCTCCTCGAGGTTGTGCTCGGGATCGAACAGCAGGGTCACGCTGCGCTCGCGCTGTTCGCGCACCAACACCTCGATGACGTCGCGGACCTCATGCGAATCGGCGGTGGCGCTGACCGGACGCTTGTGCGGGTCGAGCACGCGGAAACGCACTTCGGTGCCCGACTTCAGTACGGCGCCGCGCCAGCGGCGCGGGCGGAACGGCGCGATCGGGGTGAGCGCCATCACGTTGGCGCCCAATGGCAGGATCGGCCCATTGGCGGAGAAGTTGTAGGCGGTACTGCCGGCCGGCGTGGCCAGCATCACGCCATCGCAGATCAGTTCGTCCAGGCGCACGTCGCCGTTGAGTTCGATCGACACATGCGCCGCCTGCCGGGTCTGTCGCAGCAGCGAGACCTCGTTGTACGCCAGCGACCCCACCGTGGTGCCGGATTCGGTCTGAGCGAGCATCTCCAACGGATGCAGCACAGCCGGCTCTGCGCTGGCGATGCGCTCGGACAATCCCTCAGGTCGGTACTGGTTCATCAGGAATCCGACCGTGCCGAGCTTCATGCCGTACACCGGCTTGCCTAGTGCACCATGCCGATGCAGCGTCTGCAGCATGAAGCCGTCGCCGCCCAAGGCCACGATCACATCGGCGTCCTCTGGCGCTTGCAAGGGATGCAGCACAGAGAGCGTGGCCAGCGCCGCCTGCGCTTCGTCGGCGGGGCTGGCAAGCAGGGCGAGTCGGAGCGTGCTCATGGGTCGAGCATAGCGTCTCCGATAGCCGTTCATCCTTCGACAGGCTCAGGACGAACGGCTTCGGGTCATCAACCGCGACTGGCCAATTGCGCCAAACGCTGCACCGCGACCGACGCGGTCGGATAGTCCAGCGACTTCTGCGCGGCCAGCTCATTGAGCATCGCCAGGGTGAAGCGCAGGGTCTGGTCGTCGCGCGACATCCATGCGGCGACCTTGGCCTCGGCGTCCTTGCCCGGCATCGCCAGCGCCTGGTCGGTCAACGTGCGCATCTGCGTCAAGAGTTCGTCGCGCAACACGCCGCGTGCCACCGCATGCCAGCGGCCATCGACCTTCAACGCGTCGATCTGTTCCTGCAGCCACGGCTCGCGCAACGCATCACCCAGGCGGAAATAGACCTTCGCCACTTCGACCGCGCGCAGCTTGCGCTCGCGCGCCAGTTCGATGATGTTCGGGCTGGCTTCGAGATACGGCAGCGCCGCCAGCTGGTCGGCGAGCGCCGCAGGTACGCCACCGTCACGCCAGGCCTTGAGGCTGGCCTCGTAGGCGGGGCGCTGCGAGGCCGGCAGGATGCCTTCGCCGGCGCGGATGTCGCGGAAGCCGTCGTGGAAACGCGCCACTGCGCTGGTGATGTCCGGGATCGCGCCGGGGCGCGACAGCAACCAGCGAGTGAAGCTGCGCTGGATCTCCCAGATCACCTGGAGTCCGTCGATCTGCACCGATTCGGCCACCTTGCCGTCGAGTGCATCGATCTGCGACCAGAGTTCGCGCGCGTCCAGGGTCTCGCGGGTGATGGTGAACGCCTTGGCCACTTCGCCCGGCGAGCGGCCGCTGTCTTCCTGCATGCGCAGCAGGAAGGTTGCTCCCATCCGGTTGATGGTGGAATTGGTGACCGCAGTGGCGATGATTTCGCGCTTCAGGCGGTGCTGCTGCATCGTCTTGGCGTACTTCGCCTGCAACGGCTGCGGGAAGTAGCGCTCCAGTTCCTTGGACAGGTACGCGTCCTCGGGCACGTCGGAGTCCAGCAACTGCTGGAACGCGACGAGCTTGGAATACGACAGCAGCACCGACAGTTCCGGTCGGGTCAGGCCTTGCCCGCGCGTCCTGCGCTCCGCCAGCTCGGCATCGCTGGGCAGGAATTCGATCTGGCGGTCGAGCAACCCCTGCGATTCCAGGGTGCGGATGAAGTGCTGCTTGGAGCCCAGTCGCGAGACGCTCATCCGCTCCATCAGGCTGATCGCCTGGTTCTGGCGGTAGTTGTCATTGAGCACCAACTGCGCGACCTCGTCGGTCATCGACGCCAGCAAGGTGTTGCGTTCCGCCAGCTTCAGCTTCTTCTTCTGCACCTCGGCATTGAGCAGGATCTTGATGTTCACCTCGTGATCGGAGGTGTCCACGCCCGCGGAGTTGTCGATGAAGTCGGTGTTGAGCAGCACCCCATGCAGCGCGGCCTCGATACGTCCCAGTTGCGTGCAGCCCAGGTTGCCACCCTCGCCGACGACCTTGCAGCGCAGCTGTTCGCCATCCACGCGCAGGCCATTGTTGGCGCGATCGCCGACGTCCGCGTTGTTCTCGCGGCTCGACTTCACGTAGGTGCCGATGCCACCGTTCCACAGCAGGTCGACCGGCGCGCGCAGGATCGCGTTCATCAGCTCGTTCGGGCTCATCGCCGCCGCATCGGGTTCGATCCCGAGCGCCGCCTTCGCCTCCGCCGACAGCGGGATCGACTTGGCGCTGCGCGGCCACACGCCGCCGCCCTTGCCGATCAGCGCCTTGTCGTAGTCCTCCCAGCTCGAACGCGGCAGCTTGAACAGGCGCGCGCGTTCCTTGAAGGTCGCCGCGGAATCCGGACTTGGGTCGATGAAGATGTGGCGGTGGTCGAACGCGGCGACCAGCTGGATGTGCTTGCTCAGCAGCATGCCGTTGCCGAACACGTCGCCGGACATGTCGCCGATGCCGACGCAGGTGAAATCCTGCTTCTGGCTGTCGCGGCCAAGCGCGCGGAAGTGGCGCTTGACCGATTCCCACGCGCCACGTGCGGTGATGCCCATGCCCTTGTGGTCGTAACCCACCGAGCCACCGGAGGCGAACGCGTCGTCCAGCCAGAACCCATGCGCCTGGGCGATGCCGTTGGCGATGTCGGAAAACGTTGCGGTGCCCTTGTCGGCGGCGACCACCAGGTACGGGTCGTCGCCATCGTGGCGGACCACGCCTGCGGGCGGCAACAGCTTGCCGTCGGCGGCCAGGTTGTCAGTGACATCCAGCAGGCCGTTGATGAAGCGCTTGTAGCAGGCCACACCCTCGGCGAACCAGGCATCCCGATTGACCGACTGATCCGGCAGCTGTTTGGCGATGAAGCCGCCCTTGCTGCCCACCGGCACGATCACCGTGTTCTTCACCATCTGCGCCTTGACCAGGCCCAGCACCTCGGTGCGGAAGTCCTCGCGGCGATCCGACCAGCGCAGGCCACCGCGAGCGACCGGCCCGAAGCGCAGGTGGATGCCTTCCACGCGCGGACCGCAGACCCAGATCTCGCGATACGGACGCGGCTTCGGCAGGTCCGGAACCTTCGCCGAATCCAGCTTGTAGCTGACGTAGTCGGACGGGCCGCTGTCCTTGCGCAGGCCATCCTTGTAATCGATGTAATAGCTGGTGCGCAGGGTCGCGTCGATGACGCCGATGAAGCTGCGCAGGATGCGGTCCTCGTCGAGGCTGGACACGCGATCCATCAGGCCGAGCAGCGCGTTGCGCGTCGCATCCACCTGAGCGTTGCGGCCCTTGGCACGTGCCTCGACCACCGACTTCAGCGCGTTCATCGCGGCTTCGTCATCGGCGGACAGCGATTTGAGCTGGGCACCGAACCGGCTCATGCCGCGCTTGATCTCGGCATCGCTCTCGCTGCCGGTGCGCGGATCGAAGCGCGCTTCGAACAGTTCCACCAGCAGGCGCGCCAACAGCGGATAACGTGCCAGCGTCGCTTCCATGTAGGCCTGCGAGAACGGCACGCCGACCTGCAACTGGTACTTGCAGTAGCTGCGCAGCATCGCCACCTGCCGCCACGACAGCCCGGCGGTGAGGATGAGGCGGTTGAAGCCGTCGTTCTCGGCTTCACCGCGCCAGACGCGGGCGAAAGCATCCTCGAAGTCCTCGTCGATCGCATCGACATCAAGATCGCCCTGCAGCGACTCCACCTCGAAATCCTGGATGTAGGCCAGCCCGGCCGCGGCGTCGACCTTGTATGGATGCTCGGAGATCACCCGCAGGCCCATGTTCTCCATCATCGGCAGCGCATCGGACAGCGGGATGTCGTCCAGCTGGCGATACAGCTTGAAGCGCAGCCCGCCGTCCTTGCGGCGCGAGCGGTACAGCGACAGGCGCAGGTCGTCCGGCCCGGTCAGCGCGTCCAGGTGCTCGACGTCGGTCGCGGCGATGCCAGGGCTGACTTCCTCGATGTAGCCGGCAGGCAACGCGCGGCCGTAGCAATCCGCCAGCTTCAGGCCGGTTTCCTCACCGTGGCGCTTGACCAGCTGCTCGCGCAGTTCGTCGCGCCAGTCGCGCACGATCGAGGCCAGCTTCTGCTCCAGCGCCGGCAGGTCGACGTCCATCGGCTCGCTGCCCTTCGGCCGCACGATGATGTGCAACTGCGCCAGCGGCGACTCGCCGATCTTGACGTTGGTGTCGACCTGCTCGCCATCGAGCGCGCGCTTCAGCATCGCCTCGATCTTGTGGCGCACCTGGGTGCTCATGCGGTCGCGCGGGATGTAAGCCAGCGCCGAGAAATAACGACCATAGCGGTCGCGGCGCAGGAACAGGCGGCTGCGCACACGCTCCTGCAGGCCAAGGATGCCCATGCCGGTGCGGAACAGCTCTTCCTCGCTGGACTGGAACAGTTCCTCGCGCGGCAGGGTTTCCAGGATGTGGCGCAGCGCCTTGCCGCTATGGCTGTTCGGATCCAGCCCGGACTGCTGCATCACGTAGGCATGGCGCTGGCGAACGACGGGAATGTCCCACGGGCGGCGGTTGTAGGCGCTGGAGGTGTACAGGCCGAGGAAACGCTGTTCGCTGGTCGGCCGGCCCTTGGCATCGAAGCCGAGCACGCCGATGTAGTCCATGTAGCCGGGGCGATGCACGGTCGAGCGCGCATTGGTCTTGGTCAGGATCAGCGCATCGACCGAACCGCTCTGCGGCATGTAGTGCGCGGCCAGCGACTTCAGCAGGCGCGGCTTGCCGCCATCCTTGCCGCGCAGCAGGCCCATACCGCTGTCTTCGTCGGCGACCAGCACCTCATCCTTGCCCTGCTTCTGCACCTTGTATTCGCGGTAGCCCAGGAACGTGAAATGGTCGTTCGCGGCCCAGCGCAGGAACTCCTGTGCCTCGCGCTTGCCGTCGTCGGCAAGCGGCATGCGACGCGCACCGAGTTCCTCGGCGACCTCGCGCATCTTGTCCTGCATCGGCTCCCAGTCGGCGACGATCGCGCGCACGTCATCGAGCACCTGGCCCAGGTCGGTGGTGATCGACGCGATCGAGGCCTGCGACTGGCGGTCGATCTCCAGGTGCATCAGCGATTCACGCTGGCCGCTGCCCACGCCGATGAGCTTGCCGGCCTTGTCGCGTGTCAGCGCGATCACCGGATGGCCGAGCACGTGCACGCCGATGCCGCGCTCGGCCAATGCCATCGTCACCGAATCGACGAGGAACGGCATGTCGTCGTTGGCGACCTGCACGACCGTGTGCGCAGACTCCCAACCGTGTTCCTTCATGTTCGGATTGAACAGGCGCACGTTGGCGTGGCCACGCTTGCGCTGGCGCACGAACTCGAGCATCCCGGCGACCAGCGCGGCCCAGCCATCGGCGCCGTGCTGCGCATATTCGGCGGCATCCATGCGCTGGTAGAAGGCGGTGGCGAACGCTTCGGCTTCGGCTTGGCGTGCCTTCGGCGTACGCGTGCGCAGGGCAGCCAGGATCGGCGGCAGGTGGTCGGTGTCGGGGGTCACGGCGGGTGTCTTCATGGTATCGATGGCTCCAACGGGCGGTGGCCGCGCACGACGCGGCGACGTTATTCCTGGATCACAGACCGCGCGGCGCGGCCTTCTCGGATGTCACTGCCTGCGCAGGTCAGCGCAGGCCGGTCTCATGTCGGGCGATCACAAGCCTCTGGATTTCACTTGTCCCTTCGTAGATTTCGGTGATCTTGGCGTCACGGAAGTAGCGCTCGATCGGCATTTCCTTCGAGTAGCCCATCCCGCCGTGGATCTGCAGCGCCTGGTGGGTGATCCACATCGCCGCCTCGGAGGCGGTCAGCTTGGCGATCGAGGCCTCGTTGGTGAAGCGTTTGCCCTGCCCCTTCAGCCACGCCGCGCGCAAGGTCAGCAGCAGCGAGGCATCCAGCTTGCACTTCATGTCGGCGATCTTGGCCTGGGTCATCTGGAATGCGCCGATCGGCTGGCCGAAGGCCTTGCGTTCCTTCACGTAGGCCAGGGTCGCCTCGTAGGCGGCGCGGGCCAGACCAATCGCCTGCGAGGCGATGCCGATGCGGCCGGCATCCAGCACGCTCATCGCGATCTTGAAGCCGTGGCCTTCCTCGCCCAGCAACTCGTCGGGCTGGACCACGTAGTCGGTGAATTCTATCTCGCAGGTCGCCGAGGCGCGGATGCCCAGCTTCGGCTCGGTCTTGCCACGGTGATAGCCGGCGCGGTCGGCATCAATCATGAAGGCGCTGATCCCGCGCGCGCCCTTCTCGGCATC
>Ga0209476_10002653_pt1 | contig 11930 bp, 17 predicted proteins | sample KloWWTrecipitate_FD_187179 | JGI IMG/M metagenome (GOLD analysis project Ga0209476, IMG submission 187179) | Active sludge microbial communities from Klosterneuburg, Austria, studying microevolution and ecology of nitrifiers - Klosterneuburg... | ecosystem: Engineered > WWTP > Aerobic digester...
AAGATCGTGTCGATGGTGTTGGCGTTGGCGCCCCCCTGCATCGACTGGCCAAGGAAATCGGTGTTCGAGCTAAACGTGCCGCTCAGGTCTGCGATGGTGTTCTGTGCCATGTGGGTTCCTAGTAGTAGCCGGTGATGCCGCCGTTGCCCTCAATCCCGCCCTCTCCAGAGCCCCCGCTTGAAGTGAGAGAGAACCAGGAGCTTGGGGCGCGGGTCGCGGCCGATGAGCCGCTTCCGAGCTTGTCGAACAGTTGGCCGAAGGGAGAGGTCGGGCCGGTGAGGAGGTCGAGGAGGTTTTGCCGGGCCGGGGCGCGGCTGGGACGTGCTGCGGGGATCGGCGCAACAAGTGCGGGCCGGTTGGCCTGTGCCGGGCGCTGTGCCGGGGGAGCCAGCGCCAGTGCTGGCGAGGCGAGAACCTGCGGGGCGGGCACGGCAGGCGCGGCCTGCTCGATTGCAGCGACTGCTGTCTGGGGCCGGCCAGTCGGGATCGAGAAATCCATATTCGCCGGCAGGGTGCTTACGGAGTACGCCTCGCCGGGGCGCCTGATCTCATAGTCACCGGTTCTTGCGTTGTAGCCGTAGACCTGCCCCTGATCGCGGGGATAGCGCTCACTGGAAACCGGCGGCGCTCCGGTGAACAGCCCTCCCCCGGGATTGAGGATGTGCTGATAGAAGCTGGACACGTCTGTCATGGGCGGGCCTCAAAGAAAAAGGCCCGCCGGAGCGGACCTTGGTATGGGCTGGACTCGGATGAGCGGCGGCGCGAAGCTGCCGGAAACGGGGGAGGCGCTCGTGGATCAGTCAGCGGTCATCAAGTGCGTTGAATGCGGGTTAGTGGGGAGGCTTGATCGAAGCGAAACGACAGAATCCCAGACGTTCGAAGCGAACACCAAGAACCCGACTTGCCCGCACGGGTTTATCCCTGACTGCCCTCAATGGGCCGACAGCGTTCAACGAGCGCGGCGAGGTCTACTTCCCCAGCAATTACAATAGCCGCCCGCCCCACCAGCCTGCCTTCATGGTTTCGGCTCTCCGTCCATATGGTCCGGGAGGTTGGCAGGCTTTCAAACCAAGCCCTGATGGCGGCGGGAACACCAACAGGCGTTTGAGGCCACAATTCATCGATATTGTCGGGCGTAGCGGTTTCCCACGTGGTCATGCTAATACTTCTCCATGCCTGAACTGGATCTGGACCCCGGTAGCTACAGAGAGCGCAAACCCAAAGGTTGGCGCTGGCGGTTGCCGTGGAGCCATCCCGAGGACACGAAGCTTCCGATGGTCATGTTCTTCGTGGCCGTTGGGTTCCTGATCTACTTCTTCGTGAACCTGCCCGCCGGAACGTCATTTGGTGTCTGCGCAGGGATAGCGACCTTCGCCGCCGGCGCTGGCGGGATGCTGGTCCTCTGGCTGCGCGACTAGTCTCGCGTGAGTTGCAGCGCAGCGGCAGCCGGTGGGAACATCGGCAAGCCCATGCGGCCAGCCGCCTGATTTCCGAGGTAGGCCCTGCCCGGTGCCGAGAGCATGGCTCTGCCGACAGCCCATGGCACCGCCGCGCCCGCAGCAGCACCGGCAAGCGCACCGAGCCCAAGTGTCCCGCCACCTCCAAGCGCAGCGCCCGCAAAGGGCGCCGTCGCCTTGAGGGCGTTGACCGCCGCTCGCGGGGCAGTGCCCGACTGCGGCAGCGGCGTCATGGTGCTTACTCCGGCATTTGCTAGGTCGGTGAACTCGTTGCGGCCGCGCGCAAAGGCACGCTTGTTCTGTTTCGCTGCCGCTGACCGGAGTGCCTGCGGCGTGATGATACCATCCGCAGCTTTCTCTCCGGCGCGGGTCGCAGCGTCCTCAATCACCAGCATGTTGGCATAGCGGCGGCGCGCTTCGCGCCACACGCCGAGGTCGCCGGGGTTCCGAGCCGAAATACCCCGCTCCATAGCATCATCAAGCGCGGATCGAATGTCGCGCAACACCCCCGCGAGTTGAGGATCGCTTGTCCCGCGCGCCAGCCGTTCAAGGCGGCTCCGGTACGCCTGGTATGTGCTGCCGCTGATACCGCCCGTCCTCATGTCGTTGGCGATGTCGGAAATGAAGTTGGCCACCACGGGGGCGCGCTGCGACGGGTTCACCATTCCGTTGTAGTCGAACAACGAGCGCTGCAAGTCGCCTAGCAGCCTACGATCCGGGGGCACCGAGTTGCGCACAGCAAGGTCATCGAACATCTGCCCGATATCCCGATAGGCGGTATCGATCACGTCCGGGGTTGCTCGGTTCGCCTGCATGCCGACCCGGCGGAGGGCCGCAGATGTGAACTGATCGGCCTGCCGTTCCATGAAGTTGGCAGCAGCAGCGCCGCCAAGCTCGGATTCGGCATACTGCATGCCTTTGCTGCCCGCCTGTTGCCCGGCAGTGAGTTGAACGCCTTCGCGGCGCATTACCTGCGCTGCCTGAGACTTCGCGGCGTTGGCCGGCAGCGGGGAAATCGCGCGGCGAATGCCAGCGCCAACAATCGGGATCGCCCCCCCGATGGCTCCAGCCAGCGTGCCGTTCGCCCCCGCTTCCGAAAGGTCGCCGCCCCGAGCAAGAGTATCGGCAGCAGCAATGGTCCCAGAGGAAAGCCCGCCCATGAGAGCACGCTGGCCGAGGTTCCCCGTCATCCCGAGCAACCGCCCGCCAACCTGCGTCATACCGAGCGGAGCCAGAGAAGCAATGGAGCTCGTAATGCCTGCGGCCTTCGACTCCACGGGGTTCGCATCCATCGCCCGCTGCGTGTCCGCCTGAATGGTTTCGAGAGGCAGGTTCCACAGCGCAGCCTTGGCCTTCTGCGCGGTATCGAGGATTGCCGGTCCAGCGACCGGAATGTCGTTGAGCCACGCGCTGCTCATGGCCTGCGCTTTCGCGCCAAGGTCCGAACTGTACGGGTCTTTCCACTCCGGGGGCTTGTCGCTGACCTGAGGCAGCGCGCGACCGGCGCGGGCCTCTGCTGCTGCCCAATCGGCATATTCGCGGGAGCCGGGCTTGCCCGGAGGGCCGGAAGGCGCGGGCGACCCCTGCCCCTGCATCTTGCGATACTCCACACCGAGCGCGCGGACGTGGTCAGCGTTCCCCGCCGCATGGGCGCGGCGAATGCCTTCTTCGAGTTGTTCAAGCGTAGCCATTAGAGGCCGTATCCTTTCAGGATGGCGTCAACACCGCCGCCACCGGACCCACGAGCCCCAGCGCCCTGACGGCTCTGCATGGCAGCGAGGTCGCGCTCCTTCTGCTCAATGAAAGCTTCAAGCACCGCCTGCTTTTCAGCGGGCGATTTATTCGGATCGCCTAAGGTAGCGCGAAGGGTCTCACCTTCCTTGACGGTGAAGGCCGCGCCGAACGTGTCGCGGAGCAACGGCAACACCTGATTGTCCACCATTGCGATGTACTTGGTACGAGCCTGAGCTGCTTCCCCCGGCTCCATGCCCGTTTCCCGCATGGCATTGTCGATGAGTTGGCCCGTCATGGTGTAGGTTGCCGTCTTGGCCACATCGCCCAATTCGGCGATGACCGCCCGCAGACCTGGCATTTTGCTACCGAGGCTATCAACTGCCGCGTTGTTTTCGGCGTCGGCCTTTCCAGCGCCGGCCCCCAGTGCGGTATCGTAGGCTTCCTGGTAGTTGGCCTTGGGCAGCCGCTGGCTCTGGCCAGTGGTTGTATCAGTGATGAGCCATTCCGTGCCCAGATCGACTTTTTCGAAGCGGCTCTGAGGCTGGAAGCCCTCCGGCAAATCCATGACCGTGGAGCCACCGCGATTGCCGGGCTGTATGAACACCGGGTTGCCGCTGGGGTCGAAGCCCTTGATCGGAGCAAAGAAGCTCTCTTCCGACGAGCCGCCCTGCGCGGCGCGCTGCTTCGCCTGAAGCTCCGCCATTGCCGCCTCAAACCCCTGTGCGGCAGGGAGCCCGGCATACTGGGGGAAATTGGCCTTCACCCATTCCGAGGTCTGGTTTCGCTCCCCGGCAAGCTCTTCCGCCTTCAGCCGTGCCGCCTCTTCCTCGTTGCGGGAAGGCTGCATCTGCGCGGTGCGCTTGGTCGCAGCACCCAATGCCTGTCCGAAGTCGGTCCCCTGCGTCAGCCCGAAGCCGAGATCGGCCAGAGCATTGCCCGCGAAGTTCCGAAACTTCGGCGTAGTGAGGAATGCCCACGGGTCTTTCGCCGGGGCTGGGGGAGGAGTGAGCGCCATGGTCAGAATGCCTTGATTGCGTTGCCCGCGTTGCCTGCGACGTAGCCGAGAAGCTGCTGCCAGAGCGGCACTTCTTCCTTCATCCCCGCGCTCTGCTGCGAGCCGTTGAAGGCCCCAAGCGTTTCCAGCAGGCGGTTGTAGCCAGCGGTGCGAACCGCAGAAGCGTCGGCATCCTCTGCGGCGCCAACTTCAAGCTGCGTCCGCGCCGGAGCAAGCGAGGCATCGCGCATGCCGGGCAGCATGCCGATGGCGCGTTCCTGCCGTTGCTGGTCGTTCTGGAAATTCCCGTAGTCCAACCCCGCCAGTGCGTTCGCCACGCCCTCGCCGGTCTTCACCTGATTGCTGTCCGAACCGAACAGCCCCGAATTGTTGAAGGCGTTGAGCGAGGAAGTCATCGCGTCATTGGCGACGTTCTTCCGCAGGGTCGCGTAGCCCGGATCGGCCTCGCCGAACCGCTGCCCCGCAGCAACGGAACCAATGTCCCCGATGGCGCTGTCCATGTACGTCGAGTAGCCCGCCGGGTTTGATCCCGCCAGCATGTTGTCCAGAGCGTTGCGGGTCGTCGTCCCCATGCCCTTATACAGGTCGCTCTTGTCCGTGGCGTAGCTGGTGAGCTGCTTGCCCAACGTGCCGCCAAGCATCTTGGGATTGTACCCGCCATTGGCATTGTCATTGTTTGCCATCAGAGCGCCTTTCGCAGCTCGACATACGAGCCATTGTCGATTTTCACGGTGTAGTCGGGGAAGGCTCGAACCCATCCCTTGCGGCCACCGATAGAAGCCATTTTGCAGCCCGCCTGACGGGCAGCGTCTTCCAGCAAGGCCAACCCCTCACGGATCACCCGAATGCCCGCCCTGCCCGCCACGTAGCGGAGGAACAGGCACATGCGGCCTTCGTCGTCGTCAGCCAGTTCGACCACCACGATTCCGACCCCGTTGAACCCATGCGCAATCCACGCCGCCCACCGGTTCATCACCAGCAGCTCGTAAAGGTCATCCGGGGTTCGTGTGGTGTCCGGTTCAAGAGCGGGCCGGAGGATATTCACTATCGAAGGCCAGAGGCCGGGAATGGCCTCCGGTTCAATCCGTGTCAGCAGCATCAGAGCGCCGGAAGCTGTATGCCCACGACATGAAACTTCCCCGCCCCATCGGATGAGGTCACGCGGAGCTTGCCGCCCTTCGGGATCACATAGCCCTTGGTGAATTTGTACGAGGCCTTGGCGGTCACCGCCTTGGCGTTCCACGTCGCTCCAGCGTCATCCCCGAGATAGGTGACGACCGTCGCAGCGTCGATAATGTCCACCGTGAGGGTTTGCGTCCCCCCGGTGTGCTCGTTCACCTCAAACCAGGGGACGGTCACCTGGTTGTCCGTCGCGTCGATAATGGACGTGGCAGTGCTGCCGGAAATCACGACATTGATCGGGAGCGGCTGCGAAACGGGAACGTTGAACAGCATCAGCGCGGCCCCCCGCCACTCGGCAGGATATGGTCAACCCCGAGAATGTAGGTCCAGTTCGCCCCGGCCGTGACGTTGCGCCGAAAGGCCATGTTCATGCCCCGGGCTCGCAACGCGGTCCGCCCGGAACTGGTCTTTGCCGCCCCGGGCTTCCACTGGATCGCGGTGTCGATACTGTCGGTCACGCCGATCTGCAGCGTGCCGTCCGGGGCGTCGTCAATCGGGGTTGCCCTGCCAACAATCCCGGTGATGGGACTATTGCGCAGCGCCCCTTCAATTGTCGCGGGCATGGATTCGCCCGTGAAGGTCGCGAACTTGCCTTCCATGTCGAGAGCGCCAAGCAGCAGCGCCCCACCCGCCAGAAGCCGGTTGTCGATCGTGCCGCTCATCTCATCAATGGTGCCGCCGAGATTGTCGATGGTGACGCCCGGCGTGGCCAGCCTCAGAAGCGCGCTTGATGCCAGCGGAACCGTGGTGAATTCGTCCAGCGTGACATCGTAGACCAGCGTGCGGCTGTCATCGATCCGCCAGAACACCAGATTGCGTTCCGGGTCAGCGATGCCCTGCAAATTCTTGTAGTTGCCCGCGCCGATGTTGGTCAGCGCCCATTCGTTGATCTTGCCCTTCCCGATGGGGATGGGCCTGCCGCCAAGCTCGTACTTCCACGGCCCGTTGGTGTCCCACCAGAACGCGATACCGTCGAGACCGACAAGCGTCCGATCCGCCACGCAACCGCGCCCATCGGCAATCTTGGTGATCGAATAGAGCCCCTGCCCGGTTCCGAACTGAACCAGCCGCAGAGCCCGTTCCTGCGCCATGATGGCCGCGCCGTTCTTGAGGTCGCGGCCGCCGATCAGCGCCCCACCATCCTCGAAGGTCTTGCCGTCCGCGCCCTTGCTGGACCACGCCGTGTGATCGCCAATGCCGGACGACTGGAAGCGCCTTGGATTGGTCGATACACCGAGGGCAAACACCACGTTGTTGCAGATGAACACCGAGGCCGCCGCCGGAGCGCCGGAAACCGCATTGTTGCCTGCCGGAACCTCGAAATTGTAAGCCTTGAAGCCGTTGGTGACATCGGTGTTGAGCAGGTACGCCCCGAACGCCGAAAAGCTCACGTCAGCATCCGCCGCCAGTGACCGGCCGGTTTCCACATCCGTCCACTGGTAGGTCGAATCCACCACCTCAATCGTGGTTTCAGTCGCGGCGAAGGTCAGCCAGGAATTGTCATTCTTCTGCGCGCTGTGCACGCCACGCGGCGGACCGCCAAGCGCCTCTGCGCCAGATGCGGTCACAAGCCGCGCCATCGGGGCATAGCCGATCTGCTGCCCGACAATCTTGGGCACCACACCGTCCGCCACCTTGGCATAGCCGCTGTTGGCCGCAGCCGCGTCGGGCCGCCATGCGCCAAAGGCGTACATCAGGGCGTGGCCCCCGGGATGGTGACACCGGCCCGGCTGGACTGCGCCACCATCGACTGGATGCCGAGGTCATCGAGGGTTTTGAGCGCCGCAGCCCTGAGCACAGCCGCGTTGCCATAGTCCTCGTACTTCGCCTTGGCGAAGGACATGCACATCGAAAGATAGGCTTGCGGAGCCGTCAGGATCAGCCAGTTGGTGGTGTTGCTGCCGGTCAGCCCGGCCAGCGTGCCTTCGTAGTCAAAGGTCAAATCCCCGTCATAGGACGGCGCAACCTCAATCGTCGCCCCGGTGATGGCATAGATGTCGGGGATGCCGGAACCAAGGATACGCCGCTGGCGCACCTCGCCGATGCCGCCCTGACGCAGCCCGCCATAGGTCGAATGGGTCAGCGCAAGGGCACGGACATAGCCAGCAGGCAATGCCCCCGAGCCAGCCGTAAACGTGACCGTGGCGCTGGCTTCCTTGGCGAAGTTCGGCCCGAAATAGAGGCGAAATTCGGCTTCGGCCAACCCGATCAGTTCATCCGCGTCATGCGAACGTTCATCCCAGGTATCGATGGCGCCGGTCAGGGTGGTGTAGTCGGTGATGGCCATTTACACCCTGCCCCGGCTGGTTCGGAACTTGCTGTTGTCGCTGTCGTTCAGGACTTTCGACACGTACTTGTCGTCACCCATCTGGATCGCGGTATCGAGCTGGGTCTTTTCGAGGATGTTGAGCGGCACTGAGGCCACCCTGTTCCAATCCCCGAAGCGCACGCCCTGCGTGGCCTTCTCGGCTTCGGCATTGGCGTCAACCAGCCCATCTACCGGCAACTCGATGCGCCAAAGGGTCTTGCCCGGCGGGCCTTCATCGAGCGACATCCAGCGTTTCCGGCCCGTCACCGGGTCTTCATCGAACAGCACCCAGCTCATGGGTTATTCGCCCGGCAGCGGATCGGCCCGGCGGGCCTTGCCTTCGGCCAGCAGCTCCTTGGCCCGCTGGTACGGAAGCTCCTGCGGCGTGGCCTTGTCGGCGCGAATGCGCTCGCCGTCGATCCACGTGTCGTAGTCGAGATAGACGGTCAGGGTTTCAGGGAGCTTCTTCGCCCCACCGGCCTTGCCGTCGTTGTCGTGATCGAGGGGGCCGGCGCCAGCGGCAATCTTGGCCTGCAGCGTCTCGATATCCCAGCCGTGATAGGGCTTCTTGCCGAGCGCGGCTTCGTAAGCCTCGCGGGCGGCCACCAGTTCGTCGTCAGCCAATGCCGTCTCCTGTCATGAGAAAGGGGGCCAGCGTGAACCGGCCCCCTTGGTTGATGATGTGTGGTATCAGGTGTCGGCAAAGGCCGGGGTCGTCGCGGCAATTGCCAGCCCGGTGACGTACCAATTGGTACCGTCGCAGTAGAATTCGACATACGTGCCGGCGGTCGGAACGAGGATGCGGCAGAAGTCGTTCGAGTTGCCGTCCGAGAACACCGGCTCGATATCCGGGGTGCCGTGGGTCAGCCACGCCACGCCGCCGATGAAGTAGTTGGCGGCAGAGGTAGACTGGAAAACCCAGTCGGACGTGTCGGTCGCGCCGCCGCCATACTGGAAGCGGTAGAACAGCCCCTTCTTCGGAGACGGGAGGCTGATCGTGCAGTCTGCCGTCAGGTCCGGGACGATGTGGGTGATCCCCGAGTTGTATTCCTTGACCGAGTAGGTCGTGGCGTCGGGAAGGACCACGGGATTGAAGCGTGCCATGATGGCATTCCTTTTCTGATGGGACAGAAGAAAGGCCCGCGCTGGGGCGGGCCTTAGGGTTGGTTACGAACCAGAGGTCAGGCCGTAGAGGTCCGCAACGACGCCAAGCGCGGCTTCGTTGTGGATCTTGAGGCAGCCTTCACCGAGGATGACGCCCTTCTTGGAGTCGCCGGTCGGGGAGGTTTCGGCTTCCTGGATCGGACGCAGGGTCTTCCAGCTGATCATGTCGGCATCGAGCAGGAAGGCGCGGCGGGCCGTCGCCGACGTGGACATCACCCGGTTGGGCTTGACCGTGACCTTGCCGAACGGACCTTCGTAGATGTCCGCCGTGCCGACGATGGTGTTCTTGCCCTTGCCATCGGCAGCGTAGCGGAAGGCCGCCACGTTGGTGTCCGACATGAAGGTCACGAACACGCTCTTGACGTACGGGGAGACAACCACGTCCGTCACGTTGGCGCCGGACTGGTAGCAGGCCTGCATGACCGTATCGAGCAGGCCCTTGGAGAAGGCCCGCTGCGCACCAGTCGTTTCGGCAACGGTGAGGCCGGTGCCGGAGTTGAACCCGCCGTTGGAGCCCGAACGCGACACGTTGGTGGTCAGCCACGACGGCAGGCCGCCGGAGTAGCGGACGCCCGTGGCGACCGAGGCGGTGTTGGAGACAATGGCAAGTTCCATGTCCTTGCGGACATTGATGCCCGCCTTGACCTTGGCCTTGGCCGCCTTCTCCTGATTGCCCGCGTTGTCCACTGCCTGCTGGGTGCCGGAGTAGATCCACGTATCGCGGAGAATCTGCGTGTAGTTGCCGACGCGGGTCGGGGCGACCTGAGCGTCGAAGTCGAACTCGTTGCCTTCCGGCTGGGCATTTTCAGCCGGGGCGCGGAGAGCTTCGTATTCCCATTCGGGGTGCTTGCTGTCGGCCTTTTCCTTGCCGGCGAGCGAATAGATGGGCGTATCGGTGGGAGTGATCATCGAAACGATGTTCGACAGCTCTTCCCGGTTGCCGACCGCTGCCGTGGTCAACACGGTATTTGCGAGTGCAGCCATGATGGCTATCCTTTCTGGGATGCGAGATAGGCGGCGACGGCATCGCGTTCGCTGCCTGATTGCTTGAGACGGGTCATGGCATCGTTGGCCGTGCGGGCATTGCGCTCGGAGGAGTTGAGCCGCTTGCCGCCCTTCTGAACGGGCGGGCGTCCTTCAACCTTCTTGGCAACGTCGGGCTTCTTGGCCTGCAGTTTCCGCCACGCGATCGCGTCCTTGAGGACGAGGGCCTGACGGTGATCCAGCGCGACTTGCCGAAGCTCCTCGGGTTTGAGCCCGTAGTGCTCGGCATGCTCCTTCATGTCGGAGACGAAGCGGTTGAGGCGCTTGTCGTCCTTGAACTCGGGAACCTTCGCGATCAGCGCGTCCCACTCGGAGTCTGCCCGCTCGCGTTCCTTCCGCTGGGCCTCGGCTTGGCGCTCCTGTGCGGCGCGCTGCTGGTCCTGCGTCAGTCGGTCGAGATAGGCGGTCCACTGCTCGTTTTCGGCCTTGGCGCGCTGATAGCGCATCGGGTCGAAGTTGGGAGAACGGTCATCGAGCAGAGATGGGTCGGGGGCTGGCGGCACGATCTGCTGCAGGAGCGTCGTCATGAACTGACGCTGCTCCTCAGCCTGCTTCTTGGATGCCTGTGCCTCGGTAGACTGGGTTTCGGCAGAGCGCCGCAGCTCTGCAACTTCCTGGGTCTTCCGGGTATAGTCAGCGCCTTTGAGATTGCCTGCGATGAGGTCGGCAACGGTGGCCTCGGTCCCGTCCGCCAGCTTCACGCGCCCATTGTGGGCAACGTATCGGCCGCGTTCGGTTTCGGGTTCCTCGTCGTCCTCATCCTCGGCTTGATCTTCGTCGCCGGTTTCGCCGTCGTCTTCCTCGCTCTCAGGCTCATCGCCTTCCTGCAATTCGTCGTCGGTCGTTTCGCTTTCGTCGGTTTCCTCAACCTCGGGCTGGTCCGCGGGGACTTCCGAAGTCGTGGCCTTGGCGTAAGCGGCTGCTGCCTCATCAATAGACAGCTCGTCGCCACCAGTGATGGTGTCGATTTCCATGTTTCTCTCTGTGGGTTTGCCAGTCCCGGGCGGGTTGCTGGCGAGGTTGCGTGGTTACGCGATGCCGGGGGCGGCCTTGGGCTCACCTTCCCGGATGTTCAGTGCGAGGGTCTCGCGAATGGCATCGACCACGTTGACCATGGCCTGCGCCTTGAGCAGCGTGTTCTTGTCGTCAGCATCGACGCTGCACAGTACCTCGATGGCGTCGGCCTTGATGTTGTCCAATACCTTCTGGAATACCTCGTTGTCCTTGAGGCTGCTGGCCAGAGAAGCGAGCTGTTCTTTCGTCACTGCCACGTCACCGTGCAGGAGGCGTTCGCCAGCGTGCCGTCATAGCCGACATAGATGCCGGCGCGCATGTCGCAATCGAGCGTGATGGTGTGGCCGGGCGTAGTGGCAAACACCCACTCCGAATAGACCGCCGTGCCGGTCTCGGTCGTGCTGTCGTAGACCGTCAGCAGCCCGGCTGTCGGGGTCGCCGTGGTCGGGGCAATGGTGATGGTGTGGAGCTTGAGCGGAAAGGTGGCGGTCGCCACCAGCGTATCGCCGGTCACGCGCAACTTGTTCATGTCGGTGTCTCCTAAGCGAGCGCGAGAAGCAGGGCGACTTCTTCGTCGTCCTCGTCTGCAAGGTACTGTTCGGTCTTGTTCAACAGGTGCCGTTGAATGGCCGCCTGCAAGGCGACGTCATCCGCCATTTCCACGCGGGGAATGTCGGGGATGAACTGAGGCTGGGCCTCGATGGGGTCGAATTCGAACGGCCAACCGGTGGCCGGGACTATTGCCTGCTTGGGCCTGCGCTTGGCCTTGCGGGGCTTTGGTTGTTCTTCTTCGCGGTGTTCCTGAAAGACGAAGGGGACGCGACGGAAGGCGTCGTCACCGCCTCTGCGGATAACCGCAGCGTCAATCTGGAACGCGCCGGACTGAAAGGCCCCTGCCTGAAACGCTGAGGCCATGAGCGCCCCCTTCTACTCCTGCCGTGGCGGGCAAAGAAAAGGCCCACCAGAGGGGCGGGCCGGGTAATCGCGGAATGTGGTGCGCCGGGTTTACTGC
>Ga0209476_10002654_pt1 | contig 11930 bp, 12 predicted proteins | sample KloWWTrecipitate_FD_187179 | JGI IMG/M metagenome (GOLD analysis project Ga0209476, IMG submission 187179) | Active sludge microbial communities from Klosterneuburg, Austria, studying microevolution and ecology of nitrifiers - Klosterneuburg... | ecosystem: Engineered > WWTP > Aerobic digester...
CCCGTGGTCGCACTACCAGCTCAGAAACATCTCCCGGAACCTTCTCCGCAACAGCCCGACCGCCCGCGCGATGGTCAATCGGCTCTGGCGGTTCATCATCGGACCCCGTGGCATTCGTCCGCAGGCCATGACGAGCGACAAAGCGTGGAACAAGAAGGCCGAGGCGTGGTTCCTGAAGTGGGCCGAGCGTGATTGCGACTCGCGGCGGAAGCGGTCGCTGTGGTTGAAGCAGGATATTTGGGGCCGTTCAGCGGCCCGCGACGGCGACATCGGAATCGTGTTCACATCGGACGGTCGGTTGATGGACGTGGAGGGCGACCTGATCGCCAGCCCGACCTCGAACTACGCCGAAAACGTCTTCAACGGCGTTGAGATGGACTCGGCTGGCGCGGCCCGTGCGTATTTTATCGGCAGGCGTGCCCGGTTCGGGATGCCATCGGACTTCGCACGGATCCCCGAGCGGTTTGCGATTCTCTACTCCATGCGCGCGAACGCGTGGAGCAGTTCGGTGCGTGGCGAGCCATTGCTGGCGGCCGTGGCTGGGCAGTTCGACGACTTGGACGAGGTTCGGGACGCGACGGTTGTAGCCGCTCGTTTGGCCGCGATGCTGGCCGTGGTCGTCAAGACCGAGAACCCGCAAGCGACGCGCGAGTCGATCGCGGGCGACACCCAGGTTACGGAGGGTGTTTCGACCCGTACCGACACGACGCAGACGCCGCTCGGATCGGGCACGATCACGCACCTCAAAGTCGGCGAGTCTATCGAACAGGTTGACCCCAAGCATCCCGGCCCGGTCTTTGATTCGTTCGTCCGCATGATGGTCCGCATGATCGGCGCGGACATCGGATTGCCGCTCGAACTGGCGATCATGGACCACAGCCAAACAAACTTCTACGGAACCCGTGCGGCGTGGCTGAACTGTTGGAAGTCCTCGATCGAGCCCGAGCAGAACAACATGATCGACATGGTTCTCAAGCGAGTGTGGCGATGGCGGATCGGCATGGCGATCGACGACGGGGAGCTTGAACCGAACCCCGAGTTTGAGTCGCACGATTGGGTCGCTGAGGTCATGCCGGAGGTCGATGAGAAGGCCGCGTATACCGCCAAGGGCGTGGGCGTGGCCTTGCGATTGACAGACCAGCGGACTGCGATCCAAGAGCTTGGCGACGTGTACGAGGACGTGATGGATAACAGCGAGTTTGCGGTGAAGGACATGGCCCGGCGCGGCATCCCGCCCGCGATCGTGCAGGGCGTTCTCGAACCGTTCCAACAGGCCGGGGCTCCGGCTTCGGACGGACAGGATCAAACCGAACCATGAACCTACTCAGCCTCATCGCGGGCCGGGCCTTGGCGATCGACGCCGACTCGCTCCGGGCGTATATGTCCATGCCCTGCGTGGCAGAAGTCACCGAGGCCGCGGCGGAGGTCGGGGCAAAGGCCGACCGCCGGACCATCGACATCGGCGATTGTTTCGACCCACAGAAGCCGTGTAGCTGCCAACGATTCGGCGACGGCGCGATACTGAACCTGTCCGGGATGCTCTACCACGGGCAATCTTGGATCATGGACTGGATGGGCGGGCTCAGTTACCAGCTCGCGGCGGCCCGGTGCGACCAGCTCGCGGCCGACGCGACGATCAAATGGGTAGCCGTCGCCGTCAATTCGGGCGGCGGAACCGTGATGGGCGTTACCGACCTCGCGTCGGCGATGGGATCGCTGGTCAAGGCCAAGCCGACCATCGTGGTTGCGAACGGGGTGCTGGCTTCGGCGGCGTACTGGGTGTCCGCTGGCGCGACGGAGATCGTCGCAACCCCAACGGCCATCGTTGGATCAATCGCCGTGCGGCTCGTGATGGACGACACGTCCGAGATGTTCAGCAAGGCGGGGATTTCCCGTCGCGTGATCGTGTCGGACGGAGATACGTTGAAGGCCGCCGGCGGAGACGGCGTGAAGCTGTCCGACGAGGCGATCAAACAGGCCGAGGGCATGATCGCCGAGCCCGCCGAGATGTTCCGAAACGCGGTGGCGACGGGCCGCAAGATGAGCGTGGAAACCGTCAAGTCATTCAAGGGCGGGGTATTCGCGGCGGGCGCGGCCCTCGCCAACAAACTGGTCGATCGCGTGGAGTCCCTGTCGGACTGCCTCGCTCGTGTACAAAGCACCTACGGCGGCTCCGGGGCCGCTCCGGTGATCGTGAACCCGGAACCAACCACCGAGGACGCGCCGGAAGAACCCGACGACGCCACGGAATCAAGGAAGTCGAACATGGAACTCAAAGACATCACCGCCGAAATGTTGAAGAAGGACCGCCCCGACCTGATCGCGGCGATCACAAAGGACACCAAGCCTGAAGCTCCCAAGCCCGCGACCCGCGCCGAGCTTGGCGCAATCTTCGGCACCGACGCCACGTCGATCCTCGCGTCTCTGGACGCCAACCACACGCCCGAGCAGGCGACGAAAGCCCGGCTCGACGCGGTGATCGCCGAGAACACCAAGCTCGCGGCGCAGGTGGTTGAGGTCAACACCAAGGCCGAGGCCGCGTTGAAGGCCGCTCCTACCGCCAAGGTCAACGGCGTTGACCCTGCGACGATCGTGCGCGTTCTCGGCGATGGCAAGGCGGACGGCGCGAACGGCCCCAAGACGATGGCCGAGGCGATTGTGCTCCTGACCGCCGAGTACATGGCAAAGGACAACCTCACCGAAGTCAAGGCCAAGACCCTGGCGTACACCGAGTTCCCGCGTCGGTTCCCCGAGTTGCACAAGGCGCGTTCGGCCACGCTGAACGCCCAGACGACTCCCCACTAAACCGGCGCACCGAGTTCATTCCACAAACCACAACGCGCGGGCCTTCCCGCGATCGGAGATTTTCACATGGCAAGTCAGCAGAACGACGGTATTTTCGGGAGCATGATCTCGGGCTCGGCGCTCGAACCCAATCGGCTCGTCAAGGTGTCGGCGGGGACGCTCGTGTATTGCACGGCGACTACCAGCGACCGTCCCATCGGCGTGACGATGGAGCGCTCCGACGCCGCGGGCGATATCGTCAAGTTCAAGTACATCAACGCGCCGGGTACATTCCTGATTTCGGCAGCGTCCACGATCTCTGCGGGCGCTCTGGCGTACCCGGCGGCGGCCGGGCAGGTGTCGTCTACCGTCACTATTTCGATCCTCGGAACGGCGCTGAACGCATCCGGCGCGGCGAACGACCTGATCGAAGTCATCCCGACGTATCAGACCGACGCGATCGTCTGATCGAACCCCGAATCACCCGTGCGGCCCGTCACCAATGGCGGGCCGCTTTCGTTCCCGAACCCACCGACAAGCGGCGTAGCCGGGCGTCGGCCTCAACAGGACTCATCACATGGCATTCATCAAATCTTCGACCTTGCTGGGGCTTCCGACTCCGGAAGTTACCCCCGCGGTCATGGCCTTCCTCAACCAGTACGGCCGGTCCATCGGCCACAAGATTCTCCCGCCCGTGCGGGCCGACAAGTTCGATGGCACGTTCTACAAAGTGCCCGCGAAGATGCTCGGTCAGGGCGGAACGACTACCCGTGCGTTCGGCGCTGCGGCCAACGTCGGCCAGTTGCAGCTCGACGCCGACTCCTACCACGTCGTCTCCAACGACTTCGCCTTCCCCTTGGCGATCGAGCACGAGGAGCAGGCTCCGTTCATGCGTTCGGTCGCGGCCGGGCTCGCCGGGCTCGTGTGCCTTCGGGCGTATGAAGCACGCGTGAAGACATCCCTTGCGTCCGCGGCGAGCACGCAGGCGGCCGGGGCTAGCTGGTCTTCGGCCCCTACCACGGCATCGCCCGTTACCGATGTGGTTGCCGCGGCTCAGCAGATCACCACTAAGTACGGCCCGACGATCGACCAACTCACGCTCGTACTTCCCTACCAGCGGTTCACGTCCATGTCTCTCATTACCGATGTGCGCCAGACGTTGAGCGTGACGAACACGATTTCCCAGCAGCTTTCGACCGAGGCCCTCCGTCAGTATTTCGGCGTCAAAGAGGTCATCGTTCCTTCGCTTACCGTGGACTCGGCCAACCTCGGGCAGGCCATTTCGATGGGCTACATCTTCACGAGCGCCGAAGCGTACCTCGTCTACAACGGCAGCGACAACGCGGACGGATCGGTCAGCAACGTCGGCGGGTTTGGCCGCACGTTCTTCAAGGACAACCTCTCGCAGATGGACCAGGACGCGACGGCGGATATGTCCGACATGGCGATGGCTGGTGATCGCGTGCCGATCCTCTACCGCCAGTTCTGGGAGCCCGACGCCCGCTCGAACGTGATGGGCGCAGGCCACTACACGCACGAAAAGGTTATCAACGCCGAAGCCGCGTGCATCATCACCGGCATTAGCGCCTGATCCCAAGCCCTCATCTTACTTTTGGGCGGGCGGGGTTCTCGAGCCCCGCCCGTATTTTTTCTCGGAGCGCATCATGCCGACAATCACGGCGATTCCGAACGTCATGGCTACGTCCACGACGCAGACCGGCCTAACCGCGCGCCCGTCAGGCGTGGCGTGGGTGAACGTCAACAACGCGAAGGTCAACGACGGCGTAGACGCGACCAATCCAAACACGGCCGACGCCGGGTACCAGTTCCTTATCGCTTCTGACTTCCGTGTTGGGGGCGTTGCGTTGGCGGACATCATCGAGGCCGGCGCAACAATCACGGGATTGACGCTCGGGTTCGACGGGGATGGTCCGAGTTTTCAAGAGTTCACGGACCTTCGCGCGAGACTCACGGGGCAGGTTTTTGAAGAACTATCCCAGCTTATCGTGGTTGGGCCCGTCGAGGCACCGTACACCGGCGGATACATCCCAAGCGCGGCAAACGTCCGCGATTCGTCGTTCGGCATCGTTGTTGGGTTGCAGGGAGCTGGTTCAGACGCGACTGTTGACGCCTTGTACATGATCATTTCCTATACCAACCCGACGACCGGCGCACGCCGCTCGCGTTCTCGTATGACCATGCGGGCGGGGTGACAATGACGCACACCGGGTACAAAATCTATGAGTCCGGCGCTGCCGATGCGTTCCTCGGTCGCGGTCGAAAGTTCGCCCTCGTGATCGGGGACCAGAACTGCGACGCGAAAGCGTCAGGGAGTCTCTACGAACAGTTCTATTTGCTCGCCCCGAACCTTTCTGGGTACTGGGCTCCCGGAGGGCTTGATGCCGCGGCGTCGGCCCCGATCAACGGGGCCACAAACGACACCACGAATCTACATTTGGGCGTCATGCTTGAGCAGTGGGTGCGACCGGAGCAACCCAACGTCACCGCGGCACAGGCAGGGCTGTTTTATGATTCTGCCCATCAGGACGGAGACGGTACCGGCGGAACGGGGAACGTTGGGGATCAGTCGGGTGGAGGATACACCGCGGCATCGGCTCACGAACTGATTTGGCCGCAATCCGGGGCCACGACCTCGAGCGGGCAAAACATTTGCTCGTTCGCGTTGCGTAGTTACGGCTCAGACCGGGACGACTGGTGTGAACGCGAACTCAAGGCTTCGGTTATTGTCCACACACCAATCGCTCTATCAGGGACATTCCCGATCGTGGTTGGAACAAGTCTTTCCGTTGGTGCTCGGCGTGGCGTTGGGTCATATGCGATCGGGGGTGACGTTCTATCTGCGGTCACTCCCGGAACTCTTACCGCGATGGAGACGACGATTGCGGCTGGGTCTGGCGTTCCAACCGTGGCGATATTTGCGACGTCCGCTACGAACTACGGGCGTCGGTGCATCGTTTCTGGCGCGATGATACGAACGTCTGACGGAGACGGCTTGGACATGATGGTTGCGGGCACCCCGAACATGACGATGGGCGACCCGGATCCCGCGATCAACTTCAACTACGACTCACACGCGGCGGTGCGTAACGCTCAGGCCATCCGCGACCCGACGATTATCGTGTGGGTGCTCGGTCAGAACATCGAACGCCAGAACTCGCCTGGGTGCGCGTTTGATACCTTGTATGAAGAGCCGAGCGAGAACACCAGCGAGGGATTGTGGAGCGAGATTTTTACGGACATTATTCACACCGTGAGATCACAGCTCGGCGAGCCACCAACAACCGGGGTAGTTCCTAATTTGATTTGTACTCCGGTATTTGCCGGTCAGTGTGACAACCCAGACGATTGGGCCGCAGCGTCCGCGAACATAGTCCGCCAAGCCCGCGCACAGTGTGACTATGGGAACCGATTTGCGTCGGTCACTCCTGAGAAATGGAAGACAAACCGTACCGCAACGCTCGATCTTGGGCACCTTGCGACAGCAACCGAAGTTCTGACAGTCACGGGGGCCGGGCAGATTATCCAAACCCCAATCACGGTCTTCCGTGGCGCGAAGACGACTGGGACATACGCGGTTGGGGACGGCGTGATCGACACGACGAATGCCGTGTACACCTTCGGGAACCATCGATATTTTCGGTGCAAGGTCGCGCATACCAACCAGCCAACCACAAGCACGACGCACTGGGAGCACGTAGATTTCAGGTGGACTCCGTATTTCGCGGCGGTGGTTGCCCGCTACATCTTCGCAGAGGTTCAGTATTCGTTCTCGTCCTTGCGGAGAGATCGCGTCTCGATGCGTTCTCGCGCGAGCCGCATTCTTGGATTGGGATGATCCGATGACATGGGATACCGAAGCATCAGACTTGATGTTGAAGAACATCACCGATTTCGGTACGTCCATGACGATCACGCACGTTTCGGCGCGGGCGTACAACACGACGACGTTGAAGAACGAGAAGACATCGACGACGCTCTCGGTGACGGGCATACGCGGGCGGACCTACCGGGATCAGTATTCACCGGCATCATCCGAGGTCTTGAAGCGGAAGTACACATTCGCCTATGACCAAGTTCTCGGCAAGCTGCTAGGCCAGTCGGTGAACATAGACAAAGAGGATCAGATCGTGGACGGGATCGACACATGGGAAGTGACTGGGCGAGAGGTGGTCGGGCACGGGCACGGGCTGGAAGTGATGACGGTTCGTGTTCGGACCACCGGGGGGTAAGGCGTGGCGATCGTTCGGATTGATTATTCGGTGGTCGTGCGGCTGCTCGTCGCGCGGTTCAAGTCCGCGGCGTTCCCGGTGCTTATGCCGTCCGAGCCCGAGCGTGACGGGGTGGAGTTGTACTCGCGGCTGATGACCATGACGTTCGAGCCGACGCGCCGGGTTTCCGGCGACGGCCAGCCGGACCACGCGAAGGTGTCGCTCTCGTTCGCCGTATGCGGCTCTCAGAAGTCGGTCGAGGACGGCGGAGACGGCGCGGTTGCGGCGGTGATGTCGGACCTGATGACGTTTGTTGATGAGACGCCGTACCTGACCGACGCGACGACTTCGATCAGCGTCGAACTTGACCGCCCCAACGCGGAGATCATGCAGAAATTGGAGCTGGCGTCGGGGTTCGCCTTTGCGTCCGTCAACGCGACGGGCCGGGCGATTCGCACTCAGCAGATTGGCAGTTCAACCTTACCGACCGTGGACACGCCGCGGCCGTAGCACAAATCACACAAGGATCCAGCAATGGCAACCGAAGCAATCCACGAGGGCGTAGTCCGGTTCGAGTCGGCCGGTACGCTCGTGTTCTCAGATGGCACCGACATCTTGACCGTCAACAACATCGTTCCCGGATCTCTCAGCTTCGAGCCTCCCGCGCGTGGTCCGCTCGGCTACACCGACCGCGCGGTTCAACAGGCCCCACTCGAAGGCGACGACACGCTCGGCACGTTGAGCTTCCGAACCCGGGGCACCAAGTTCGAGACAAACAACCTCTTCAACCGCCTGAATACCGCGAACGCTACGGCGAACACGATGAAGGAATGGGTGGTGACTATCAAGGTTCCAAACTACCGCGACGCCGCGGCCGGTACCGTTACGGTGCTGAGCGGCGCATCGCGTACCAAAACCGACTTCAAGGCCGGTACCGACTTCGACGAGATCGGTGTTGAAATGTCCTTCCGTTCCTGGACTCCGCCGACGACTTATTGAAAGGCGATTCTCAATGAAGAACCGAATCAAATCGTTGTTCGTGATCGCGTTCGTTTCGGCGTGTCTCGCCGGCTGCGCCACGTCGTGGAAGCTCGGCCCAGAGCAGGAAGAGGCGATCAAGCAGGGCGCAGACACCGGCAAGGTCGTAGGGGCACTCACGGGCCTACCCGGAGGCAGCGATATCGGCGGACTGATCGGTGCCGGGATTGCCGCTCTGGGCACCGCGTTCGGCGTGTACAAGCACGGTAAGGACAAGGGTTGGGACGAGGCGGCCGGTAAGCCCGCAACGCCCGGCGCGGCGGTCAAGCCCGCGCCATCCGTAGGAGCGGCGTGATGCCAAACAGAGGAAGTCCGTATTCGTCTGGCTCGTGGACGGGGGACCAGCACAACCAATCAACGATCGACAACCTCCGCGAGGACGTAAACCGTCTCTGCGAGAAGGTCGATCGGTTTGACACGCTCTTACGCGGAGACGACAAAACCGGATCGCCCGGAATGATTGGCAAACTGCAAGCCCTAATCGACGAGTCCGAGCGCCGCAAGTGGTGGACGACCACCAGCGTCGGGGCGGCGATAACGGCGATCGCGGCCAGCTTATGGACTTGGATTTCCGGGCACCGTTCGTAGGAGATTCCATGCTGAAGTTCGACGACCTGATCGTTCCGGCCGAGAAGAAGATCAAGATTCGCGGCGTTGAGCGGACCATCCGGTTCGTCAGCGCCGCCGATCACGCGGCGATCGAAGAGGCGTTCCCGTGGCCCGAACCGCCTCTCGCGCCGGACAAAACCAAGGGCTCTCTCGCGCCGCCGGTGAAGGACTATGAATCTCCCGAGTACCTTGCGGGGTGCAAGGTCGTTGAGTTCAGGCGGCTGGCCGCGCACGCCGCGGTGGGGCTCCGCTACCAGACCAGGGCCGGGCTTGACTGGGAGGCGTCCAAGGCCACGAGCGGCAGCGCGGAATACCTCCGCACGGCGTCCGACGAACTCGCGGCGTCGCTGGCGGGGTACGAGCTTCAGGGCGTCCGCAACGGACTCATGGCGTTCACGATCTCGGAACTCACCGCGGCGTCTCTGGGAAACTGATCGGGCCGACGCCGCAACAGGACGTGTCCCGCGACTCGGCGTGGAGCGTGCCGGAAAGATACGGCGTCGGCGAACTCTACCGAAGGCTGCGGGTGTGCGAGCGGTTCGGGCTCGGCATCGGCGACGTGCTCCCAGGGTTCGACCCCAACAACGAATCGCACATGGCGTCGGTCATGGCGTTCGAGCATTTGCGCGAGGTTGAAGAAGCCCGCGAGAGGATGAGGTTGTAGCGTGAAGCTCTCGGTCAAGGTCCAAAAACGCCAGTTCGACGCCAAGATGCGCGAGCTTGGCCGCCAGTGGTCCTCGCAGGGTCCGCGCGGGGCGGCCGAGCTAGGCCGTGTCTTTGTCCGCGCGGTCGAAATCCTCGCGCGACGAGATACCAACCGCTACGTTGCCGGATGGCAGCGTGCGAATAACTCGGCGTGCCTTGCGGCCGGCGCGACCGACCTCCGTCTTGCTGAATCGCCAATCCAGAAAAGCAAGTACGTTGCCGGTTATATCAGCGTGCTCGCGGACCAGCACGACAAGCTCGTCGCGGCGTGGAAGCACAAGAATGAACGGCTGAACCGCTGGTACGACGCCAAGGGACGAGCGCCCGACAAGTTCTACCGCGACGAGAAGCGGAAGCTCGAACGGATGGGCAAGCGGATCGACATTGCCTCGCGCGAGATTGATCGGTTCGCGGAGTCGGACGGTACGGCGTTGGTCATGTCGCCGGTGAACTGGAACAACACGCGGGCCGATTGGGAGGGAGGCACGGCCCGCTCGGGGATCGACCACAGCAAAGACACGTTGTTGAAATCCCGTCTGGCGACGGTGCGGCGCAAGGTCTACGGGGGCTCGGGCCGAATCTTCGGGGCCGGGCCTCAGTGGTTCGTCACCCTGCGCAATCAGGAGCCGCATTGCCGGGTAATCGAGTGGCGGTACCGCACCGTTGCCAAGGCGCGGGCGGGTATCAAGTCGATCGGTATTCAGAGTGTCGGGCGGGCGGCGGTCCAGCGGATCACGGCGGCGGTCAGCGCCATCCGCACAGCGGGGTAGGGGAACGATTATGGCGGGCGGAGACATCGACCTGACGATGGGGTTCAACGCCAGCGCGGGCGAGCGCGACTCGCAGAACTTCTGGCGCAAGCAGGAAAGTCAGATAATCGGTTTTCAGAACGTGTCAAAGGTCGCGTTCCTGGCGTTCGCGGCGGCGGGGGCTGCCGGGTTCAAGGCGATGTCGATCGCGGCGGAAGACGGATCGTCAGCGGCGAAACAGCAGCTTGACAGCTTCAGTTCGGCCGTTCGCAAAATGGCGTCCGATGTCGGGCGTGATCTTGCCGGGTCTGGGGTTGTTGGGTGGTTTTCTGACATCGTGAACTGGTCCAGAAAGGCCCGCGATACCGCGGTGACCTTTGTGGCAAGTGAGTTGAGTGGTGGTGGGGATATCGCTGGCGTCAATGAGGCGATGGCGGTCATGAAGGGAATGGATAGGACTGATGCGCAGACTGCAGAGCGTCGCAAGGTCATGCGTGAGTTGGAATCGATTAAGGTTTCCGATCAAGCGACCATCCTGGATAATCAATTCCGCGCGATCGAATTAAAAGCCCTCGAACTCAAGGAGCGCGTCAACCGAAACACCGTTCTCACTCCGGTTGACATGATCGATGCACGCTACAAGGTAGACGATATCGAAGCCGCCCAAAAAAGGGCCGCCCAAAAGAAGTACGACGACGAGAGCGCCGGGGTGTTCAGGCGTGAGCTCGCGGACCTGCGCGACGCGCCGACCGCGCCTTCCGCCTGGTTTCGCTACGTCCTCGCCCAGGGCCGCGTCTCGGGGCCCGACCTGCTCCCCGAGGGCGGCGTCGGCGTCGTCGCGAGCCCCTTCACGAAGGCGTACGACGGCCTGCTCCGCGCGAAGCTCCTCGCCGCGTCCGAGGCCGACTGGTCGAGCGCCAGCGTCGACCGCGTGCCCCTCGAGGTCGTCGCCGCGAACGAGGAGGTGGGACAGCTGCTCGAGGAGGTCGGCGTCGCCCAGTCGGAGGGGAAGCAGACCGCGTACCTCGAGGGCTTCTCGAACCGCACCCAGAACCGCGCGAACCTGAAGGCGCCGGTCGTCACGGTCGGCGTCCGCTCGACGCCCGTCCGGTTCCTCTCCGTCCCGGGGTTCTCGCGGCTCGACGAGGAGGGCGTCACGCCGGTCCTCGTCGCGTGGAAGGCGGTCTGGGTCCCCGGCGACGACGCCAAGGAGCTGCGCGACGCTCCGGTGGACCGCTGGTACCTCGTCGGCTGTGCCTTTTGCTGGCCCGTCGGACGTCACCGTCCGAACGGCACGCGCGACGACCCGCAGGGCGACCGGTCGGCGTACGCACCCGACGGCACGACCCGCCTGCTCGTCGGCGACGGCATGCGCCCCGTCGACACGCCCGAGCGCGTCGGTCGCCGCCTCGCGGACCGCCTCGACGTCGAAGGCGTCGATCCGCTCGACGCCCGGCTCGGCGTCGTGGCGATTCCCGACTGGAGCCTCGTGCGGCGCGCGCGACAGGACGACTGGGCGCGCCATCTCTGGACCTCGACCGCCCTCCTGTCGATCGTCGCGGTCGGCCTCTACGTCCTCTTCCGCTCCGTCCGCCGCGAGACCGACGCGGCGCAGCGCCGGCAGGATTTCGTCGCCGCCGTCACGCACGAGTTGAAGACGCCGCTCGCCGGGATCCGCATGTACGCCGACATGCTGAAGGAGGGGTGGGTGCCCGAGGGCGAGTCGTCGACGACCTACGCCGAGCGGATCGTCGGCGAGACGAAGCGGCTCTCGGGGCTCGTCGACCAGGTCCTCGACTTCTCCGCCTACGAGCGC
>Ga0209476_10002655_pt1 | contig 11927 bp, 9 predicted proteins | sample KloWWTrecipitate_FD_187179 | JGI IMG/M metagenome (GOLD analysis project Ga0209476, IMG submission 187179) | Active sludge microbial communities from Klosterneuburg, Austria, studying microevolution and ecology of nitrifiers - Klosterneuburg... | ecosystem: Engineered > WWTP > Aerobic digester >...
GGCGCTCTCCTTGCGCGGCACCGCTTCCTGGGCCGGGTCGTGCCGGACGCTGACGCGGGGCATGAGCCGGGCAACCTGCGGGTCGTTCATCATCCGGTCCATGGAGTCGGCCATCTCGAAGGTGAGCTGGCGGTCGAGGAGGATGACCGAGCAGAGGTAGGGCAGGTTGAGCGCGGGCATTTCGGCGCTGGCGAAGGCGGCGACCGAGCCGGGCATATCGATCTCGACGCGTTCGACCGTGGCTGCGTCCACCTTTGGCGCGAGTTCGAGCACCGCCTCGACGACGGGCTGGGTAGGCCCGCCAACGGGGAACCGTTTGTAGCCGACGAGCGGCAGTTCGAAGCGGGTGCCCAGGTCATCGACCAGATAGGCGGCGTCGTAATCGCTGCCTTCGCCCGTGAACTGGCGGGAGTTGAACCAGCCGCCCTTCGCATCGAAGGAATCGCGCACGCCGGTGAAGCCCATTTCGGCCAGCAAGGCGGCGTGTACACCGTTGCGGGCGGGCATCCCGGCGAAGACGAAGGACTTCTCGACGTGGCCGGAATCGAGGAGCCACTGCATGGAGCCGGAGACCTGCTGGGCGCAGTAGCTGAGCATGGCGTTGACCGTCGCGGGCGGGAAGCGGCGCAGGGAGGCGATGGCGGTAGCCGCTCCGAAGACCGGCCCGTACCCGTGGCTCGAGTAGCCGAGCCAGCGCCCGCGGTTGCTGCCCAGCGCCTTCGGGATGCGGCAGGTGAGCTCGTAGCCCGCGATGACGGCGCGCAGGAGGGCGGCGCCCGGGGCGTGGTCGATGGCCGCCGTGCAGAGCCCGGCGCTCAGCACAGCGGGACCCGGCTGGACGAACGCGGACGGGCAGAAGTCGTTGATCTCGGCGCCATGGGCGGTCATCGCGCTGGCGAAGACCGCATCGGGCAGGGAGGCGCTGAGCTTCGTGCCAAGGATGGGCGCCCCGCCGGCCGCGCCACCGCTCATGCGCGTTGCGAAGTCGCGCGAAAGCCGGGAACTGTCGCGGTCGCCGCAGACGACGATCGAGGCGATGGTGTCGAGGATGTGGCGGCGCCCGAGTTCGAGGACGTCCTCGGGCCAGTCAGCCTTTCCGCTCGTGACGATGAACTCGCCGAGACGGCCGGTGATGCCGGGGTCAGTCATCGTCCTGCCCCTTGAGCCGGCGCGCGAGGAAGAGGCGGCTAGCACGCAGCTCGGAACGCGGCACCGCGGCGTGCTTACCGGGGTTCGCATGCAACCTGCGGTCCGCCGTGCCGATGCGCTTGAAGAGCTCGTGGTAGGCGCCCTGGCTGACCTCGTCGTCTTCGAGCTGCTGGATGAAGAGGACGGGGACCTGGACCTTGCCGATGTCGTCGTAGACGCGCTGGTTGGTCTCGACACCCTCGCGGTAACCGAAGAGGCCGATAACGGCGGCGCCGATGCGAGGCTCGGCAGCGATCAGGGGGACGCCGAAACGGGTACCCATGGAGAGCCCCCAGTAGCCAACGGGTCCCGGGGCGATCTCGGGGCGGGCCTGGGCGGCATCGAGGGCGGCGCGCCAGTCCTCGACCATCTCGCCGTACTTCTCCATGTAGTACTTACGGCGGTAGGCCTGGCGGTCTTCGACGCGGAGAGCGCGTGCGGCGTCGCTGTTGGCTTCGCGGTCACCGTTGACGGGACCATCGATCGCGAGGGTGGCTATCCCGTGCTCACGGGCGAGTCCTTCGGCCATGGCAAGGACGGTGGGAGCCTTTTTGTGGCCGCCTCCGCCGTGGCCGACGAGGACCAGGGGAACGGGCTCTGTTGCGGCAGCCGGGAGCCAGAGCACGGTCGGGACCGTCCTCCCGTTGCAGCGCACGTCGAGGGCGAGTTCTCGGGTATCGGACATGGCGGATTCCTCCGGTGGGGTATCGGATTGTGCCAGCGGCCAGTTCAGGGGCCCGTGCCGGGGCGTCGCGCGGCAGGCGAATTGACCGTAGCCGGGCTGATCTGCCCTATTAGTGCGTGAACCCGGGTTAGGTGCCAGCGGGCGATCTTCCAGTGTCGAAGTGAGGGATTGCAGAGATGACGACCAGCACGACTTCCACAGACGCCCGAACCGAACCGTCGGCGGTAGTCCGGACGGCCGGTGGACTCGTCCGGGGAGAGGTCTACCGGGGGATCTCGGTGTTCCGGGGAATCCCGTATGGGGCGCCGACCAGCGGCGCGAACCGCTTCCGGCCTCCGCAGCCGGCCGAGCCGTGGACGGGGATCCGCGAGTGCGTTGAGTACGGAGAGACCGCCCCGCAGGCTCCCGGCCAATTGGCCGAGGGCGGATGGGAGGGGCATCGCACGGAGATGGGCGAGGACTGCCTGCGGCTCAATGTTTGGACGCCCGCCACGGGAGCGGGCACGCGCCCGATCTTCGTCTGGCTGCACGGGGGCGGTTTCGAGGCAGGCAGCGGGTCGAGCATGTTGTATGACGGCACGAACCTCGCGCGGCGGGGTGATGCGGTGGTGGTCACGATTAACCACCGGCTCGGGGTGTTCGGACACTGCCACCTTGAGGACATCCTGGGAGAGGAGTTTGTGGGTTCGGCGAATGCCGGTTACCTGGACCTTGTCGCGGCACTGCAGTGGGTGCGGACGAACATCGGCGAGTTCGGCGGTGACCCGGCGAACGTGACCATCGCCGGCCAGTCGGGCGGCGGGAGGAAGGTCAGCCTGCTGACGGCGTCGCCGCTCGCCGAGGGGCTGTTCCAGCGAGGGATCGTGCAGAGCGGTTCGCACCTCCGGCTGATGCCGCGCGAGAAGGCGAACGACCTCGCGGAGAGGCTGTTCGGCGCCCTGGGCATCGGCCGCGGCGATGCGCGGAAGCTGCAGGAGCTTCCCTGGCAGGACATCCGCAGGGCGAACCGGGACGTGATGGGGGCCACGCGGTCACGGTTCTCGCCGACGCTGGACGGGACCATCTTCGACGCACACCCGTGGGACCCGGAAGCGCCGGCGACCGCGGCCGGCGTGCCGATGATGGTCGGGACGTGCCGAACGGAGCTTTCGAACCAGCTGGGCAGCGCCGATGAGACGAACTTCGCGCTGGACGATGCTGGAGTCGCGGAACGGCTGAAAGCGTTCGTGCCGGCCGAGGACGTCGCCGAGCTGATGGCGCTGTTCAAGCGCGAGAACCCTGAGGCCGCCCCGCCGGAAACGTTTTTCCAGATCACGACCGCGCGAGGGTACTGGCGGGACAGCATCCTCCAAACGGAGGCGAAGGTGCGCCAGGCTGGCGCGCCGGTGTATTCGTACCGGGTGACGTGGCGGACTCCGGTCGAAGGTGGGCGGCGGATCTCGCCGCATTCGCTGGACCTGCCGTTCATGTTCGACAACGTGACGAAGGCGCCCCACATGGTCGGTGACCCGACGGGCGCAACAGCCGCCATGGCGGAGGCGATGAGCGAGTCGTGGCTCGCCTTCGCGCGGAGCGGGGACCCGAACAACGCGGCTATCCCGCGGTGGAAGGCGTACGACCTTGAGACTCGCACGGTAATGCTGTTCGACACACCGCCAACGGCCGAGAACGACCCGCACCGGGCCGAACGGCTGGCGATGGAGAAGTACCCCACGCAGCAGCTCGGGCGTGTCCTTCACCGGGCGTAGGCGGTGGCAATCCGGTGAACGACCCTGCTCACGCGTCACCCTGACGCCCATCGCGGCCATCCATGGGGCATACCGACCGTGGAGAACGACGATGAAGGTGATGGCTCACATGGTGGCCGGAGCGGCAGCACTCCTGGCGATGGCAGCGTGCACGGGTGTGGACCAGTCCGTCCCCGGCCCGGGGGCAGACGTGGGTGAACAGCCGACCGCGACCGTGGCCGTTTCCGTCCCGGAGGCGTCTCACGTTGTGGAGCCGGAGCGGGTGGTGGCGGCGGGCGAATCCGCAACGATTGGGTTCAACAACGCGGCCCAGGTACTGACGACCTCTGACGGGGTGCAGCACTACGTGTTCATGGACGGCGGGCGAACAGTGATGCATGGCTCTGCAAGCGGGACGGCAGCAGGGATCCAGACAACGGCAGTACGTTCCGGCGGGGGAAAGGTCTCGCTGACCGCGATCGCTGCGACGGACGAGGTGATCGTGGTTGGCTGGACCGAGACGGAAAAAGGTGGCGGTCCGGCGGTTTATGTCGCCGAGTCGGCTGATGGTGGGTCAACGTGGGGGGCAGCACAGCAGCTCGCGGGCACAGGCACGGCGCTTTCGCTGGCGAGCGACGGCGACAGCATTGTGGCGGTCTGGCACACCGGCGACGAGACGACCTCGGAGATCCACTTCTCGATGCGCGATGGCGACACCGGGGAGTGGTCGGAGCCTGTGCGGGTCGATGGTTCGAGCGCCGGGCCACTCTGGCCAGCGGTTGAGGTATCGGGGGATAGCGTCTGGGTGACGTGGCGCGACAACCGCTCGGGTCCGTACCAGGTGTATCTGCGGCGCTCGGTGGATGGCGGCGTGACCTGGCTCGAAGAACAGGTGATGGCTCGCCCAAACACCGGCGACCCGACGGTGTGCGCAGGCGACAACGGCGTGGTCTGGCTGGCGTACCACGGGCGCGGCGAGGTCGCGGTGGTCCGTTCGACCGATGGCGGCGCGACCTTCGGTGCGCCGATGGTGGTGGGGAGCGGCTGGTTCCCACGCCTGAGCTGCGATGCCGCGGGCGCGATGGTCCTCGGCTGGGAGCAATCGGAGGGCATGGACCCGAAGGCCGACATCGCCAAACAGGCGGCCTATGCCACGGGAAGCGGCAGCGGTGAAGTGGGCGAAGCGATCGTGCTGAGCGAGACGGCCGGTACCTGCGCCTCGGTGACGATGCGGGGCGATGGGTTCGCGGACGCTGTCTGGGTGGATAAGGCGGTCAGCGCATCGGGCGCGCCCGCGCTGCAGGGGGAGCTCTGGCATGCCGTGGTGGAGGCGCCGTAGGGGGACGGTGGGCGAGCGGGCACCGGTGCGGCCGACCACAGATTGCATACTGCGTTAGCAGACATAATGCGTCCGGAGTATCAATCTTATTCCTGAGGCATAACGAAAGGCCGATATCGCAGGTATTACATACTGCGAGCACGCGCGCCCGACACTATCCCGAACCGTAAAGGGAGTCATCCATGCATACCCGAGTTCTGATCCTTGCGTTCTCGGCCGTTCTCGCCCTCGCCGGTCTTGCTGGCGCCCTCGCCGATGGGCTGGGCTCCGGGAAGTTCGCGCTGCTAGGCCCGGATGGCGTCGCCTGGTGCGACGGGGGCGGCGTCGTTTCAGGCACAGACACCGGCAACGGCTTTGCCGTTATCAACACATCATCCGATGGGACCGTGAGCGCCACCGTCTCGCTCAAGGGGCTCACACCGGACACCGATTACGTCATCCGCCTGATCCAGGGAGTCGACTGCTACGTCGTTGATGCGACCGTGACCACCAACCGCCAGGGCAACGCGACGGTTCACCTGTCCGAGGCGAGTGTCTCGGGAACAGCATTCATCGCGGTCGATGAAGGGTCCCTCTTCGGTGCCCCGATGTTCGTGACCGAGACCTACAATCAGAATCCGTAAACGCACGGGGAACACCGGCTACCCGGATACCCCGCCACGGCAATCAGTGCTGCGAGGAGAGGCGTCTCGGCCGGGGCGCCCCTCTGCCAGGTAGCGATGGGCGCACGGTAACAGCCTTCGGCTGCCGGATGCGGATCCGGTCTCCCGCCAGCGAAGTGGCCCTGTCATCAGACAGGGCCACTTTTTGCGTTCCTTTTACGTGAACCCCATCGGGACTTCACATGGGGCGCCTAAAGTGGGTTGTGTAAGGAGAAGCGGTGGCCCGTACGCTCTCCCCACCCTGTAGCGCTGGCTGGAAGTCGCATGACAGCCGGCGCCCGGCGCGGCCATCGCCGAACCTCTCAACTGGCCGCTACCGAGCGGCTTCCGTCCAGGCGGCGCCAGACGACTCCCCCGCCTGGCGCACGCCTTAATCCTCGCATTCAGGCTTCAGCCGGTCCTACCTCTCCAGTCAGAAGCCAAAGAAAGAACCCGCCGTTGGCCCGGCGGGTTCTTTGCGTTTGCCAGTGGTGGGATCAGTGGGTGATGGCGGGAGCCATGTCCTTCGCGTCGGCGACCCAGCGTTCAACCACTTCGGCAGCCGGGGCGGCATCGCCACCGACTTCGGCGAGTTTGGCCGCGAGGTTGCCGGAATTGCGGGTGCCGAGCTCCTTCACGGTATCGACACCAGCGTTTTCGAGGAGGTCCGCAAGCGCCGCGGACACGCCTGGCACGCGCATCAGGTCAGCACGATTGGCCCATTCAAGGAGCTGTGAGGCCTCGATGCCGGTAGCCTGGGCGAGTGCCTTGCGGCCATCGGCCGGGCCGGCGGCGTCGAGGAACTCATCGAGCCAGGTGATGCCGGCGCCGTTGAGGGTCGCCTTCGCGGAATCGTCCACACCCGTGATCGCCTCGACGGGGAGGCGACCCGATACCACCGGGGCGGCAACTGCCGCGGCGGGAGCGGCGGCTGGCTGCGGAGCTGCCTTGGGAGCACTGCTCACTGCCAGCCTGACACCGGGCACGTGTCCGTTGCCGAAGAATCCGCTGACGGCGCCGCCCTGGAGCAACGTTGACACGTACACGTGCCCCTCAGGGATACGGTCCGTGACGGTTGCGCGGGCGGCGATGGTGGTCGCGCCCGCTGAAATGGTCACTTGGTCACCGGAGCGGATGCCTGATGCGGCGGCATCCTGCTCGTTCACCTGGATGTGGTCATAGCGGTGAAGCTTCTCGGCCTCGGGGTGGCGGAGGGCCGCAGCATCGAGCGCGGTATAGAGGTCGCGCGAGGCGATGACGCGCAGGCCATCGGACGCCGCCACGGACTCGACGGGCGCCGACGACGCCTTCGGCGAGGCCGGGACTTCGAGCCGGACACCCTCACCGATAATCAGGTCGGCGGCGGGCTCGTAGGCACGGTTGTCTTTCGCGATGGCGGCAAGGGCCGCATCGGGCGAGGGCGGGACCGTGACACCGAGCGCACCGGCCAGGCTGCTGAGCGCATCGAACAGGGGTACTGCGCCGCCTTCGGGCTTGACGGCGCGGGAGAGGCGCTGGACGCGGAAGTCGCCCTGCGTGTAGGTGCCGTCAGAGGCATAGGCGCGGCCTTCGGCAATGACAGCCGTGGCGTTGCGAGCCGAGGGGTGGAGGACACTGTCGATGACGACAACGGCATCCATACGGGCAAGAGCCTCGGCGGCGCCGGCAAGCCGCATCGACGGGTCGTCGCGGATGATCAACACGCCTGTGGCGCCTTCGAGCGGGTTGGCAGCGCCTTCAGCGGCAACGCCCTGGTCAAGAAGACCGTTGACGTTCACCTCGGGCGGCAGGACGGCGAGGTTCTTGCTGGCGTCCGCGCCGAACAGCGCGATGGCGAGGTTCGCCGCGCCACCGGTCATAGCGGCGGCAAGTGGCGCGCTGGCCGGGTTGGGCGCGCAGATGACGAGGGTCTCATCCTTCGGAGCAGCCTTCAGGATCTCGCCGGCGCGGGCAATGTCGTCGCTTGCAGCCGACTTCCCGGAGAGGGCATCGGCGATCTGCGAGGCTGCGAGGCCTTCTTCGCCGGCGGCGGGGCGCACCCAGACCGCGGCAAAGTCGACGAGTTCGCTGCGGAGCGGGCCGATGACGATGAGGCTGGCTTTGTGGTGGACGACCGCGTCCTTGACCCGGACGCTGATGACGTTGTGGCTCTCTTCGAGGTCGTCGGCGACGACGACGATGGCCTTCGCGGACTTGATGCGGGTCATATCGGCGGCCATGCGCCATGTGCCGAAGCGGGCATCGAGCGCATCTCTCGTGGCGCGGATGACCGGGCCAAGGGAGCTATCGGCGGAGGTCTTGAAGGCCGAACGGGCGATCGCCTGGGCGAGAGCGGCTTCTTCGTTGGTGATGGTCGCGCCGGCAAGGACAGCGATCCGGCCCTTCGCGGCGGCGGCCTTGAGTGCGTTCGCGGCTTCGGCGGCGGCGGTCGCAAGATCGGCCGGGGCCTGGACGTTGCCGCGACGGACGAGGTGCTTGCCGAGGCGTTCGCGCGGCTTGAGCGAATCGTAGTGGTAGCGGCCGCGGACGCAGATCTGGTCGCCGCTAACAGGGTTGCCATCGCCGGGGCGGACGATAACGCCGCGGCCATCCTTCGAGCCGATGCGGATGCTGCAACCGACGGCGCAGGAATCGCAGGTGGTGGTGGTCCAGACTTCCGGCTTGGCGACCCACTTGTTGGGGTGCTCCATCAGCGTCGCCGTGGGGCAGACATCGATGCAGGCGCCGGAGAAGTCGCAGTTGCTTTCGTGGATGGCGCCGCCAGCGCCGAAGGCGATCATGGTGTCCCAGCCGCGCCCGCTGAGGGTGATGGCGCCGGTATGGCGCTTCTCATCGCAGGCGCGCACGCAGCGGGTGCAGAGGATGCACATCTGCGGGTCGAATTCCATGAACGGGTTCGCGCGGTCGGCAGGCGGGTGCTGGGTCTGGTACCAGGAGCGCTCTTCACCGACCCAGGGCTCGAAGCCGGAGGAGCCAACCATTTCGCAGGTGGCCTGGAGCTCGCAGCGATAGTTCTTCGAACACGTCAGGCAGCGGTGCGTGACGACATCGTCGCGGAGGCAGATATCGCCGGGGTGGCAGTGTTCGCGCCGGTGGCAAGTAAGGCAGCGGTCGCTGTGGTTGGCCAGGATGATGGAGACGACAGACTTGCGCGCCTCGCGGACCTCATCGGTATCCGTGTGGACAACCATGTTTTCCTGGACGACAGCGGTGCAGGAGAGCTGGAGCGCGGGCGGCCCTTCGATGCGGACAAGACAGGAGCGGCAGCCCGCGTAGGGCTTGTGCCCGTCAACGTAGCAGAGGCTGGAAACGTAGAAGCCGTTGTTCTTGAGGACTTCGACAAGTGGAGCGCCGGCAGGGGCATCGAGAACCTTGCCGTCAACGGTGATGGTGACCATGTATACCTGCTACAGCCGGTGGAAGTCGGCCCCGGGTTCGGGAGCCTTCATACCGTTGGGATAGGTGTTGTTGTTCCCTTCGAGGAACCGTTGCGCCACGCGGGTGAGCGCGTGCTTATCACGATACATTTCGTCGAACTGGTAGACCGCGTCGTCGAGGGGGCCGCCGGGCTGGATGGCCTCGTAGGGGCAGGCCTCGGTGCAGAGTCCGCAGTACATGCAGATGCGGAAGTCAATCTCGTAGCGGTCGATATTCCGGCGGCCTTCGGCGTCCTGGCTGGTAGCGACGAGAATGCAGCCATCGGGGCAGGCCTGGGCACATGTCGAACAGCCGGTGCAACGCTCTTCGAACCAGAGGAGGTTCGTGCGAGCGTAGACGGGTACGGCGCGGGCCTGTTCGGGGTAGTTGATGGTCGCCACGGGCTTGAACAGGCTCCTGATGGTGAGCCCCATACCCTTTGCGATGCCACTGCCGTACGCCATTGCGCCCCCATGTTCGCGGTGGGCGCTAAGCGCCCATCCCGGCGGAAGAGAGTCTAACAAGGGGGGATTGTGATTACAAACACAAGGGGCTGGGTGGGGCCGATCAGACCGACGTCCGCGGGCCTCGGCGAGGGATCAGGCCGGCCCGGTTGAGCGGCCAGTAACGGTACCTGACAAGACCCGCGATCGAGCTGGCCGGGACCGGCCCGTAGTGGCGGCTATCGGTGCTTTGGGCCGCGTTGTCACCCTCGATCCATGCCGTTCCATCTGGGTCGAGGCGGGTGAGCCGCTTCACCAGCTCGCGCCGCGGGTCGCGGGGGTCAGTCAGGAGGACGATCGACCCGGGGTCAGGCAGGGCCCCGCCCGGGCGGAGCCGTTCAACCAGGAGCCAGTCGCCGGGAGCGAGGGTTGGAGACATGCTCTCGCCGGAGACCGCCCAGCGCTGGAAGCGGCGCGCGCGGAGGAAGAGGGCCGTGATGGCAGCCAGCAAGACGAAGGCAACGGCCAGGTTGCGCATCAGGCCTCCCGGTTCAGCGGACCCGCACAGCCACAAGGAGCAGCGCTCCCGGTATCCGCCAGCGGATATCCCAGCGGATGCCAAGGCGGTCGAGATGCGAGGTGAACCGGTCGGAGGCGGGGAACTCATCGAGGAGCATGGTGGCGAGGCCTTCGGCGCCAAGCGAGCTGACGAGGTCACCGAGCGTCCAGCCGTTGGCGGCGGGAAGGCCGTCGTCGAAGTAGGAGCGGCCGATGACGAACATGCCCTTGTGCACGGCGGCAACGCTGGAAAAGGGGTGCCGGTCGGAAAGGACGAGACGGCCGCCGGGCTTGAGCACCGCCGCGATGGCTGCGGCCCAGGACTCAAACTCCTCGAGCTGGTCGAGCGTGCCCCAGGGACAGTAGGCGGCATCGAAGGGGGAGCGCCACGAGACAGCCGCCGGGTCACCTTCGGCGAACTCGACCTGGATGCCGGAATCCGCGGAGAGCTTCCTGGCCCCCTGCATGGCCGGGGCCGACCCCATAACGGTCACGCGGGCGCCGAGGTTGGCGAAGGAGAGCGCTTCTTCGCCGTTGCCGGGGGGTGAGACGAGGACCGCCTGCCCGGGGTGGACATCCATCGCGTCCAGTTCGGAAGGGTTAAGACACGAACCGCCGTGACGGTAGAACTGCGGGTCGATCTCGAACCATGACGGATCGGCGCGCAGGGTTTCCATCAGGCGTTCATATCGCCGCGTGACTTCTGGAAGGCCATCACGTGGGAGTAATCGTTGATGGTCAGGAGGATGCGGCGGGTATCGGCAGCTCGCAGCACGGTGATGCTGGTGTGATGGACGGAGACGAGGTGGTCGAACACCGAGCCGAGGATGCTGCTGAGAATGGCGTTGATCACTCCGCCGTGGCAGGCGACCACGACACGCATGCCGATGCTTTCATCGACGATCTGGTCGATCGCCCCGAAGACGCGGGCGCGGAACTCATCGACATCTTCGCAGTAGGGATAGGCGGAGTGCTTCCTGGAGCGGGTGACTTCGCGGTAGACATCGGCGAGTTGTTCGCGGGAGTAGATATCGAGGAGGCCTTTGTCCTGGGGGGCGCGCTGCCAGAGGTCAATCTCGCGGAGGTCGGGCATGACGACGGGGGTAAGGCCGTGATGCCCGGCGATGGCCTTCGCCGTATCGTGGGCGCGGACCATATTGCTGCAGTAGACGCGGCCGAGGCGCGCGGGGGCGAGGCGCTCGCCGACGGCCTTGGCCTGGCGCTGGCCCAGCGTGGAGAGCGGGGCATCGTAGGCCTGTCCAAGCGGGATGTTGTCGAAGAACTGCTGTTCGCCGTGGCGGACGAGGAGGACTTCACACATCCCCTCGAACGATTCGGCGAACGGGTTCTCGAGGTCGATCGAGCGGATCCTGCGATGAGTGGTCATGGTTCTTCGCACCTCGGTGGTGTTGGGTTGGTTGGAGCGAGGTCGGCGGGCGTGACGGTTTCGCCAGCGCGCACGACGGCGCCGAGGCCGACGATGAGGGCATCCAGTTCGGCGGGCTGGAGTTCGGAGAGCAGGCGCCGTGTGAAAGTTTGCGCGCGCTGCTGGAGGACGTTGCAGGTGCTGCCGCCGTGTTCGGTCAGCAGGTTGCGGACGAGGCGGCGGTCGGACTCGTCATCCTCACGACGGACGAGGCCCATCCTGACCAGGCGATCAACGACACCAGAGATGGTTGGCGGGGTGACGCCGATGGTCTGGGCGAGTTCGCCGGAGGTAACACCGGGGTTCGCCCGGACAAGGAACAGGACACGAAGCTGGGTGGTGGTGAGCCCCATTTCGGCCCAGGCACGAAAACGGAGCGAGTCGAACATGACGACAGACTCGGCAAAGAAGCGCATGGCCGTTTCGAGGGCCTGGTCGAGTGTGGCAGAAGATGCCGACACGGTTAGCCTCGCACGAAAGATTCCGCAGGGCGAAGCGTAACA
>Ga0209476_10002657_pt1 | contig 11923 bp, 8 predicted proteins | sample KloWWTrecipitate_FD_187179 | JGI IMG/M metagenome (GOLD analysis project Ga0209476, IMG submission 187179) | Active sludge microbial communities from Klosterneuburg, Austria, studying microevolution and ecology of nitrifiers - Klosterneuburg... | ecosystem: Engineered > WWTP > Aerobic digester >...
GCACTCGGCGCAGCGGCCGCCCTGGCGACTGGAGCGGCCACGGCAGCGTTGGAACAGCCCTTGGAGCCGGGAATGTTCAGCTGCTTGCCGACCTCGATGACGTTGGGGTTGGTGATGCCGTTGGCGGCAGCGATCTGCTGGTAGCCCACGCCGCAGCGGGCGCCGATGGCCCCGAGGGTGTCGCCGGAGCGGATGGTGTAGGTGACCTGGGAGGGAGCGGCCGCCGCGCCGTCAGCGCTGAACAGGGCCGCGAGCAGCCCCAGAGCGGACATCATTCGAAGGCTTCGCATAAGAAATGGTCCTCCTTTGCGTCTGCCATTACGGCAGACTGGCGCCCTGTCCAGGCGCTTGCCCCCTGCGGCAGGGTGAGACTGTCGGGTGGGGCAGGGGTGGTGAGCGATCAGGGTGAGCGATGGGCGAGGCTCGGGACAGGGCCGTCGATGGATGGCGGGCCGCACCGTCGGATGACGGGCGGACCCGAGGCGGCATTATACCGGAGCGGGGCGGACAGGCAAAAGGGCCTCCGCAGAGGCGACCGGGATGGAGCGCCGGTCCGCGTCGCTGCCGTGCGCCGCTTGTCGGCCCCCTGAGCCGCCCCTAGAATAGCCGGAGCGGGCGGATAGCTCAGTTGGTCAGAGCACCTCGTTTACACCGAGGGGGTCGGGGGTTCGAGCCCCTCTCCGCCCATCGGCGGCGGTCAGATCGCGTCGCCAACTCCCGCCGGAACAACCCGATCACCCTAACCCATGGCCATGAACACCAGACCCAGTATCTCGGCGGTCTTTCCCTGCTACAACGACGCGGGCACCATCCCCAGCATGGTGCTGCGGGTCATGCTGGTGTTGCGCGAGCTGACCGACGACTACGAGGTCATCGTCACCGACGACGGCAGCGCGGACCACGCCCTCGTCCTCCTGGACGAGCTGGCTCGGGTCTATCCGCGGCTCACAGTGATCCGGCATCCGGTCAACCAGGGCTACGGCTGCGCGCTGCGCTCCGGCTTCGCGGCGGCGAGCAAGGACCTGGTCTTCTACACCGACGGCGATGCCCAGTACGACCCCGATGAGCTTCGCCTCCTGCACCCCGAGATGCAGGACGGAGTGGACATCGTCAACGGCTACAAGATCAGCCGCAACGATCCCTGGCTGCGCATCGTGGTCGGCCGCATCTACCACCACCTGATGCGCGGGTTGTTCGGCTACCCCATCCGGGACGTGGACTGCGACTTCCGCCTGATCCGGCGCAGTTGCTTCCAGGCCGTCAGCCTGGAGTCGCGCGACGGCACCTTGCCGCTGGAGATGGTCAAGAAGTTCACCGACGCGGGCTTCAGCTTCGTGGAGGTGCCGGTGCACCACTTCCATCGGGTGTACGGGCGGTCACAGTTCTTCAACGTGCCCCGCCTGCTGCGGGTCGTCCGCGACATCCTGCGGCTGTGGCTGAAGCTCGTATGGCGCAAGGAGCACCTGATCGCCGCGGAACAACCGCAGGCGAACCACAGCGAAAAGGGTCGGATCTGACGACGCCGGCCGATCGGCCGGAAACGCCCGCTGCCCCCTGCCGCAACGTTTCTGGCCGCTCGGCGACTGAATGGCAGGTGAAGCCCATCGACGCGGACTGGGTCCGCCGGCGGGCCGGGCTTTTGGCAAGCGATGCTATTGCCAAGTGGCGCGGCCGGGTGTTAGAATGGTCACAGACCGTTCCAAGCCTGGGTCCTGGTTTCGTGTTCTGGGTTGCTGTATGCGTCACGGGACGGATTGGACGCACGCAACCACCCCTGTTGAGCCCTCCTGCGCGATATCCCACCGTGCAGCGGTTGACGTTCGGACGCTCACCCGAGTTCACCCGAATTAGGAGCACCTCAATGAAGTTCCCCCGCTTCTCCGCAGGGAGCGCCCTCGCGCTCCTGGGCCTGCTGATGGTCGCCGTCCCGACCGCGCAGGCTTGGACCGGCATGGGCCCGAAATGGCCCACCAACACGAACAAGTACGACAAGAGCGGGCTGCCCAGCAACTGGCAGTCGGTGGCCGACTACAGCGCCCAGCAATGGACCAACGTCAGCCCCTCACCGTTCACCTGGACCAGCGACGGGGCCAGCAACAACGACCTGGTCCGCGGCAACATCGATGGCGGCGGACGCACCTTGGCCACCACCACCATCTATTATTCCGGCACCCGCATCACCCGCTTCGTGATGAAGTTCGACACCTCGGAGAACTGGTACCTGGGCTCCGGCTCACCCGCCAGCAATCAGGTCGACGGTCGGTCCGTGGGCACGCATGAGTTCGGCCACGCCCATGGCCAGGGCCACGCCCAGACCCAGTACTGCAGCGGCTCCGGCAGCGCCACCCTGTGCCCCTACTACACCATGGGCAGCACCTGGGCCCGCTCGCTGGAAACCGACGACCGCAACGGCATCAACACCCTCTACCCCTGACCGCCACGCGTGACCTGCGCAGACAAGGAGCCAACCCTATGAAGCCGTTTGCGATGATCGCCGCCGTGGTCGCCCTGGGCTTTGCCGCCTGGCATTACGCGGCCCCCGAACCGCAGGCTTTGGTGCATCTCATGTACCAGACCCAGACCTTCCCGCAGATGGCCGTCAAGGCCAACGCCGTCCTGGCCGGCCAGGTGGTGGGCATTGGCGGCACCCGCTGGAACCAGGACGACGGCAGCTTCTGGGACCGCGAGATGAGCAGCGGGCAGACCGAGACCGCCCTGCCCTATTACGAGATCACGCTGCGCGTGGACGACCCCATCGTGGACACCACCACGCAAAACCTCGCCGCCGGCCACGACGTGGTGCTGACCGTCGTGGGCATGAACCCCCGGGACGAGCAGGAGATTGCCACCAACCTGGGCATCGGCTCGGGCGACCACGGTCCGGAGGGCCTGCAGGTAGGCCAGCGGATCGTCGTCTTCGCCCAGAATACCCAGATGGCCTGGCGCGAGGGCACCAGGCCCGTCCTGCAGCTGATGGGCCATCCGGAGCAGGCCTACTTCACCACCGTCCGGGGCGGCAACTTCGAGAGTCATGCCCAGGAGGCGCCTTCCGGTAGCTTGGCGGCCCTGAAGGACCAGGTGCTGGCGCTGCGCGACGGCCAGACCACCGAATAGGACCATCGGCGAATCTCTTCCGGATCCGCCAGTGCAGCCGGACATGAGCCGTTGTCTAGAAGGGACGCCCCTGTGGGCGTCCCTTCTGCTTTGGAACTGTGATAGCATCCCCGCTGCAGCGACCTGTCCCATTCCCTGTGGACAGGTCGTTGCATGATAGGGTCGGTCTGGTGAGTCACGCGCCCCGCGGCTGATCTTCGTCGCCATCATCCCAGGAGCTTGCCATGTTCAACCTGCCCCGCGTCACCCGCTCATCGCTCGCGGCTTTCGGCCTGCTGCTGGCGCCCCTGCTGCCCGCAGCGGGCGCGGCCTCCCCGCTGCTGCCGCTGGAGGCCAGCCGCCGCTACATCGTGGAACTGACAGCGGACCCCTTGGCCACCTACGACGGCCAGCTACCCGGCCTGAGTGCCACCGATCCCAACACCGTCGCCCGCCTGGCGCTACGCCAGGAGCTGGCGGCGGCGCGCGGCGTGACGCCGATGGCGATCGCCGAGGCGGAGCTTCCGCGGGTCTTCGGTGCCGCCCGGCTGGAGGCAGCCTCGCCGGCCGCCCAAGCCTACGTCCGCTACCTGCGCGAGCAGCAGGATCTGATGCTGGGCCGCATCCAGCGCGTGGCGCCCGGTGCACGGGTGCTCATGCATTACGCGGTCAGCTTCAACGGGTTGACCGTGCGGATGACGCCTTACCAGGCCTCCCTGACCCAGCGGCTGCCGGGTGTGCGCAAGGTCACGGAAGAAGAGCCCGTGGAGCTCTTCATGGACACGGCCGCAGAGCGCATGGAGCTGCCCGGCGCTTGGGCGGACCCCCGCGTGGGCGGCCGCGCTGATGCGGGCAAGGGCATCCGCATCGGCATCATCGACGCCGGTATCGCCGGGGACCATCCCATGTTTGCCGATACCGGCTTCCAAGCCCCCCCCGGCTTCCCCAAGGCCTCGCGGCGGGTGGGCGACCAGGTGGACGACCTGTCGGGATCGGCCGACTCGATGGTCAACAACAAGGTCATCGTCTCCCGGGTCTACGTCAACCCGGAGATCGCGCGGCAGACCGATGCCAGCCAGATCACACCCTATCCGGACAATACCCACGGCACGCATGTGGCCGGCATCGCCGCCGGCGATGTGGTCGCCGGCGGACCCAACGAGATGGGCTGGGGGGAGCTGGCATTCTCCGGCGTGGCGCCCGGCGCCTACCTCATGGCCTACCGCTTTGACTTCGCCTACACGCCGGAGATCCTGCAGGCCATCGATGATGCCGTTGCCGACAAGGCGGACGTGATCAACAACAGCTGGGGCACGGCCCTCATGCATATCGTGCGCGCGGATCAGCATCCGATCGCCCGCGGCTTCAAGGCCGCCGTAGCCGCCAACGTGGTGGTGGTGGCCGCCGGCGGCAACGCCGGCGCCGTGGGCGAGGCCTCCCTTGGCGGACCGCATCAGATGATCGACGAGGTCATCACCGTCAGCAACAGCGAGCATGGGCGGCGCTTCGCCTACAACCTGGAGGCCGACGGGCCGTCTTTGGAGAATGGCCTGAAGGTCATCGACGGTGGCCAGCTCTTCGCGCCCGGCGAGTCGCCCTGGTCCCGGATCACCGCGCCCGCCTATGCCAAGGAGATCTGTGGTGACACGGCCAACACCGGCGCGCGGGACAAGGTGGCCTACCTGGACTATACGGTCACCTGCACCAAGCCCGTGGTCAACGTCCCCGCCAACCTGGCCCAGTACATCCCGAACTTCATCCAGCAGGTGGTGGGGGCCAAACAGGCCGGAGCCAAGGCGGCCGTGGTCTACGTCAAGGACCCTGGCAAGTACGACGCCAACCAGGTGGCGCTGTTCAACCTGGTGAAGCAGCTCTTCCGCGCCCAGCTGCCCGATCAGCTCTACCACCTGCCCCCCACCCTGCTGGTGCTGAACACGGAGGCCGGAGATCTGGCCACCTGGCTGGAGGCGCGCAACCAGGTGGACCTGACCGTCACCATCACCCCGGAGCGGGTCATCGACCAGCGGCGCGCCAACCTGGGTGCCGACAGCACGGCCCAGGGCCCGGCACCCCAGGGCTCGCCGATGAAACCGGACATCTCCGCCCCGGGCACCAATATCCTGTCGGCGGTCATCGGCGGCGGTTACGCCGAGTTGACCGGCACCAGCATGGCCAGCCCGGCTGTCACCGGCTGCGTGGCCGTCCTGCGGCAGGCCTTCCCCAACCTGAGCCCCGCTGACATCAAGGCCGCGCTCATGAATACCGCCGATCCGGTGGTGACCAACCCCGCCAACCCCCTGAGCCCGGCGCCCACCACCATACAGGGAGCGGGGCGGGTCAACCTGGCGCGGGCGATGGATCCGGGCTTGCTGGTGACGCCTCCCGGACTGGAGCTGGGCATGGGCTATGAACGGGTGGTGACCTTCACGCTGCGCCTGCGCGATCTTCGGCGGCAGCCGGTCGGTCCGGTCACCTACCAGCTGATCCACCAGCCGCATCCGCGCAACGTGGACCTGGCGCCGCAGATGCCCGCGGCGGTCACGGTTCCGGCCGGCGGCGAGGCCAAGGTGATCGTGAGCTTCGACTTCAACTCCCTCCCCTTGGACGCCCCGGATTACTACGACGGGCGCATCCTCTTCCAGAGCCCCCAGCACGCAGTGCGCGTCACCTATTCCGGCCGGCTGCTCGAGGAAGCCAAGGACGTCCTGGTCATCAACGCCCGGCGCGGCTTCACCACCAACGGCAATCAGGTCGTCTTCACCGAAACCACCGATTACCGCCAGCATTGGGAGAAGGCCCTGCAGCAGGCCGAGCTGACCTACGACGTCTGGGACATCGGCGAGGGTGGCCGTACCCGCATGCCCACCCTCAGCACCCTGCAGCGCTACCGAATGGTCGTCCTGGCCGGCGGCGACTCCAATGTGCCCCTGGAGGTCTACGACAACGGCCGCAGCACCATGACCGGCCTGGCCAACTACCTGATGGGCGGTGGAACCATGCTGGCCAGCGGCGCCTACTTCCCCGACAGCATCCGGTTCAACAACAACCAGAATTCCGGCAGCACGCATATGCTCAAGCGCTACTTCGGCGGCTTCGAGTTGACGGAGGACGATGCGGAACTGTCCGGCGGATTCAAGTCGGTGGCGGTGTTCAGCAAGCCGGTGCAGCTGAACACCGGCAACGACCCGGACGCTGCCGCCAACGCCTACGCCATCGACCTGGGCGAACCGCTGGACACCGTGGACAGCGCCCCACGCGCCCAGGGTCGGCCCCCGGCCCCGGACAACTCGTGGAGCCATCTCGCGGTCCAACAGCTCTTTCCCTACATCCGCACCGTCATGGAGACCGAGGACGGGGCCGCGGTGATGACCGGTGTCAGCGGTGATCCCAGTCTGGAGAAGCCCGTTCACGGCCGCGACCAGGGCGTCACCTGGCGGGCCCTCTTCGCGGGCTTTCCGGTGGAGGCCGTCAGTGGCGACCGCAGCCACCTGACGCGGGTGGAGTTGCTGACCGAGGCCTTCGATTGGCTGACCGAGCCGGAGCCCCGTTCCATCCATATCGCGGCGCCCGACGGCCAGGCACCCGGCCGGGAGATCCGCCTGCAGGCGCAAGCAGACTTGCCCATCGGGCACAGCGGCGTGGCTGGCTGGCGCTGGGACGCCGGAGACGGCAAGGGGATCCAGTCCACCACCCGCTCGGAGCTTCGCGTCACCTATCCGCGCGCCGGCAAGTTCACCATCCGGGTAGAGCTGACCAGCAAGATCGGCCACCGCTACGTAGAGACGGTGGACCTGGACGTGGGCGGTGGCGGCATCACGCCGCGCCGCAGCCCCACGCCGGGCGGTCCGCCGGCCACAGCCACGGCCACGCCGGATCCGGGCGGGCGGGATGAAGGGCGGATCTTTCTGCCGATGACCGCGCTGAACGACGCGTTGCGGTAAGCTGCCCCCCGCGAAGGTGCGCGGCATACCGCGCACCTTCACGGGGGAACCTTACCGGAATGTGATCTGCGCCGGTTCGATCGCCCTACGCGTGCTCCGCCATCCCGTCGAGCTGCGCCTGGGTCCACGCCTGCCATTCGGCGGCCATCTCCACCAATCGCGCGCGCGAGGCCTTCTCGTCAGGTGCGCCGGGCGCGAAGGGATCGCGCGCCTCGTGGAAATGTACCTGGATGATCCCCGGCCGAGGTAGCCGGGAGCCCTTGGCCATGCGCTGGTCCACGCCCCACAGCACCGCGGGCAGGATCAGTGCCCGGGCCTTCTGCGCCACCCACAGGAAACCAGGGTCGAAAGGCTGCAGCCTGCCGTCCTGGCTGCGCGTGCCCTCGGGGGCTACGGCCAGCCAGTGGTTGCCCTGCAGTCCGGCCAGCATCTGCTTGATGGCCGGCAGATCCTGCTTGTCGCGGTTGGCGGCGATGCCACCGACCCGAGCGAAGACCGGGCCCAGCACCGGCAGCGAGAAGGTCTCGCGCTTGGTCAGGAAATACATGGGCCGCTGCACGGCCACCCCCATGGCGAAGATGTCCAATGAGCTGGTATGGTGCAAGAGCGCCACCAGCACCGGACGGCCGGGAGGCGGAAAATGCTCCTTGCCCGTCACCTTGACCCGCCAGTAGCTGTTGAACAGGCTGTTGAGCACCAGCATCAGCCCGCGGTAGATCCGCGGATTGTAGGGTGGCTCGAGAGCCAGGGTGTAGGCTCGGCCGTGCATGGCTCAGGCTTCCTCGGATGGTGATGGCTCGCCGGCAGCGTGGCTCGGACCGACCTCAGACATGGTCAAGACCGGGGACGCAGGGCCCATGAAGCAGCGAGGGCCGCCAGGCTCTGCAGGGCCAGCAAGCCTACCAGAACCAGGGCCGTATCGTACCAGAAGCGGTCCGGGAAGAGGCGGATGAGGGCTGAGTCGGCCCCGAACTGCCATGTACCGGCGGCGAAGAAGAAACGGTGCATGGCAGTGAAGGCCGCATCCCAGGCGACGAGGATGGCCAGGCCCAACAAGAACAGGAGGCCAAGGGCCAAGGCGCCTCCCGCGGCCAGGGCGCGCGTCAGACCGACACGCAGACTGCGGGGCCGCAATGCGAGGAGGGCCAAGGCTGCGGTGGCCAGCAGCAGGGCGAGCCAGCGGATACGGCCGACGACCTGGCGCACGTCCAACAGATGGGCGATCTCGTCAGCCTGGTAGAGGGGCGCGTTGCGATGGCTGAGCGCCGCCAGCAGCTCCGGTGGATCCTGGCTGAGAATGAAGCGGGTGGAGGGCACGGCCATGGCCAGCCGCTCCTCGCGGCTGAATCCCGGCGAGGGCGGGTAGCCGGGCCGGGCCATCGTCCAACGCACGTAGTCGGTGCCGACCAGCAGCTGAATGGCCACCGCCAGGGCGCAAACCGGGAAGGACAAGACCGCCAGGAGGATGGCGAGGGCCATAGGGCGGGAGTCGCGAGCCGCGACCGCTGGCTCGCTCATCGCGGCAGCGGAAGCCCGCAAGCCGCCCGGCCACCCCGGGTGGTCAGCGCATCGGGCCAGCGGGCGACCAGGGCAAGGAGATGAGCCACCACCCCGGCCATGTCGCAGCGGTCCGTATCCACGACCACAGCGGTGGGAGCGATGGACAGGGGCGCCACCGCCCGGCCGCTATCCTTGCCGTCCCGGGCGACCGTAGCGGCCAACACCTGGGCAAAGGCGGTCGCCTCTCCGCGCGCCAGGCGCTCGCGCAGGCGGCGTCGGGCGCGCGCTTCCGCACTGGCATCCAGGTAGAGCTTGAGGTCGGCGTCCGGCAGCACCACCGTGCCGATGTCCCGGCCGAGCATGATCACCGGATGCTCTCGGGCCACGGCGCGTTGCGGCTCCAGAAGCGCAGTCCGCAGGGCAGAATGCCGAGCTACGGCGGACACGTTGGCGTCGATGGCGGGGTCGCGCAGGGCCCGATCCATATCGGCTCCGCCGAGTGTGACAGTGAGGTCCAAGGGGCTGCCGCTGCGGGGCACGACGCGCAAAGGCCGCCGCGCCAGCAAGCCCATCAAGGCCGCCTCGTCTTCCGGTGCCAGGCCGGCTTCCAGGGCAGCGGCAGTGACGGCACGGTACAGGATGCCGGTGTCCAGCCAGCGCATTCCCAGCCGCTGCGCCAGCAAGCGGCCGACGGTGGTCTTGCCGGCGGCGGCCGGACCATCCAAGGCGATGCGGCGCGGCCGGCGGCCTTCGGCCTCAGGCACCGGCGGCGGCGGCGGCAGGGGCGGAGGCCGAGCCGGCCTCAATGACCTCAGCCAAATCGTGCTCGACCGCGATGACCGCAGCCGCACCGGGCAGATCAGAGACCTCGGCAGGCGCCTCATCGGCCGCCCGGCCCCTCTCCAGCGGCGGAAGCTCATGCAGGCCGCCGATGCCGAAGTACTCCAGGAACTGGAAGGTGGTGCCGTATTCCACCGGCTGGCCCACGGTGTCCCGGCGGCCCAGGGGCGCGACCAGGCCACGGGCCAGCAGGGTGCGCACGGCCCCCTCGGCGTTGACGCCCCGCAGGGCCTCGATCTCTGGCCGGGTGGCTGGCTGGCGGTAGGCGATGATGGACAGGGTCTCCAGGGCCGCGCGCGAGAGCCTGGCGGTGGATTCCAGGCCCAGGAAGCGCTGGATGAAGGCGGCAGCCTCCGGCGCGGTGACCAGCTGCACCTGGCTACCGACGCGCTGCAGGCGCAGCCCGCGGCCCGCCAGGCTGTGGTCCAGCTCCTTCAGCGCCCGCTCCACGGCCGGGCGGGGCAGATCCAGGACCCGCGCCAGATCCCCCACCGCCACCGGCTGATCGGCCACGAAGAGCAGGCTCTCCAGAAGCATCGGCAGGCTGGCCACCTTGCGATCAGCGTCCCATAGCAGGAACTCCGCGCCCTCCAGGGGGTCGGCGCCGGCAGGTGAAGCGCCGGCAAGAGGCAAATCCTCCGCAGCGGTGTCGGGCTTGCCGGCACGAACGCGCCGGCGGCCTTCCTGGGTCATGATGGCCATGATGGCTCCAAGGGGTATGGGGAGGCTGTGGTCGAAGGACGCCCTCGGGACCAACTGACCGAGCCCCTTGTCGGAGGCCGGGACACAAGATGTCGTGGGTCGATGGAGCGCAGGACCGCATTATAGCCGGGAGCACGGGGGCGGGCCAGTCGGTCTGGCGCCTCGCCCGCCGACTCGCGGCCACGAGCGATTGACCCTGGTCGGCATTCCGGTACCATCGCCCGCATGACAGGCGCTGCAAGCCCCCCACGCCGCCGCACCGGCCCAGGCCGCAGCGCCCTGCCGGCCATCGCCCTGGCCTATCTCCTGCTGGGCCTGGGCTACAGCCTGGCCACGCCCGTGGGCGAGGGCATCGACGAATCCTCGCATCTGGCCTACGTGCAGTTCCTGCAACAGGAGCGGCGTCTGCCCCTTCCCGCGGACGCCCATGGGCTGATCACCGACCAGGTCAAGCACCCCCCGCTCTACTACCTCGCGCTGGCGGTAGCCACCTGGCCGGGTAGATTCGAGGGGCTCAGCTGGGTGCCCAACCCCCATTGCTGCAACCTGGAGCGGCCTTCGCCGGCCGTGATGCGCCATGGAGAGGGCGACCGCTTTCCCTACGCCCCGGCGTACCGCCTGGTCCGCCGAGCCCGCTTCCTCACCTTGCTGATGGGCCTGGCCGTGGTCTGGGCCACCTGGGCGACCGCCCGCTTGACCCTCCCGGAGCGGCCGGAGGTGGCCACGGCGGCGGCCGCCGTGGTGGCCTTCCTGCCGCAGTTGATCTTCATGCAGGGCATCGTCAACAACGACGGCCTGGCCAACGCCTTGGGAGCGCTGGCGCTCTGGGCCGCGTTGCGCGTGGCCTTGGAGGGCGCAGGCCGGCGTGATCTCCTGCTGCTCGGGACCTTCCTGGGCCTGGGCCTGATCACCAAGCTCACGCTCCTCGCCTACCTGGCGGTAGCCGTCCTGGCCGTGGGGATCGCGGCGTGGCGGGCACGCTCGGCGGTGGTGCTGGTCCGGGCCACGATGTGGACCGCCCTGCCGTTGGCGGCCGTCAGCGGCTGGTGGTTCGCCTGGAACCTGGTCGCCAAAGGGGATCTGTTGGGCTGGGGCCCATGGATGGAGGCGGCCGGCTTCCTACGGCGCAAGGTGCCCCTGAGCCAGGAACTGCCGGATTATCTGGCCATCCAATGGCAATCCTTCTGGGGCCGCTTCGGCTGGGTGACGGTGCCCTTGCCCGACGGCATCTACCGCCTGCTGCTGCTGTTGACGGCCCTGGCGGCACTGGGGCTGGGCCTGGCAGCGGCCCGCTGGCGACGGGAGCGGCGCGTTGCGAACACGGCGGGTACGCGCGCCGCGCTGGATCGGGACGGCTGGGCGGCTCTGGTCATCGGCGCTACGGCGCTGCTGGTCTATGCCTCGGTATTCCGCCTGGCGTTCACCTTCGACCTCACGGTGGCCCAGGGCCGCTACCTCTTCACCGCCCTGCCGGCCTTCGGCATCGCCTTCGCCGGTGGCCTCATCGCCCTCGCGCCGAAGCGGCATTCAGCCCGCGCCGCCGCGGCGGTCACCCTGGGCATGCTGGCCTTGGCTCTTTATGGGCTCTTCGGCGTCCTGTGGCCCACCTTCCGTCCGCCGTCCAGGCTGACCGCCCAAGACCTCTCCAACCTGGAGCATCCGCTGGCGGTGCGCTTCGGATCGGGCATCGAGCTCATGGGTGCCGATCTGCCGCGGGGTGGCGTCGGCGCAGGAGACAGCCTGACCGTCGGCCTGGTCTGGCGCACGCCGCGCTGGATCGACGCAGGCTATGTCGTCTTCGTCCACCTGGTCGACAGCAGCGGTCGGATGCTGGGCCAAGCGGATGT
>Ga0209476_10002658_pt1 | contig 11921 bp, 8 predicted proteins | sample KloWWTrecipitate_FD_187179 | JGI IMG/M metagenome (GOLD analysis project Ga0209476, IMG submission 187179) | Active sludge microbial communities from Klosterneuburg, Austria, studying microevolution and ecology of nitrifiers - Klosterneuburg... | ecosystem: Engineered > WWTP > Aerobic digester >...
GGAAACCCTGGGTGGGGCGCTTGGCTTGTCGCCGGGGGTTGCCAGCGGCGTGCTGGGCGTGGCCATCGGCGAGGCGTGTCGTGCGCAGGGGCTGGAAACTGATTTGGATCAAGGTGGGCAGGCCACCACAGGCGGCATGATCGTGCCCACCATGCAGACTCATACTTCTTCCACGCCGTCCTCGGCGCAATCCCTGCTGCGGCTGGTGCCGCCGCCCAAGCGCCTTGCGCCATTGCTGAAAGCCGTGCCGCCGGCATTGCAGGCGCGTTTGCTGGAACGGGCGATGGCCAAGGTTTTGGCAGGGCCGCTGGCAGGCGATGCGCTGGAATTCATGGCCGGCCGCCGGCTGGGGATCGAAGTCAGTGATCTTGGATTGCGCTGGGTGGTGGAACTGCAGGGCGAGCGCCTGCTGGTGGTGGATGCCCCGGCCGAAGCCACCGTGCGCGGCACCGCCACCGATCTGTTGCTGTTGGCTGGGCGTTTGGAAGATGCGGATACTCTGTTCTTCCAGCGTCGTCTGGTGCTGACCGGTGATGTGGAATTGGGCCTGACCGCACGCAATCTGCTGGATCGTCTGCCGTGGGAAAAAGTGCCGCTGGGGCTGCGTATTGCGCTCAATCGTGGCGCGCGGTTTGCACAAGCAGCGCGCAGCGCCTACCACGGCAAGGACTGAACCACTACCATGGCAACCCCGCGCCGCCCCCGCTGCGCGGGTACCCCCTGTGGCCAACGCGAGCCTTGAATGAACGCACCTGCTGTACCGTCGTGGAATCCCGCACTGGAGGCGCGCCACGCGTCGTTGATTGCAACCCTGGAACAGCTGATTCCGTGCATGGAAGTCCCGCTGCATTTGCCGTGGATTGATGCCATCGAGTCGCTGAAAAAAGAACGCGGTGCGGTGATCATGGCGCACAGCTACCAGTCGCCGGAAATCTTCCATGGTGTTGCCGACATCACCGGTGATTCGCTGGCGTTGGCACAGGCTGCGGCCAAGTGCGACAGCGATCTGATCGTGCTGTGCGGCGTCCATTTCATGGCCGAAAGCGCCAAGATTCTGGCCCCCGCTAAAACCGTGCTGATTCCGGATATGCAGGCCGGCTGCTCGTTGGCCTCATCGATCACGGCCGAAGATGTGCGCGCACTGCGTGCGCAACACCCGGGCGTGCCGGTGGTCAGCTACGTCAATACCAGCGCCGCGGTGAAGGCCGAATCCGATGCCTGCTGCACGTCGGCCAATGCCGTGCACATGGCCAATGCGGTGGCTGCCGAGTTCGGCGTCAACAAGGTCATCTTCCTGCCCGACCGCTATCTGGGCGCGTGGGTGGCCACCCAAACCCCGGTCGAATTGGTGCTCTGGCACGGCCAGTGCGAGGTGCATGAAAAATTCACCGCGATGGAAGCGCGCCACACCCGCGAGCGTTTCGACGCCAAGATCGTGGCGCACCCCGAGTGCTCGCCTGAAGTATTGGCCGAAGCCGATTTCGTCGGGTCCACCAGCGCCATGGGCAAATGGCTGGAAAAAGAAAAACCGGTGCGCGTGGCGATGATCACCGAGTGCTCGATGGCCGATAACCTGCGCAACCAGTTTCCGCAGGTGGAGTTCATCAAGCCCTGCAATCTGTGTCCGCATATGAAGCGGATCACCTTGCCCAATATTTATGCATGTCTGCGCGACATGAGTAATGCAATCCATGTGCCGGAGGATGTGATCGTCAAGGCGCGCCAAGCGCTGGACCGGATGTTGGCGGTTGGTCGCGGCGAAAAGGTGTGAGCACGCCTGACCCAATCCTCATCGTTGGTGGAGGCATTGCCGGGCTGTCGGCGGCGCTGGCCTTAGCGCCCACGCCGGTGCTGGTATTGAGCCGTGCGCAAGGTGTCAAAGGCGCGGCCAGTGCGATGGCGCAAGGTGGAATCGCCGCCGCGATAGGTGAGGGTGACCATCCCGCTGATCATGCGCGCGATACCTGCGTGGCGGGTAGTCATCACAACGACTGCGCGATGGTGGACATCCTCACGCACAGTGCCGTCGACGCGGTGCACTGGCTGGAACAGCAAGGCGTGGTGTTTGATCGTGATGCCGAAGGTCGCCTGCAATTGGGCCGCGAAGGTGGCCACGACCGTCCGCGCATTGTGCATGCCGGCGGCGATGCGACCGGCGCGAAGGTGATGCAGGCCTTGGTAGCGGCGGCGCGCAGTGTGCCGCATATGCAACGCCGCGCCGATGTCGATGTGGATGGTCTGGTGCTGCGCGATGGTCGTGTGTGTGGTGTGTGTCTGGTCGAAGCCGATGGCACGCGCAGCGTGGTGCATGGGCGCGCCGTGATTTTGGCGACCGGAGGCATCGGTGGGCTGTTTGCGCAGACCAGCAATCCGGCCGATGCCGATGGCAGCGGGCTGGCGTTGGCGATTCAGGCAGGCGCTGCCGCACGGGATCTGGAATTTGTGCAATTCCATCCTACGGCGATGGCCATTCCCGGTGTGCACAGCCTGCCACTGGTGACCGAAGCCTTGCGCGGCGCGGGCGCACGCCTGCTGGATGAAGCCGGTCATTCACTGATGGATGGCGTGCATCCGCTGGCGGATTTGGCCCCGCGCGATGTGGTGGCACGCCGCGTGTGGCAGGCCTGCCGCGAGGGCGGCGCATGGCTGGATGCGCACACACTGGGCGCATCCTTCCCCAAGCAGTTTCCCACCGTGTTCCAGGCGTGCATGGAACACGGCATCGATCCGCGGGTGCAACCCATTCCGGTGACGCCTGCCGCGCATTTCCATATGGGCGGCGTGGCCACCGATGCCGAAGGGCGCACCTCGTTGCCGGGGCTGTATGCGGTGGGCGAAGTGGCCTGCAATGGCGTGCATGGGGCCAACCGTTTGGCCAGTAATTCCTTACTGGAAGGGGTGGTGTGCGGGCGCAGGCTGGGGCAGTTGTTGCGTGATACGCGCCCAGCAGAAACAGCCGAAGGTCACTATCAAGTGCTGCACCGCAGGCCGTCACTGGATGCCGCCAGTGTGCTGCATCTGCGCGACTTGATGATGCAGGCGATGGGTCCGGTGCGCAGTGGCGCAGCGATGCAGGCAGCGCTTGCGGACTGCGCGGCCATGGATGGCTGGCAAAGCGCATTGGCGCAAATGATGCTGCGGGCTGCGATTGCGCGCCAGCAAAGTTTGGGCGCGCATTACCGGGTGGATTAGTTTTTTCTTCTCCCTCAGGGGAAGGGAAAAAGGTCATCCCGGCATTGCGTGTGCCAGCGGCCAGCCAGCAGCGTGCCGATCAAGCCGTCATCCGCATTCCGGCTTCGCCATACCAATAGCCGTTGCGTTCACCGATGCGGGTCGGTGGGGTGTCACTGTGGCGTGCGGCATCGAAGTGTTGCACGATGGCGTCCATGCCTTCGGCTTGTGGATACAGGCGCAGGATATCCACGCCAAGGGTGTGCAGTTCCGGTAATTCCGGGCCAAGGTCGGTGATTTCTTCGCCCTGCACGCTGATGCCATTGATACGCAGGAACGGGCGGCCTTCGCGGGTGGCCAGCGGCATGCCATCGGGGTAGTCGATGCAGCGGAAACCGCATTGGTCCTTGGGCACATCCAGTGCGCGTGCGGTAAAGCAGCGTGCCGAATACGACAACGGCAGCCGGCCCCAGCCAATCACTTCCAGTTCCGGCATTACATGGCCATCGCTCAGCACGCCGTCCTTCAATTCACCAATCAGGCTGCGGCCTTGTTCAACGCCCGGCACCCAGCGCCGCAGGCCATCGCCCATCAGCATGGCCAAGGCGCGGTGGTTGTACACATTGAGCGATGGCCCGGCGACGAATGGGCGGCTTTTTTCTTTGCATAGCTGTACCGCGGAAAGGTCATTGGCTTCGATCCAGAAGCCGCCATGCGCAATCTGCCGATCCAGCACGCTGAGCTCGGCTTCGGCTTCGATCAGCGCCAGCGTGGACAGCACGATTTGCTTGCCCGATGCCGCCAATTCTTCGGCCAACGCCAGCCATTCCACGGTGCGCAGTTCGCGCCGCTTGCTACACACGGTTTCGCCCAGATAAATGATGTCAACCGGCCATTGCGCGGCTTGCCGATAAAACGCCAGCGTGGTTTCACGCGGCCAAAAATACTGCAACGGGCCAAGACTGAGTTTCATCGGAAATCCTTAATGCCAAGCGCGGTGATATGGGCCCAGCGTGGTCTGGTGGCCTTCGGCATGGCGCGAAATTTCGGCCTGCCATTCTGGCTTGACCTGCCAGTGTTCCGGGTTGCTCTTGAGCTGGTCGATGGCGTTGCGCCAGGTGCGTGTGACCGAGCTGACATAGGCCACGCCACGTTGCCTGCCTTCGATCTTCAGTGCCACCACGCCGATCTGTTGCAGGCGCGGCAACAACTCCATGGTATTGAGGCTGGTGGGCTCTTCCAGGGCGTGGAAAATTTCATTGCCCACATCAAAGCGGCCCTTGCACACCGTGGGGTAGCCGGCGGGCTCATTGGGCTTGAACTCGTCGATCAACACATCATTCAAGCGCACGCTGCGGCTACCGTCGGTGTGTTCGTCCCAGCGCACAAACTTGGCCGGCGAGCACACGCCGTGGCGATTGGGTGATGCGCCGGTGACGTAGCTGGACAGTTGGCAGCGGCCTTCCACCATGATGCACAGGCTGCCGAAAGCGAACACTTCCAGCGGCACGGGTGATCGCTCGCACAGGCGTTCCACTTGTTGCAGCGACAGCACCCGTGGCAGCACCGCACGGCTGATGCCAAAGCGGTCATAGGCATATTGCAGGGCCGGCGCGGTGGTGGCGCTGCCTTGCACCGAAAGATGGCGCGGCAGTTTGGGGTAGGTGCGCGCGGCGTAGTCCAGCACCGCCATTTCTGCGGCGATGATGGCATCGGTGCCAAGGCTTGCGGCTTTGTCCACGGCGGCATACCAATCGGCCAAGCGGGCGCTGTCGGGGTAGGTATTCAGCGCCAGATACACCTTGGCATTCTTGGCGTGTGCATAGCGAATGCCGGCACGCAGCTCATCATCGGAAAAATTCAAACCCGGGAATGCGCGGGCATTGGTCTGGTCACGGAAGCCGGCATACACCGCATTGGCACCGGCATCCACCGCCGCTTGCAAGGCCGGCAGGTTGCCGGCAGGACACACCAGTTGCATGTGCAGGTTCCCGTGCTGGAAAACAGGCATGGTGTTGCCAATGCAGATTGCCGTCATTGATTTGGGTCAAAGACGGGGTGGGGCACTAGCAGTTGAGCGTTGGCGAGTGCAGTACGCGGCACTCCGGACTGGGACAAAGGTTCACCACCTTATCCAGTCATCCGCGACTGATGCGGCGGACGCGGGCCATCCATGGCCCGCTTGTACCTTTGCCCCAGTCCGGATTGCCGCCGCCAGCGTTATCGTTTTTTGCACTTTGACCTGGATCATGGTTGACACCTCGCGCCCGTGCGAAGGTAAAGAAAGATCCTTTCGCATCTTGGAGTGCTGTGATGAAAACGAACACTATTGCTGCTGCGATCGCCAGCGTTGCCTTCGCGATGTGCGCAGCCCCGGTATTGGCGCAATCGTCCGGCCATGCCGGTCACGAGGCGCATGCTGCACACGCCACACCGCCGGTCGTGGCCACCACGCCAGCGCAGCGCTGGGCCACCGATGCGCCATTGCGCGCAGGCATGCGCAGTATTCGCCAAGCCGTGCAGGCGCTTGATCATTATGAACACGGGCATATGGATGCCACCCAGGCGCACAACACCGCGCAACAAATCGACACCGCCGTCAATCAGATGATTGCCCAATGCAAACTCAAACCCGATGCGGATGCTGCCTTGCACGGGCTGCTGGTGAAATTCATCGTCGGCGCCAAGGCGGTACGTGAATCGCAGGAAGCGCCGATGCCGCAGATCAACGCCATGCGCGAGGCATTGGTGCAGTACCCGCAGCTGTTCAATGACCCGGGTTGGGCGAAGTAGCGCCGGGCGGCGGGCGCAGAAACGGTGGCGTGTCATCTTGCTAGACTCGCGCCATGACCGAGCCCCGCCACTCCCGCAAAAAGACCCGCGTGACGTCACTGGACATCGCCCATCGTGCGGCGGTGTCGCAGGCCACCGTATCAAGGGTGCTGGCGGGCAGCCCGCTGGTCAACGCCGAGACCAAGCGGCGGGTAGAGCAGGCGGTACGCGAGCTCAATTACAAGGTTGATCGCCACGCTTCCAGCCTGCGCACCCAGCGCGCCGGGACGCTGGCGCTGCTGCTGTTTGAAGACCCCACGCCGGATGATTCGCACATCAATCCGTTCTTTTTGTCGATCCTGGGTTCCATTACCCGCGCCTGTGCCAAACACGGCCATGATTTGCTGGTGTCGTTTCAGCAGTTGTCGGACGACTGGCATGCCGATTACGAAGACAGCATGAAGGCCGATGGCCTGATTTTGTTGGGCTATGGCGACTATCTGGCCTACCAGAGCAAGCTGGCGCATCTGCTGGCGCAGGGCACCCATTTCGTGCGTTGGGGGCATGTGCTGGAAGACCAGCCGGGGATCACCATTGGCTGTGATAATCACGCCGGCGGCCGCATGGCCGGTCAGCATCTATTGGATTGCGGGCGGCGGCAGATTGCCTTTTTGGGCGATGCGTCAACCCGTTTCCCGGAGTTTCATGCGCGTTATCAGGGGTGCGAAGCGGCGCTGCACGATGCCGGGCTTTCGATGTCGGCGGACTTGCAAGTGGATGCACCCAGTACCGAGCAGGCGGGGTATGACGCCGCGAAAGTATTGCTGGCGCGCAAGCAGCCGTTTGATGCCGTGTTTGCCGCCAGCGATCTGATTGCCATTGGCGCGATGCATGCGCTGACGGAAGCAGGCTTGCGTGTGCCCGAGGATGTCGCGGTAGTGGGCTTTGATGGCACCCCGATGGCACGGTTTTCCAACCCGCCGTTGACCACTGTGGTGCAAGACACCTCCAAGGCGGGGGCATTGCTGGTGGATGCGCTGCTGCGGCTGGTGCGCGATACCCCGGCACAAAGCCAGACCTTGCAGCCCACGCTGGCGATCCGAGCATCCAGCGTGGGGTGAGGGGGTCTGCTACGGCAGCCGTGCCTTGGCCATTGCCACATTCAAGGCGGATGCCAGCGCAGTATTGGTGACGGGCGCATCCAGCACAAAGACTTGTACCCCGTGCGCGGGTACGCGGGCCTCCAGCTTGCCACCGGTGGTCACTTGCTGCGTGCTGCCATCCAACGGCGAGTGCCAGTGTCCGGCTTGCAGCAGTGAGTCAATCGAAAATGCCGCCTCGGCATCGCCCTTGTTGAGCAGCACCAGCGCAATTTGGTGCACCCCCGCGTGCTGATAGACGCGATAGAACGCGGCGCGGTCGCCTTGCAGTTCGATATCCAATTGCAATCCGCGTTGCAAGGCGGGCGTGGCGGCACGCAGATTGGCAATGCGGGTCAGGGCCGCGTGGATGGGACTTTTGCTGGCCTGCGCAATGCCGTCCACACCAAAATAATTGCGGTTGCCGCCATGTTCGGGGCGGCCACGCATGAAGCCCATTTCGGAGCCGTAATACACCACCGGAATCCCGCGCGCGGTGAATAGCCAGTTGTGTGCGTCGATAAAGCCGTTGTCACTGGCGTCCAGCCGCGGCATATCGTGATTGTCGTAAAACGTGGCCAGGTCATACGGGTTGGCATACGGCCCGCTGGTCAGGTGCAAGGATTCGGCCATGCGCTCGAAGCCTTGCTGCTTGCGTCCAAACACCGCTTCCATTGCCTGCTTCATCGGGAAATCCAGCACGCTGGTTTCGCCGTGGCCGCGCAGGGTGTGCTGGGCAATCGTGTTGGCGTTGTAGTCGAAGGCTTCGCCAAACATGAAAAAGCCCGGGTGTTTGCTGCGGATGCGGGTGCTGAATTGTTGCCAGAAGCTATCGGGCATCCACGCGATGGTGTCGATGCGAAAGGCGTCTGCGCCTTGCTCGATCCACTGCTCGTATGCGCCGGCCAGATAGTTCAGGACATCCGGGTTGTGTTCGTTCAAGTCCGACAGCTGGGCCAGGTTGCCATCGAAGATCGAGCCCTTGTCGCCATCGACCGGCCCACGGGTGTTGTAGAAGCGATGCAGCGGATTGTGTGCGGGGTCGAGTTGTTGCGGCGGCAGGTTTTGATGGTCGGCCACCAGCTTGCCGGTTTGGTCATAGAGCTTGCCGAATTGGGGCTGATCAAATGCCATGCCCCAGGCGGGTGAGCCATGATTGCCCACGATATCCAGCACCAGCTTCATGCCCTTGGCGTGCATGGCCTTGGACAGGTCGCGAAAACCCATGCCGGGGCTGGGCAGGTGTTCATCGACCTTGTAGAAATTCACCCCCCAATAGCCGTGGTAGCCGGTCTTGCCTTTATCCGCGAGGATGCCGCCACAGGTGGGCGCAACGCCGCCGGTGAAACTTTCGTCGGGGTTATCGACGATGGGCGTGATCCATACCGAGGTGAAGCCCATCGCGTGGATGTAGTCCAGATGATCGGCGATGCCTTTGAAGTCGCCGCCCATATAACCGATGTTGCCGGACACGCCATTGCAGGGCGGCAGCGGAATGTTGAAGGTGTGCAGCGCGCCGCCCTGATCGCGCTGGTCGTTGGCGGGATCGCCATTGACGAAGCGGTCGGTCACCACGAAGTACACCGCTTGGCTGGCGAACGGTTCCAGCGTGCCGTAGTAGTCCTTGGCGGCTTGCGTGTAGTTGCGCGGTGCAGCAAAGGCACAGGCGGCAAGCAAGCTGCTGGCAAGGATGGAGAGGGTAAGTGAACGGCGCATCACGACAGTCCTCATGCGGTTTTCTCGGTGGGCAGACGCACCAGCAATACACACAGGCCAGCCACAATCATGCTGGCACCGCCAATCGCCAGCGCATGGATGGGGTGCCCGCCCAGCAAGGTTTTCAGCAGGAAGCCCAACAAGCTTGCGGCGACCAACTGCGGAATCACGATGAAGAAATTGAAGATGCCCATATAAGTGCCCATCTTGGAGGCGGGCACGCTGTCGGACAGCATCGCGTAGGGCAGCGACAGGATCGACGCCCACGCAAAGCCCACGCCCAGCATCGACAGCAAGAGCCAATGCGGGTCATGGATCCAGCCAATCGACAGCAAGCCCAACCCGCCCAATACCGCGTTCAGCAGGTGGCTAATGCGCAAGCCAAAGCGGCGCGCCATCCACGGAATCACCACGGCGGCCAGTGCGGCAAACCCGTTGTAGGCGGCAAACAAAACCCCTACCCAATTGGCACCGGCGTTGTACGCGGCCGAGGCCGGATCGGTGCTGCCAAAGTGCACTTCGGTGACGGCGGCGGTGGTGTAGATCCACATCGCAAACAATGCAAACCATGAGAAGAATTGCACCACCGCCAATTGCGCCATTGCCGGCGGCATGTCGCGCACATCATCCAGGATGCGGGTAAAGGCGTTGTCGGCAGTCAGGAAGGTGCGCACCAGGAAGGCAAGCCCGAATCCACAGAACAAGCCGGCGAGGATGTACAGCGCCTTGTCCAGCGTGCGGCTTTCCACCAAGGCCGCCAACAGCAGGCCCGCAACGATGGCCATGCAAGCAAGGCTGCGGATCAGCACGGTGTGATGGCTGCGGCTTGCCTGCGTGGGCGCCGCATCCCAATGCGCCAGCACGTCCGGCGGATATTCGCGGGTACGCAGCACCGTCCAGCCAATGGCGCCTAACAGGGCCACACCGCCGGCATAGAACGCATAGCGCACGGTATCGGGAATCTGCCCCGCCGCGGCGGTATTGGCCACGCCCATTTTTTCCAGCGCGAAGGGCAGGGCACTGGCGACCACCGAGCCTGCGCCGATGAAAAAGCTCTGCATCGCAAACCCGGTGGGGCGTTGTGATGCGGGAAGCTGATCACCCACGAAGGCGCGGAACGGTTCCATCGAAATATTGATCGAGGCATCCAGCACCCACAACATGCCGGCGGCAATCCACAACGCGGGCACATTGGGGAAGGCGAACAAAGCCAGCGATGCCAGCACTGCGCCGACCAGAAAATACGGGCGACGGCGGCCCAGGCGCGTCCAGGTGCGATCGGACAGATAGCCAATCAATGGTTGCACCAACAGGCCCGTCAACGGTGCGGCCACCCACAAGATGGGGATGTCATCCATCCCTGCGCCAAGGGTCTGGAAGATGCGGCTGACATTGGCATTTTGCAGGGCAAACCCGAATTGGATGCCCAAAAACCCGAAGCACATATTCCAGATTTGCCAGAATGAAAGCGCTGGCTTGGTGGTGCTGGTGTGCATGCAATCCCCTGGCCCGGATGGGCCCGTTGTGCGGCTTGAGCTGCAGATATACCGCAGCCGACTGCCATGGCGTGGTGTAAACGTATTCACTTGCCAATCGCTGCACAACACCTGTGTTGCCCGGCATAGTCCAAGCCGAATGCAGGGATGTGGGGCAAAGATGACAGTGCAAAACTGGTGGCGCGGTGCGGTGATCTATCAGATCTACCCGCGCAGTTTTCTGGACACCAATGGCGATGGTGTGGGCGATTTGCCGGGCATTCTGGCAAAGCTCGACTACATCGCGTCACTCGGTGTGGACGCGATTTGGATTTCGCCATTCTTCACCTCGCCGATGGCTGATTTTGGTTATGACATCGCTGATTTTCGCGGTGTGGACCCGCTGTTTGGCACGCTTGCGGATTTTGATCGCGTGCTGGACAAGGCGCATGCCTTGGGTTTGAAGGTGATGATCGATCAGGTGTTGAGCCATTGCTCCGTCGCGCATCCGTGGTTTGCCGAAAGCCGGCAAAACCGTGACAACCCGAAGGCCGACTGGTTTGTCTGGGCCGATGCCAAGCCCGATGGCACGCCTCCCAATAATTGGTTGTCATTGTTCGGGGGCGTGGCATGGACGTGGGAGCCGCGGCGTGGGCAGTACTACCTGCACAATTTCTTGACCTCGCAGCCGGATTTGAATTTTCATAATCCGCAGGTGCGTACGGCGCAATTGGAGAACTTGAAATTCTGGCTGGATCGCGGCGTGGACGGTTTCCGTCTGGATTCCATCAATTTCCCGTACCACGATGCGTTGTTGCGCGACAACCCTCCCAAGCCGGCGGCATTGCGCATCGGCCGCGGCTTCAGTGCAGACAATCCTTACGCCTTCCAATATCACCTGTACAACAACACCCAGCCGGAAAACCTGGGGCTGTTGGAAGACGTGCGCGCGTTGCTGAACCGCTATCCCGATGCCGGCGCGCTGGGTGAAATTTCGTCAGAGGATTCGCTGGCCACCACCGCCGAATATTGCACGCCCACGCGCCTGCATATGGGCTACAGCTTCGAGCTGCTGACCGAAGACAGCAGCGCTGCCTACATCCGCAGCACGGTAGAAGCACTGGAAGCCAAACTCACGGAAGGCTGGCCATGCTGGGCGATTTCCAACCACGATGTGCAACGCGCCGTCACCCGCTGGGGTGGGCAGCATGCCGACGAGGCCTTGGCCAAGCAATTGATTGCCCTGGTGTGTTCGCTGCGCGGCTCGGTGTGTTTGTATCAGGGTGAAGAATTGGGCTTGCCGGAAGCGGAGGTGCCCTTCGAGGCGCTGCAGGATCCGTACGGCAAAGCATTCTGGCCCAATTTCAAAGGCCGCGATGGCTGCCGCACCCCGATGCCGTGGAATGGCAGTGCCAATGCGGGTTTCAGCAGTGCCGCAGCATGGTTGCCCGTGCCGGAAGCGCACCGCCCCCGGAGTGTGGCTGCGCAGGAAGCTGCACCGGCGTCCGTGCTGCATGCCGCGCGTGCGTTCCTGCAATGGCGGAAGGCGCAACCGGCGCTGGTGTACGGCGCAATCGCCTTTGTGCCGGCGCCGGACAACGTCCTGGCATTCGTGCGCGAAACCGACGGGCAGCGCTTGTTGGTGACG
>Ga0209476_10002659_pt1 | contig 11920 bp, 4 predicted proteins | sample KloWWTrecipitate_FD_187179 | JGI IMG/M metagenome (GOLD analysis project Ga0209476, IMG submission 187179) | Active sludge microbial communities from Klosterneuburg, Austria, studying microevolution and ecology of nitrifiers - Klosterneuburg... | ecosystem: Engineered > WWTP > Aerobic digester >...
ACCTCCACATCGTACGTGATCTGCACGCGCGGCGGGCGAACCCTGTCGATCTTGTGCTGCAAACTTTCCTTCTTAGGCATTGTTTTGTTGTCTCCTTATAAAATTCCTCTCTCCCCGGATACGGGGCAAAATTACTTGTGCGTCTTCCGCCGCTCCAAGATGCTTCGAACGTGGTATCTTACCACTCTTCAGCCGGCGGCGGCTCAGAACTCATCTCCTCCGCAGGTTCTTCATAGCCGCTGTCCCAAGCGGCAGACGCTCCGCCGCCGAGGCCAAGCGTCTCGCGAAGTTGGCCGAGAACGTTTTCGTCCTTTATGACCTCTTCGAGCCAGCTTTCAAGCGGCATATTACCCCATTTTACCGCCCGTTGCACAAGGTAGGAGACCGGCGAGTGCGGTTCGGTCTTCTGGAAGAATGCGGCAACCTCTTCGAGGCGCCTGAGGGCCTCCGGACGGCCTTTTATCGGCCCCGAACCGATGCCGGTCGATCCCGCATTGCCTTCTTCCCCGTCGCCCCATGAACCGTTCTCGACGGCTGTATCTGCCGGATCAGGCTCTTCGACGCGTTTTCGTTCGAGAAGTTTCTTTGTCTGCGCTCCGACCTCATCGAGGGCCTTTCGCAGCGCCGATAGACCCGGCATCTGATTTCGCTCGTATTTGGCTTCGATCGCGGAATTCAGCTCTTCGCTTGCGGCCCGGCATTCGTCGAAGGTGAACTGCATTTCCTCGCAAAATGCCCTCCGTGTCGCCGCCGTAGCGAGCTTCCATTTATCTGCGGTCGTGCGGTTCTCACGTTCTGCCTGCGCTCGAAGGTCGTTCCAACGCTCTTGCGCTTCGGCCTCGAGCGACGCGACGTTAGCCGGGATATCAAAACGCTTTGCATCCTGCCAATTGTTAAAACTCAAGCCCGCGCCCGCCGTGATCGGCACGTCGCGGATCGCCTTCGCCGCGTTGCTCTCAAGCCACGAGACGGCATTCGCACGGCCTTCCTGATCGTTGTCTTCGACGATCGGAAATGCTCCGTCCCAAAAATTCTCGTGAAGGCCGGTCATCAGCTTCAAACTATCGCGAAGACCCGCAAATCCGTGCAAATTGATGAGAGCTTCGCCAAGCCAAGCCGCGATCTGAAGGTCTTTGGAAAGCGTCGTGAGGGCGTTCACCGCAACCTCGACGACCTTCCGATAGTCGGCCGTCTTAAGTTCGGTTTGCCATTCGCCCTGCGCAATGTCGATATCGGCACGTCGTGCGTCCGAGATCTCGTCGTAAATGCCTGAATAACGCAGGCTGTCGCCACCCGGATTCTCTTCAGAAATGGGCGCAAGTAGGGCATCCAGGTCAATAACTGGCGGTATTGGGGTTACATCGCTCATCAAGTTGACAGCTCTCCTCGCCGTGAACAAAGGACGTGTGGAATATTACATTGCCGAAGTTCCTTCATTCTACTACGAAAATCAAAAAAAGCGCACGGAAAAAACGTTGCGCGCGGGTTTCATTTACGCGGTCTCCAACCATAATACGCGTAAAAAAATGACAAAAAAGGCCATCTTCCACAAGAAAGACGGCCTAAATTGTTATTTTTGCGTAACTTACGCCCGTTTCCGACTAGATTTCGTCGTCGTCATCGGCGTCGAGCTTCATCGCTTCGTCGAGGTCGAACTCTTCGTCCTCGACCTCATCGATCTCGATATCAACGTCCTCGATCTCCTCTTCCGCATCGACGCCCGGCAGATCGAGCGGCATCGGAAGGCCGCCGCGAATGTTATCGACGATATCGTCGAATTCATCTCGCGGAACCTGATTCTCGGTCGAATCAGGATTGATCTTTACGTTACGGTAGTATTTCATACCCGTACCGGCAGGGATCAGGCGACCCATAATGACGTTCTCCTTCAAACCGCGTAGGTAATCGACGCGACCGGAGATCGCGGCTTCGGTCAGCACGCGGGTCGTTTCTTGGAAGCTCGCCGCCGAGATGAACGAATCCGTCGAAAGGCTCGCCTTCGTGATCCCGAGCAGAAGCGGGTCGCCGACGGACGATTTACCGCCTTCTTCGCGGACGCGCCGGTTCTCATCTTCGTAGCGGAAGCGATCGACCTGTTCTTCCATCAGGAAGTCCGTGTCGCCGACATCCTTGATCTTCACCCACCGAAGCATCTGTCTTACGATGACCTCGATGTGCTTGTCGTTGATGTTCACGCCCTGCAGACGATAGACCTCTTGGATCTCGTTGACGATATAGTTCTGAAGCGCCGTCATACCGAGGACACGCAGGATATCGTGCGGATTGAGCGGGCCGTCCATCAGCGGTTCGCCCGCACGGACCATATCGCCTTCCTGCACGTTGATGTGCGTACCGCGCGGAATATCGTATTCGCGTTCGCTGCCGTCGTCGCTGCGGACAAAGAGCTTTCGTTTTCCCTTTGAGATCGGGCCGAAAGCGACCGTGCCGTCGATCTCGCTCATCACCGCCGTTTCGCCGGGCTTACGAGCCTCGAAAAGCTCGACAACACGCGGCAGGCCGCCGACGATGTCCTTCGTCTTTGTCGTTTCGCGAGGGATCTTGGCGATGATATCGCCGGCCTTCACCTCTTGAGCGTCGTCAACGAGAAGGTTCGCACGGATCGGCATCTGATAGGTCTTCAGGACCTTGTTGCCCGAACGGATCTCAAGCCGCGGCTGATTCTTTTCGTCTGAATCCTTCACGACGAGGCGTTTCTGGCCCGTAACCTTATCGATCTCTTCCTCGACGGTCTTTCCTTCCTTAAGATCCTGGTACTTGATCGTACCCGAAACTTCGGAAAGGATCGCGAAGGTGAAAGGATCCCACGTAACGAGCACGTCGTCCTCTTTAACCTTCTGCCCGTCCTTGACGTGGATCTGAGCACCGTAAACCACAGCGTATCGAGCGACCTCGCGGCCGCGATCGTCGATAAGGGTTATCTCGGACTGCCTGCGGAGCGAAACAAAGTCGCCCTGGCGGTTCTTGATGACCTTCATATCGTTCGGATTCAGGAACTTGACGGTTCCGTCCATCGCCGCGACGTGTTTGGTTTCCTGCGAGAGACGCGCCGTACCGCCGACGTGGAACGTACGCATCGTAAGCTGCGTTCCGGGTTCGCCGATCGACTGAGCGGCGATAACGCCGACCGCCTCGCCGATCTCGACAGTGTTGCCGGTCGCGAGGTTCCGTCCGTAGCACTTAACGCAAAGGCCGCGTCGAGCTTCGCACGTGAGCGGCGAGCGGATACGCACCTTTTGCAGGCCTGAGAGCTGGATCTGTGCGGCGATATTCTCGTCGATGTCCTCGTTCGCCTTGACGATCTTCGTGCCATCGACCGGATCGATGATGTCGTCGAGCGAGACGTAGCCGACGATGCGGTCACGCAGGCTCTCGACCTCTTCACCATTGCGGATGATCGCCTCTGTCCAGATGCCGCGGACCGTTCCGCAATCGATCTCCGAAACGATCACATCCTGTGCGACGTCCACAAGACGACGCGTCAGATAGCCTGAGTCCGCCGTCTTCAACGCCGTATCGGCGAGTCCCTTACGGGCGCCGTGCGTCGAGATGAAGTACTGCAGGACGTCTAGGCCCTCGCGGAAGTTCGCAAGGATCGGGTTCTCGATGATCTCGCCTGACGGCTTCGCCATAAGGCCGCGCATACCGGCAAGCTGCCTGATCTGCGCTTCCGAACCGCGAGCGCCGGAATCTGCCATAACGAGGATCGGATTGAGTTCCTTTCGCTCATCTTCGCGGGTGTGCATCGCCTTGAACATTTCACGCGACACCTGATCGGTAACTTCCGACCAGATCGCCGTAACCTTGTTCGTACGTTCGAGGTCGGTCATCGTCGCATCTTCGTACTGCTTGCGAAGCTTTTCGACCTCCTTCAAAGCCTTGTCGATGATGCCCTTCTTTGACGGCGGCGTCACCATATCGTCGATACCGATCGAGATGCCCGCACGCGTCGCATAAAGGAAGCCCATCGTCTTGAGGTCGTCAAGAAGAGCGACCGTCTGCTCGTGTCCGAGCTTCAAGTGGCAAAATGTAACGAGCGACTGGAGGCCTTTTTTCTTGAGCGTACCGTTGATATACGGCAGGCCGTCGCGCGTTAGACGTTCGTTCAGAATGACGCGGCCGGCGGTCGTCTCGATGATCTGATCGACATCGTCGCGAACCGTCGCCCGCATCACGTCCTGATTGTTATGCTCGAGCGTAAGATCGACGAGGCCGCCTCTCCAGCGAAGCCTGATCTTCGACTGCGTTTCGATAACGCCTGCATCGAGCGCGAGCAGAACGTCGTCGATCGAGTTGAATGCCTTGCCTTCGCCCGGCAGCTCATCGCGGCTAAGCGTAAGGTAGTAGCAACCGAGAACGATGTCCTGCGAAGGGACGGTGATCGGCTGGCCCGAGGCCGGCGACAGAAGGTTGTTCGAGGCAAGCATCAGAACGCTTGCTTCGATCTGAGCTTCCGGCGAGAGCGGAATGTGGACCGCCATCTGGTCGCCGTCAAAGTCGGCGTTGAATGCCGTACAGACGAGCGGATGGATCTTGATCGCTTTGCCCTCGACAAGCACAGGCTCAAAGGCTTGGATACCGAGACGGTGGAGCGTCGGCGCACGGTTCAAGAGCACAGGATGCTCGCTGATCACCTCTTCGAGAATGTCCCAAACGATCGGCTCCTGGCGCTCGACCATTTCGCGCGCCTGCTTGATGGTCGCGGCGTGCTGTTCGCGTTCGAGCTTGTTGTAAATAAAGGGCTTAAAGAGCTCGAGCGCCATCTTCTTCGGCAAGCCGCACTGATGGAGTTTGAGTTCCGGGCCGACCACGATGACCGAACGGCCTGAGTAATCGACGCGCTTTCCGAGCAGATTTTGACGAAAACGCCCCTGCTTGCCCTTCAAAGTGCCCGAAAGCGATTTCAACGGGCGATTATTCGCGCCGCGAAGCACGCGGCCTCGGCGTCCGTTGTCAAAGAGTGCATCGACCGCTTCCTGAAGCATACGCTTCTCGTTGCGGACGATAACTTCGGGAGCACGCAGCTCGATGAGCTTCTTCAAGCGGTTGTTGCGGTTGATCACGCGGCGGTAGAGATCGTTAAGATCACTCGTCGCAAAGCGTCCGCCGTCAAGCGGCACAAGCGGCCGAAGTTCCGGCGGAATGACCGGGATCACGTCGAGGATCATCCATTGCGGATCGTTCCCCGAACGCATAAATGAGTTCGCGACCTTCAAACGCTTGCTGTACTTTAGCTTCTTCTGCTGCGAGGTCTCGTCGCGCATACGCTGACGCAGATCCTCGACAAGCTCCTCGACGTTGATCGTGTTCAGAAGATCTTTGATCGCCTCGGCGCCCATTTTCGCAACGAACTGATTCGGATAATCGCGGCTCAGTTCGCGAAAACGCTCGTCATTGAGCAGGTCTTTTTCCTTGAGATCGGGAACGTCGCCGGGATCGACCACAATATAGGTCTCGAAATAAAGGATCTTCTCAAGATCGCGCAGAGTAATATCAAGAAGATGCCCGATGCGTGAAGGCAAACCCTTGAAGAACCATACGTGCGAGCACGGCGAAGCAAGCTCGATGTGGCCGAGGCGTTCGCGTCTGACCTTCGACTGCGTAACCTCGACGCCGCACTTGTCGCAGATCACGCCACGGTGCTTCATCCTCTTGTATTTACCGCAAAGGCATTCCCAATCAGCTACGGGGCCGAATATACGCGCACAGAAAAGACCGTCGCGTTCGGGCTTGAATGTGCGGTAGTTGATCGTCTCCGGCTTCGTAACTTCGCCGTGCGACCAAGAACGGATCTTGTCGGGCGAAGCAAGGCTGATACGGATCGCCTCGTAATTCGGCGTCAACTGCGTTTTATTATCGTTATTGAATCTGAACATATATCTCCAAACAGTTCATCGGGTCCTAAGAGTTCATCGAGTTAGTAGAGTCCATAGAGTTCGTAGAGTTTATCGAGTTTAGGCAGAAACACGACCGGTAGGAAGTGTGCTTTCATAACTCTCCAAACTCTAGAAACTCTCGACTCTCTTAACTCCTTAATCCACTCCAACCAGAGCATCCACACCGGCGGCAACTTCTTCAGGATCGATCTGATCTTCCTGAATGAGTTCGACGTCGAGACAGAGCGACTGCAGTTCACGCACGAGCACGTTGAACGACTCCGGTATGCCGGGCTCGAAATTCGAAACGCCCTTAACGATCGTTTCGTAGATCTTCGAGCGGCCCGCAACGTCGTCCGACTTGCAGGTAAGCAATTCCTGCAGGATGTGCGCGGCGCCGTAAGCCTCGAGTGCCCAAACTTCCATTTCGCCGAAACGCTGTCCGCCGAATTGAGCTTTACCGCCCAAAGGCTGCTGCGTGATAAGGCTGTAAGGCCCGATCGAGCGTGCGTGTATCTTGTCATCGACAAGGTGCGAGAGCTTGAGCATATAGATGTAACCGACGGTTACCTTCTGCTCGAACTGCTCGCCTGTCAGGCCGTCGTATAGACGCGTCTTGCCCGACGGGCCGACCGAATTCGGCAGGTCAAGCTCGTCGAACTTATCATTCGCCTTGCCAATGAACTCCTTGATCTCTTTCTCGGTCGCGCCGTCAAAGACCGGCGTCGCAAAGTGCAGTCCGAGGATGCGGGCTGCCCAGCCGAGGTGAGTTTCCAAGATCTGGCCGACGTTCATACGCGAAGGCACGCCGAGCGGATTAAGCACGATCTCGACCGGCGTTCCGTCCGGCAGGTACGGCATATCTTCCTCTGGCAAGATGCGTGCGATCACGCCCTTGTTGCCGTGGCGGCCCGCCATCTTGTCGCCGACCGAAAGCTTGCGCTTCATCGCGACGAATACCTTTACCATCTTGATCACGCCCGGAGGCAGTTCATCACCCTGCTTGAGCTTCGTGATCTTCTCGTCGTATATATCGCGAAGGATGTTGATCTGCCGTTCGGTACGCTGTTCGTACTCTTTGACCTCGCCCGCGATATCGATCGAACCAGCCGAAACCTCAGCCTTGCGAAGGATCTTGAGTTCGATGTCCGCGAGCACTTCACGCGTAAGCACCGTCCCTTTCTTGACGAGGACTTCCTTGCTGTCGAGCAGGTCTTTCGTCAATTTGCGTCCGTCGAAAAGTTCGAAGATACGCTCGTTTCTCTGTTCTTCGAGGATGCGTATCTCGTCCGCGAGGTCGCGGTGAAGATCGTCCTCTTCCATCGTCTCGATATCGAGGCTGCGTCCGTCCTTATCCTGTCCCTTGCGGGTAAAGATCTGGACGTCAACAACGGTTCCGTCGATCCCCGGAGGGCAAGTAAGCGAAGCGTCTTTTACGTCGCCGGCCTTTTCGCCGAAGATCGCGCGAAGAAGTTTCTCTTCGGCGGTAAGCTGCGTTTCGCCCTTCGGCGTAACTTTTCCGACGAGCACCGAACCCGGCCTTACCTGAGCGCCGATGCGGATAATGCCGCTCTCATCGAGGTCGCGGAGCATATTCTCGCCGATATTCGGAATATCGCGGGTGATCTCTTCGGGGCCAAGCTTTGTGTCTCGCGCCTCGATCTCAAGCTCCTCGATGTGGATCGACGTATAGTAATCGTCCTTTACGAGGCGTTCGGAAACGAGGATCGCGTCCTCGAAGTTATATCCGCGCCAAGGCATAAAGGCTACGAGCACGTTGCGTCCGAGAGCGAGTTCGCCGCGGTCCGTGCAAGGTCCGTCGGCGATAACCTGTCCTTTGCGTACACGCTCGCCGACAGCGACGATCGGCCGCTGGTTGATGCACGTGTTCTGGTTCGAACGCGTGAATTTAACGAGCGAATAGATGTCCGCCGTCACCTCGCGTGAGATCGTGCCGTCAACCTGGTGATCGGCCTTGACGATAATGCGTTCGGAATCGACATAATCGACGACGCCGTTACGTTTCGCGATGACCACGGCGCCCGAATCGCGTGCGGCGATCTTCTCCATTCCCGTGCCGACATAAGGCGATTCTGCACGGAGAAGCGGCACCGACTGACGCTGCATATTCGAGCCCATAAGAGCGCGGTTCGCGTCGTCGTTCTCAAGGAACGGGATGAGCGATGCGGCGACCGAAACGAGCTGCTTCGGCGAGACGTCCATATACTGGATCTCGCTCTTGTCGGCAGTGATGAATTCGCCCTTCTGCCGTGCGGCATTTCGCTCGTTGACGATGTAGCCTTTCGCGTCAAGTTCGATATTTGCCTGGCCGATGATATAAAGATCTTCCTTCCAAGCTGTCAGATAGAACGGATACGGTTCGTACTCCGCCTCCTTGCCGTCCTTGATCTTCTTATTAGCGTTCTCGACTGCCTCCATCGGAACGTGTTCGCCCGGCTTGAACTTCGTATCGCCGCCGTTCTGTATCTTTACGTATTCGACGACGCGGCCATCCTCCACCTTTCGATAAGGCGACTCGATGAAGCCGAATTCGTTGATTCGCGCAAAGCACGACAGCGACGAGATGAGGCCGATATTCGGGCCTTCAGGCGTCTCGATCGGGCAGATGCGGCCATAGTGCGTCGGGTGAACGTCGCGAACCTCAAATCCCGCGCGTTCACGCGAAAGTCCGCCCGGCCCAAGAGCCGAGAGGCGTCGTTTGTGCGTGATCTCCGAGAGCGGATTCGTCTGATCCATGAACTGCGAAAGCTGCGACGAACCGAAGAATTCGCGAACGGCCGCCGTTACGGGCTTTGCGTTCACGAGGTCGCGCGGCATCGTGGTGTTCATATCCTGCTGGATAGACATTTTTTCCTTGATGGCGCGTTCCATTCTTTCGAGGCCGATGCGGAACTGATTTTCGAGAAGTTCGCCGACAGCGCGTACGCGTCGGTTCCCGAGGTGGTCGATATCGTCCTGAAAATAATTCTCGCTGTCGCGCTTCATCCTCAGCAGATAATTTACGACCTCGATGAAGTCTGTCGGCGCAAGCAGCGGATCCGTAAGGCGATCGCGCTCTTCACGGCCCATCTTGATGTTGAATTTCAGGCGGCCGACACGCGAAAGGTCAAAGCGCCGCGCATCGAAGAACATTCCTTCGAGCAGACGATATGCGGTCGGAACGGTCGGCGGATCGCCGGGACGCATCTTTCGGTAGATCTCAAGAAGGGCGTCAACAGGCTTGCCGATCGGATCCTTTCTGAGCGTTGCCGAGATCACCTCGCCGATCACGTCGCGTTTCGGGAAGAAGACCGTGAACTCGGCGATGCCGCTCTCGACGATCTCCTGGAGCTTATCGGTCGTGATCTCGCTGTTCGCTTCGATGATCACCTCACCGGTTTCCGTATTGACGACATCTTCGAGTGCAAATACGCCCTCAAAGTCTGCCGACATTACGCGAACTTTATCTTTTTTCAGACGGCGAAGGTCTGCAAGGCCGGCTTTCGTTATCTTTTTGCCCGAGCGTACAACATCGTCCTTTTTGTCCTTGATGTCCTCATCGGCTCGCATTCCGACGAGATTCGTGTTGCCATCCATTTCGACCTTGAAAAACAACTTGCCCTTCTCGACCGCAACCGTGTCGGTCGTATAGAAAAGCTTCAGGATGCTCGAATTGCTGTATTCTGCGTTCTTTACGACCTCTTCGAGAATGTTGTCCGAAACGGTCTTCATATCGATCTGCGGGTTGAGCCACAGGCCGAGCGCACGCAAAAACACGGTCGCAATGATCTTTCGCTTGCCGAGACGCGCGTGCAGAATTCCCTTCTGGTCGTATTCGAATTCGACCCACGAACCGCGGTACGGGATGATCTTCGCCAAAAATTCGTCGCGGTCGCCCTTGAAGAAAACGCCGGGCGAGCGATGAAGCTGCGAAACGATGACGCGTTCTGTTCCGTTTATCACGAACGTGCCGTTGTCGGTCATCAGCGGGATCTCGCCGAAGAAAACATCTTCTTCCTTGATATCGCGAACCGTCGAAACGCCCGTGTCCGGATCCTTGTCATAGACCGTAAGGCGGATCTTGACCTTAAGCGGGACGCTGTACGACATACCGCGTTCCTGACATTCCTGCTGGTCGTGCTTGTGCTTCAAGCCGACCGGTTCACCGCAGTTGTTGCAGAGATTCGGGCGGACGGCATTGAACGTGCCGCAATTCGTACACAGCACTTCCGCCGGATTGAAAGGATCGACCTTGATCTTCGCCGAGCAGTTCTTACAGTTGGCACGAAGATGTTCGAGGCCCTCGAGATTGCCGCACTTACACTGCCAGTTGCCGATCTGATACTCGACGTATTCGAGCATCGCGGTCTCGCGAAAATCCGAAACCGGAAAGATCGAAGCGAAAACCGACTGAAGCCCGACGTAGTCGCGCTCTTCCGGGATCAGATCCATCTGCAGGAATCGGTTGTACGATTCGCGTTGGACCTCGATCAGGTTCGGGATCTGCGCGGTAGTGTAGATCTTCGAAAAATCCACACGTTCCGGGGACTGGCTTGTACGCCGTCCGAGACCCGATGTGTTGTTCTGAAGAGGATTATTGATCATATGTCTAAAAAGCGGGCTATAAAATACCTATTGCAATTTGCACCGAACAATTGCTACGATACCTGCCAATGAGATCGGTGCGTGTCCGGTTTGGTTCCCTTATCGAATTTCGCGTTAAGAGACGCCAAATGCGGCCTTGAGCAAAGTTCGCCCAGACCGCTTATAAGCAGTAAAAATACTGTTCCGAATTAACGAGCGTGCCGAAAAAAGGGACACCTACTCTCCATTTTCAAGGCGAAAGCCTCGCCTTCTAAAGAACCATCGGTGAATCGATCCTTATCCGATCATCCTCACCGGACCGGCAAAATACCGGAAAACCACTCTCGAAGCCACGTCAGAGTGCGGAACCTGTTATCATAACAGACCCGTCTTGAGAAAGCAATACCAAATTTTCATGCCCGACCGAACGCGTCACCTGGCCGTCTTTTGAAAATTTGCCGTTAACCGCTTCCCCGTCAAGACTTTGTTCAAGCAGGCCAAGAACTCTCTTTCCGATCTCAGATCTAAGAGAGCCCTCGGCCCGGCTCGAACTCATTTCGCACAAATGCGGACTAAGCTATTTGACCTCGACCGTTGCGCCGGCTTCGGTCAGCTTTGCCTTGATCTCATCAGCTTCGGCCTTGGAGACGCCTTCCTTGAGTGCCTTCGGAGCGCCGTCAACAAGGTCTTTCGCTTCCTTAAGGCCAAGACCCGCGACGATCTCGCGGACGACCTTGATAACGCCGATCTTGTTGCCGCCGGCTGCCGAAAGGATAACGTCATACGAATCCTTCTCTTCTGCCGCTCCGGCATCGCCTGCACCGGCGCCCGCTGCCGCAACCATTACAGGTGCTGCCGCTGCCGCTGCCGAAACGCCAAATACCTCTTCGAGTTCCTTGACGAGCTCCGACGCTTCGAGAAGCGACATTCCCTTCAAATACTCAACAACATCGTCTTTTGTAACTGCCATGATTATTATCTATCTCCTAATTTAGGGTTCTTTTATAGGGATGATGGACGAAGGATAGAGGATAAAGAAGATCCCTGCTCCGTTGCCCAACGATCCGGTTGTAACTAGCGCGAACGGAGACGATATTGGACGGATTCGGGCTTTCGCCTTATCCTTTACCCTTTATCCTTTATCCTTTCGCTTCTGCCGCTAGAACCCAGGGACACGGAAACGAACGGGTTGCATCACCTTTCGCTTTTCGTATCCGAAGCCGCCTTTTGTGACCTGACAATCACCAACGGCTCGTTTTACCTTGAGTACGGCTAGTGCGGGCACTGCCCGCAATTTCAAATTTGAGACCTCAGCTCGCAAGACGCGTGGCCTCAAAAACCTTATCCGCTCTTCCCTAGGCTTCCGCTTCGGGAGCGATCTCCAAAACATCTTCGCTCTCGGCCGGAGCAGTCTCTGCCGCGGGAGCTTCCACCGCCGCCGC
>Ga0209476_10002660_pt1 | contig 11919 bp, 9 predicted proteins | sample KloWWTrecipitate_FD_187179 | JGI IMG/M metagenome (GOLD analysis project Ga0209476, IMG submission 187179) | Active sludge microbial communities from Klosterneuburg, Austria, studying microevolution and ecology of nitrifiers - Klosterneuburg... | ecosystem: Engineered > WWTP > Aerobic digester >...
TGCCGGCCAGATGCCAGCCATCTACCCCATTGGCCAGCGCTGCCACCACCGCCGCTGCATCCTTGTCGGCCAATGCGGCATACACCGCCAGCGTGCGACGCGGCGGCTGTGCGTGCAACCAGCCAGCCAGCGCACGTGCGGCCTGCGGGTTGTGGCCCACATCCACCAGTACTTCGACGCCATCGCGCTGGAAGTGCTGCAAGCGCCCGGCCACTTCCGCATTGGCCACGCCTTGCACGATGGCGGCATCGTCGATCTGCAAATCCAGCGCGCGCAAGGCTGCAATCGCGCACGCCGCATTGCGCAGTTGCACCGGCGCGCCCAAGGCGCGCATCGGCAATGGCAACTCGATGGTGTAGCCCAGCTCGCGCCAACGCCAATGCTGTGCATCGACAGGTTCGGCGAAGAAATCATTGGCGATGCGCCACGCCGGTGCGCCGATCGCGTAGGCATGCCGCAGCACACTGGCCGGCGGGTCGTCATCCCCCAGAATCAGCGGTTTGAAGGGCCGCGCGATGCCGGCCTTCTCGCGCCCGATGCTGTCAATGTCGTGGCCCAGCCACTCCTGATGGTCCAGATCAACGGTGGTGATGATGGCGGCATCGGCATCCACCAGATTTACCGCGTCCAGCCGCCCGCCCAAGCCCACTTCCAGCACCACCAGGTCCAGTGCTTCACGCTGGAACAACCACAGGGCGCACAGCGTGCCGTATTCGAAATAGGTCAGTGGCGTGGTGTCACGCGCCTGCTCCACCGCTTCAAAGCCTTCCGCCAAGGCCGCGTCACTGGCATCCGCCGCATCGATGCGCACGCGCTCGTTGTAGCGGTGCAAATGCGGGGAGGTGTAAGCCCCCACGCGCAAGCCCTGCGCACGCGCAATGGCCTCGATGAACGCGACCGTGGAGCCTTTGCCATTGGTGCCAGCCACGGTAATCACATGCGGGGCAGGCTGCCGCAGCCCCATGCGTTGCGCGACCGTGCGCACGCGATCCAAACCCAACTCAATGGATTGCGGATGTTGTTGCTCGATAAAGGCGAGCCAATCGGTAAGTGAGGTTCTCATTTCCCTATTGTAGAAGCGCGCCCGCAGGAGTGGCCCATGGCCGCGAACGCACGAACCAACAGGCCCCTACAGCGCGCGGTGCTTGGCCTCGCCAAAGAACGCGGTGTGATGCGCGCAATCGTTCAGACGCACCACTTCCAATGCCTCCACGCTGTCACCTTGCAGCAAATTGAGGGTGGCAGGTGCCTGCCGGAAGCCCCACAGCTTGGCCAGTGGCAAACCCAGGATGCGCGCCAGCAATACGCGGTTGACGGCATCGTGCGCGACCACCAGCAAGGTGTCGTCGGCACCCAGGCCCACACAGGCGCGCTCCAGGGCCGGCCATGCGCGTTCCAGCACCATCTGCAACGACTCGCCACCCGGCATCAATACGGATTCGGGGGCATCCTTCCATGCCTGCAAGCGCTGCGGATCCCGCTGGGCAATTTCGCTGGCCAGCAAGCCTTCCCACTCGCCATGGGCAATTTCCAGCAAACCGTCATCGAACGTCAGCATCGGCGTGCGGTCTTCGCCCAAGGCCAATTGCGCGGTGCGGGTGGCACGCGCCAGGGGCGAGGCAACCGCACGATCAACCTGCACATCCTGCAAGCGTTGGCCGAGCGCGGCAGCCTGATCAAGACCCACCTCGGACAACGGAATATCCACTTGGCCTTGATAGCGGCCTTCGGCATTCCACGGGGTTTCGCCGTGACGGGCAAGCAGGATCTTCATGTCCGGTCAATCCAGTAATTTGTGCAGTGCACAAGGCTAGCAGACTGCGCGCCGGCCGTGCGCACCACCGCCGCAACCGGCTATGGTGTGCGCGTCTTCACAACAGGTCACTTCCGATGCAAGCCAAAGGCGAATTTGAGGTCAAACGCACACCGCAAGGTGAGCTGGACATGGGCGGCGATGCCCGCATCGGCCACATGCGCTTTGACAAACAGTTCCACGGACCACTGACGGCCCACAGCGTGGTGCAGATGCTGGCGGTGATGTCCGCTACCCCCGGCTCGGGCGCCTATGTGGCCATCGAGCGCATCGAGGGCACGCTGGATGGCCGACGCGGCAGTTTCTTCGCGCAACACAATGGGGTGATGGCGCGCGGCAAGCCATCACTGGACCTGACCGTGGTGCCCGACACCGGCAGCGATGCCCTCACCGGCCTGCGTGGGCGCATCGCCATCGACATTGTCGACGGCAAGCATTTTTATACCTTCGACTACGACTTCGGCGCAGACGAATTAGGTTGACCGCACTAGCACCGGGATCGCCCGATCTTCGCGCAGCGGCATTTCGAGCCACATGGCGGATATCGGGTGATCCCGGTGAGCAAGAGTCACTTCGGCGCGACGCCCAATTCCTTCAGCAACTGCGGTGCCGGCATCACTTCCTGCATGATCCAGCGCATGTAGCGCTGATCCACCGAAATCATGCGGGTCATGACCGGATCAAACACCCAGTTGCTGGCTACAGATTCGATAGTGCCGTCGAACGCCAGCCCCACCAGTTTGCCCTGCGCATCCAGTACCGGCGAGCCGGAATTGCCGCCGGTGATATCCAGGTCCGACAAGAAGTTGACTGGCACCGTGCCCAATCGTTCATCCGCAAGACCACCGTAGCGCTTGGCTTTGACCGCTTCCAGCAATGCCTTCGGATTATCGAAGGGCTCCTTGCCGGTTTCCTTGGCCGCGACTTCTTCCAACTTGGTGAACGGTGTGTACAGCTTGCCATCCAGACTGGTGTAGCCCTGTACATTGCCGAAGGTGATGCGCAGCGAAGAGTTGGCATCGGGGTACACAAACTCGCCCTTGCTCTGCTTGTAATCGGCAATGGCTTGCAGATACACCGGGCGCGCAGCCAGCGCTTCGCCATAGGTCGCCTTGGCTTGTGCTTCCATCTTCAGCAAGGTTGGCATCACCGCTACCGCATATTGAATCGCGGGATCGGTGCTGGCTTCGAATGCGGCACGATCCGCCTGCAACCACTTCAGTCGCGCATCCAACTGCCCCAGACTGGTGCCATCCAGACGTTTCAGTGCTTGGGCGGCTGCAGCAAGGTCACTCCCGCCCAACCATGTATCCACCGCCGCCACATGCTGGCTGGCAGGTAATGCCACATAACGATCCAGCCAATACTGCTGGAACTGGCGATCCATCGTGGGGTCATAGCGACGCTCCATTTGCTTGAGCGAGCCCTCGATTCCCGGCAGATCGCGCTGTTGATAGCCCGACTCGCGCTGCGCATCCGGCTTGGCACGTTCAATCGCAAGTCGGTACAGCGACACCGCAACCCCCAAGGTGCCAGTGCGGTTGAAACTTCCCAACACCAGATCACGCTCTTGTGTGCGCTTGCCGGTTTCGACCAGGTTCACCAATGCATCGTGCGCGACCAGTGCAGGCTTGCCGGCCTCGCCACGACTGCGCAGCCAGTCCAGTACCGCCGCCTCCTCACGCTGCTTGATCGCCAGCACATTGTTGCGTTTGAAGCCTTCCAGCTGGCCATCGAAATTTTTGCTGGTGTTGTTCCAGCTGGCCATGCTGCTGGCGTACTTCACCGCGATCTCGGGGCTGGTTTTGCCCGCCGCTTCCACCAGCGCAATCTGATCCTTGTAGGCTTTTGAAATTTGCGGATAGCGCCACTGCTCGGTATTTTCGAATTCGGCCATCAGCGCATACCGATCGGTACGCCCCGGATAGCCCGCCACCATCACGAAGTCGCCAGCGCCCAGCGGTTTGCTGGCAATTTTCAGCCAATGCCTGGGCTGATACGGCACATTGTCCTTGCTGAAGGCTGCCGGTTTGCCGTCCTTGCCCACATAGGCGCGATAGAACGAAAAATCACCGGTGTGGCGTGGCCACATCCAGTTGTCGATATCCCCGCCGAACTTGCCCACACTGGACGGCGGTGCATACGCCAGGCGCACATCCTTGATTTCGATGTTCTTGAACAGCCGATAGGTATTGCCGCCCATGAAGCTGTACACGCGGCAGCGGTAACCGGCTTCGGATTCGCAGGCACTGGTGGTTGATTTCTCGAAATCCTCCAATGCATTGGCGCGCTTGACCGGATCATTGCCGGCCTTGGCCAACGCCGCCTTTGCTTGCGCGGTGACATCGGTGATCGTGTCCAGCACGAAGATGCGCGCATTCGGCCCGGCCGACAATTCATCGGCGTGCGTGGGCGCATTAAAACCATCGCGAATCAAGTTTTTGTCGGCGGTGGAGTTGAGCTGGATCGCACCGTAGGCGCAGTGATGGTTGGTGACCACCAAGCCTTGCGGAGAAACAAAGCTGGCGGTGCAGCCACCCAGCGACACCACCGCGCCCATCGGGTCACCCGTCAAATTGGCCAACTGCTTCGGGTCCAGTTTCAGCCCTGCCTTTTTCAGCGGGCCTGCAATCTGCGGCAATTGCTGCGGCACCCACATGCCTTCGCCTGCCACGGCGCTGCCCATCCCGGTTACCGCCAGAGCGATCGCTGCGGTCATCATTGTCTTTCGCATGGTGTCGTCCTTCTGTTGTGCGTGCATCATCAAAAATAATTTGTGCTCATTCCGCCGGCAGCTGCATTTCCTGCAACAAATTGGGTGCCGGATAGACCTTGGCCAGCAGCCAGCGCAGGTAGCGCATATCGACGTGGATGGCACGCTTGTAGCGCGGGTCGAACATCCAGCTGGCGCTGACCGCTTCCCAGTTGGAGTCGAAATTCAGACCGATCAGGTTGCCTTGTGCATCCAGCACCGGCGAGCCGGAATTGCCGCCAGTGGTGTCGAGGTTGGTCATGAAGTTCACCGTCTGCGTGCCCAGCGCAGCATCGGCGGTGCTGCCAAAATCACCTTTGGCAATCGCATCCAGCAAGGGCCCCGGCGCATTGAACGGCACCACGCCGGTGTTCTTTTCAACGATGCCGGCCACCGTGGTCAACGGGCGATAGTCCACACCGTCGCGCGGGGTCAATGCACTGACCTTGCCATAGCTCACGCGCAAGGTGGAATTGGCATCGGGGTACACCGCCTTGCCCTGCGATTTGCGATAGGCGATCAAGGCTTGCATATACGCGGGGCGCAGGCGCAGCAGCTCGCCAGCGCGCTGCTTGGCTTCACCCTCCAAGCGCAGCAGCGCCGGCTGCAAGGTGGCTGCGGCCTTGAGCAAGCTGTCGTTGGATGCGGCCAGTGCAGTGGCATCCAGATTCATCGCAGCCAAGCGCGTAGCTTGATCGCCCAAGCGGGTGCCGGCATACAGCGCGTCCACGCGCTGTGCGGCTTCGTCGATCGTGCTGCCGAACACGGCATCGAACTCGGCCACACGCTGCGTTTGCGGCAGGGCAAAATAGCGTTGCAAGGCAAAGCGCAACGTGGCTTTTTCAACCACCGGATCGAAGCGGCGCTGCAACTGCTTCAAGCCGCCTTCGATCATCGCCGTATCGCGTTGCTGATAGCCACTTTCACGCTGCGCATCGGGTTTGCCGCGTTCCAACGCCAAGCGCTGCAACTGCACCGCCGCACCCAGCAGACCCGGACGCAAAAACGGCAGGATGAAATCGCGCTCGCGCTGTGCGTCGGTCTGATCCAATTGCGCTTGCAGCGCGGCGATGCCTGCCAGTTCCGAGGTTGCCTTGGGTTGCTTGCTCAACCACGTCAACATCGCTTTCTCGTCCGCAGCGCGCACATGGATGGCATCACTGCGGCGCAAGCCTTCCAGTTCACCTTGCGCACGCTTCAGATTGTTTTTCATCGACGCCACGTTGGAGGCATACAACACCTGCTTCGCCTTGTCCCCGGCGCTGGCCTGTTCGATGGTGTGGATCAAGCCATCGAACATCGCGACTCGATTGGGTAGCAACCAGTCGATCTGGTTGGCAAATTCCGACGCGGTGCGGTGGCGGAAGGTGACGCCCGGGTAGCCGGCGACCATCGCAAAATCGCCCGCTTTTACTGGCGCAGTGGAGATATGCAGCACCGCCGGCGGCGCGTAGGGCACATTGTCCTTGTTGTAGGCCGCAGGCTTGCCGTCCTTGCCCACGTAGGCGCGATAGAAACTGAAATCCCCCACATGGCGCGGCCACATGAAGTTGTCGATTTCATCGCCATAATTGCCAATGGACACTGGCGGCGCATACACCAAACGGATGTCCGTGAGCTCCAACTGCTTGATCAGGTAGAACTCGCTGCCGTAATACATATCGGCCACGCTGCAACGATGGCCGGCGTCCAGCTCGCACTGTGCAACCGCGGCCTTCTTCGCCATGTCCACGGCATCGAAATACGGACGCCCCGTCTTGCCACGCGCACCCGCAAGAATGCGGTCGGTGATGTTGTCAAACCCCACGGTCACGAAGATCCGTGCCGCCGGCCCGGCCGAGACTTCTTCAGCGGGTGTGTGGGCGATGAACCCGTTTTCGATCAGATTGTTTTCCGGAGTGGAATTGAGCTGAATTGCGCCCATCGCGCAGTGATGATTCGTCACCACCAGGCCTTGCTTGGAGACGAAGCTGGCGGTACAGCCCCCCAGCGAGACCACCGCCGCCAACGGCGGGCGCGTGACATCCGCCAATTGCGCAGGATCGCCGGCAAACCCGGCCGCCTTCAATTGCGCCGCCAGCTGCGGCAATTGGCTGGGCATCCACATGCCTTCATCGGCATGCGCCGCACTGGCGGCCAAGGTGATTGCGAAAGTTGCGGCGATGGATTGCTTGCGCATGGGCTCGGCTCAACGGTATCAGGATGCCGTATTAGACCACTGCCGCCTCTGCAACACCTGTGACCTTGGTCAGGCGCGAGGCAAATCCGGCAGGCGTAAAATACGCAACTGCCACCCCCACGAGTCATCTCCATGTCACAGGCAACAATGAAAGCCCTGGTCAAGCGCGAAGCCGGCAAAGGCATCTGGATGGAACAGGTGCCGGTGCCAGTACCGGGCCCGAACGAGGTCCTGATCAAGCTGGAAAAGACCGCGATCTGCGGCACCGACCTGCACATCTACCTGTGGGACGAGTGGAGCCAGCGCACCATCCAGCCCGGGCTGACCATCGGCCATGAATTCGTTGGCCGCATCGCCGCGCTGGGCTCGGCGGTATCCGGCTACGAAATCGGTCAGCGCGTATCGGCGGAGGGGCATATCGTCTGCGGGCATTGCCGCAACTGTCGTGGCGGGCGTCCGCACCTGTGCCCGAATACAGTGGGTATTGGCGTCAACCGCAACGGCGCATTCGCCGAATACATGACAATGCCGGCATCGAATCTGTGGCCGATCCCCGACCAGATTCCATCCGAGCTGGCCGCCTTCTTCGACCCCTACGGCAACGCCGCGCACTGCGCGCTGGAGTTCGACGTCATCGGCGAAGACGTGCTCATCACCGGCGCCGGCCCCATCGGCATCATCGCCGCCGGCATCTGCAAGCACATCGGTGCACGCAACGTGGTGGTGACGGACGTCAACGATTTCCGTTTGAAGCTGGCCGCCGACATGGGCGCCACCCGCGTGGTGAACGTCGCCAACACATCGCTGAAAGACGTGATGGCCGACCTGCACATGGAAGGCTTCGATGTGGGACTGGAAATGAGCGGCAACCCGCGTGCGTTCAACGACATGCTGGACTGCATGTACCACGGCGGCAAGATCGCGATGCTTGGCATCATGCCCAAAGGCGCAGGCTGCGACTGGGACAAGATCATCTTCAAGGGCCTGACCGTGCAAGGCATCTACGGCCGCAAGATGTATGAGACCTGGTACAAGATGACGCAGCTGGTGCTGAGCGGCTTCCCGCTGGGCAAAGTGCTGACCCACCAACTGCCGATTGACGACTTCCAGAAAGGCTTTGACCTGATGGAAGCAGGCAAGGCCGGCAAAGTGGTATTGAGCTGGAATTGACTTGAGCATGATCGCGTTGCGGGTGGCGGCAACCAGTGCGCGACACGCCGTGAATACGTCCATGTAGGCTCATCGGCAACCGCCACCTGCCTCCCTAACATTCGGAACAGCCCATGTCCCTGACCCAACGCTACGCCGACACGCTGGATGACATCCGCGCCGCCGGCCTGTTCAAGTCCGAACGCATCATCACCAGCCCGCAGTCGGCCGAAATTACCTTGGCTGATGGCCGCAAGGTGCTGAATTTTTGCGCCAACAACTATCTTGGCTTGGCCGATCACCCAGACATCATTGCCGCCGCCAAGGCCGCGCTGGACAGTCACGGCTTCGGCATGGCCAGCGTGCGCTTTATCTGCGGCACGCAAGACTTGCACAAGCAGCTGGAACACACGATCTCCACGTTCTTCGGCAAAGACGACACGATTCTTTACGCGGCCTGTTTCGATGCCAACGGCGGCCTGTTCGAACCGCTGCTCGACGAGAACGACGCCGTCATCAGCGACGCGCTCAACCATGCCTCGATCATCGACGGCGTGCGCCTGTGCAAGGCCAAGCGGTATCGCTACGCCAACTGCGACATGGCTGACCTGGAAGTACAGCTCAAGCAAGCCAAAGCCGATGGCGCGCGCACGATCCTGATCACCACCGATGGCGTATTTTCGATGGACGGCTTTATTGCGCCATTGGACGAGATCACCGCGCTGGCCGCGAAGTACGGTGCGCTGGTGCATATCGATGAATGCCACGCCACCGGCTTTCTGGGTGAGAACGGCCGTGGCAGCGCCGAAGTCAAGGGCGTACTGGACAAGATCGACATCATCACCGGCACGCTGGGCAAGGCGATGGGCGGTGCGCTGGGCGGTTTCACCACCGCGAAAAAAGAAGTCATCGAATTGCTGCGGCAGCGCTCACGCCCGTATCTGTTTTCCAACTCACTGCCGCCGCACGTGGCAGCCGCCGGGATCCAAGCCTTCGAGATGCTGTCGTCGGCCGGCGAGCTGCGCCAGCGCCTGCGCGAAAACACCGCCTACTTCCGGCAGCGCATGACGGCGGCCGGCTTTGATATTCGCCCAGGCGTGCACCCGATCAGCCCGGTCATGCTGTACGACGCGCCGCTGGCGCAGCGCTTTGCCGAGCGCCTGCTGGAAGAAGGCATCTACGCGATCGGCTTCTTTTTCCCGGTGGTGGCCAAGGGTCACGCGCGCATTCGCACCCAGATGAGCGCCGCCCACACCCGCGCACATCTGGATCACGCGATTGAGGCGTTCATCCGCATCGGCCACGAACTGGGTGTATTGAAAAACTAGGGCGTCAACCCGTTGCGAGCGCAGTGATGTCCGCTGCGCTCAGTTCACGCCACTGGCCCTTGGGTAGATCACCCAGCGCCAGTGGCCCGATCGCCACACGTACCAGCCGCAGCACATTCAAATTCAACGCGGTCAACAGCCTGCGAATCTGCCGATTGCGGCCTTCGTCCAGCACGATTTCAAGCCATGCGTGCTTCGCACCCGTACGCAACAGCAGCACTGACTTGGCACGCAGAGACTCGCCCCCATCCACCACACCTGCCTGCATCGCCGCCAACATCGCAGCATCGGGAATGGCATCCACTTGCACGTGATAGGTTTTGTCGGGGCCATTGGCAGGGTCAGTGATTTGAGCCGCCCAGGCCGGGTCATTGGTAAACAGCAACAGCCCTTCGCTGGCCTTGTCCAATCGGCCTACGGGCGCCATCCAGCCCAGCTGCGCACCTTCAAAGCAGCGATACACGGTCTCGCGCCCCTGCTCATCGCGCGTGGTGGTCACCAAGCCGCGTGGCTTGTTGAGCATCAGGTAGCGCGGCGTTGCGGCCACCGCACGGTTGTTTTCGATGTCGATCCGCGCAGTGTGCACATCGCGCACCGGAAATTCAGGGTCGTCGATTACACGACCGTCCAAGCGCACCAAACCGGCACGGATCAACCGCTGCGCTTCCGTGCGCGAACACAGGCCGCGCTTGGACAATACGCGCGCCAGCCCGAAGCGGGGTGTTGCCAAGGGGCGCTTGCCCGCCAAACTTACTTGCCTGGGGCTGTGGCAGGCTCGGCTGCGGGATCTTTCTTGCCCACCACGCGCACGCCACGGGCCTTCATCCACGCATCAAACTCATCGGCGGTCATGCGCTTGCCATTCTGGGTCATGTTGAAGCGCCACGGCGTATTGTCGAACGCGGTTTGTGGTTTGTAGGCGGCCGCCTCATTGGCAGGTCCAGCAGGCGCCAATGACTTGGCCATGGCACGGCAACCATCGGCACGAATTCGCACCAAGACATTATCTACCGACAACGCCTCGTCAAACGATTGCACCAATACACCACTGCCCCCCCCCAACTGTGTGGTGCCGGGGGCAAATTCAATGGCAATGGGCGAGAGCAAGGTTGGACGAACCGGCGTTGCCGTCAGCGCACCGGTTTGGCATACATCGCCTCCGGCATGCGCCAGCAACGGCGCGCTGGCAAGGACAGATGCACATACTGCACGCTGGATCGACACCATGAACATTGCTCCCCGAAGAATGCCGCCAGTGTAGGCGGTGAAAGCGTCTTGCCGCAACGCAAAAAAAGCATCGTGCAAAAAACATCGTCACTCACAACGTGACGCAATCGGACTCCGTGATCACAAAAGACGAAACCCGGCACTCGGCCGGGTTTCGCGGATCACACACTGACAGCAGAAATTACTTGCTGTTCAGCTCGGTACGGCGATTGGTTTCGCTCTTGCACGCAGGCAGCTTGTTGGTGCCCTTGTCTTCCAGCGGACGGCTGAAGCCGTAGCCATTCGGACCGGCCAGACGCGAAGCATCCACACCATTGCTGGTCAGGAAGTCATACACGGTCTTGGCGCGCTTCTCGGACAGCTTCTGGTTGTAGCCTTCCTTGCCGCATTGGTCGGTGTGACCGGCCACTTCGACTTTCAGCTCCGGATAGCGCTTCAGGATTTCGGTGGCTTCGTTCAGGATCGCCACGGCGTCCGGACGCAGGGTCGCCTTGTCGAAATCGAAGTTCACACCCTTCAGGTCGATCGACACCGGCACCGGGCAACCGTCCGGACCGATGGTCTGGCCAGCCTGCGAGTTCGGGCACTTGTCGTTGCAGTTGTTGACGCCGTCACCGTCGTCATCCATATCTGCACAGGTCTGCTGCGGGGCAGCCGGGGCCGGCGCAACCGGGGCTACCGGCTCCGGGCCAAGGGCCAAGGTCAGGCCAACAGACGCCAACACGTCGGTGAACAGGTTTTCCTGCGATCCGATACGGGCCTGCTTGTTGTCGAAGTCAATACGGCTGCCGACTTCCGTACGCACATTGACGCGACCGAGATTCAGCTGCATCCCGACGCCCAAGTTCACCGCCGCGTTGGAATCCTTGTGCTTCCACGGCGAGGTCGGCAGCGGAACGATGAACTCTTCTTCATGACGCTGCCAGCCGAGGCCGCCGCGCAAGTAGGGCCAGAATTTGGAATCCGCATGACGGAAGTGGTAGCGCGCGTCCACCGACACGCCATACTGGCTCCACCACAGATTGCGATTGATGTTCTTGTGGGCGTTCTGATAGTTCAGTTCCGTATCCAGCGAAACGTTCGGATTAAGAAACTTTCCGAATCCGACGGTACCAAAGATAGCATCTTCGGTGCCGCGGTCATGGTCCTGCAAATTCACACCGGTCGACCCGGAAACATACCAACGATCATCAAACTCTTGGGCAGACGCAGCCTGCGCCAGACCCAGGCCACCCAACAGGGCGGCACAGAGAAGTTTCTTGTTCATGCTCAACTCCTTGATTCAGTTAAAGAAACCACGACGCAGCGTAAAAAATATTGGCGCTTCGGACATCTTGAGTCCAGCTGCAAGCCCATCCGAGCATCGAACGGACACGCGAAACCCCGTTAACATTAACATAACAGTCACCGTTTGCAAACCAGCTTTTGTGACCAGACGCAAGGTTGCGTCCCACCCATGCAGACAACCGTA
>Ga0209476_10002664_pt1 | contig 11903 bp, 8 predicted proteins | sample KloWWTrecipitate_FD_187179 | JGI IMG/M metagenome (GOLD analysis project Ga0209476, IMG submission 187179) | Active sludge microbial communities from Klosterneuburg, Austria, studying microevolution and ecology of nitrifiers - Klosterneuburg... | ecosystem: Engineered > WWTP > Aerobic digester >...
CCACTGGTACCCGCGCGGCATCTGCCCCTTCTGTGGCAGTGCCAACACCGCCTGGGTGCCGCTCAGCGGGCGCGGCAGCATCCATGCGTTTTCCACGCTGCGCCGCGCCAGCCCGCCCTACACCGTGGCCTATGTCGAGCTGGCCGAAGGCCCGCGCATGCTGACCAACATCATCGATGTCGAGCAGACGCCTGAGGCGCTCCAGCTCGACATGGCGCTCGACTTGTTCGAAGCCGGCGGCGCGCAGCGCCTCAACGATGGACACCGGCGAGATGCAGGCCTCGATCGTGTCCCAGTAATAACGCCACAGATGAGCCGTCTGGCGCTGGCGCGAGACGAAGCGGGCGATCAAGGGCACCAATGCGCGCATGTAGGTCTTCAGCGCCAGCGTGCCCAGGCGCGACGCGGGCTTGCTGATCTCGAGCACCAGCACCCGGCCGCCAGGCTTGAGCACACGATGGAATTCGGCAAAGGCCGCCGCCACATCGTCGATGTGACGCAGCGCATAGCCCATGCTCAGAAAGTCGCAGCTGTCATCGTCGCGTGGCAGGCTCTCGGCCCGGCCCTGCACCAGCTCGATGCCCGGCAGCTTGACCTCGCCCATCATGCCGGCGCTGGGGTCGACACCGACCAGGCGGCCATGCTCGCCGATCAAGGTCAGCGCTTCTCTTGCCACCAGACCGGTGCCGATACCGACGTCGAGCACCTGGGCACCGGCGGCCAGCCCCGCACGCTGCAGCGCCATGTTGCGGTACCAGGGGCCCGAGCCCAGTGCCAGCACATGCTCGATGCGGTCGTAGTCGGCGGCGGTGTCGTCGAAGATCGAAGTCAGAAAGCGCCGCCGATCGGCCGCGTCGCGGTAGTAGCCCGACAAGGGCTGATGCGGGGGCAAGGGTTGGCCGGCAGACGGCGGCGTGTCGTTCGGGTTCACCGCGCGATTGTGGCAGGGCCATCGCTCAGTGCCGCCACCACCTCGGGCGGCGCCTGCACCAGCTCGATCAGCACACCCTCGCCTCCCAGCGGGAACTCCGCATTGCCCTTGGGATGGATGAAGCAGATGTCGTGGCCCGACGCGCCCTTGCGGATGCCACCCGGCGCAAAACGAACGCCGTGCGCCGTCATCCAATCGACGGCACGTGGCAGATCGTCTACCCACAGTCCGACATGATTGAGCGGCGTGGCGTGCACCGCGGGCTTGCCGTCGGGGTCCAGGGGCTGCATCAGATCGACCTCGACCGCGTGCGGCCCGGTGCCGAGCGCGCAGATGTCCTCGTCGACGTTTTCGCGTTCGCTGACGAAGCGGCTCTTGACCGTCAGGCCGAACACGTCGACCCACAGCGACTTCAGTCGCTGCTTGTCGGGCCCGCCGATCGCGATCTGCTGGACGCCAAGGATGCGAAAGGGTTTGGTGGTCACTGGAAGCTCACGATCGCCTGATCGACCGCCAGGCTTTCGCCCTGGTTGGCCAGCACCTCCTTGACCACGCCGTCCTGCGTGGCGGTGAGGATGTTTTCCATCTTCATGGCCTCGATCACGGCCAGTCGCTCGCCCGCCTGCACCGCCTGCCCGGGCTTGACGGCCAGGCTGACCAGCAGCCCCGGCATCGGCGAGAGCAAAAACTTGCTCATGTCGGCGGGCGCCTTGAAAGGCATCACGCGCAGCAGTTCGCTGGCGCGCGCACTCATCACCATCGCTTCGATGCGGCGGCCGTTGTGCTCGACGCGGTACCACAAGCCCTGACGTTCGACCTGGGCGACGAAGGGCAGTCCGTTGCAGCTGCCACTGGCACGAATGGTGCCGAAGTTCCAGTCGACGACGATGCCGTAGCTTCGCCCGCCCAGGGTGACCTGGGTGGAGCCATTGACGACGATGTTCACCGGCACATGGCGGTGCACACCGCCGTCGCCGCGCACGACAACGACGAAGTCACTGCCGATGCGCATGTGGTGGCCGGGCAACTGACCGGTGATGCCCGCGGCGCGGTCGCGGTAGCGGCGGTAGACGCCGGCAGCCAACGCCACCAGGAAATCGGGGTCGTCATGCGGCACGTCCTCGGCACGAAAACCCTGGGCGTAGTGCTGGGCGATGAAGCCGGTGTCGAAGTCGCCGGCGACGAATTTCGGGTGCGCCAGCAGCGCGGCCTGGAACGGGATGTTGCTGGACACGCCGCGGATCACGAACGCGTTCAGGGCCTCGCGCATGCGGGCGATGGCATCGAGCCGGTCGGCACCGTGCACGACCAGCTTGGCGATCATCGAGTCGTAGAACATCGGGATCTCGCCACCTTCGCGGACCCCGGTGTCCACGCGCACACCACCGCCTTCAGGCATCGCAAGCGCCGCCTCCATCGTGGTGGCGGGCGGCAGGTAGCGCACCAGGCGGCCGGTCGAGGGCAGGAAGTTGCGGAACGGGTCCTCGGCGTTGATGCGGCACTCGATCGCCCAGCCGCGCCGGGGAATCTGGTCCTGCGTGAACGGCAGCGACTCGCCGGCAGCGACGCGGATCATCTGCTCGACCAGGTCGATGCCGGTGATGCTCTCGGTCACCGGATGCTCGACCTGCAGCCGCGTGTTCATTTCCAGGAAAAAGAAACTCTGGTCACGCCCGACGACAAATTCCACCGTGCCCGCACTCTGGTACTTCACGGCACGGGCCAGGGCCACCGCTTGTTCACCCATGGCACGGCGCGTGGCGTCGCTGATGAAGGGTGACGGCGCTTCCTCGATCACCTTCTGGTGGCGACGCTGGATCGAACATTCACGCTCGTGCAGGTAGACCAGGTTGCCGTGGCTGTCGCCCAGCACCTGGATCTCGATATGGCGCGGGTTCTCGACGAACTTCTCGATGAAGACACGGTCGTCGCCGAAGCTGTTGCGCGCTTCGTTGCGGCAGGCGCTGAAGCCGTCCAAGGTCTGCTGATCGTCGATGGCCACGCGCAGGCCCTTGCCGCCACCGCCGGCACTGGCCTTGATCATCACCGGGTAGCCGATGCCCTGCGCGATCTTCACCGCGGCCTCGGGCGATTCAATGACGTCGTTGTAGCCCGGGATGGTGTTGACACCGGCTTCGATCGCCAGCTTCTTCGACGCGATCTTGTCGCCCATCGCGGCGATGCTGTGGTGCTTGGGCCCGATGAAGGTGATGCCTTCTTCCTCGACGCGGCGCGCGAAGTCCTCGTTCTCGGACAGAAAACCGTAGCCTGGATGCACGGCCTGCGCGCCCGTGGCCTTGCAGGCGTCGATGATCTTCTGCGCCACCAGGTAGCTTTCGCGGCTGGGCGCGGCGCCGATGAACACCGCCTCGTCGGCCAGCTGAACATGGCGCGCATCGCGGTCGGCTTCGGAGTAGACGGCCACGGTGGCGATGCCGAGCTTCTTAGCGGTCTTGATCACCCGACAGGCGATCTCCCCGCGATTGGCGATGAGGATCTTGGTGAACATGCCGTTGCTCCTCACAAGGGGATGTTGCCGTGCTTGCGCCACGGGTTGTCGAGCTTCTTGTCCTTCAGCATCGCCAACGATCGGCAGATGCGCTTGCGTGTCTCGTGCGGCTGGATCACGTCATCGATGAAACCGCGTGCGCCGGCGACGAAGGGGTTGGCAAATCGGGCCTTGTATTCCGCCTCGCGTGCCGCCAGCTTGGCCGCATCGGCCTTGTCTTCGCGAAAGATGATCTCGACCGCGCCCTTGGCACCCATCACGGCGATCTCGGCGTTCGGCCAGGCAAAGTTGACGTCGCCACGCAGGTGCTTGGAACTCATCACGTCGTAGGCGCCGCCGTAGGCCTTGCGTGTGATCACCGTCACCTTGGGCACCGTGCATTCGGCATAGGCGTACAGCAGCTTGGCCCCGTGCCTGATGATGCCGCCGTATTCCTGGCTGGTACCGGGCATGAAGCCGGGCACGTCGACGAAGGTCAGCACCGGGATGTTGAAGGCGTCGCAGAACCGCACGAAACGCGCCGCCTTGATGCTGCTGCGGATGTCCAGGCAGCCTGCCAGCACCATCGGATTGTTGGCGACGATGCCCACGCTCTGACTGTCCATGCGGCCGAAGCCGATCACGATGTTGCGCGCATAGTCGGGCTGAAGTTCGAAGAAATCGCCGTCATCCACCACCTTCAGGATCAGCTCCTTGATGTCGTAGGGCTTGTTGGCGTTGTCGGGCACCAGTGTGTCGAGCGACAGGTCCAGGCGCTCGGCCGGGTCGCCGCTGGGGCGATTCGGTGGGCGGTCGCGGTTGTTCAGCGGCAGGTAGTTGAAGAAGCGACGCAGCATCAGCAGGGCCTCGACATCGTTCTCGAACGCCAGGTCGGCGACACCGCTCTTGCTGGTGTGCGTGCCAGCGCCGCCCAGTTCTTCGGCCGTCACCTCTTCATGGGTCACGGTCTTCACCACCTCGGGGCCGGTGACGAACATGTAGCTGCTGTCACGCACCATGAAGATGAAGTCGGTCATCGCCGGTGAATACACGGCGCCACCAGCGCAGGGGCCCATGATCAGGCTGATCTGCGGCACCACACCGCTGGCCATCACGTTGCGCTGGAAGACATCGGCATAACCGCCCAGCGACGCCACGCCTTCCTGGATGCGCGCGCCGCCGCTGTCGTTGAGGCCGATCACTGGCGCGCCGACCTTCATCGCCTGGTCCATCACCTTGCAGATCTTCTCGGCATGCGCTTCGCTCAGGGCGCCGCCGAAGACCGTGAAGTCCTGGCTGAAGACGAACACCAGGCGGCCGTTGATGGTGCCGTAACCGGTGACCACGCCGTCACCCGGTGGCTTGTTGGCCTGCATGCCGAACTCGGCACAGCGGTGCTCGACGAACATGTCCCATTCTTCGAAGCTGCCTTCATCAAGCAGCAACTCGATGCGTTCGCGCGCGGTCAGCTTGCCCTTGGCATGCTGCGCGGCAATGCGCTTTTCGCCGCCACCCAGGCGCGCCAGTGCACGCTTGGCTTCCAGCTGTTCGTTGATGTCGTGCATGGGGGGTCTCCGGTCCTCGAGTCGTCAAGTCATCAGGTCATCAGGTCGAGCAGGCGGCGCGCGGCCACCGACGGCGCCAGGCGGCCACCTCGAACCTCGTCGCTGATGTGCGGCAACGCTTGACGCACCGCAGCATGGGCCCTGAAGCGCTGGCGCAGCCCGGCCTCGATGCGCTCCCACATCCAGGCCTGATCCTGGGCAAGGCGGCGCGCCGCCAGCCGGCCGCTGGCAGTCTGCAGTTCTCGAAAGCGCGACGCCGCGATCCAGAACTCATCGAGTCCCTGGCCCTTGAGCGCACTGAGCTGCAGCACCTGAGGCTGCCAATGCCGGCTGTCGTGGTGACCCTGATCGGGGTTGCCGTGCAGCCCCAGCAGCCGCAGCGCGCTGGTGATCTGGGCGCGCGCACGCGTGGCCGCCGCCAGATCGAGATCGGCCTTGTTGATCAGCACCAGATCGGCCAGCTCCATCACGCCCTTCTTGATGGCCTGCAGGTCGTCACCGGCGTTGGGCAGCTGCATCAGCACGAAGAGGTCAGTCATGCCGGCCACGGCGACCTCGCTCTGGCCCACGCCGACCGTCTCGACGATGACGATGTCGTAAGCGGCTGCTTCGCACACGCGCAGCGACTCACGCGTCTTCTCGGCCACGCCGCCCAGCGTGCCGCTGCTGGGGCTGGGCCGGATGTAGGCGCGCTCGTCGATCGACAAGCGCTCCATGCGCGTCTTGTCGCCCAGGATCGAACCGCCCGACACCGTGGACGATGGGTCCACCGTCAATACCGCGACGCGGTGACCACGCTCGACCAGGTACAGCCCGAGCGTCTCGATGAAGGTGCTCTTGCCGACACCCGGCACGCCGCTGATGCCGATGCGAAACGATGGCCCGCCAAGTGGCAGCAGCGCGTTCAGCAGCAGGTCGGCGCGCGCGCGGTGGTCGGCGCGCGTCGATTCCAGCAGCGTGATGGTCTTGGCCAGCGCGCGCCGCTGCGACAGGCCGGGTGGGCCCGTCACCTGTTGCAGCAGCACCTGGTCGGCGGCGTCGAGCATGGTCCTGGACCCGCTCAGGTCAGGCTGGCCTTGATCTGTTCGAGCACGTGCTTGGCACTCACCGGGATCGGCGTGCCGGGGCCGTAGATGCCCTTGACGCCGGCCTGCATCAAGACGTCGTAGTCCTGCGCAGGCACCACACCGCCGACGAAGACGATGATGTCGTCGGCACCCTGCTTCTTCAACTCGGCGAGGATCGCCGGCACCAGCGTCTTGTGACCGGCTGCCAGCGTGCTGACGCCGACCGCGTGCACGTCGTTCTCGATCGCCTGGCGCGCGCATTCTTCGGGTGTCTGGAACAGCGGGCCGATGTCGACATCGAAGCCGAGATCGGCAAAGGCCGTGGCTACCACCTTGGCGCCGCGATCATGGCCGTCCTGCCCCAGCTTGGCGATCATCACGCGAGGGCGACGGCCCTGGGCCTCGCCGAAGGCGGCGATCTCGGTCTTCAGCTGCTCCCAGCCTTCGGCACTGTCGTAAGCATTGGCGTACACACCGGTCACCTTCTGGATGTCGGCCCGATGGCGACCGTACACCGTTTCCAGGGCGTCGCTGACCTCGCCCACGGTGGCGCGCGCGCGCACGGCCTCGATGCTCAGCGCCAGCAGGTTGCCTTCGCCCGTTCGTGCTGCCGCGGTCAGTGCGGCGAGCGTGGCGGCCACCTTGGTGCCGTCACGGCCGGCCTTGATGGTCTGCAGGCGCGCGATCTGGCCTTCGCGCACCTTGACGTTGTCGACCTCCAGGATGTCGACCGTGTCGTGCGATTTCAGCTTGTACTTGTTGACACCGACGATGACGTCGCGCCCGCTGTCGATGCGGGCCTGCTTTTCTGCTGCGCTGGCCTCGATCTTCAGCTTGGCCCAGCCGCTGTCGACGGCGCGCGTCATGCCGCCCAGGGCCTCGACCTCTTCGATGATGGCCCAGGCCGCATCGGCCATGTCCTGCGTCAGTTTCTCCATCAGGTAGCTGCCGGCCCAAGGGTCGACCACACTGGTGATGTGCGTCTCTTCCTGGATGATCAGCTGCGTGTTGCGCGCGATGCGGCTGCTGAACTCGGTGGGCAGAGCGATCGCCTCGTCGAAGCTGTTGGTGTGCAGGCTTTGCGTGCCGCCGAACACCGCGGCCATGGCCTCGATCGTGGTGCGCACGATGTTGTTGTACGGGTCCTGCTCGGTCAGGCTCCAGCCGCTGGTCTGGCAATGCGTGCGCAGCATCAGGCTCTTGGGGTTCTTCGCGTCGAAGCCCTTCATGATCCTGCACCACAGCAGGCGCGCGGCCCGCATCTTGGCCACTTCGAGATAGAAGTTCATGCCAATCGCCCAGAAGAAGCTCAGGCGGCCGGCGAAGTCGTCCACGTCCAGTCCCTTGGCCATGGCGGTCTTCACGTATTCCTTGCCGTCGGCCAGCGTGAAGGCCAGTTCCAGCGCCTGGTTGGCGCCGGCCTCCTGCATGTGATAGCCGCTGATGCTGATCGAGTTGAACTTCGGCATGCGCTCGGCCGTGTACGCGATGATGTCGCCCACGATGCGCATGCTGGGCTCGGGCGGGTAGATGTAGGTGTTGCGGACCATGAACTCCTTGAGGACGTCGTTCTGGATGGTCCCGCTCAGCTGTTCCTGGGCCACGCCCTGCTCTTCGGCAGCCACCACATAGCCGGCCAGCACCGGCAGCACGGCGCCGTTCATCGTCATCGACACGCTCACCTTGTCGAGCGGGATCTGGTCGAACAAGATCTTCATGTCCTCGACCGAGTCGATCGCCACGCCGGCCTTGCCCACGTCGCCCAGCACACGCGGGTGGTCGCTGTCGTAGCCGCGGTGCGTGGCCAGGTCGAAGGCCACGCTGACGCCCTGTCCGCCGGCGGCCAGGGCCTGTCGGTAGAAGGCATTGCTGTCTTCGGCGGTTGAGAAGCCCGCGTACTGGCGGATGGTCCAGGGGCGGCCGGCGTACATCGTGGCCTGCGGGCCTCGGATGAAGGGCTCGAAGCCGGGCAAGGTGTCGGCCAGCGTTGCACCAGCCAGGTCGGCCGCGGTGTACAAGGGCTTGACCGTGATGCCCTCGGGCGTCACCCAGTTCAGCGCCGACAGCTCACCGCCGGGCGCCGATCGTGCCGCGGCGCGTGACCAGTCGGCCAGCGTGGCGGTCTTGAATTCGGGGCTGCTGCTCATGGTGGGCCTCCTTCGACGGACAACGCGCATCTGGCCGGGCGGCCGATGCGGCTCGACGACCGGCCGGGCCGTCGGGCGTGGTTTGTTCGCTTGTCACGTCAGATTGATTATGCATAATTATGAATTCAAAATTGACATCCCGCTGACACTCCCAGTCTGCCGTGGCCGCCCTTGACACCCCCGCCGACGCGCAGCGCCTGCTGTCGCCACGCGCCCTGTACCAGGACGTGGCAGAACGCCTGCGTCAGCAGATCTTCGCGCGCCAGCTCGAGCCCGGCAGCTGGATCGACGAGCTCAAGCTCTGCGCCGAGTTCGGCATCAGCCGCACGCCGCTGCGCGAGGCGTTGAAGGTGCTGGCCGTCGAAGGCCTGGTCACGATGAAGGTGCGTCGCGGCGCCTACGTCACCGAGATGTCGCGCGACGACGTGGCGCAGGTCTACCACCTGCTGGCGCTGCTGGAAAGCGACGCCATCGGCGAGGTGGCCAGCAAGGCCACCGACACCCAGCGCGCCGAGCTGCGCGCGCTGCACGATCGACTGGAACGAAGCGCGCGCCAGCGGGATGCCTACTTCGCCACCAACGAGCAGTTCCACCTGAAGCTGCTGGAGATCGCCGGCAACCGCTGGCGCACGCAGATCGTGGCCGATCTGCGCAAGGTGATGAAGCTCAACCGCCACCACTCACTGTTCAAGCAGGGGCGGCTGGCCGACTCTCTGGCCGAACACCGCGCGCTGATGGCGGCCATCGAGCAGCGCCAGCCGGCGCAGGCCACGCGGCTGATGCGGGCCCATTTCGACAGCGGACTGGAAGCCGCGGCATGATGCGCGACGCCGCGCCCGCACCAGCACGCCACCCACCCTTCAGTTTCGGGTCAGACGACCCCACTACCGTCACGCCACCACCGACCCCAAGGACCCCGCGATGAAGATCCACGAATACCAGGCCAAGGAACTGTTGCGCGCGCACGGCGTGCCGGTACCGCGCGGCTACCCGGCCTTCAGCGTTCGCGAAGCCGAAGAAGCGGCGCAAAAGCTGGGCGTCTTCGGGTCTGCCGCCGGCTTGCAGGCCGGCGGCGCTCCGGCAGGCGCAGGCCCGTCCGCAGGGACGGGCCTGCGTCCGGCCGTCGCGGTCGTCAAGGCCCAGATCCACGCCGGCGGTCGCGGCAAGGGCGGCGGCGTCAAGCTCGCGCGCTCGCTGGCTGAGGTCACCACCCTGGCCGGCCAGATCCTGGGCATGCAGCTCAAGACCCACCAGACCGGCCCCGAAGGCCAGAAGGTGCGCCGGCTGCTGGTCGAAGAAGGTGCCGACATCGTGAAGGAATACTACGTCGCAGCCCTCACCGACCGTGCCACGCAGAAGGTCGCGCTGATGGCCTCGTCCGAAGGCGGCATGGACATCGAGGAGGTGGCGCACGCCACGCCCGAGAAGATCCTCAAGGTCTTCGTCGACCCGCTGCTCGGGCTGAGCGATGCGCAGGCGCTGGGCCTGGCCGCGGGCATCGGCGTGCCGCTGTCCTCGCAGGCGCAGTGCGTGGACGTGCTCAAGAAGCTCTACGCCTGCTACATGGACAGCGATGCTTCGCTGGCCGAGATCAACCCGCTGATCCTGGAGGGCAACGGCGGCATCAAGGCACTGGACGCCAAGTTCAACTTCGACGCCAACGCGCTGTACCGCCACCCCGACATCGTGGCCTGGCGAGACCTCGACGAAGAAGACCCGGCCGAGGTCGCGGCCAGCAAGTTCGACTTGAGCTACATCAGCCTGGACGGCAACATCGGCTGCCTGGTCAACGGCGCGGGCCTGGCCATGGCCACGATGGACACCATCAAGCTCTTCGGCGGCGAGCCGGCCAACTTCCTCGACGTGGGCGGTGGCGCCACCGCCGAGAAGGTCACCGAGGCCTTCAAGATCATGCTGGGCAACAAGAGCGTGAAGGGCATCCTCGTCAACATCTTCGGCGGCATCATGAAGTGCGACACCATCGCCGAAGGCGTGATCCAGGCCTGCAAGGCGGTCAACCTGTCGGTGCCGCTGGTGGTGCGCATGAAGGGTACGAACGAGGACCTGGGCAAGAAGATGCTCAAGGAATCGGGGCTGCCGATCATCAGTGCCGACACCATGGCCGATGCGGCCATGCAGATCGTTGCCGCAGTGCGCTAAGGAACCACCATGAGCATCCTGATCGACAAGAACACCAAGGTCATCACGCAGGGCATCACCGGCAAGACGGGGCAGTTTCACACCCGCATGTGCGTGGCCTATGCCAATGGCAAGAACTGCTTCGTGGCCGGGGTCAACCCGAAGAAGGCGGGCGAGGACTTCGAGGGCATTCCGATCTACGCCAGCGTGCAGGAGGCGGCCAAGCAGACCGGGGCCACGGTCAGCGTGATCTACGTGCCGCCGGCGGGTGCTGCGGCGGCCATCTGGGAGGCCGTGCAGGCCGACCTGGACCTGGCGATCTGCATCACCGAGGGCATCCCGATCAAGGACATGCTCGAGGTGCGCAACAAGATGAAGCTCAAGGAGGCGCAGGGCGGCAAGAAGACGCTGCTGCTGGGGCCCAACTGCCCGGGCACGATCACGCCCGAGGAGATCAAGATCGGCATCATGCCCGGGCACATCCACCGCAAGGGCCGGATCGGCGTGGTCAGCCGGTCGGGCACGCTGACCTATGAGGCGGTGGCACAGCTGACCGAGATCGGCCTTGGGCAAAGCAGCGCGGTGGGCATCGGCGGCGACCCGATCAACGGCTTGAAGCACATCGACGTGATGAAGCTCTTCAACGACGACCCGGACACCGATGCGGTGATCATGATCGGCGAGATCGGCGGCCCCGACGAGGCCGAGGCCGCACGCTGGTGCAAGGACCACATGAAGAAACCCATCGTGGGTTTCATCGCCGGCGTGACGGCCCCGGCGGGCAAGCGCATGGGGCATGCCGGGGCGCTGATCAGTGGCGGCGCCGACACGGCTGACGCCAAGCTGGCGATCATGGAGGCGTGCGGCTTCACCGTCACGCGCAACCCCAGCGAGATGGCCCGGTTGCTCAAGGGCTTGCTGTAGGGCTTGCGACAAAGGTTGCCATAGGGCCACCGAGTTCGGCGGCCGGTTCTGCCTGCGTACCTTCACGAACTGGGGCCATTGTGGGTCGAACCACAATACGCGGCTTCGCTTCCGCCCCTCTCGAACCCAGACATCAGCATGGACTATTTGAGCAGCCCCGACTTCTGGGTCGCCGTCGGTCAGATCATCATGATCGACATCCTGCTCGGCGGCGACAACGCCGTGGTGATCGCACTGGCATGCCGCAAGTTGCCGCCCGCGCAACGCACAAAGGGCATCCTTTGGGGCACGGCCGGCGCGATCGTGCTGCGCATCATCCTGATCTTCTTCGCGCTCAAGCTGCTGGCGATCCCGCTGCTGAAGATCATCGGTGCGATCCTGCTGGTGTGGATCGGCGTGAAGCTGCTGGTGCCCGAGGACGAAGAGGGCCATGGCAGCATCGAAGGCAGCGACCGCCTGTGGGGCGCCGTCAAGACGGTGATCGTCGCCGACTTCGTGATGAGCGTCGACAACGTCATCGCGATCGCCGGTGCGGCCGAGGCTTCGGGCACCGGCCACGGCATGGCACTGGTGATCTTCGGCGTGCTGGTCAGCATCCCGATCATCGTCTGGGGCAGCCAGATGGTCATCAAGCTGATGGAC